>Ga0196970_1000013_pt1 | contig 369545 bp, 369 predicted proteins | sample S1v_513CmetaG_FD_148672 | JGI IMG/M metagenome (GOLD analysis project Ga0196970, IMG submission 148672) | Soil microbial communities from Anza Borrego desert, Southern California, United States - S1+v_5-13C | ecosystem: Environmental > Terrestrial > Soil > Desert | place: USA: California...
TGGGGAGGGGTGGAGGTTCCCCTGGGGAGGGGTGGAGGTTCCCCTGGGGAGGGGTGGAGGTTCCACCAGGGAGGGGTGGAGGTTCCCCCGGAGAGGGGTGGAGGTTCCCCCGGGGAGGGGTGGAGGTTCCACCAGGGAGGGGTGGAGGTCCCCCCGGGGAGGGGTGGAGGTTCCCCCGGGGAGGGGTGGAGGTTGTCGAGAAAAATGTGGCAACTATGCTATCCTTGTCACTGGCGGGTGTAGAATGGCTCTTCGCCAGGTTGCGTGCGAACAGTTAGAGCGCTCGTCACGCTTTCCCTCTTCTTCATGCAACCGCTGGCACCGGCCGCCATGATGATTCCACTCGAATTTCCCACAGCAACTCCGGCTGCCCGGGAAGATCTATGGGAATCGCCAAGAAGGCGCGCGGTTCCGGCCACTGAGCAGCCCATTCTGCCCTTCTCCGGGTCCCAACGGTCCCGTCGCAGCCGGCGAAATCGCTTTCAGGGGGCGAACGGCCCCTCGAAGTACGTGATTCCACCACGATTTCCCTGCCGCATCGACCAGCCCCTGAGAAAAGGTGGTGGAACCCGAGGTCGCCAGGGGCGAGGACGATCGAGTCCCCCGAGGCGCAGCAAGTGCACGACCCAGACCCGATAGGGACCGGTCACGGACGTCGAATCGTGGCGAGCGAGAGGTCGCTGGCAATGACCAACCGGACCCCAGTACGAGGTCCGGTTGGTGTCTAGTCGAGTCTTCTGGCTCCTCTTTCTAGCGCTCCTGCTCAAACTCCTGTCCCTTAACCTGTAAGGGAGCGGGTGAAAACCCCTACCCGCCATGGGTACAGACAACGGCGGCCGCCGGCCCGGTGTCCAACCACCGGGCCTTTCTCATTCTGACCAACCCTTCCCGGTCCTATATCCGCCACCCGCACCGCCCTATAGCAAGAGCCCGCAAGCCATACGGCCCGCGGGCTCTCCCCACCGAAACCTACTTGTAGCTATCCAGCAGCTTCTGCCAGAGCGCCGGCTCCACGTTCCAGTCCTGGTTGACGATCCCCTGCTCCTTAAAGCCCGGCAGCAGGTCCTCGTACCGCTTGGAGGAGGGATCCTGGTAGACGATGCCGGAGACCAGCTCGTTCTTCTCCATGAGCATCTTCATGGCGGCGAACCGGTCGTGCCGATCGTAGCCCTCGACATCATCCAGGTTGGTCAGCTCCGACTTGTAGAAGTCGAAGGTGTTCATCTTGTTGAAGGTGACGCACGGGCTGTAGGTGTTGACCAGGGCGAAGCCGGGGAAGAGGATCGCCTGCTTAATGATCTCCACCAACTGCTTCTGGTTGGCGGAGAAGCCGTTGGCCACGAAGCCGCAACCCGAGGCGATCGCCAGCTGGAGCTGGTTGACCGACTTCTCAATGTTGCCGCTCGGGGTCGACTTGGTCTGCATGCCACCGTCGGAGGTGGGGGAGGTCTGCCCCTTGGTCAGGCCATAGATCTGGTTGTCCATGACGATATAGGTGATGTCGATATTCCGGCGCAGGGCGTGCATGTAGTGGCCCATGCCGATGGCGAAGCCGTCGCCGTCGCCGCCAGCAGCGATGACGGTCAGCTCACGGTTGGCCAGCTTCAGTCCCTGGGCGGCCGGCAGGGAGCGGCCGTGGACCACGTGCAGGTTGTAGGAGTTGATATAGTTGCCGATCTTGCCGGAGCAGCCAATGCCGGAGACGACCGCCACATTCTCGGGGGAACGGCCGAGCTCGACAAGGGCCTTCTGGAGGGCGGCGAGGACACCAAAGTCGCCGCAACCGGGGCACCACCAGGACTTCTCGGTAGTCCGGAAATCAGCCATCGTGGCCATGTGGATTACGCCTCCTTCGCAGCGAGGGTGATAGTAGGATCAGCGATAGCCCGAACGCCCTGTCCGCCGCCGGTGACGAAGTACTTGGACTCGCCGTTCAGCGCCGCCTTGGCGCCGTTCACGATATCGGCCACGGTGATCAGGTTGCCGTCGTAGCGGAGCAGGGTGGCGAGTTGGTCGGCGTTGAAGCCGGTCGCCTTCAGCATGAAGGTGAACTGGCCAACAGCGTTGGACTCGACCACCAGCGCCTTGCCGCCCTTGACATACTTCTCGATCTCGGCGGTCGGAACCGGGTAGATCAGCCGGATCTGCAGTACGCCAGCCTTCTTGCCGGTAGCGGCCTCGATCTGGGCCTGGGCCTCCTTGGCGGCGCCCAGGGTGGTGCCAAAGGCGAGCACGACGATATCGGCGTTCTCGCTGCCGAAGTAGCGCACCGCCTCGGTCTTGACGTTCTTGATCCGCTGCATGCGCCGGTTCATCATATAGACCCGGTTGGCCGGGTTCTCGGTCACCTTGCCGAAGGCGCCGTGCTCGGCACCGGTGGCGAGGAACTGGCCGTTGGGCATGCCGGGCAGCGAGCGGGCGGAGACGCCGTTCTCGTTCACCTTCTTGCCGTAGCGCTCGAAGACATCACGGCCGAGGGCGGCCATCTCCTCCGGGTTGCCCAGCGGGCCGCGGTCGATCTTGGGCATCGCCTCAAGGGCGGCAGCCTCGGGCTCGACGGTCTGCTGGAAGAGGGCCAGCGCCAGGTCGGAGGCGATCATGACCGGGCAGTGGTAGTTGTCGGCCAGGTTGAATGCCTCGGCGGTCAGGGGGATCAGCTCCTCGACCGAGCCGGGGGCCAGGACAATGCGGGGGGAGTCGCCGTGGCCGCCGTAGGCCAGGGCGAAGAGGTCGGACTGCTCCTGCTTGGTCGGCATGCCCGTGGAGGGGCCGCCGCGCATGGTGTCGACCACGACGACCGGGGTCTCGGTCATGGCGGCAAGGCCCAGGGCCTCCTGCATGAGCGAGATTCCAGGGCCAGAGGTGGCGGTCATGGCGCGGGAGCCGCCGAAGCCCGCACCGACGCAGGCGACGATCGAGGCCAGCTCGTCCTCCATTTGGACGGCGGCGCCGCCCACCTTCGGGAAGATCTTGACCAGCGACTCGGCGATCTCCGAGGCGGGGGTGATCGGGTAGGAGAAGACGGTGCGGCAACCGCCAGCCAGGGCGCCAAGGGCGGCGGCCTCGTTGCCGATCATGAGCAGCCGCTCCTTGCCGTCCGCCTCGGCCACCTGCAGCTGCAGGTCGGGCCAGGTCTCGTGAACATGGTTGTAGCCCAGCTCCATGGCCTGGTGGATCAGGCCGACAAACTCGTCGCCCTTGTTGCCCCACCGGCGGGTGGCGTACTTCTGGAAGTGCTCGAGGGGCAGGCCGAGGAAGGCAGCCGACGCACCGAGAACGATGTTGTTCTTCATGAGCGGGTTGCCGAGGGCCAGGGTCATCTTGTTAAAGGGCATGGTCAGCAGCTTGGCGTCAATGCCCTCGGGAAGGGTCGGGTTGATCGCTTCATCGGCGAGGATGATGGCACCGGGGTAGACGTTCTTGGCGCACAGGTCAATGGATTCCTGGTCCAGCACCACCAGCAGGTTGACACCGGCAGCGGGAGCCTGGACACGCTCGACACCAATGCGGGTGGTGAAGTCCGTGTGGCCGCCCTTAATGCGGGACGCAAAGGTCTTGTAGGCGTAGACGTAGTACCCTGCACGGCTGGCGACGGTGTTGAACACCTCGACGGTGGAATCAAGGCCCTGGCCCTGCTCGCCACCAATCTGCCAGCAAACCTCCTTCAGCAATGTGGTCCCCTCCTCGAATGTGGTACAATGGATAAAAGGTCTAGCCTCATATCCGCTTGCGGGCGCGGCTCCCCATGTCGAACCGCTTTCTATCCACTTCCAACTATACGACCTATTAGGGTATGATGAACATGCGAAGTTGACATACCGGGTATGCTCTTGTTGCATGGGCAGATAAGGGAGGGTGACCGAATGATTCTACAGCATTTGATCACGTTTTGTCGGGTAGTTGAGACCGGCGGCTTTGCGCGCGCCGGCGCCCTGGTCGGACTCTCCCAGCCCGCCGTAACCCGTCAGGTCGCCTCGCTGGAGGCAGACCTCGGCACCGCCCTCCTGGACCGCTCCAGCCGGCAGTTTCGGCTGACCCCCGCCGGTGAGATGGTCTACGAGCGCGCCCGGCGCATTACCCAGTCGGTCTCTGAGCTGCGCGAGGCGGTGGATGATCTGGTGCACCCGGAGCGGGGGCGAATCGCCATAGGCGCCGTCACCACGGTGGGGCTCGGGCTCCTTCCCCCAATTCTGGCCGAGTTCAACCAGCGGTATCCGGGCGTGCGGGTGCAGATCAAGGCCGGGCGGACCCAGGAGACCCTGGCCCGACTGCTGGAGGGCGAGATCGAAATGGCGGTGGTGCCGACCCCGGTCAACCACCCGCGCCTGAAGTGCGTCCCGGTGCGCAAGGACCGGGTGCTTGTCGTCTGTGCCCCCCAGAAGCGGAGTGAATGGCCCGACCCGCTCCCCCTGGAGATGCTCGGGCAGATCGATATGATCTCCTTCCAGGCGCCCTCCCGCTTTCGCACCTTTGTGGATGCGATCCTGGAGCAGAACGGGGTCTACCCAAACGTGACCATGGAGTTTGACTCGCACGAAGCGGTCCGCATGATGGTCGAGGCAGGCTTCGGCGTGGCCATGCTGCCCGAGTCGGCGGTGGAGCAGGACCTGGCCGATGGCCGGGTGGTGGAGGTGAAGGTGCAGGGGTTGCCGACGATCGCTCGGACCACCTGCCTGGTCATGCGGAGCGAGAGCAGCCCGATCCACCCGGCTTCGGAGGAGTTGCAGCGCATGATCCTGAACCATTTCAAAGGGTAGCGCTAGACCAGCCGCAGGGAGCGATCCTTGCGGCTTTTTGCGAAATCTGTGCTGGAACAGGTGCATTCGGCAGGAATCACGTGAACATACGGCTAATTACTAGTACCAAGTACTAAGTTCGTGGTTGTCAGCTTAGTGCTTTCTAGCTAACGCGAACGACTTTCCGGTAAATCGTTCAGCGCCTGTCCCTCTTCCAGTTCTGGCGGTATAATAGCGGCGTACAAATCCAACCGATCCGGTTCGATGCCAAAAAGGAGGCACTTCCCTTGGCGATGCAAAAGCTGGGCAACATGCGTCTGATCCTGCGCCTGGAGATCCAGAATGCCGGCGCGATCTTCTCCTATATTGCGACGGCGATTGGCGCGACCGGTGGCGATATCCTTGCTGTGGACCTCATTCAATCCCGCAAGGAGGTCGTGATTCGCGATATCACCGTCGGGGTGAATGACCGGGAGCACGGCGACCGGATTATCCAGGCGATCAGCGCCCTGCCCGGCGTCAAGATCATCAACGTCTCGGATCGGATCTTCCTCGCCCACCTGGGCGGCAAGATCGAGGTCACCCCCCGGGTGCAGGTAAAGACCCGTGAGGACCTATCCACCGTCTACACCCCGGGCGTGGCCAACGTCTGCAAGGCGATCCACGAGGACCCGACCAAGGCCTTCACCCTGACAATCAAGCGGAACACCGTCGCCGTGGTCTCCGACGGCACCGCCGTCCTCGGCCTGGGCGATATCGGCCCGGCCGCGGCCATGCCGGTCATGGAGGGCAAGGCGATGCTCTTCAAGCAGTTCGCCGACGTGGACGCCTTCCCCATCTGCCTGGACACCAAGGATCCCGAGGAGATCATTCGCATTGTGAAGGCGCTGGCCCCGACCTTCGGCGGCATTAACCTGGAGGATATCTCCTCGCCCCGCTGCTTTGAGATCGAGGAGCGGCTCAAGGCGGAGCTGGATATCCCCGTCTTCCACGATGACCAGCACGGCACCGCTGTCGTCGTCCTGGCCGGGCTCATGAACGCCGCCAAGGTGGTCGGCAAGGAGCTGGACCAGCTGAAGGTGGTCATTGTCGGCATTGGCGCTGCCGGCGTCGCCATTTCCAAGATGCTGATGCTGGCCGGCATCACCAACATCGTGGGTGTGGACCGGCAGGGGATTATCGAGCGGGGGAAGGAGTACCCCACCAACCAGATGTGGCAGTGGTACGCCGAGCATACGAACCCCGAGAACATTCACGGTTCGCTGGATGACGCCATTGCCGGCGCCGATGTCTTCATTGGTGTGTCGGGGCCGGGCGTGCTGAAGGTGGAGCACCTGAAGAAGATGGCGAAGGACCCGATCGTCTTCGCCATGGCCAACCCGACCCCGGAGATCGATCCGGACGAGGCCGCCCCCTACGTGCGGGTCATGGCCACCGGCCGGTCGGACTACCCGAACCAGGTCAACAACCTGCTCTGCTTCCCCGGCATCTTCCGTGGCGCCCTGGACTGCCGGGCCCGGCAGATCAACGATGCCATGAAGCTGGCCGCTGCCCGAGCGATCGCCTCCGTGGTGACCGAAGAGGAGCGGCATGAGGAGTATATCATCCCCTCTGTCTTCAACAAGCGGGTCGCTGAGGCGGTGGCGTCGGCGGTCGAGGCGGCCGCTTACGAGACAGGGGTTGCCCGCCGGGAGCGGCGCGAGGCCCAGATCAGCCGCGGCGATGATTGATGATGGAGGCTCCGTAACCGTCGAACCTCCATTGTGTGCAGGAGGTTGGCAGCGGTGAGAAGGGGTGCGTTCCGGTTCGGACTGGTTCTGGCCGCCCTGCTCCTCCTGTGGAGCCAGGTGGCATCTGCCTTCATGTACCATCCTCCCACCCCTTCCGGAACCATCGGCGTCAGCCGGCCGCAGATCGCCCAGAAGCTGGATCTCCAGCCGGGCGATCGGATCGCCTACGCCGAGATGTGGCTGGACGGCAAGCGGGTCTACCCGAAGTGGGACGCCGCCGGCATGGTCTCCTACCAGCCGGCAAAGCCCCTGGAACCGGGGCTTCACGAGGTGCAACTGACCGTCCGGGTGATTCCGGCTGACCCGGACGCCTTCTACGATCCCCTCCAGTCCAGCTTCAGCTTCACGGTGGCGGCGGGCGCTGTGGCTGACCTGCCCGCGCCCGGCCCTGAGGAACTGCGAGCCCTGGACCGGGTCAACCAGTACCGAGCCCTGGCGGGGCTCGCTCCGCTGGTCTACGACCCGCGCCTGGCGGCGGCGGCCCGCAGCCACGCCAGCTACCTCATGCGGAACCCGGCTCAGATCGAGATCGATGCGCACAGGGAGCGGCCCGGCACGCCGGGCTTTCTCGCGGAGAGCGGCGGGGAGCGGGTGCGCTACTTCGCCTATCCCGGCGGGTTTGCCGAGGTGATCAACTTTGTGGCCCGCGCGGAGGATGCGGTGGACAGTTGGATCGACACCCTCTACCACCGGATTCCCCTGCTCCACCCGGGCATGTCCGACATGGGCTACGGCCTGGCGGCAGGCTTCACACAGCGGCTCAACGTGATCGAGGCCGGCCCCTTTGGCATGGCGGAGGGGATCGTTGCCTGGCCCTACCCCGGTCAGCCCGATGTCCCGCCCCTCTGGGACGGGGCTGAGTCGCCCGACCCGCTGGCGCTCTACCCCGGCGTGGCGGGGCCGGTCGGTTACCCGATCACCCTGACCTTCGGCGGCGAGGTCCGGCGCCTCTCCATGACCCGTGGCACCCTGACCGGCCCCGAAGGGGAGGTCCCGGTGCTCCCGTTCGACCCGGTCAATGACAGTCAGCTGGAAGATACCGTCGCCCTGATTCCCGTTGAGCCGCTGCGCCCCGGGGTTACCTACTCGGTGCGGATCACCGGTCAGGTGGACCTGGGCACCGGCCCGAAGGGGTTCGACCAGGCCTGGTCCTTCACGACCGCCAGCGAGTACCGCCCGGTGCTGGTGAGCCGGGCCGCGACCGCCTCGCTCCGGTCGATCCGGGTCGACGGCGCATACTTCGGCCCAGGGCTACGGCTCTTCCTCGACGGGCTGCCGGTCCAGGGGCTGCAGCTTCTCTCGGCGGACCGGCTCACCTTCCAACCCCCGGTGGGCTACCAGGGGGGCGTGTCGGATCTGCTGGTGGTCACCCCGAGCGGAGCCGAGCAGGTCTGGTACCAGTTTTTTGATGGCACGGAGCGCTACCGGGCGACGGACGGCCCGCCGTTTGCCACCCTGCCGGTCACCGTCCGCGGGATCCGCCTCACACAGCCCGCCCTCGTGCACGTGGGAGGCACCCTCATGCTGCCCGAGGAGGCGCTGGTGAAGCTGGGCGGGACGGTCGAGCGGGTGGATTCGATCGGCCGGGCCTACTGGCGGGTGGGTGAGCGCTCTGGTGAGTACACGAAGGGGCATCTCAGGGCCTCGGTGGATGCCGCCCCCCTGCTCCTCGCCCTTCCGGTGCGGTCCCAGGGGGCGATCACCTACGTGGATGCCGCCTTTGCCCAGGCGTTGGGCGACCTGCAGGTGCTGGTGGTCGAGGGGCAGGCCTACCTCTCCCGGCCGGTGCTCGGGATTCTCGATATCGATGGACACTGGGCCCTTCCCCAGGTGCAGCGGCTGCTGGAGGCTGGGATCGTCAGCGGCTACGGCGATGGGAGTTTCCGCCCCGAGGCGCCCCTCTCCCGCGCCGCCTTTATTAAGATGCTGGTCCAGGCCAGGGGGCTGAGCCCTCGGCCCGGCGAGACGGGCGGCCTGACCGGCGTGGACCACTGGGTGAGCGCGCAGGGCTACCTGGGGGCGGCCCTCGCCGCTGGGATCCTGCAGGCGGGGGAGTATCCACACACCGGGTTCGAGCCAGACCGGCTGATCACCCGTGAGGAGATGGCCGTCCTGGTCACTCGGGCCCTTGGGCTGGAGCAGCGTGCCCAGACCCGGCAGATCCCTGTGGTGGGTGGCGCCGCGACCATTGGGGCACGCCGCTTTACGGACGCCAGCCAGTGGACCAGGCCCGGCCATATCGCCGTGGCGGTGGAGGCCGGGATTATCACCGGCTACGCCGAGGACGGCGGCGGTTATACCTACCGCCCCACCCGCCCGGCCACTCGCGCAGAGGCGGCGGTCATGGTGGCCAGGCTGATCGATCTGATCCCGTGACCCGACTCACCCATAAACGGTGGATGAGCGCATAGAGAAACCCCTGTCCGGTTCAAGGTGAATCGGACAGGGGTTTTTGCATGGGGCTAGGCGTAATGCCCGACGTACTGCGGCCAGACGGTGGGCGCATAGTGCTCGATCGAGAGCTTCAGGTAGGGCTGCCCTGGCGCATCCAGCGACGGGGCGCCTTCCATGTAGACACGGCGTGTCTTGCCGAACAGGTCGACGATCAGGTTCGGCATCTTGCTCACAACCTGCACCTCTGGCCCGAAAACGGTTAGCACAACCTGCTCGCCGAGCCGCTGGTACAACTGTTCCTCATTCTCTGCCTCGACGATCAGCCTCTCCGCGGGACCGAAGGACGTCTCTCCTTCCGGCGTCAGCCGGACGAACTGGATCCGGAGCGACTGTTTCCCCGGGTGGAACTCAGACTTGGGGGTCGATGCCCTCACCGCCGCAGAGACCTGGTGGATCATCCGAGCCAACTCCTCCATGACCTGCACCTCCTCGCAGGACGGGAAGCAGCTCCGGGTCAGGCGTGACCCAGAGCGTCTTCTGGTTGTCGTAGATCACCATGCCGGGCCGAGCACCGCTCGGCTTGCGGACATGCTTGCGCAGGGTGTAGTCCACCGGGACGCCAGACGAGTCCCGCCCCTTGGAGTGGTAGGCCGCCAGAGCAGCGGCTTCGTGGATCGATCGCTCCGGCACCTCCCGCCCTGGCGGGACCCGGAGGATCACGTGGGAACCAGGGATCTCCTTGGTGTGGAACCAGAGGTCGTGCGGGGCGGCCAGCTTCAGGGTCAGGTAGTCGTTCTGCCGGTTGTTCCGGCCGACCCAGATCTCCAGCCCGTCGCTGGAGCGGATCGTGAGCGGGGGCTGCGCCTTCTGCTCCTTCGCCTCGCCGGCCTTCTCCTTCCGCTTCTCCTTCGCCTCATCGCCCATGTAGCCCTCGGCGATCAGCTCACGCCGGACCTCCTCCAGGTCGGGGAGGGAGGTGGCGGTGGCCAGGCCGACCTCCACCTGCTCCAGGTAGGCCAGCTCTCCCTCGGACTTGGCCAACTGCTCCTGGATCATGGCAAGGCCGCTGCGGGCCTTCTGGTAGCGGCGGTAGTAGGCCTGGGCATTCTCGGCGGGTGTGAGTTGCGGGTCGAGCGGGATCGTGACCTCCCCGCCCTCCGGGTCGTAGTAGTTGACCACGGTTGCAATGGTGTCGCCCTTCTTGACCTGCCACAGGTTGGATGTGATCAACTCACCCTGGACCCGGAAGGCCTCGGCGTTCTCCGCCGTCTGGAGCGACTCCCGCTGGGCCTTCAGCTTCTTGCGCACCCGCTGGATCTCGTCGCGGACGATCTTGGCCAGCGAGCCCCGCAAGGCGCGGAACCGCTCCTCCTCGGCCCGTCCGCCGTAGAAGGCGTCCAGGCAGGCGGAGACCGTGGCGAAGCCGGTCTGCACCCGGCCCGGCCAGTGGCGGAGGGGGATCACGTGGAACTCCTTCAGCCGGTCCTCCTGGTCGTAGAGGAGGCGGGGTTCGAACTGGTCCACGCCGATCAACTCGTGGACGGCTGCCGCCAGCCGGTCGAGGTCGGTGTCGGCCACGCGGGCCAAGGCCGGTGCGCCGGACCGCACCACCGCTTCCCTCGCCAGCATGGGGCCGAGGCCATCTACCGTGTCGAGGAGGAACTGCCAGGCAGGGCCGCCGGGCTCGGCCACGGCAGCCTGCAGGGTCGCCCCGGTGACGCCAGTCGGGTCAAGCTTCTCGGTGGGAGGCGGAGGGATATAGGGCAGGCCGGGCAGCAGCTCCCGGTAGCGGTTCACCTCTTCGGAGATGCGGCGGACCGCATCCACAATGCGCCCATGGGGATTGAGCAGCACGATATTCGAGTGCTTGCCCATCACCTCGGTCACCAGGGTGAACTCGGCCGGGTTGCCCAGCTCGTCGGTCACGCCAATCCGCATGCGGCAGATGCGATCCCGCCCAACCTGGTTGATGGCGAGAATCCGACCGCCCTCGATATACTTGCGCATGAGCATGCAGAAGGTGGGGGGCGCCGGCGGGTTCTTCTTCTCAATGGCGGTCAGGTGAATCCGGGGCTGCCTGGCGTTGGCCGAGAGCAGGAGCCGGTAATTGGATCCGCCGCTGTAGAGCAGGAGGGCCAGTTCGTCAGGCTCGGGCTGGTAGATCTTGCTGATCCGCCCGCCCAGCAACCTGGCCTGTAGCTCCGCCACCACGGCGGTCATGACTGTGCTGTCAAAGGCCATGAGGGGTCTCCTTCAATGCGTACTGCTTCCGCCTTTAGCATAGCACGGAAGAGCGCCCCCGGCTATAGCTACTCCCGGGCGTGGCCCAAGGCGGAGACCCCCAGCACGAGGCAACAGGCGAGCACCGGCATGACGGTGGATGACGGCAGGCGGAGCAGCGGGTCCTCTGCCACCATGGAGCCTGCCGTCCAGGCCAGCACGGCCGCTCCGACGTGCATGAGCCAGGGGGCCTGGGCCAGCAGCCTGGCCACCAGGCCGCTGCCCCACATGATGATCGGGATCGTCAACCCCAGACCGAGGAGGAGGAGGCTGATCGACTCCCGGGCGACGCCGCCCACCGCCAGGACGTTGTCCAGCGACATGACCAGGTCGGCGAGGGCCACGGTCTTGACCGCCTCCCAGAGGGTGGAGGCTGGGGTCGGGCTGTGGCTCTGCCCCTCGCCGCCCCGGCTGAGCTTGTAGGCGATCCAGAGGAGCATGAGCCCGCCGACCAGCTGCAGACCGGGTATCCGCAGCAGGGTGGCGGCCCCGGCGGCCAGGGTGATCCGCAGGAGGATCGCTGCCAGCGACCCGTAGAGAATACCGGCACGCCGCTGGGCTGGCGGCAACCGGGCACAGGCCATGCCGATCACCAGGGCGTTGTCCCCCGAGAGCACCAGGTCGATCAGGATCACGCTCAAAACCCCTGCCCAGGTCCATTCCGGCAACGGCAACCGCCCCCCTGGAGCAGGGCTATGCCGCCCTCGGGCGATCCATTCGTCTCATGCGGTCAGCCAACAATGGACCCCTGGGCAGACTCACACTGGACCGCTGGGCAGAGGATAACCGATCACGGCTTGGATATACTTAGGACCAAGTATTAAAACCAACCCTTGGAATCAGGGGTATCAGGAGTGTTCACCCATGCAACTGCCCTCTCTGCGCATCGGTTCGAAGGTGGCCCGGACCTGCATTATCCAGGGTGGCATGTCTGTGCGCATCTCCCTGCACAGGCTTGCGGCTGCGGTGGCCGAGGCCGGCGGCGTGGGCACGATCGGCGGCATGGGCATCCCGCCGGAGGAGCTGCGGCGCGAGATCCGGGCGGCCCGTGCGTTGACCGAAGGCATTTTCGGCGCAAACCTCATGTATGCGGGCTACCTCTTTGACCGGCTTCTGGATGTCTGTATTGAGGAGCGGGTGGACTATGTCGTGATCGGCGCCGGGTTCGCCCGCGGCCCGTTCAAGCGGCTGGGCGAAGCCGGGATCCCGGCCTTCTGCATTATCTCCTCTGTGAAGGCGGCGCGCATTGCGGCCAAGACGCCGGGGATCGTGGGGATCGTGGTGGAGAGCGGCCAGGCGGGTGGACACCTGGGACCGGAGGACCCGGAGATCTCCACCTGGGACCTCTTCCCCCCGGTGCGGGCGGCGCTGAAGGAGGCGGGCTTCACCGGTCCGATCATCGCCGCGGGCGGTCTGCTCACCCGTGAAGATCTGCTGCGCTGCCTCGCCATGGGTGCGGACGGTGTCCAGATGGGGATCCGCTTCGCCATGACGGAGGAGTGCGCCGCCTCCGATGCGATGAAGGCGGCCTGGGTGGCGGCGACCGGGTCGAAGGTGACCGACTGGTCGCCCACCGGCATGGCCAGCCGCTCGATCGTGCCGCATCCGGCACCGTTTGAGGCGCTTCCGGTCACCCAGGCGGAGGGGAGCGAGTACCGCTGCACCGACTGCCTGCGGTACTGCCTGCACCGCGATGAGAAGCAGTCGCACTGCATCTATAACGCCCTGATCAACGCCCAGCGGGGCCGGGTGGAGAACGGCCTGATCTTCTGCGGCGGGCGTGTCGGGGAGATCAACGACATCGTGCCGGTGGCGGAGGTCTTTCGCCGCCTGACCACCCCGCTGCCCGGCGAAGACGGGCTGATGAGCGCGGACTGAGCGCCGTTGCCCATGACCATGCGGGGCAGGATCGCTCCTAGCGCGTCTAGCTTTGCGGATACTGCCACCCAGGGCCGCCACTGACATACGGAGGGACTCGCGCACAGGTTCGCGGGCCCCTCCGTCTCGTTTGTAGACCAAAGGACTATCTATGCAATCCTGTGCTAATCCGATGGGCTTTTGAACGGTTCTGGACGATAATGATTGTGGAGAAACTGTGCAGAGAGTGTGCAGGATCGGTGAGGATCGGTGACGCACTAACCGGGAGGAGATCGCCATGCAAAGCCATGTTCGGATATCAAGTCTGGCCGCCTTCGCGACCCTGCCCCGGGAGGCTGTCGCCGACCTGGTGACAGTCATGAGCCTGCGGAGCTACCGCAGGGGCTCGCACCTCTTCCAGCAGGGCGAGGAGCCGCACGCTGTCTGGTTCCTGGAGACAGGTCGCGTCAAGTGGTTCAAGACCAGCGAGGACGGGCAGGAGCAGATCCTGCAGATCGTGAACCCGGGTGAGGCGGTCGGACTGGTCGCCCTGCTGGATCGCAAGCCGTATGTGGCTTCGGCCAAGGCGGCGGACGACACAACAGCCTGGACCCTCTCGATCACCGATTACGATGCGATGGTCATGCGGCACCCGCAGTTGGCGTTGCTGGTCATGCGCCAGCTGGGCGACGGGGTCCGATGGCTCCTGGAGCATGTTCACTCCATGCAGAACCGGACCGCCCATGAGCGGGTGGTCTCGGTGCTCATGCGCCGGGTGCAGGTGCACGAGAGCGGAGAACGGGTGGTGGCCATGACCCACCAGGAGATCGCAAGCCTGGCGGGAATGGCCCGGGAGACGGTGAGCCGTGTGCTCTCGGACCTGCAGCGGCGGGGCGCTGTCCGGCTGACCCGGTCCAAGGTGATCCTGCTGGACTCGGAGCGGCTTGCGGTGGGGGAGAAATCGGCTGTCGGGGTGTAGGGCGGAGAGGCGAGATATCGGCGCATGCCCCGTGCATGCGCCTTTGACTATTGGTGCGAGCGCGGTCCCATAGCACGATCTGCCCATTCCCAGACAGATAGCGACGTGAGCGGCAGGAAAGCCCCTGCCGGGCACCGAACCGCTCCCCCGAAGCGAGACCTCAAAGGTGGTGCTCCCCGTGCCAACCTCCCCGCCCATCGCCGCCTGGTACGTGCGGACCAAACTCCAGCCGCCGCTGCTGCGCAGTGACCTGATCCGGCGCCCTCACCTGGAGGAGGCGCTTCGGCGCGCCGTAAGCGACCTGCCGCTCACCCTGCTCTCGGCCCCGGCGGGATACGGCAAGACCACCCTGCTCGCCAACCTGGCCCACCTGCTGCCCGATCGGAAGCTGGCCTGGGTGACGCTGGACGCCGAGGAGAACGATCCCGTCCGCTTTGTCGGCCTGGTCACCACAGCCCTGCAGCGGCTCCACCCCGACTGCGGGCGATCGGTCTGGCCCTGGCTCTCCGGCGGGGCGACAGAGGTCGCCGGGCTAAAGCGCGCCATTGCGGCTCTGATCGAGGATATCCTCACCTGCCTGCCCGAGCCCTTTATCCTTGTGCTGGACGACCTCCACTTCGTGACCGAACCGGCGGTCTATATCGCCCTGGAGTACCTGCTGGAGCATCAGGTCCCGCAGATGCATATCGCCGTGGGCACTCGCTACGACCCGCCCCTGCGGCTGACTCGGCTCGCCGCCCGGCGCCAGCTGGGCGAGTTGCGCCGCCCGGACCTGGGCTTCAGCCCTGAGGAGACCAGTGCCCTGCTGAACGAGTCCCTGGGCCTTCGCCTGACGGCGGCGGAGGTAGAGATCCTCCAGGACCGGACGGAGGGCTGGCCGGCGGGCCTCTGCCTCCTGGCCGGTCCCCTGCGGCGGCTGGGTCAGGACCGCAGCCAGTTCATGGCCGCGCTGGTCCACTCCGAGCGCTACGCCTTCGACTTTTTGGCCGAGGAGGTCCTGCGGGAGATGGCCCCCGACCGGCGCCGCTTCCTCCTGCAGACCGCCGTTCTCGCCGAGATGAGCCCATCGGTCTGCCGTGCGGTCACTGGCCGGGAGGACTCCGCCGACCTGCTGGATGGACTCTACCGGCAGAACCTGACCATCGCCTCGATTGGCTCGGAGACCGCCGACCGGGAGGGAGAGCCGGTCTACCGGCACCACGCCCTCTTCGCCCGGTTGCTCCTCCGCCAGCTGGAGCGGGAGATGCCCGGTGATATCACCGAACTCCACCGGCGGGCGGCCCAGGCGCAGCCCACGCCGGGCCGGGCGATCGGCCATTACCTGGCGGCAGGGCTCTGGGACGAGGCGGTGACGATCATCATTCGCCACGGCAACGAGATGCTCCACCGCGGCATGTCTGAGACGATCCGGGCCTGGCAGAACGCCCTGCCCGCCGAGACCCGGGCCCAGTTCCCGCGGCTGACCGCCCTGCTTGCCCGGTGCGAGATCCACCGGGGGGATTTCGCTGCCGCCGGACCCCTGCTGCGGCAAGCCCTGGAGCAGTTCCGGGCCGATGGCGATAGGCTGGGGGAGAGCGAGGCGCTCACCTCGCTGATCACGGTCAGCTACGCCACCGATGACCGGGAGGCCGCCGCAACCTATGCCGATGCGGCCATGCTTCTTCCCCTCAGCCCCATGAGCCAGGCGGCGCCCCGTCTGGCGCGGGCCTGGCTGAAGCTGGAGGAGGGGGACTGGGAAGGGATCCGCCAGCAGATCGAAGAAGCCCTGACCATCATCCGCCAGACCGGAAACGGAATCGCGGACCTGATCGGGGTCACCTACCTGAGCACCCCATTGCTCGCCGTGCCCGGCTGCATGGAGCCGGTGGAGCGCTACTGCATGGAGGCGGCGGGGCGGGCGCTGCCCGAGACCGCCTGGCGCATGGGTGCCGACGAACTCTCGATCTGGCCCATGCTCTGGCGCGGGCAGACGGCTGAGGCGCTGGCACGGGCAGAGGGGGTGGATGGACTCCGCCGGCGGCTGGGCGGCTACCCATACATTGGCAACGATGTCGCGGTCCAGCTCGGCTTGCTCCACCTGGCCCGTGGCGACCGGGAGGCCGCAGCGCAAGCGACGGAGCGGCTGGTCGAGCGCATGGAGGGGGCGGGGGCGAGCCGTTGGTCCTTCCACCTGCACGCCGCGGGCCGGGCCATGGCACACCTCGGGCGGTTGGCAGAGGCGCGGGCGCTCCTCGCCCGGCTTGCCGCCCTGCCGGTCACCGCGCGGTTCATGCAGTATCAGGTTGGACATCTGACTGGACTGCTCGCCCTGCTCGACGGGCAGATGGATTCGGCAGCGGCAGCCCTGGACCGGGCCGCCGCCCTGGAGGCCGACATGCCGATCGCCTGGGTGAGCGGCAGCGCCCGGTTGCTCCGGGCACGATTGCTGTTGGAGCAAGGGAAGCCCGACCAGGCCCTGGCTGCTGCCACCCCCGTCCTGACCGCCTGGGCCGATTCCGGCAGGCCCGGCTCCGCCCTGATCGATGGTCCGGCGATCTTGCCGGTACTTGGGCTGGCAGCCCGCCGAGGGATGGCATGCGCCGTGCCGATGGTCGCCCTCTTCCAGGGGCAAGGCCAGGAGAGTCTGGCCCCTCCCCGCCCGTCGGCCCCAGCGGCCCTGATCGAGCCGCTGACCCAGCGGGAGGAGGATGTGCTCCGGCTGATCGTCGCTGGGCGGACCAACAAGCAGATCGGGCAGGAACTCTACATTACCGAGGAGACGGTGAAGACCCATGTGGCGCATATCCTGCGCAAGCTGGATCTCACCTCCCGCACCCAGGCGGCCATGCGTGGCCGGGAGCTGGGCTACTAAACTCGAGGGCCGCTGCACGGCAACAGGTGCAGCGGCCCTCCTTTCGCTGTGACCCGGTAGCCCTCCCCCGAACGGGGGAGAGGGGGATCTCCCTCCTCCGAGGGATGCGGCACAGGGCACCGCCCTGGTAGGATCGTGGTGAAGCAAGGGGGCATAAGCCATGCAGAACCGAGCGAGCTTGGAGCAACTGGCTGAGATGATTGGAATGGGCACCTGGACCGCTGTCCTGAATGCGGGTGGCTACGCCCTCCCCGTCCGCTTCCGGATCCGCGGTGCGGCGGTGGAGTGTCGGGTCCCGACCTGGAGCGGCATCGGCGACCGGTTAACCAGCGACGACCACGCCTTGCTGGTTCTGGTCGAGGAGGGGGGAAGGGAGCTGCGCTGGCGGCTGATTGGCGGTTCCGCCCACCTGGTTGCCAATCCGGACTGGGAGGGGTTAATCCCCCCGGAGACCCAGCGGATCAGCCCCAGCTACCTCTACCAGGTTGTGCGGATTGAGCCGAGGCGAATTGAGTTGGTGGATGAAGCCCGTGGATGGGGCTACCGCGAGACCATGGATTTCTAGCAGAAGGAGCGATACCGCATGACCAGGACCGCCTCTCTTCTCAGCCTGATCGTTCTGATTCTGGTCGCCGTGGCGGCCGCCGGTGACCTGTTTGTGCCCGGTCTGCTGCGGGACAACGCCTGGACAGTGAACGCCATTCGGGGGCAGGACCTCTACACCCTGGTGGTCGCCCTGCCGGCCATGGCGATCGCCCTGATCCCCTTCCGCCGTGGGTCGCTCCGGGCGGCGTTGGTGGTCGCCGGCATTCTGGGCTACCTCTTCTACACGTACGTGGGAGCGGCTATGGCCTTTGCCTTCAACGAGTTCCTTCTGCTCTATATCGCCCTGTATACCCTCTCTGCCGCTGCGCTGGTGGCCGTGATCAACACCCTGGACCTGAAGGCCCTGCCGCAGCGGTTCACCCCGGTCACGCCCCGCCGGGCGGTGGCGGTCTACCTGCTGGTGATCGGTTTCATGCTCTGCCTGATGGAGCTGGCCCAGATCATCCCGTTTATCACGACCGGCAAGCCCCCCCTGATCCTTGAACTTGCCGGCGGGCCAACCTTCTACCCGTATGCCCTCGACCTGGGGATGGTCGTCCCCCTCTCGGTCCTTGCGGCGGTCTGGCTCTGGCGCGGCCACGGCTGGGGGTATCTCCTGAGCGGGTGCATGTTGATCAAGGCCGCAACCATGGGGATGGCGCTGCTCGTCACCAACCTCTACGCCTGGCTTGTCGGTGGCACCCCGGATCCGGCTGAGTTGCTGGCCGTCTATGGTCTGATCGGCTTCGGTGGTCTGTTCATGTCCGTCTGGTTCCTCCGGCATGTCCGGGCATAACGCTGTGGAGGTGTGTGGTCCGTGAAGATCTTGTTCTACGGGGCCGGTTTTGTGGCGGTGTTGCACGGGGTGATCCATATCATGGGGTTTGTCGCGTACTGGCCGCTGGCCAAACTGGCTGAGTTGCCCTACAAGACCGCCGTCCTCGGTGGGCGGTGGGAGATCGGTCCCATGGGAATGCGGCTCTTTGGGCTCCTATGGCTGGTGGCTGCCCTGGGCTTCCTGGTTGCGACTGTGGCCATGCTCATGCACCTGGGCTGGTGGCGGACCGCAATGATCTCATCGATCGTACTCTCCTCCCTGGTGATCGCACTGGACTGGGCGCCAGCCTTCCGTGGCTCGATCGCCAACCTGCTGCTGCTGGTGGTGGTGGCGCTCGCAACCTGGGTGCCTCGACTCTGGCCCGATCGCTGAGCAGGAGATTGGCGCATGGCTGGCGCATCATTCTGACTGTGCGGGTGCAGCGAGCGCAACCCGTGCGGAAGGAGAACGGCGGGAATGCAACCTGACAACGGCTTCCACCTGGGCGAAGCGATCGCGATCCTGGAGCGGACGCCCGCAGCCCTGAGCAGCCTGCTGGCGGGGCTGCCCGAGCCATGGGTGCGGGCAACAGAGGGCGAGGGCACCTGGTCCCCCTACGATGTGGTCGGACACCTGATCCACGGGGAGCGGACGGATTGGATCCCGCGGGCCAGGCAGATCCTGGCGGGCGACACCCGACCGTTCGCCCCCTTTGACCGGACGGCCCAGTTTCAGGAGAGCCAGGGCAAGAGCCTGGAGCAGCTGCTGGCGACCTTCGCCGAACTGCGGGCCTCCAACCTGGTGGCCCTCCGGGCGATGGGATTGATGGGTGCCGACCTGGACCGGACGGGGCAGCACCCGGCCCTGGGTGAGGTCAGGCTAAGCGAGCTATTGGCGACCTGGGTGGTACACGACCTGGATCATATGGGGCAGATCGCCAGGACCATGGCGAAGCGCTACGCCGGTGCCGTGGGGCCGTGGAGCGCCTACCTTTCCATTCTGCGCGATCGAACCTGACCGCAGGCCCTGAGCGAAGCGAAAAGGCACCTGTCGCCCCGAGTTGCGGGGGACAGGTGCCTCTCTCATGCTGAGAACCGAGCATAGGCTCAGGCGCCAACGGAGACGATCCGATTCCGCCCGCTCTCCTTGGCCTGGTAAAGCCGGCGGTCCGCCTCCTCGAACTGCTTGCCGAAGGCTCGGGCTGGGTCGAAGGTGATCAGCCCGCCGGAGATCGTCACCCGGACCGTTCCGGTGTCGGTCTTGACGCTCCGTTCCGCAACGCTCCTGCGAATCCGCTCGGCCACATCGGTCGCCTGGTCCGGTTGGCAATCCCGCAGCAGCACCGCAAACTCCTCGCCGCCGTACCGACAGACCAGGTCGCCGGGGCGGGTCTCGCGGCGGAGTACGCCCGCCACGGTACGCAGGACCTCATCGCCAATCAGGTGGCCGTGCTGGTCGTTCACCTGCTTGAAGTGGTCCAGGTCCAGGAGGAGGAAGCAGTCCTGCTCGCTCCGGTTCAGGTGGCTGACCGTCTCCTCCAGGGCCCGCACGTTCGGCAGGCCGGTGAGGGGATCGGTCAGGGAGAGATCGGTGGCCGTTTGCAGGCTGCGCTGCGCCTTGTACTGCACCCGCAGAACCCAGATTACCGCTTCGAGACCGGTGGCGTGCAGCAAGGTCATGATCAGGTAAAACCGGGAGATGGAGGGGACCCAGAGCAGGCTGAGGTTAGCCAGGGCGAAGATCGCAGGGACCCGCCAGAGCAGGTGTCTCCAGGGCGCGGTGACCCCGCGCCGCGCGATGTTGAGTACCCCGGCAACCAGACCGGCCACCAGGATGTGTATCGCACCGGGCAACGCGCCCGAACCACCCATGATCGCATAGCGGTAGAGGGCGAGCGGGATTCCCACCAGCAACCCCCACCCCGGCCCGCCGGCGAGTCCGGCCAGTGCAGGGGCCACACCGTGGAAGGCGAGAATCACCGAGTCGGGGAACTCCACCGGAAACTGCAGCAAGACCCAACCGGCGGCCACGAGGGTGATCCAGCTGGAGAGGCCGTTCCAGCCACGGAGCGGTCTCGGATTCTGCTTCGCCACTAGGCTGCCGCCCAACTGGGTAAGGGTGACCATAATGCAGAAGTTGATGAAGAGACCTTTGGCGATCAGCATATACCTTCGCCTCCCGATCATATCACCCATACATGATAGGACAGTCAACCGCACTTGTCATGAGGTGAAGAGCCTACCGCCCGTGCCCAAAGGTATCCAGTGTGGCGGTCCCGCGGACGGGTCTACTCGTCCCCCTGTCCGAGTAAAGTAGGTGCCGAGGTGAAGACGCATGTCACAACCGTGGCACCAGATGGAGGAGGGAGAGGTTCTCTCCTCCCTTGCCACCGAACCGGCGACCGGCCTGACCGCTGCGGAGTGCCAGAAGCGGCTGGGCGAGATCGGACCCAACCTGTTGGCGGCCGCCCCGCGGGTGCCCTGGTGGCGCATGCTGCTGGCTCAGTTTCAGGACTTCATGGTGATCGTCCTGCTCGTGGCTACCGCGATCTCGTACGGCATGGGCGAGACGGCCGATGCGATCACGATCGTGGTGATCGTGGTGCTCAACGCCATTCTTGGCTTTGTGCAGGAGTACCGGGCTGAGCAGTCGCTGGAGGCGCTCAAGGAGCTGGCGGCACCAACGGCCAGGGTCAGGCGCGAGGGGCAGGAGCTGAGTGTGGCGGCTCGCGATCTGGTTCCGGGGGATCTGCTTCTGGTGGAGGCCGGGGACCGGATCCCGGCGGATGCCCGGCTCCTGGAGTCTGTAGGGCTGGAGGTGGAGGAGTCCGCCCTGACCGGCGAGTCGCTGCCCGTAAGGAAGGTCGCGTCCTGGACCGGCGCGGCGGACGCCGCCCTGGGCGACAGGCGGAACATGCTCTACATGGGGACCACGGCCACCCGCGGCCGCGGTGTTGCCGTGGTGGTGGAGACCGGCATGCAGACAGAGATGGGCCGGATCGCCGACCTCATGCAGGGGGTGGAGCAGGAGGAGACCCCCTTGCAGCGGCGGCTGGAGCAGCTGGGCAAGTGGCTGGTGGTCGCCTGCCTGATTATCTGTGCGATCGTGGTCGCGGCAGGACTGCTCCGAACCGATCATATGAGCCGGGAGGAGATCACCCAACTCTTCCTGGCTGGCGTTTCGCTGGCGGTGGCGGCCATTCCCGAAGGGCTGCCGGCGATTGTCACCGTGGCACTGGCGCTGGGCGTGCAGCGCATGATCAAACGGAACGCAATCGTCCGGCGGCTCCAGGCGGTGGAGACGCTGGGCTGCGCCACCGTGATCTGCTCCGACAAGACCGGCACCCTGACCAAAAATGAGATGATGGTCCGGGCCGCCTGGGCGGGCGGTCACCGCTATGAAGTGACCGGCGACGGATACCGCCCGATCGGTGAGTTCCTCCGTGACGAGGTTGCGGTCAGTCCCCTGGAGGAGCCGAGCCTGGCCCAGGCGCTCAAGTCGGCGGCGCTCTGCACCAACGCGAGCCTTGTGCAGGGGGGCGGCGCCCGGCGGAGGCGCGGGGGCGGGCAGGGGCCAGCCAAGGCGGGCTATTCGGTCCAGGGGGACCCCACCGAGGGGGCGCTCCTGGTGGCGGCCCAGAAGGGTGGCTACCGGCCCGGACACCTGGCCGAGCGGTACAGCCGGCTCTTGGAGATCCCGTTTGAGTCCGAGCGGCGCCGCATGAGCGTGCTGGTGCGGGAGGAGAACGGCGAGGAGGCGCTGCACAGCAAGGGGGCGCCGGACACGATCCTCGATCTCTCGACCCATATGCTCAAGGAGGGCAAGGTCGTTCCCCTGACCGACGAGCTGCGGGCCGAGATCCTGCAGGAGAATGAGCGAATGGCCGACCAGGCGCTCCGCGTGCTGGCGATTGCCTACCGGCCCCTGGCCCAGGCGCCGTCCGACCTGGGCGACCTCAGCACCGACCAGGCAGCCGCCCGGGTAGAGCGAGAACTGGTCTTCCTGGGGCTCTTCGGCATGATCGACCCGCCCCGCCCCGAGGTGAAGAAGGCGGTCCAGGCGGCGAACCGGGCCGGGATTCGCACCGTCATGATCACCGGCGACCACCCGGCCACCGCACTGGCCGTCGCCCGCGAGCTTGGAATCACGGAGGAGGGCTCGGCGGCGGTCACCGGTCGTGAGCTGGACGCCATGAGCGACTCCGAGCTGGTGGAAACGGTCCAGTCCTGCCGGGTCTTCGCCCGGGTCTCGCCGCAGCACAAGCTGCAGATCGTGCGGGCGCTCAAGTCGCTGGGCGAGGTGGTCGCCATGACCGGTGACGGCGTCAACGATGCGCCGGCGGTCAAGGAGGCGGACATCGGGGTAGCCATGGGGCGCACCGGGACCGATGTCACCAAGGAAGCCTCGGCCATGATCCTCTCCGACGACAACTACGCCACCATCGTGGCGGCGGTGGAGGAGGGGCGCGGAATCTATGACAACATCCGCAAATTTATCCGGTACCTGCTCTCCTGCAACACCGGCGAGGTGCTGACCATGTTCTTCGCCGCTGTCATGCGGCTCCCGCTGCCGCTTCTGCCGATCCAGATTCTCTTTGTCAACCTTGTGACCGATGGTCTTCCGGCCATGGCGCTCGGCGTGGACCCGCTCGACCCCGATGTCATGAAGCGCCCGCCCCGACGCGCCGATGAGGGCGTCTTCGCCCGCCGCCTTGGGATCAAGATCCTGGGTCGGGGCACACTCATTGGCCTGGGGACGTTGAGCGCATTTTTGATCGCTCTCGTCGCAACCGACGGCACCCCCGGCCTCAATCCGCTCAACGATCCGCTGGTCCTGGGCCCCGCCCGAACGATGGCCCTGGCGACCCTTGTCTGCGCCCAACTGATCCATGTGTTTGACTGCCGGTCAGAGCGACGTTCGATCTTCGAAACCCACCTCTTTTCAAACCCGTGGCTGATCGGCGCTGTGGCCTCATCGGTCACCGCCCTGCTTCTCGCCATTTACTGGAGCCCCATGGCTACCGTTTTCAACACCGCACCGCTGACAGGCAATCAGTGGTTGATCGTACTGGGTCTGGCCAGCCTCGGAGAGGTGGCTGTCGCACTCCGGCGGTTCCTGCTGTTCGGGCGTCCGATGCGCCTCGGCCGATCTGCACAGGAGGAGGCATAGCGTAATCCGAATCCGGTCAACCTATCCGTAGGTTTGCAAGACCGCTACGGAAGGGAGACCACCGCCATGAAGCGCTTATCTTTCAAGATGATCGGCTTGACTGCGGCTAGCGCACTCCTGGTGGCCGGCTGTGCTGCCGGTCCGAACCGTGCTCCGAATGGGAACGTGAACCAGAGTAACCTGATGGGGGCAAACCTCTCTACGACGACAGGCGATGCCGATGCCTGCGCCGCTGCCCTGGGTAACACCGTGGGTGCGGGCGGGGCGACGAACGCCGGAATCGGCGGCGTGGCCGGCGGCGCCGGTGGAGGTGCTGGGTTCGCCGGCGGTGCCACTGGAACCGGTGGCACCACGGGAGCCGGGGGTACTGGTGGGGCCGGGGGTACTGCTGGAGCCGGAGGTGCCACTGGAGCCGGAGGTGCCACTGGAGCCGGAGGTACGACGAATGCTGGGGCCGGCGGGGCTACCTTCGCTGACGGCGCTCCCGGGGTGTTAGGTACGACCGGTGGCGGCGGAATGAGGGGTACCGGCGGGACGGCCGGTGCTGGGGGTGCTGGCGGCTTCCTGGGTAGGGGGCGGATCGGAGCGAATCAGGCCGGAGTTGGCACCGGGTGGACCGGCGCCGCGAATGGCACCGATCGTGAGGTGACCGCCAACGGCGTGCTCCTGGGCAATGTGGCGATTGTTGCCCTACCAACCACAGACCAGATGCCCACCACCACCCCTGGTGCCGGGGCCTCCACCATTGGCAGCTCGCCCACTCCGGGTGCGACCGAGCCGTGGACCATGGGGACCGGGACCACCGGGGACTACACCACGGCAGATGGAACCCCGGTCGGCGCACCGGGCACGACGACCATTGCTGGAAACGTTGGCGCGGGCACCAAGGGGACCCCGGCCCCTGGCGCAGGGACCACGGGCGCTGGGACCGCTGGTGCAGGGACCGCTGGTGCAGGGACCACGGGTCCAGGGATCACAGGCGCTGGGACCACGGGCGGGGTGACCACGGGAGGGGTGACCACCGGCACAGCCACTGGCGCGGGCGCTGGCGGCAACACCGACGCCATTGAGCGGATCAAGACCGCCTGCGATCGGGTGGTAGATATCCGGGTGGTCAACTCGGCGGGGGACCGGGTCCGGCTCGCACAGATCGCCGATGGGATCCGCCGTGGCCGGCCGATCACGGACTACATGGAGGACCTGACCCGCCTGGCCAGGGCCGGCACCTCGGTCGGCGGTGGGCGGAACGCCAACCAGGGCACAAACGGCGCTGCTCCCGGGACCACGCCCGCACCGATCACCCCGACCACTCCAGGCGGTGGGACCGTGCCTGGGGCCGGGACGGGGGCTGGAGCCGGGACGACCGGCGGGGCCGCCGGCACCCCGGCGGGCCGGTAAGGAGAAGAGCCGAGGGAGATCGCTCTCCCCCGGCTCTCTCGCGCTCCCCCAGAAGCGGCCTACTCGTGCGAGCTCCCAGGAACCCTCCCCCTGTTGGCGGACTCGGCGACTCTGGCCTCCAGGAGCGCCCGCTCCCGGAGGTTGGTCGACAGCGTGGCCGCACGCGCAAACTCGCTCTCCGCCTCAGTGTATCGGCCCAGCCTGAAGAGGAGGTCGCCTCGCACCATGGGCAGCAGGTGGTAGCCCCGGAGCAGCGGCTCGGAGAGCAAGGAATCGACCAGTTCAAGCCCGACCGCTGGACCGAAGGCCATGGAGAGGGCAACGGCCCGGTTTAGCTCGATCACAGGGGAGGGGGTCACCCGGGCCAGGGCTTCGTAGAGTGCGGCAATGCGCGGCCAGTCTGTCTCGGCCGCTGTGCGGGCGCGGGCGTGGCAGGCCGCCACCGATGCCTGCAGGGCGTACGGGCCGAGCGCCCCGCCTAGCCGCTCGGCCCGCTCCAGGGCAGCAAGCCCACGACGGATCAGCAGGTGGTCCCAGCGAGAGCGATCCTGGTCCATGAGCAGAATCGGTGCCCCTGCCGGGTCGGTGCGAGCCCTGAAGCGTGAGGCCTGAAGCTCCATGAGGGCGACGAGGGCATGCACCTCGCTCTCGTTCGGCTCAAGCTCGGTCAGAATGCGGCCCAGCCGTAGCGCCTCCTGGCAGAGCGTCGGGCGGATCAGGTCCTCCCCGGCGGTGGCGGCGTACCCCTCGTTGAAGGTGAGGTAGATCACCTCCAGCACCGATGAGAGCCGACTCGCCCGCTCAGTGGGGCCGGGCAGCTCGAAGGGGACCCGGGAAGCCGAGAGGGTTCGCTTGGCTCGAACGATCCGCTGGGCAACGGTTGGCTCCGGGACGAGGAAGGCGCGGGCGATCTCGCTCGTGGTCAGGCGAGCGAACAGGCGGAGCGTGAGGGCAATCCGCCCCTCGCGCGGGAGGACCGGGTGACAGGCGATAAAGATCAGCCGGAGAAGGTTATCGCTCACCTCTTCCTCGACGGCCGCATACGGGTCGGGCTCCGCCTGGGCCATGATCTCCCGGCCCAGCTCCTCCTGCTTCCGCCCGCCCAGCTTCTGTCTGCGCAACAGGTCGATCGCCCGCCGTTTCGCCGTGGCCATGAGCCAGGCGCCCGGGTTATCCGGAACGCCCGACTCCGGCCATCGCTCAAGCGCCACGACAAGGGCGTCGTGGGCCAGGTCCTCAGCCAGGCCGATATCGCGCACGATTCGGGCCAGTCCGGCGATCAGTCTGGTCGACTCGATCCGCCAGACCGCCTCAATGGCGACTTGGCTTGCCGTATGGTTCACGAGCGCTTTCACCCCTCCCGTCGCCCTTGTAGCTCGTTCTGGTCAGGTACCGCTACACAGCGGCCATGGGTTCCGGACCGGGCATCCTCATCGCCGCGAAGCGAGCCTGCAGACTGAATACTCTAGTTTCGACTGCGCCCCCCACGAGTCCTCTCGTCCCGACGCGCAAAGGGGAGCACAAGGCCACGAGACCTTGTGCTCCATGGGGTGCGCACTATTGCTCCGAGTTGACCACAAGGAAGGCTGAGGCGCTCTTGCCGTCCACCTGGGCGGTCACCCGGAGGAAGACCGACTTGGCCGGGAGTGTCAGCTCACCGCTGGGGGTGATCACGGCATCTGGGTCACTGACCGACCAGATGACCGGGCCGGAGAGCGGGTACTCCTCACCCAGGTAATCCAGCCCGATCACCGACATCTGAATCGTTTCGCCGTATACGAGGGAGGTGCTAGGCGGGCTGATCACCTGGATCATGCTGAGGCCGTTGAAGACCGTCACGTCCAGCGTGCTTGACAGCCCATCCTCCGTCACGACGGTGATCTGGCCCTGACCAGGCTCCCGCCCGGCGACCACCCGACCGGTCATTGGGTCATAGCGCACGAGCGCCCCGCTGACAGTCACGGCGTAGGGCTGATCGGCCACCTGCTGGTCGCCCTGCCAGACCTCGACCACCAGCGCAGCCTCGTGGTTGACCGCTACCTCCGGCTTTGGTGAGAGATAGGTCTTCAGGGTGCGGGCCACCTGGTGGGAGCGCGTAACGGTCACGGCGGCTGCGAACCGATTGCCCGCGACATCTCTGGCAGTGATCGCAAAGCTGTTGGGCCCTGGGGTGAGGGAGGTCTCATAGAGGAAGCGGCCGGTGGCCGGATCGAAGGCGATCGGTCCGTGCGGCCCCTCCAGGCTCACCGCATCGGTCACCTTGCCGGAGATTGTCACCCGGTCCGCATCGGTCGTCTTCGCAAAAGGTTCCAGGGTAATCGCTGGCGGCGTGGTGTCGACATACCGGGTGTAGACGGTCCCGCCCTCTGGGAGCGTGAAGTTGTAGAAGGCGCTGTCGGCCACGTAGAAGACCAGGCCGCGGGTAGCCGGTGCGTTCTTGATTCCACCTAGCATGGCGAGATCCTCGCCGGTAATGATCCCGGCCTTGAGGGCGCCGTTCAGATAATTGGTGGGCCAGGACGCCGACTCATCCTTCGGGGCGCCGAGGAACTTCATAATGAAGGCGATCGCCTCGGCTGCCGTGACATTCCCGTCCGGGTTGAAGCTCCCGTCCGGCAGTCCAATCGTCTCCCGGCCGTTCGTCCGCTGCTCGATCAGCCGCTTCGCCATGGCTATGCTGCCCGAGGCCCACGGGTGATGCGCCGTGTCTAGGAAGGCAGCCGCCCCGTTCAGGAGCCTGGCGTTGGACTCCTGGCCGAAGGCCCGCACCAGGATTGTGACCAACTGGGCCCGGGTTATGCTTGCGTCAAGGGCGAGGTCATTCGTAGCCCCAACCCCCTTGACCAGTTGCAGGGCGGCCATGCGCCTGCCTGCGGCCTGGTTCTTCTCCGGTGTCACGGCGTGCGCCCGTCCGCCCATTCCCACGAGCAACAGCGCTCCGGCAAGCAGGAGGTGAATAGCCCGTCTTCCCCATCGCAGCGCTTCCCTCGCAACCATGCGGATCCCCCCATTTCGACAGCATTTTGTCGCCACTCTCCGAAATTGTTATACTAGATCCGCATTACCCGCGTATTACACGCTCTGCCCTTCGGTCCCGAACCGCTGGATTTGGATGGCTCCAAATGGCGGTTTGACACCCTTTTCCCTCCGTCGCTACAATAGGGTATCGTTTGTTCATCCAACCGGATTGGGGGGAGCGCCGTGCTCCGTTTTACGAAGATGGAAGGACTCGGCAACGACTATATCTACCTCAACAACTTTGCCGAGCAGGTCCCCGAGGAGCGGCTGCCGTCCCTGGCGATTGCCGTCAGCGACCGACACTTCGGCGTCGGCTCCGACGGCCTGATTGCGATCCTTCCGCCCACGGCGGACGGGCATGATTTCCGCTTCCGCATGTTCAACGCCGACGGCTCCGAGGGCGAGATGTGTGGCAACGGGATTCGCTGCTTCGCCCGCTACTGCTACGACCGGGGTCTGACCAGCAAGACCAGCTTCAAGGTCCAGACCCTGGCCGGGACGATTATCCCCGAGTTGCGATTGGACCAGTCCAGTCGGGTGGTGGGTGTCCGGGTTGACATGGGTGAGCCCCGGCTGCGCCGCAGCGAGATCCCCATGGTCGGCCCTGGCGAGGAGCAGGTGGTGAATGAGCCCTTCACGGTCGATGGGCGCACCTACCAGATCACCTGCGTCTCGATGGGTAACCCCCACGTGGTGATCGATGTCGATGATGTCAACGCTGTTGACCTGGAGCGGGTCGGGCCGCAGATCGAGCGCCACCCGGCCTTCCCGCAGCGGATCAACGCCCACTTTGTCCAGGTGATCAGCCCAACCGAGCTGAAGATGCGCACCTGGGAGCGGGGTTCTGGTATCACCCTGGCTTGCGGCACGGGCGCCTCGGCGGTCCTCGTCGCCAGCCACCTGACCGGCAGGGCCGAGCGCTCGGCGCTGATCCACCTGCCGGGTGGCGACCTGACGATCGAGTGGGATCGGGCAACGGGCCATATCTTCATGACCGGCCCCGCTACCTACGTGTGTGATGGGGTCTTTCTGAAGCCATACTAGACGGAAGAGGAGTGTTCTTCATGCCGAAGCGTGCAGAGCGGATCGCCACCGTGCCGCCCTATCTCTTCGCCGAGATCGATAAGAAGAAGCGCGAGGTAATCGCCCGGGGTGTTGACGTGATCTCCCTGGGGATTGGGGACCCCGACCTGCCCACCCCGCAGTTCGTGATCGATGCCATGCACCGTGCGATCGAGAAGCCGGCCCACCACCAGTACCCGGACTACGACGGCTCCTTCGCCTTCCGCCAGGCAGCCTGCGACTTCTACCAGCGGCGGTTCGGTCACAGCTTCGATCCCAAGACCGAGGCGCTGGCCCTGATCGGCTCGAAGGAGGGGCTGGCCCATATTATCTGGGCCTATATTGACGCAGGCGATATCGCACTGGTGCCGGACCCGGCCTACCCGGTCTACAAGACCCACACCCTGCTGGCGGGCGGCACGCCCTACATGGTGCCCCTGACGGCGGAGAACAGCTTCCTGCCCGACTTGAAGGCGATTCCGGAGGACGTGGCCCGCAAGGCGAAGCTGCTGTTCCTCAACTACCCGAACAACCCGACCGGCGCCGTGGCCACCCTGGAGTTCTACCAGGAGGCGGTTGCGTTCTGCCGGAAGTACGACATCCTCCTCGTCTCGGACAACGCCTATTCCGAGATGACCTACGACGGCTACGTGGCGCCATCAATCTTTGATGTGGATGGGGCCAAGGAGGTCGCCGTGGAGTTCTGGTCGCTCTCCAAGCCCTTCAACATGACCGGATGGCGCATCGCATTTGTGGTCGGCAACGCCGATGCGATCGGGGCGCTGGGGATTATCAAGACCAATACCGACTCCGGTCAGTTCACGGCGGTCCAGGAGGCAGCAATCGCCGCCCTGACCGACCCGGCGGCGGATTCGTTTATCGCCGAGATGAACGCGACCTACCTCCGGCGGCGCGACCTTGCGGTGGCAGGCCTGCGGGCGATCGGTCTGAAGGCCGAGCCGATGAAGGGCTCCTTCTACCTCTGGGTGCCCGTGCCGGCGGGGCATACATCCGCCTCGTTCGCCACCCTCCTGCTGGAGGAGGCGGGGGTGGTCGTCACTCCTGGCGGCGCCTATGGCCCGCATGGTGAGGGCTATGTGCGCATCGCCCTCTGCCTGAAGGAAGAGCGGCTGCAGGAGGCGCTGGAGCGAATCAAGCAGCACGTGAAGGTGTAGCGACGGCGATCGTGGCGACGGAGGCCTGGTGAGCTTCCGGCGAGGCCGTGGGAGCGGGCGGCAGGAAGTTGCAGATCTGATCACGAAAGATGCCGGGCGCCACGTTGGGTGGCGCCCGGTTTTGTAGCAAGGAGGGGGCGGATACCATGCAGAGTCAGGCGCAGACGGTGGAGGAGTACCTGGCGACCCTGCCGGAGGAGCGGCGGAGGGCCATGGAGGCGGTTCGGGCGGTGATCCTGGAGAACCTGCCCGCGGGGTACGAAGAGCGAATGCAGTACGGCATGATCGGCTACGGGGTGCCCCTCAGCCGCTACCCGAACACCTACAACAAGCAGGCCCTGGCCTACGCCGCCCTGGCCTCCCAGAAGAACTACATGTCGCTCTACCTCATGGGCGTCTACGGCCACGAGGAGCAGGACCAGTGGTTCCGCGAAGAGTATGCCAAGCGGGGGAAGAAGCTGGACATGGGGAAGTCCTGCGTCCGCTTCAAGCGGCTGGAGGACCTGCCCCTGGACCTGATCGGTCAGGTCGTAGCCAGGTTCTCGGTGGAGGAGTTTATTGCCCTGTACGAGCGGAACCGGCCATCGTGACAGAGCGAGTGGTGCTGGCGTGCAGTGGCGTTGGTGTCACAGCCGCTGCAAGCACCTCCCCCGATCAAAACCTGAACCCTGGGCGATTCTCCGCCCAGGGTTCTTTCATGGCTGAATCAGGTTGTAGAGCAGTCCGAGAATCGTCGGCAGGACCATGGACACAAGGATCAGTGCCAGCCCAATCCGGACTACCCAGGAGCGCCTTGAGGCGCCTCGCAACCCCCGCAGGAACGAACCTGCATCGGGCAGACCCGTCTTGGGATCAATCGTGCCGATCGGTGTCTGGAGCGCCGCCCGGCACTCGGAACAGGTGGTAGTGTCAGCGCGAATCCGCTCGCCGCAGTGAGGGCAAACCAGAGCGATCCCCCCTTTACAGAAAGGAGTCCCTACTCTGGCGAAAAGGTTCGGACCCCCTAGTCTACTGTAGGGCGTCGATCGCGGGAGTGGCGAGGCCGCTTCGCCGTGCGAGCACCCCAAACTCGGCGGCGAGCAGCCGCATCTCCACCTGGGCGACACTGGCATGGCGCCAGAGCACCAACTCGGCCCAGCGGGTGGCGAAGACTCGCCGGACAATCGGCAATAGGAGCCAGGTCGGGAGGAATCCCAGAAGGGTCAGCTTCCAGGGGATGATCGGGATATGTAGCGCCCGCAGGACCTTCAGCCCTTCCTTGATCGCTTCGATCAGCAGGCGAAGCCCCTGAGGGTTCTGTGCCAGCTTGTAATTGTCGCCGGCGTAGTACATCGCCCCGGCGATCGGGCTGACCAGGGCCACATGGGTCTTGAGCCAGGCATCGATCTGGGGCTCAATCGCCACCGGGAACCCCGCCTCGGTCAGCGCCTTCGCGATCGCCTCCACCCGCGGTGTGCGGGCGCCATCCAACTCACCGATCGTCGTCACCTGGACCCCCTTGCCGGTCAGGCTGCACCGGACCACGTGCCCTTCCTTGGCGCCGCCTGCACCAGAGAAGCCCAGCAGCACCCGCTCCCGCCCGACCGCAGCACTCAGGTCATCCGCCCCGGCGGCGTTGTTGGACATGAAGAGCAGGGCGGGGATCCCCCGGTTGGCCGCCAGGATCGGAAGGGTGGAGGCGACCTGGTCCCGGCGGACCAGGATCAGGGCTGCATCGTACCGATCGTCCGGGCCAAGGGTGTCGGTTGCGGGAAGGGGGGTAATGCTCAACTGTCCGGTGGATTCATCTAGCAGGTGAATGCCCTGCTCCCGGATCTCGCGGAGCCGCTCCCCGCGGGCCAGGATCGTCACATCGTGCCCGGCCTGTTTGAGTCTGGCTGCGTAGAGGCTGCCGAGAACACCTGCTCCGAAGATGAGAAAGCGCATGGTGAGACACCTCGAGTATGAAGATTTTCACACGGATTCTCCCTCAGAGGCCGTCTCTCCTGCTTGCTTCACCCGGAGCCAATAGATGCCTCTCCCCCGAGCCGCCGGGCCGGGCGGACCGTCTTTTGGTACAGGAGGGATCGGTATGAACCTGCGCGCCTTCTTTGCCGCGGTGGATGCCATGGACACCGATGGGTTTGTCAGCTTCTTTGCGCCGAACGCCGTCTTCCGGATGGGCAACGGCCCAGCCGTCGTTGGAACCGAAGCGATCCGACAACTGACCGCTGGGATCTTCCACTCGATCGCCGGGATCCGCCATGAGGTCCTGGAGGAGTGGCGGCAGGGGCAGCGGCTCCTCTTCCACGGGGTGGTCACCTACACCATGCAGAGCGGCGCCCTGGTCAGCCTGCCCTTCGCGGGGATCCTACGGCTGCGCCAGAACCTGGTGGAGGAATACCTGGTCTTTATCGATCCGAAGCCTTTCTACGATGCTCTGTAGGGGCGAGCAGGTGACGGATTTGCAAGGAAAACAACAGGTAAGGTCGTGGCAGGTGATCGACCCGGGCCGCTAAGATAGGTGCGGGGGGGGGGTGTGCCTATGGCTTCGTTTTGGGCTCGCAGGGCCGGGCTGGCATCGATTGGCGCCGGACTGCTCTATATCCTCTCGGGCTTCGCCTGGGCCTTGACCCACGGAACAACCGGCTTCAACCTGCAGCGATCCTTCCTCGGAGTTGACCACCTGACCTGGGTCCGTGTGGGGAGCCTGTACTACCCGCTCATGTGGGTGGCGGTCGCCGGACTACAGGGCATGTACGGGACCACGCTCTCCCGCCCCGCCCGGCTTGGGCTGACACTTCTCCAGGTCAGCCTGGCCATGCACGTGCTCTCCCAGCTCGCCATGAAGTGGCTGATCGACCCGCTCACCGAGTATGACGATGCCCTGGGCATCCTGGGTTGGATCACCTACCTGGTCGCCACCCTGCTCTTCACACTGGGCGCTCTGTTGGCCGGGGTGAGCGACTGGGAGGCCCCCATGCCACTGCAGGCGCATCTGTCACTTCTGGTGATGGGCCTCGTGCTGATCCCCAGCCTGGCGGCTCACGGGCTCTTCACCAGCAACGGCCTGCCGCAGCAACTGGGCATGGCGGCGCTCAGCATTCCCTTCGGGCTGCTCTGGATCTGGCTGGGCCTCGGACTGGCTGGCGTGGGCCGCCGATCCTACGGCAAGAGCCGGGTTGTGCGGGACCAATAGGATGGATGATGGCTCACCCCGACCACCCGCCAGGCGCCGGGCGCCCGCAAGGTTGCATCCACCAGCCCCTTCACCCCGGCGGTGCAGGCGTTGATCACCAGGGCCGGGTGGTAGGAGCGAATCCGGTCCAGGAACGCCTCTTCGAACGGCTTGACCCCATCCACCTGGGCGGAGTAGAGCGCCTTCCAGACCGAATCCCGCACGGCGGACTGAATGCCCGACTGGTACTCCGGCTGCATGAGCCGGTGCAGGCTGGTCTGGAACTGGATCGGGTTGGCCAGGACCACGTCGCCGGCGGCTACTCCCGCCTCGGTCAGCAGGCGGGGTAGCTGGTTCTGCAGCCGGGTCTTGGAGGCGGGTTTTTGCAGCGGAGCGATCGGCATGTACGAGGGCCCGTACTCGAACTGATGCGGCGATTCCAGAATGAGCACGATCGCCCCGGGGCGCACGGGGCGATTGCTGCTGCCTGGGGGGAGGAGGGTGCCGTCCCGCCAGACGAAGCGGATCTCGTCCTTCACAGCCCGGCTGTAGTGGAACTGGGTGGCGGGGATCAGGAACCGGTCGCCCTCCCTGAACTCGGGGCGGATCGCCTCCCACTGGCGCGAACCGCTGACCAGTTCGAGCGAAAACGGGCACCCACGGGTCAGTTCGACCGGGATCATCACGTGGTAGGGCATCGGCACTCTCCTCTGGCAGACCTGGTCTCTAGGGGGAGAGAGGAGGTTCGGCGGGCCGGCCCTCATTCCCTGCCCCGCAGCGCCCAGTTGCCACTGTCCCAAGAATCTCCCGACACCCAACTGGCAATACTAGAAGGAAGGCTTGGGTCTGGCCCCGAAGAATGGAAAGGTGAAGTAGTGACGAATGGCCCGGGCGCCTGCTTCGGCAGCGCCCGGTCGCCGTATGAAGGGGGTCCCTCCGCATCATGGTGCGCAGCATGACCGGCTTCGGCCGGGGAGAGTCCACGGGCAGCGCCGGCAAGCTCACGGTCGAGATGAAGGCGGTCAACCACCGATTCTCTGAGGTGGTCTTCCGCATGCCCCGGCAGTTCAACGTCCACGAGGAGCAGGCCCGCAAGCTAGTCCTCGGCCAGGTCACCCGCGGCCGGGTGGATCTGTTTATCTCCTGGGAACCGGCGGCGAACGCCAAGGGCGTGAAGGTTGACAAGGAACTGGCACTGGCGTATCATAATGCCTTGAAAGAGCTAGGGGTAGAGATCGGGAGCAAATCAGAGCTATCGCTCGATACTCTAGCCAGACTGCCCGATGTCCTCTCGATTCAGGACGCCACCCTCTCCGATGAGGAGATCTGGACGCTCCTGGAACCGGCCCTCACCACGGCCCTCGCCAACCTGATCGCCATGCGGGAGCGGGAGGGGGCCACCCTGGTCCTTGACCTGACCGACCGGCTCGCCAAGATTGAGGCCTTCCGCCAGGCGGCCGCCGAGCGGGCGCCGCAGGTGGTTGTGGAGTACCGGGACCGGCTCACCAAGCGGCTCGAGGAGCTGCTGCCCCAGGGCAGCGCCGTGGACCCCCAGCGGCTGGCGCAGGAGGTTGCCCTCTTCGCTGACCGTGCCGACATTTCCGAGGAGATCCAGCGGCTAGGCAGCCATATTGACCAGTTCCGCGCCACCCTCTCCGAGGGCGACTCGATCGGACGCAAGCTCGACTTCCTGGTGCAGGAGTTGGGGCGTGAGGTCAACACGATCGGCTCCAAGGCGAACGACGCCACCCTGACCGCCGGCGTCGTGGCGGCCAAGAGCGAGCTGGAGAAGATCCGGGAGCAGGTCCAGAACATCGAGTAGGGCATGAGAGGCGCTCCGCCTCTTGTAGATCTGACAACCTTGGGGGAGGCTCCAGTAGTGGAGATCAAGCTGGTCAACATCGGCTTTGGCAACATCGTCTCGGCGAACCGCATCGTGGCGATTGTCAGCCCGGAATCTGCTCCAATCAAGCGGATCATTACCGAGGCGCGGGACCGCGGCGTCCTGATCGATGCCACCTACGGCCGCCGTACCCGGGCCGTGGTGATCACCGATTCGGACCACGTCGTACTCTCGGCTGTGCAACCTGAGACCGTGGCCCATCGGTTGACCTCCAAGGAGTCGACCGTATCCAACGAAGAAGAGGACGAATAGGCAACATGTCTTCGAATGCCAAAGGCCTCCTGATCGTCGTGACGGGGCCCTCTGCTGTGGGAAAGGGAACGATCTGTCGTGCTCTCCTGCAGGAGGCCCCCCATATCCGTTTCTCCGTCTCCTGTACCACACGCCCGATCCGGCCTGGCGAACAGCACGGGGTGGAGTACTTCTTCCTCTCCCGGGAGGAGTTCCAGCAGCGGATCGAGTGCGGCGAGTTGCTAGAGTGGGCCGAGGTCTATGGGAACTACTACGGAACCCCTCGCGCCTATGTAGATGAAGTGACCGATCAGGGGCAAGACGTGATTCTGGACATTGACCGTGTGGGCGCCCGGGCCGTGCGGGAAACCTACCCTGGCGCCGTCTCTGTCTTCGTGATCCCGCCCTCCATGGAGGCGCTGGCGCAGCGGATCGCTGCCCGTGGGACGGAGACCCCGGAGGCGGTTCAGCGCAGGCTCAGCGAAGCCCCGGAATGGATTCGTGAGGGGCTGGCGTACGATTACGTGATTGTCAATGACGACCTGACCCGTGCTGTGCAGTCGCTCAAGGCGATCATCGCCGCCGAGAAGGCACGCACTGTGCGGGGCGGAGCCGCCCTAATACAGACCCTGCTCGAGAAGGGAGCGTTGGAGTAAGATGATCAAGCCCTCTCTGGACCAACTCATGGAGAAGGTTGATTCGAAGTACACCCTGGTGATCATTGGGGCCCGTCGTGGCCGCGACCTGCAGGCGGGCAAGCCGAAGCAGGTTGACTCGAAGTCCAACAAGCCGGTCACAATCGCCCTGGAGGAACTGGATGCGTCCAAGCTCTTCTTCGAGCGTGGCAAGTCCACCCCGCGTGGGTAATCGAAGAGCCGCCTCGCCCCAGCAGGGCGCCCGGAGCCCGGGCGCCCTTTTGGCGATCGTCCAGAGAATGTTCAACTCCTTACCGGGGAGCCGATAAAGATGCTTCAAGGCAAGACTGTTCTTCTCGGTGTCAGTGGCGGAATCGCAGCCTACAAGGCGGTGGAGATCTGCTCCCGGCTGGTCAAGCTGGGGGCCCAAGTCCATGTCCTCATGACCCCGGCGGCCACCCGCCTCGTTGCACCACTCACCTTCCAGGCGATCTCCGGGAACCCAGTCAAGGTGGAGATCCTGGGTGAACAGGTCCACGGCCATGTGGATCATGTCACTCTGACACATCGGGCTGACCTGCTGATCGTGGCCCCGGCCACCGCCAATACCATTGCCAACCTCGCGGGCGGGCATGCCGGCGACTGGATCACCGTTACCGCCCTGGGCGTGCAGTGCCCGGTCCTGGTCGTCCCGGCCATGGAGGCCGAGATGTACGCCAACCCGCTCACAGCACGCAACCTCCAGACGCTGGCCTCCCTCGGCTGGCGCCTCATGGAGCCCGTCGAGGGGCGGCTCGCCTCCGGCCTCATGGGCAAGGGGCGGCTGCCCGAGCCGGCCCAGATTGTGGAGGAGGCGCTGGCGCTCCTCGCCCCGCAGCGCCGGGACCTGGAGGGGAAGCGGGTGCTGGTGACCGCAGGGACCACCCGGGAGCCCTTCGACCCGGTCCGGTTTATTGGGAACCGCTCCACCGGCAAAATGGGTTACGCCATTGCCGAGGCGGCCCGGGACCGGGGGGCGAGCGTCGTCCTGGTCAGCGGCCCCTCAACCCTGACCCCGCCGGCGGGTGTCCAGTTCGTGCCGATCGAGTCATGCCTGGACCTGCTGGCCGCCTGCCAGACCCACTTTGCGACGGCGGATATCACCATTGCCGCCGCTGCCCCCGCCGACTACCGGCCGGCGGAGGTGGCGCCGGAGAAGATCAAGAAAGCCGGCGACGAAATGACGGTCCGGTTGGTGAAGAACCCCGACGTGATCGCCGCCCTGGGCCAGCAGAAGCGGCCCGGCCAGGTGACGATCGCCTTCGCCGCCGAGACGGAGAAGATTGTCGAGCATGCCCGGAAGAAGCTGATATCGAAGAACGTCGACTTTGTCGTCGCCAACGATGTGACCGCTGCCGGTGCTGGCTTTGGCACCGACACCAACCGGGTCAGCTTCGTGACCCAAGAGGGGGTCGAGGAGCTACCGCTCATGACCAAGCGGGCGGTCTCCGATCGGATTCTGGACAGGGCGGTGGCGCTCCTTGGGCGTTGAACTGGCACAGGTGGCGGTCGACGTGACCGCCGAGGGGACGGACAAGCTCTTCACCTACGCGGTCCCATCCACCCTGGCAGGGCGGCTCACGCCCGGCCAGTGGGTGCGCGTTCCCTTCGGCCCCCGCCGCCTGGTCGGCCTCTTCGTGGGTCCAGCCACCCAGCCGCCCGAGAAGATCAAACAGCTCAAGGAGATCACCGGGCTCCTGCCCGATATTCCCCCGATTCCGGCCCCCCTGGTCCAGTTGGCCCGCTGGACCGCCGAGCGCTACCTCTCGACCTTCCCGGCAGCGCTGCGGCTGCTCCTGCCCGCCGAAGCCCGGCGGCAGGAGGTGAGCACCCTGAAGACCACCACCTACCGGCTGGCCCTGGAAGATGTGGCCCCGGTGATCGAGCAAGTGCGCAAGCGTGCCCCCCGCCAGGCCGAGCTGTTGGGCTACATGGCCCAGCGGGGCGGCCACGCCGCCCGGCCCGAGCTGCTCCGGGCGCTGGGCGAGGCGATCGATGGCCCGATCAAGGTGGCGCTCACGAAGGGCTGGCTGGTGGCCGGCGCCGTGGAGCGGCGGCGGGATCCCTTCGGGGGGGAGCGGGTGGAGGCGAAGCCGCCTCCCACCCTCACGCCGGAGCAGTCCCAGGCGCTCACCTCGATCCAGCAGGAACTGATCGCCCCACCCGGTTTCCGGCAGCCGGTGCTGATCCACGGCGTGACCGGTTCGGGCAAGACCGAGCTCTACCTGCGGGCGATTCAGGCGGTGCGGGAGCTGGGGAAGCAGGCGATCTGCCTGGTCCCCGAGATCTCCCTCACCCCACAGATGATCCAGCGCTTCCGCTCCCGCTTTGGCGGTGAGGTGGCGGTGCTCCACTCCGCCCTCTCCGCTGGCGAGAAGTTTGACGAATGGCAGCGGATTCGGCGTGGCGAGGTGTCGATTGCCGTCGGCGCCCGCTCGGCGATCTTCGCCCCCTTCGAGCATGTCGGCCTGATCATTATCGACGAGGAGCACGAGCAGTCCTACAAGCAGGAGTCCCCGGCGCCCAGCTACCACGCCCGAGAGGTGGCGGCGGAGCGCTGCCGCCTGGAGGATGCTCTCCTGGTCCTCGGCTCGGCCACCCCAGCCCTGGAGTCCTTCCACCGGGCCTCGGCCGGGGAGTACCGGCTGGTCTCCCTGGAGCACCGAGTCGACAACTGGCCCATGCCCGTTGTCGAACTGGTCGATATGCGGGAGGAGCTGCGCACCGGCAATCGTTCGATCTTCTCCGCCGCCCTGCAAATGGGGCTCGCCCATACCCTGGCAGCGAAGGAGCAGGCCATTCTCTTCCTGAACCGGCGCGGCTATAATACCTTTATCATGTGCCGCTCCTGCGGCGAGGCGGTCCAGTGCCCGAACTGCGCTGTCGCCATGACCTACCACCTCGGCGACGACCATCTGGCCTGCCACTACTGCGACCACCAATCCCCGGTGCCGCAGATCTGTCCCACCTGCAGGTCGAAGGCGATCCGGCACATGGGCGCCGGCACCGAGCGGGTGGAGGAGGAGCTGCGCAAGCTGTACCCGCGGGCCCGCATCGCCCGGATGGATGTGGACACGACCAGGCGCAAGGGCTCCCATGCCGCCATTCTCAAGCAATTCGCTGAGCGAAAGGTGGACGTGCTGGTCGGCACCCAGATGATCGCCAAAGGGCTCGACTTTCCTGATGTCACCCTGGTAGGCGTGATCCTGGCCGATACCTCGCTCAACCTGCCCGACTTCCGGGCGGCGGAGCGCACCTTCCAGCTGGTGACCCAGGTGGCGGGGCGGGCCGGCCGGGGGCTGAAGCCCGGGCGGGTCCTGGTCCAGACCTACCAGCCCGACCACCGCAGCCTGCTGGCCGCCATGGAGCACGACTACCACGCCTTCTACAAAGAGGAGATCGCCTTCCGCAAGGAGTTGGACTACCCGCCCTTCGCCCACATGATTCACCTCGTGACCAGCGGCGAGCAGGAGGGGGCGGTCATGGCCACCGCCGAGGCGATCCAGCAACTACTGGTCCAGCACCGGTTCAGCGGCACGATCCTTGGCCCGGCCCCGGCGCCCCTGGCCAAGCTGCGGGGCCGCTTCCGCTACCACCTCGTGCTAAAGGGCGATGCGATCGAGCAGATGGCCCACGAGGTGCGCACGGCCTTTGCCGCATCTGGCGGGCGGTGGCGCACCTCCCGCGATGTGTCGCTCAGTGTCGATGTCGATCCGCTCAGTATCCTGTAGACTGGACTCAAGCGTAACTGGAGGGCTCGAAGAGATGGCAATTCTCCCGATCGTGAAGGATCCGGCTGACGTCCTGCGCAAGAAGGCGAAGCCGGTGCAGAAGATCAGCGCCTCGCTCCGCCAACTGCTGGACGACATGGCCGAGACCATGTACGACGCCCCCGGCGTCGGCCTGGCCGGCCCACAGGTCGGCGTCTCCAAGCGGATCATCGTCATTGACCCGCAGGACGAACAGACCGGGCTCCTCCAGCTGATCAACCCCGAGATCGTCCAGGCCGAGGGCTGGGTCAAGGGGACCGAGGGCTGTCTCTCCATTCCCGGCTACGTGGGCGAGGTCTACCGCTACGAGAAGGTGAAGGTGGTCGCCCTGGACCGGAACGGCCGCAAGGTCTACTTTGACGCCGAGGGCTGGCTGGCCCGGATCTTCCAGCACGAGATCGACCACCTGGATGGGATCCTCTACACCGACAAGTGCTCCGACCTGCGCGAGGTGACCCCTGGCGAGGAGGAGGCCGAGGAGATGGAGTCCAACGCCGGGGCGCAGGCGGAGACCGCCGCGTCCGGGGAGCCCGCTGCCGGACAGGGGGAGTAGCAATGCTAAAGATCCTCTTCATGGGCACCCCCGACTTCGCCGCCGAGTCGCTCAAGGCCCTGCTGGCCGCGGGCTACCCGGTGGTCGGGGTGGTGACCCAGCCCGACAAGCCGGTGGGGCGTGGCGGCAAGCTGCGCTTCTCCCCGGTCAAGGAGGTCGCCCTGGCCCACGACCTGCCGCTCTTCCAGCCGAAGCGGGTCAGGCGGCCCGAGGTGATTGAGCGGTTGAAGGGGCTGGGCGCCGATCTCACGGTCGTTGTCGCCTTCGGGCAGATCCTGTCGAAGGAGGCGCTGGCGATCAGCCCCCTCGGCTCGGTCAACGTCCACGGCTCGATCCTGCCACGCTGGCGCGGGGCGGCGCCCATCCAGCGGGCGATCATGGCGGGCGACGCCGAACACGGGATCACCACCATGTGGATGGACGAAGGCATGGATACCGGCGATATCTGCCTCATGGCCCGGACCCCGATCACGGTGGATGACACCGGCGGCACGATCCACGACCGGCTGGCCGCCATGGGGGCGGAGTTGCTGGTGGAGACGGTGCGGCGGATCGAGGCCGGCACCGCCCCCCGGTTTCCGCAGCCGAGCGAGGGCGTTACCTACGCCGCCAAGCTGGAGCGGAGCGACGAGCAGATCGACTGGTCCCGCCCGGCGCAGGCGCTGTTCAACCAGATCCGCGCCCTCAACCCCTGGCCTGGGGCGTATACGATCGGGCCGAAGGGCAGTCTAAAGATCTGGAAGGCCAGCCTGGTGGATGCGCCCGAGGCCAGGGAGGCAGCGCCCGGCACGGTGGTGGCCCTGGTGAAGCGGGAGGGCTTCGTGGTCGCCACGGGCGACGGCGCCCTGCTGATCCGCGAGGTGCAGCCGCCCGGCAAGGGGCGCATGGAAGCCCAGGCCTTCATGAACGGCGGCGGGGTCCAGGTGGGCACCCAACTGACCCGCGAAACTCTTTGATTGAGACCGCGAACCTTTTCCCCTCGGTGGCTCATCTCAAGTATGTAGGACGATGTAAGCCGATAACCGTCAGGGAGGGACTGATCGATGCTCTTCTGGGATCCGACCATGATCTACCTGATTCCCGCCATGATCCTGGTAATGTGGGCGCAGGCGCGGGTCCGGGGCGCCTTTAACGAGTGGTCTCGGGTTGGTACCCGCTCGGGGGTGACCGCCGCCCAGGTGGCCCGCGATATCCTTGACCGGCACGGCCTGACCGATATTCCGATCGAGCACGTGCGCGGCCAGCTTTCCGACCACTACGACCCCAAGGCGAAGGTGGTCCGCCTCTCCGATTCCACCTATTACTCCAACTCGATCGCGGCCATTGGCGTGGCGGCTCACGAGGTGGGGCACGCCCTGCAGCACGAGCACGCCTACGTGCCGCTCCACATGCGGAATATGATCTGGCCCGTCGCCCGCATTGGCGACAGCCTCGGCCCGTTCATCGTGATCATTGGCCTGCTCTTCGGAGGCTCTTGGGGCACGACGGTGATCGATATTGGCATCTACCTGTTCATGGCTGCGGTCGGCTTCTACCTGGTCACCCTGCCGGTGGAGTACAACGCCTCCAACCGGGCGGTGGAGATCCTGGAGACCGGCGGCTACATGAGCCCCGACGAGGTGAAGGGCGCCAGGAAGGTGCTGAACGCCGCCGCTCTGACCTACGTGGCCGCCGCTGCGGCAGCCGTCTCCCAGTTGATCCGCCTGCTGATCCTTCGCAACTCCCGCAACGACGATTAGCGCTCACGCCGAGCAGAACGCCTCCAGCCACTCGGGCTGGAGGCGTTGTGGCGCTTACCGGGGGTCAGGCTCGCTCCAGGCACGGGTCGGGTCGGCCAGGCTGTTGGCCGCATCGCTCCAGGCCGGGGAGCCCAGGGGACCGGGCATGACCATGGAGCCGGTCAGACCGAGGGTGGCGGCGTTTGGCGTTCGTTGGGCGGCCTGCCTCTGCTCCGGTGTGGCCTGGGCGTCCGGCTCGTTCATGCCATGCATGTTCAACTGGTGGGTCATTCTGATCGCCTTCCCTTCTTTCGCTCGGGTTCAGGGGCGGGAACCAGCCGGGCTCCGCTGTTGCGGGAGGTGTTGCCGTATGCCGTATTCCCCCCGCTTACGGTGGCGGCATCGGCGGTCATGTACTGGGCAAATTCCGCATCGGTCGGGCGCTCCCGCTTGTTGGTCATCGAACATTACCTCCTTCGGCTTGGGGCACGTTAAGCGCAGACCCCGCTGAAAGGATGGTCACCATGCGCAACCCGTCCCCGGTCTCCTTCGTCGTCCAGACCGCCAGCGACCAGGAAGAGCGGCTGGCGATCGCCATTGGGGAGCGGCCGGCAGGGCAGGCCACTGTCCGCTATGCCGAAGCGACCGCCACAATCCGGGCCCGGGTCGATCTGGGCCGGCTCCCGCTTCCGGCCGAGCAGTTGGATCGGTTCCACTACGAGTTTTCCTCCGAACTGATCGCCTATGTGCTCGATCGCGGGGCCATGGCCCAGGAGTCGGATGGCGCGATTACCTACGATCTTGGCGCCCAGGTCTACTCCCGCCGGCTTCCCTCCCACCGGGAGGTGGGGCTGGGGTACCCGAACTCCTGGTAAGCAGATGGGCCGCCACCGGCACGACCGGGGCGGCCCAAACGGTTCAGGCTTGCAGGGAGGCTTCTACCTGCTCGATTGCATCCACGTCGTCGAGGTCGAGGAAGGTCCGGCGGCCCAGGAAGGCGAGTTCTAGCCCGTAGAACTTCCGGCCGGAGGCCCAGACCCAACCGGTCCGGGTGCTGCTGCCCGTGAACCAGAGGCTCCAGGCGTCGGCCTCGACGGTCGGGTGCTTCAGGTGGGTGGGAATCTCTGAGGGCGCCAACAGCGCCAGGTGGGGCGGGGTGGCGGCGTCTAGCCAGCGGACCTGGACCCGCAGCCCTCTGGCAACGGCGGGAACCTCCACACCGAAGAAATCACTTCGGGAAGCACGGATATCGCCATAGACCCGGCCATAGAGGACCTCCGGCAGGGGCTGGAACGCCGCGGCAGCGGTGGGGCGGCTGGCCGGCCAGAAGAAGATGCCGTTGGTCGCCTTGCCCACGAAGATCAGCAGGACGACCAGGGCGGCCCCCCCGAGGATCATGTAGCCCTTGGGCGTCTGGATTCCGGAGCGCATCGCCCAGACCAGCAGGCCGACCACGAAGAGCCAGACCATGGCGGTCTGCCTCTGAACCGGCACGAGGAGCCAGGAGAGCAGCCTAAGCAACCACCTCACCCCTTTCCGCTGCCCGCTGGAGGAAGGCGATCCGCTCCGGGGTGGGCGGGTGGCTGGCGTGCATATGTTGGGCGATCCAGACCGGTGACCAGCGTGGCTCGTTTGACGCGCGCGAGGGGTGGACCGCCTCCAGGCGGGAGAGGGCGGCAATCATGGCGCCCAACGATGCGACCCTCGCCCCGGTCAGGTCGGCCATGTGCTCCTGTAGCCGGGAGCGCTTGGCCAGGACCGCCTCGGCCAGGGCGCCGACGACCAGGAGGAGCATGTCCAGGAAGATGCCGATCAGGCCCACGATCCCGGCCGCCCAGTGACCCCGCCCCCCGCTCCCCGTGCGGGCGAGCAACTCAGAGAACTGGCCTATGGTGCCCATCCAGCTGCCGCCGACCAGGGCGGGGAGGGAGTCGCGGCTCCGAATGTGGCTCAGTTCATGCCCGGCCACCGCCAACAGCTCGTCTGGGGGCATCTGCTTCAGCATGGCGGTGGTGAAGACCACCACGCCCCGCGTGCCGCCAACGGCCATGGCGTTCATCCAATCGCTCTCGGCCACCGCCCAGACCGGCCGGCGGCGGAGGCCCAGGGAGTCGGAAGCCTCATCCAACCGCTGTAGAAAGGTTGGATCCCCCGGTACGTCCCACCGGGTGAGGGGGCGCAGGTTGTAGTAGCGCCCGGCCGAGCGCTCCTGGGTGAAGTAGGTCTGAATGAATGAGAGCAGGAAGAGGACCAACAGGGGCCAGCGGAGCCAGGAGGGAAGGACAAGGAGCAGCAGGAAGGCGATGCCCAGGTAGAGGAGCCCCAATCCCCATTTCATTCCCGTTGCATAGAGCCAATTCATTGGCTTCACCATCACCTCATGCAGGAAGATTACGCAACCAATGAGAGATTGGCTAGCCAGCCGGATTTTTCCTGCCAGGTTGCTGGAAACGCTTGCAGGAGGTACACTAGCAGGTAGTCCCTTTCGCTTGGAGGTCGAGCCAGATGCCCCGACCCGATGCAAAGCCCCCCCGCACCGCCCGAGAAGCCGCCCTGCGCGCCCTGCGCGACGTGGATGTAAAAGAGGCCTACGCCAACCTCGCCCTGGACCACCACCTCTCCGGCTCCAGGCTGGAAGGGCGGGACCGCGGCCTGGCCACCGAGTTGGCCTACGGTGTCACCCGCCGCCGGGCCACCCTGGATTACGCGATCAGCCAGGTGGCGACCCGCCCCCTGGAGCAGGTGGACCCCTGGATCCGGAACATCCTCCGAGAGGCGGTCTACCAGATCCTCTACATGGACCGCATTCCGCAATCGGCCGCGGTCGATGAGGCCGTCAACCTGGCCAAGCAGTACGGTCACGCTGGCGTGGCCAAGTTCGTCAATGGCGTGCTGCGCAACCTGATTCGCAAGCTCCCCACCCTCCAGTGGCCCGACGAGCAGGCGGAGCCGGTCGCCGCGCTGGCGATCAAGCACTCCTACCCCGAGTGGCTGGTCGCCGAGTGGGCGTCACGGTTCGGCCGCGAGCAGGCGATCCGCCTGCTGGAGGCGGGGAACGAGGTGCCCCCGCTCACCGTGCGGGCCAACAGCCTGAAGGCGAACCGAGAGCAGGTGATCGCAGCGCTGGCAGCCGAAGGGGTGAAGGCGGAGCCGACCGTGCACTCGCCCCAGGGGCTGATCATTCGGGAGCTGACCTCCGCCTCCTGGCTGGATCGGCTCAAGGCGATGAAGCAGGGCTTGATCACCGTGCAGGACGAGTCATCCATGCTGGTCGCCGCAGCGCTGGACCCGCAGCCTGGCTGGACCGTCATCGACATGGCGGCGGCCCCGGGCGGCAAGTCCACCCACCTGGCGGAGCTCATGTCCAACCAGGGGCGGGTGATCGCCATCGACATCCATCCGCACAAGATTGAACTGATCGAGCAGAACGCCGCCCGGGTGGGCGCGACGATTATCGATGGAGTCGCCATGGACGCCCGGGAAGTGGGCGACCGCATGCCCGACCGGGCCGATGCGATCCTCTGCGACCTGCCCTGCTCCGGCCTGGGCACCCTGGCCCGCCGGCCCGATGCCCGCTGGCGCAAGACGATCGCCGACGTGGAGGCCCTGGTAGTGATCCAGCGGGCGATCCTCGAATCAGCGGCCAGGGCGCTGAAGCCGGGCGGGGTGCTGGTCTACTCCACCTGCACGATCCACCCGCTGGAGAACCAGGAGATGGTGGAGCGGTTTGTGGCCGAGCATCCGGAGTTCGCGTTTGATGATATCTGGGCCCACCTGCCGGCGTCCCTGGACCGGGAGGGGCAGGCGAAGGGCTACGTGCAACTGCTGCCCCACGTCCACGGGACCGATGGCTTCTTCATGTGCCGCATGGTGAAGCGGTGAGAAAGGCGGGGACCTCCCAAGGGGGTCTCCGCCTCTTCGCGCCCTGCGTATGATGGAGCATCATCATGCGCAAAGGACGGGTGAGCAGATGCGCTACCGGCCCTTTCAGGCAGAGGCGCTCAACCGGATTCTCCGGGAGCAGACAGCCAACCTGCCGGGCACTGTAGGGGTTGCGGTGACCGACCTGATCTCCGGGCGGTCCGCGGGGATCAACCAGACAGAGCGGTTCTATGGGGCGAGCACCCTCAAGGTTCCGATCGCCATGGCTGTCCTCTGGCTGGCGGACCGGGGGCGGCTCAGCCTCTATGAGCCTGTAACCTACCAGCCCCAGGACTTCCAGGCGGGGACCGGGACGCTCCGGGCCACAATCCGGCCCGGCGACCGGGTCCCGGTGATCCAACTGCTGGAGCGGCTGATCGTCGTCTCTGACAACATCGCCCGGAACATGCTGGAGCGATTCGTGGGGAGCGGGACAATCCGGCAGTACATGAGATCGATCGGGATCACCCCGCCCTACGACCCGGATACACGGATTGTCACCCCCCAGGGGATCAACCGGGCGCTGATCGCCCTGGACACGGGCCGGTCCGGCCTCTCCCCGGCCTCGACCAGGCGGCTCCTCGGGTGGATGCAGCAGACGATCCACCGGAGCCGGATCCCCCGCAACATGCCCGCCGGGGTGGTGGTGGCGAACAAGATCGGCACCTGGCCCGGCGAGGTCCACGATATGGGGCTGGTCTATGCGCCAGACCGCTCCTTCTCGATTGGGGTCTTCACGAGGGGAATTACCGAGGCTCGGGCCGAGGAGGCGATTGGGCGGATTGCTCGGGCGGTCTATGACTATGAGACGTCGCTGACCCGGCCCTAGGGGGGCTCCGGCTAGGGCCGGGGCTCCGGCTAGGGCTGGGGGCCCTGCCCCTGCTCGTCGGCGCCGTGCGGCGAGCTCCGTCAGCTTTTTTCTCAGGCGCTGGCGATTGGCTGAAGAATCCTGACTGACCGGGGCTCCACAGACTGCATTTTGGCTAAAACACACGGAATCAGGCGCCCTCCGTCAGCTTTTTTCCACAACTGTGGGGCGCCGGAGAAAAATCCTGACAGAGGCGGCCCCCCCGGCCCCGGCCCCCGCTACACCGCCAGCCCCGCCAGCAGGATCCCGATGTTCTCCCCCCAGATCTCCCAGAACTGTCCGATCGGCAACGGATTGACCCCCCGCCCCACCTCGACCGTGAAGCCCGGGCGCCGCCAGTCCTGGATAAACCAGTCCTTGTACCCCGCAGAGCTACCCGCATAGCGCACCGGCTGGTAGCCGCTCGCCTCACCGAAGAGCCGCACGATCCGCTCCGACTCCGCCGGCTCGAGCCCGGCGTAGCCCCAGTAGATCACCTCGCCCTGCGAGTGGAAGGCGATCACCAGCCGGAAGTTGTGGTCCCGTGTGAAGGCAGCCATCGCCTGCGACTCCGGCTCTGAGAGCGGGGAGGGCCCGGCGTAGTCCCGGGGTGCCGGCCCAGTTGGCCCCCGTGCCGCCTCCTGCTCCCAGTTGGCCGGGAACTGGTTGTTCAGGTCCACGCCCCGGGCGTTGGCCGCCCAGGAACGGAAGTTGGTGGAACCGCCATTCGCCCGCACCAGCAGGTCATAGTTCGGGTTTGCGCGATCGATCCCGTTTTGGACAAGCTCCACACCATCGGGGTTTACCATGGGAACGATGTAGAGTGAGGTGGAGCGGTAGAGGGAGGGTATGTCATACTGACCGATCCGCTGCCCCCGGGCATAGGCATCAGCGTATACCTCCAGGAACCGCATGAGCAGGGGGGTGGTGATCCACTCCTCCCCATGAAAGGAGGCGTTGTAATGGACCTCCTTCGGCCCCGTCCCGACCCGGATCACGGGGATCTCCCGGCCCAGCACGCTCCGTCCGATCGTCCCCCGCTGCAGGAAGGGGTAGCGGGCCACCAGCCGATCCAGGTCGGACATCATCGCAGCGTAGTCGTAGCCAGCCCGTGGGATCACGATCGCCCCGCCTGCGGGCGGGGGTGGAGCGGGGGCTGGCGCCACGCCGGGCACCGCCAGCCGCTGCCCGACCATCAGCCGGTTCGGGTTCACCCCTGGGTTAGCCGCTACCAGGGCGGACAGGCTCACCCCCAACCTCCGGGCGATCCCCCAGAGCGTGTCGCCAGGCCGCACCAGATACCCCTGTGCCCCCCGCTGCGGCATCTGGATCACCAGGCCCGGCTGAATCGATGCCGGGTTGGTCACCTGTGGGTTGGCCGCCAGCAGCTCCTGCACCGTGATCCCGAAGCGCTGCGCAATCCCCCAGAGCGTGTCGCCAGGCCGGATTGTGTACGGCATCGCTCCCCCTCCTTCGCACTTCTCAGGCCATAGAGTCTATGCGGCTTCATTCCGTTTGCTCCCAGGCCCGGTTCGCGGTAAACTGAGAGGTGGACTCTCGGCCCAAAGGAGGACCCCCCTGTGCAGGAACAGACCGGCTACGTGCCGATGAAGATTGCCGACCCCGCCCTCCTCTTCGAGGCGGCGGGAAAGCAGCCCCTGGTGGGCATGACCCAGGAGGAGATGACCGCCTTCGTGCAGGAGCTGGGCGAGCCCAAGTTCCGGGCGAAGCAGCTATTCCAATGGGTCTACCAGAAGGGCGTCAAGTCCTTCGACCTCATGACCAACCTCTCGGCGGCCTTCCGGCAGAAGCTGGCCGACCGGTCGATCATCCAGCTCATGGAGCGGGAGGTTCAGCAGCACGCCGACCCCACCGACACGACCAAGTACCTCTTCCGGCTCTTCGACGGCCAGAAGGTGGAGTCGGTACTCATGCGCCAGCCGTACGGGAACTCGGTCTGCGTCACCACCCAGGTGGGATGCCGAATGGGCTGTACATTCTGTGCATCCACTTTTGGGGGCCTGGTCCGGAACCTGACGGCGGGGGAAATCGTCGATCAGATTGTGATGATGCAACAGGACCTGCCCGAGGGCGAGCGGATCGGCCATGTTGTGCTGATGGGCTCTGGCGAGCCCCTGGAGAACTACGACCACGTGCTCAAGGCGGTCCGGCTCATGCACGACCCCGAGGGTTTGAATATCGGCTACCGGCATATAACTCTGTCGACCTCCGGCATCGTGCCAGCCATGCGCCGTCTGGCAGAGGAGGCTCTGCCGATCACCCTGGCCCTCTCGCTCCACGCACCGAACAACGAGCTGCGCCGGGAGCTCATGCCGGTCGCCCGGCTCTGGCCGATCGAAGAGGTGCTAGATGCCGCCCGTACATACGGCGAGAAGACCGGCCGTCGGGTGACCTACGAGTATATCTTGATCGATGAAGTCAATGACCGGCCGGAGCACGCGCTCGAACTGGCGGCTCTGCTGAAGGGCTCCCTGGCCCATGTCAACCTGATCCCCATGAACCCTGTGGCCGAGCGCCCTCAGTATCAGCGGCCCGGCACCGACCGGGTCAACCGCTTCAAGGAGCTGCTGGAGGAGAGGGGCATTGCCACAACGGTGCGGCGGGAGATGGGCGGCGATATCGACGCCGCCTGTGGCCAGCTCCGGAACCGGGTGCAGCGAGAACGAGGCGCCGCAAGGAGTACTTTGAGGAGTTGAACCCACGTGAGGCTGATCCATGCGGAGCGGACCGATCCGGGCCTTGTGCGACCGAACAACCAGGACGCCTATGCCGTAGAGACCCTGGACCTCCCCGGAGGCGGGGCGCTCCTGGTCGTGGCTGACGGCATGGGCGGGTACGACGGGGGCGAGGTCGCCTCGCGCATCGCCGTGGACACGGTTCGGGAGAAGCTCCTGGCCGGGCTCGCCCCCGGTGGGGCGGAGCAGGCCAACCTGGCTGCGAGCCTCCACCAGGCGGTGCTCGAGGCGAACCGGGGCATTCTGCGGGCCCAGGCCGATCGACCTGAGCTCTCCTCCATGGGCACAACCGTGACCGCCATCCTGGTTCAGGGAGGGCGGCTGATCGGCTGCCATGTCGGCGACTCCAAGGCCTTTCTGATCGGGGCAAATGGCGCCCGCCAGATCACATCGGATCACAATGTGCCCGGCGAGCTGATGCAGTGTGGCCATTTGACGGCCGAGCAGGCAGCGGTCCACCCGCAGCGGCACATTCTGACCCGGGCCCTCGGCGTGGAGGAGGAGTTGCCGGTCGAACAGCTCGACCTGACCTGGCACGAGGGGGATCTCCTGCTTCTCTGCACCGACGGCCTCTCCAACCTGGTCACTCTCGCCGAGATCCAGTCCCTCGCCGCTGGCTCTGAGCCTGCGGAGCTGGTGGAGCGGCTGGTCGGGCTGGCCAACAACCGTGGGGGGCACGATAACATTACCGTCCTGGCCGCCCGGTGGGAGGGATAAAGAAAGATGATCGGTACGATTCTCGGCAACCGTTATCGCATAGAGGAGCGGATCGGTGGCGGTGGGACAGCCCTGGTCTACCGGGCCTTTGACCTGCAGCTCTCCCGCGACGTGGCCGTGAAGGTCCTGCGGGGCCAGTTTGGCAACGACGAGGAGTTCGTTCGCCGCTTCCGGCGAGAGGCGCAGAACGCGGCCAGCCTATCGAACCCGAACGTGGTGCAGATTTACGATGTAGGCGAGGAGAATGAGACCTACTACATCGTCATGGAACTGATCCAGGGGAAGACGCTGAAGGCGGTGATCCAGGAGCAGGGGCCGTTGCCGGTCCAGCAGGCCTGCCGGATCGCCATGGAGATCCTCGGCGCCATGGCACACGCCCACTCGGCCCGGATCATCCACCGCGATATCAAGCCGCACAATATCCTCATCGCACGCGATGGGCGGGTGAAGGTGACGGACTTCGGCATCGCCAGGGCGACCACCACCGACACGGTGACCCACACCGGCTCGATCATGGGTTCGGCCCACTACTTCAGCCCGGAGCAGGCCAACGGCCAGCCCACCGGCGAGAAGTCGGATATCTACTCCATGGGCGTCGTCCTCTACGAAATGGTGACCGGCAAGGTCCCCTTTCAGGGGGAGAGCCCGATCACCGTGGCCCTGAAGCACCTGCGGGACCAGGTGGTCCCGCCCTCGGAGCTGAACCCTGAGATCCCCGTGGAGCTGGACGAGATCATCCTCCAGGCCATGGAGAAGGAGCCGGAGGACCGCTACGCCTCCGCCAACCAGATGCGCCAGGCACTGGAGCGGTTCCTGGAGCTGCACGCAGCCGGCAAGACCCATATCCACGCTGGCGATTTCCCGACCATGGACATGCGTGCCGTGACCAAGACCACCCGGAAGGCCCGCACCAGGGCGGAGCGGGAAGCGGAGATGGAAGAGAAGCGGGAGCGGCGCTCCACCTGGATCTGGGTGCTCGTGATCGCCGCCGTGGTCCTCGGCGGGATCGGGACCGCTGCCTGGGGGGTCCTACGGTTCCTGGATGTGCCGGAGGTAGACGTGCCCCCGATCGAGGGGAAGCACCTGACCCAGGCGCAGGATGCCCTGACCGCGACCAGGCTTCAGTGGAAGGTACAGGCCGAGCGCTACAGCGATCTGCCACAGTTCTATATCATCTCCGCGGACCCCGCGCCCGGCACCAAGGTGAAGCAGGGGGCGACGATCAACGTGATCGTCTCCAAGGGGCCGGAGGAGCTGGAAGTGCCCGACGTGAAGGGCCAGTCCCGTGAGCAGGCCCAGATCACCCTGGAGAATGCGCAGTTTGTTGTCGGCAAGGTGACACCCGTCCGCTCCCAGGAGCCGGAGGGGACGGTCCTCGCCACGGCACCGCCCGCCAAGTCGAAGCTGAAGAAGGGCGGGGAGGTCGATCTGACCGTCTCCCAGGGGCCGTTGCGGGTACCGAATCTGGTGGGCAAGAGCCTCACCGAGGCGACCAAGCTCCTGACCGATGCCGGCCTGCAGGTAGGGAATGTCGAGGGCCGGCCCGATACCCGGACCCCGAAGGATACCGTGCTGATCAGCAACCCCGGCACGGGTGCGGCGGTCACGGCTGGCCAGAAGATTGACCTGGTTGTCTCCCAGGGCGCCGACCTGGGCGCTGGCACCGCCTTTAGCAAGGAGCTGACCGTGCCCGGCGAGACCGGCAAGGTCTCCCGGTTCCAGGTCTCCTTGATCGACGTGATCAGCGACGTACAGAGCGAGCGGCTCCTGCTTGACGAGGAGCTTCCCGCCGGTCAGAAGGTCACCGTAGCCGACAAGTTCTACGGCCAGACCGCCTACCTGCTGATCAAGGTCGATGGAATCGAGCGGCTGCGGATCCCACTGCCGTAAGCGAAGGAAGGAGCCATTCGGGTGCCGGTAGGACAGGTGATTCGTTCCCACAGCAACATCTACTACGTCCTGGTTGACGGTCAGGAGATCGAATGCCGTCCCCGCGGGAAGTTCCGGCTGGAGAAGCTCCAGGTCAGGACCGGCGACCAGGTGGAGGTCCAGATTGAGAAAGAGGGCGAGGGCAGGATCGATCAGGTCCTGCCCCGCAAGAATGTCCTGGAGCGGCCACCGGTGGCGAACGTGGACCAGGCGCTGATTGTCTTTACCCTGCAGGAGCCGGTCGCCGACTACCCCTTCCTGGACCGGGTGCTGATCCATGTGGAGCAGGCGGGGGTGGCGCCAATCATCCTCCTGAATAAGGTGGACCTGCTGGAGCCGGAAGCGGTGGAGAGGTTCCGCCACAGCTACGGCGAGCAGGTCGGCTACACCGTCCTGAGCCTGTCGGCCAGGGAGGGGAAGGGGCTGGACGCCCTGCGCCCCCTCCTCGCCGACAAGCTCTCTGTGCTCGCGGGCCATTCGGGGGTGGGCAAGTCCCGGCTGATCCGGGCCCTGGAGCCCGACCGGGAGGACGTGAAGGTGGGGGCCCTCTCGGAGAAGTTGGGGCGGGGCAAGCATACGACCCGGCACGTGGAGCTGATCCCCCTCACCGGCGGCGGGCTGGTAGCCGACGCCCCGGGCTTCACCTACCTGGAGTTCCAGGAGATCGACAAGTGGAGCCTGAAGGAGTACTTCCCCGAGTTCCGGGCGCGGGTGGGGCAGTGCCGGTTCGACGACTGCCTGCACCGGAAGGAGCCGGATTGTGCCGTGCGGGCCGCTGTGGCCGACGGCCTGATCCCGCAGAGCCGCTACGAGAACTACCTGCAGTTCCTCGCCGAAGTTGAAGCCATGAAAAGGTGGTAGCTGCCCGTGATCGATCCCAGCCGCATCAAGATCGCTCCTTCGATCCTCGCCTCCGACTTCGCCAACCTGGCCTCCGAGCTCGCTGCCATTGAGGCAGCGGGGGCCGACTGGGCCCACTTGGACGTCATGGACGGCCACTTCGTGCCGAACATCACCTTCGGCGCCCCGGTGATCGCCAAGATGCGCTCCCGCTCCCGGCTCCCCTTCGACGCCCACCTCATGATCAAGCAGCCCGAGCGGTACATTAGCGACTTCGCCAAGGCGGGGGCCGACCTGATCACCGTCCATGCCGAGGCCTGCGACCACCTGCACCGGGTGCTGGGCCAGATCCGGGAGGCGGGGGTCAAGTCGGGCGTGGCGTTGAACCCGCACACGCCGGTCAGTGTGATCCAGCACGTGCTGGACCTGGTTGATATGGTCCTGATCATGACCGTCAACCCCGGCTTCGGTGGGCAGCGGTTCATCCACGCGGGTCTGCCGAAGATCCGGCAGACCCGGGCGATGCTGGCCGAGGCTGGCCTGGAGGGCAAGGTGGAGATCCAGGTGGATGGCGGCGTGGATCCCAGGACCGCCCCGCTCTGCATAGAGGCGGGGGCGACCTGCCTGGTGGCCGGCACGGCGGTCTTCGGCCAGCCCGACTACGCCGCGGCGATCCGGGCGATCCGGGGGTAGGGTTCGTTCCACTTTCTGAGATCATCTGGCAGGAGTTTTCGATCGATCTGGCAAAACATTTAAGCATATCCCAGAAAGCGGGGGTGTCCCACATGGGCGCCGATAAGCAGTATGTGGTGTTCCGTCTGGAAGGTCAGCTCTATGGCGCAGAGATCATGGTGGTACGCGAGGTGAGTTCGGTCACCCCGATCACCCGGCTCCCCAACACGCCGCCCTACGTCGAGGGCGTGATCGACCTGCGCGGTGAGATCATGCCGGTGATCGATATTCGCAAGCGGCTGGGCCTCCCCACCCGCCAGACCGATCAGGAGACCCGGGTAATGATCCTCAGCGTGGGCGACATGACAGCGGCCCTGGTGGTCGATGGCGTGGACCAGGTGCTCACCCTGAACGATGACCAGATCGTCGCCCCGGACGCCCGGACGATCATCGCTGGGCAGGACTATGTGCGGGGCGTGGCCCGCTCCGGCGAGAAGCTGGTGATCATCATGGACCTGGAGCGGCTGATCCGGACAGCAGCATAAGGCAGAGGCGCCAGCGAGGGTTGCTCGCCGGCGCCTTTTTGTCCCAAGTCCTATCGGAACTGCGAGTCCCGCAGGAGCCGCTTGAAGAGCGGGAAGCCGAGGTACTTGGCGCCGACCAGGAAGATCACCAGGGTGAAGCCGACCCGCCAGATCCCAGTCAGCGGGGTGGGAAGGATCAGCTGAACCACCCAGAGAAGTCCTGCTGCGAGCAGGAGGCCCGTGCCGAAGGTGAGAATCAGCCCGACGACCACCTGGCCGCTAGGCCCCAGGCGGGAGAGCAGACCGTTCATACGATTCACCCCTTTCAGGTGATCAATCCTATTCGCCGCAGCAGCAGATTCCCCCTCTTGCCGAGGGGGATCTGCTGGCGCGGCGACTCTCATGCCTTGGGGCCCATCCCCTTTTCGAGGATATAGATCAGCTGATCGAAGATCGGCTGGATCTCCAGGTTCCAGGTCGGACGGTTCTCCGGCGTCTGTAACGGGTTGATCCCGAGACGGTCGAAGAGATAGCCGCCCATTTCGGCGGAGATTACGGTAAAGACGAAGGCAGCCATGTCCGGGTCGACAAGCGGGTCGAGCTCGCCCCGGTCGATCGCCTGCTGGAAGGTGCTCTTCATGTACTCGTGCCCCTGCTGCTTCATGCGGGCGTAGGTCTCGTCCCGGTGGGGCAGGTCGCCGTACATCGCCCGGTAGCCCAACCGGCTCAGCTTGGGGTGGGCCACCTCAAACTGGATCGCGGCAGACATCATCCACCGGTATGTGTCGAAGAAGCTCCGGGCGGGTGGGGGCTGAAGCTGGGAGAGCATCTGCAGCTTCGCCTCGCCCGCAACCTGGAGCAGGTAGAGGTGCAGGTCCTTCTTGTCGGCAAAGTACTGGTAGAAGGAGCCCTTGGCGATCCCGGCCCGGTCCACGATCCGGGAGATCGAGACGCTCTTGTAGTCGTGTTCGGCGAACTCATCCACCGCGATATCGATAATCGCCTGCCGCTTCTGCTCTGGCAGGTTGAAGAAGGTCTGTGTTGGCATGGCTGCCTCCTTGATTGGCTTGCGGATCGTTGCGCTCCTGGTGTGACTGATCAGTCACATGACGGTCTGGTCATAGTGTTACCACGTCCCCCTGTTTGTGTCAACAAGATTTGGGCGCAAATCTGACCCGGAACCCGTCAAGTTTTCGGCAACACCCCCGTATGTTACATGGAGGGAGGACCGCACCGGTCGATCCCGCTGGAACAGGCACCAATGGCCCCGAACGATCATAGGGTAGAAACGTCTCATACGGGCCCATGGCCAGGGGGGATTGCCGTTGCGGATGGGCTTGGGCGGCCGGAAGACGCCGCCGCATCGGGCCGCCGGATTCGTGCTGATCGGCATTGGCGGGTTGATCCTGCTCATGTCGATGCCCCTCTTCGTCTATGCGGCCATCATCGGGGGCCTGATCGCTTACGTTGGCTACACGCTAATCGGCCGGTAAGCACCGGCAGGAAGGGGGGCACCTGTGTGCGCATCACCGTCATTAAACTGCCAAAGCCTCTAGGGCGCATGGTCATGGCGATTCTGGCCATCTTTTCCGGCAAGAAGAGGGAGGGCAGCGACGCAGCATAGGGTGCAGCCGGGCGCCCCGGTCGATGGCGAGACTCTGCTACATGAGCAGCCCAGCCCCGGCGGTATGATTGCCGCCGGGGCTGAGCTTTGGCTATAATAGAGGGTACTTGCTTGCTTCTGGAGGGTTCTCGCATGGCAGACTATCTCGTACGGGCGATCGCAGCGGGCGGTAACGTCCGAGCCTTTGTTGCTGTTACCACCGACCTGGTGGACGAGGCGCGGCGCCGCCACGACACCTGGCCCACGGCCACGGCGGCGTTGGGCCGGACCTTGACCGGGGCCGCGATCATGGGCGCAACGCTCAAGGACAAAGATGAGTCCCTCACCCTCCGTTTCGCGGGGGATGGTCCCCTGGGCGGGATCATCTGCGATTCGGATGAACAGGGGCAGGTGCGGGGCTATGTGAACAACCCGCACGTGGACCTCGACCTGAACGCCGCTGGCAAGCTGGACGTGGCCGGAGCGGTGGGGGCGGGCCTGCTCCACATCACCCGCCAGCTGGCGCTGCAGGGCGTCTACACCGGAACCTCTGAGATTGTATCGGGCGAGATCGCCGAGGACCTGGCCTACTACCTGACCAAGTCGGAGCAGACGCCGTCCGCCGTCTCGCTCGGGGTCCGGGTGGGGGCCGACGGCGCCGTGGTGGCGGCGGGCGGGTATCTGGTCCAGCTTATGCCCGCCACCAGCCAATCGGACGTGGAGCAGTTGGAGATCAACATTGGCGCCCTGGGGGCGGTCAGCATGGCCGTGGAGCAGGGCATGACCCCGGAGCAGATCCTCGCCTCAGTCCTGGCGGGCATGGACTATGAGATCCTGGAGCGGCGCGACCTCCGCTTCGCCTGCCGCTGCAGCCGGGAGCGGGCGCTGGGCGCCCTGGCCATGCTGGACGAGGAGGACCTGGAGTCCATGATCAAGGAGGACCAGGGGGCCGAGCTCTCCTGCCACTTCTGCGGTGAGGTCTACCGGTTTTCCGAAGAGGAGATTCGCTCCGTCCGGACTGCGCCAGGTGAACATTAAGCGCTAGAATGAGGGGACCGGCCCGCCGACAGGTCGGGCCGGTCACCAGGCCGCCGGGGAAGCCAAAAACCCGGCCGCCTTCCAGCGACCGGGTTTGTTAGCGAGCGTATGTTTCTCGAGACTGCCTAGGTCACGGGTTATACAGCCCGCTGGACCTTCCCGCTGCGCAGGCAACGGGTGCAGACGGTCAGGCGAACGACGCGGCCGTTCACCATCGCCCGGACAGTCTGGACGTTCGGAGACCACGACCGCTTGGTCTTATTCTCCGCATGGGAGACGTTATTGCCACGGACGACGCCCTTGGAGCACACTTCGCACAGTCTAGCCAAGGTCTGACACCTCCTATCGGACCGAAGATTTCGGTCACGCTTCCTCAAAAGCACAATCCACATCATAGCATACCCGTAGGATCTAGGCAAGCGGTTGAACCATTGGTTCAGAGGCAGGAATTCGCGGCTCTCAGGAAGAACTTAACGCCGCTGGAAGGGGGACAACTCTATGGGAAAAGAGGTTGTCACCGATCTCGGGCGAATTCATGTATCGGAAGATGTGATCGCCACCATGGCGGGGGTCGCCACCACCGAGTGCTACGGGATCGTCGGCATGGCCAGCTCCCGGTTGCAAGACGGGATCTCCGAACTGCTGGGGCGTGAGAACCTGGCCAAGGGGGTCCTGGTCCAGGTGGAGGGTGACTGGGTAGAGATCGACCTGTACATTGTCGTCGGTTACGGCACCCGCATCTCGGAGATTGGGCGGAACGTGACCGACAAGGTCCGTTACGTGGTAGAGAGCTATACCGGGTTGAAGGTGCGCGGCGTGCATATCCACGTGCAGGGGGTTAAGGTTGGACACGCCTAGCGCCGGCCCAGACTAATTGAGCACCCCGTGGTGGACCTCCGCCACGTGGGATGAGGAGGCACCCTTCGTTGAGCATCCAGTCCATCGACGGCAAGGCCCTGAAACAGATGATCCTTCACGCTGCCTCCCGGTTGGAGGCCCTTAAGGATACGGTCAACGCGCTGAACGTCTTTCCTGTGCCCGACGGCGACACGGGAACCAACATGTCCATGACGCTCACCTCAGCTACCCGTGAGGTGGAGCGTGCCGGTGATCGCACCGTGGGTGAGGTGGCGGCTGCGGTGGCACAGGGGTCGCTGATGGGCGCCCGCGGCAACTCGGGTGTGATCCTCTCCCAGCTCTTCCGGGGCTTCGCCAAGTACCTGGACGGCAAGAACACGATCGATGGCCGTGACCTCGCCCGCGCCTTCCAGGAGGGCGTGGACACCGCCTACAAGGCGGTCATGAAGCCGGTGGAGGGGACGATCCTCACCGTCGCCCGCGAGTCGGCGGCGGCAGCGGTGCAGGCCTCTCGCCGGGAGCACGATCCCGTGAAGATCATGAAGGTCGTGGTGGACGCCGCCGAGGCCTCCCTGGCCCGCACCCCCGAGCTGTTGCCCGTCCTGAAGAAGGCCGGTGTGGTGGACTCCGGCGGCAAGGGGCTTTCGGTGATCCTGCAGGGGTACTACGAGTCCCTCTCCGGTGAGGTGGCGGTGGTGGAGAGCCCGGTTGCTGCGGAGCCCGTGGCCCCGACCGTCAAGCACGACACCTCGCCCGCTGCCAAGATCGACTTCGTGGTGGATGAGGAGATCTCCAACATCCAGTTCCCGTACGACTGCGAGTTCTTCATTCGCCGCTACAAGGACGGCAAGCCGATCCCCATGGAGCAGATCGCCCGTGAGCTGGAGAACTGGGGCGACTCGGTCTATGTGGTGGGCAGCGAGGATTTCTCCAAGGTTCACGTCCACGCATCCAACCCGGGTCCCGTCCTCTCGCTCTGCATTGAGTACGGCGACCTGGTCGATATCGTGATCCACAACATGCGGGAGCAGCACGAGGACCTGCTCCAGCATGCCCAGCGGGCCGGTGGCGCCCAGGAGGCCGAGGCCGTGAACCACGCCGCTGCGGCCATGCCGGAGCCCGAGGTCGAGCAGCCGACCGCTGTGGTGGCGGTGGCCGTTGGGGAGGGAATGGAGGCGATCTTCCGCTCCCTCGGGGTCTCCGCCGTGATCCAGGGCGGGCAGACCATGAACCCCTCCACCCAGGATTTGCTGGATGCGATCGAGAGTTGCCCCGCTAGCCAGGTCTTCATCCTGCCGAACAACAAGAATATCATCCTGGCGGCGGAGCAGGCGGCGGCCCTGACCGAGAAGCGGGTCTACGTGATCCCCAGCCGCTCGGTCCCGCAGGGAATCGCAGCCATGGTCTCCTGGATGCCCGACGAGGAGGACGGCGAGAAGCTGCAGCGGGCCATGACCCGTGCGATCGAGGCGGTCCAGACCGGCGAGGTCACCTTCTCGGTGCGCGACACCGTCTTCGGGGATCTGGAGATCAAGGAAGGCGATATCCTGGGCCTCTGGAACGGCAAGATCCACATGACCGGCGAGACACCGGAGCAGGTGCTCAGCGACCTGTTGGCCGCCATGGTGGCGGAGCAGGGCGGCGAGGTGATCTCGATCTACTACGGCGAGGGGATCGACGAGGCGAAGGCCGAGCAGGTGGTCAGCCAGTTGCGGGAGCGCTTCCCCGAGCATGAGATCGAGGTCCAATATGGTGGCCAGCCGCTCTACTTCTACGTGTTCAGTCTGGAATAGGCTGCAACCCCCGGCAGAATCGCTGCCGGGGGTTTTTTCATGTCGCTTGGGGCGCCCAGCCCGAGACCGGGGCGTAACGAGGTAGTAACGAAATTCACGTAAGAATAGGAGCGATCACACGCACGAGACGCTTTCGCAATGATTAGGGGGATTCCTCGCAGATGATTGCCATTGCACGCAACCCGATTCGCCGACTCCGCCTCCGCATGATCACCTGGCTCGTCACCCCCGGTGTCCTGCTCACCGCCCTCTTGGGCTACCTGGTCTACGCTCAGCAGAAGGCCGCAATCCTGGAGCGGCTCGAGATCGAGCAGTCGAAACTGGCTGCAATCCTGACCGCCGGGATCGACGGCGATGCCATGCTCAAACTGGCCCACGGCGACCCGGGTTCGTACCAGAGCTACATGCAAATGGCCGAGCGCTTCGCCGCCAACACCGAGGCGAGCCTCGTCTATGCGGTGATCAGCGAGAGTGCCGAGCAGCAGAAGATCGCCTTTGTCTACCCGGACGTGCTGAAGCCAGGCGACCCCTACAGCGCCCCGCCAGGCACCTTCCAGGAGGCGATTGCCCGAACCCTGGCTGGCGAACCGGCGACGACCGACATCTACACCGACGAGTTGGGCGTTTGGAAGAGCGGCGTCCACCCGTTGAAGGACCGGGCGGGCAAGGTGATCGGCTTTGCCGGCATCGATTATGATGTCGCTTCGGTCACCGCCCTGCTGAACCGGGCGGCGCTCAATATTGGCCTGGTCACCCTGGCCTCCGCCGTGGTCTGGATCCTCGTCGCCCTGCTCCTCTCCAACGTGATCTCCCGCCCGCTGCTGCAGGCGGCTGCCACCCTGCGCCGGCTGGGCGAGGGCGACCTGCGGATCGATCTGGCGCAAGCCAGCCGCTCCCGGAACGAGGTGGATGAGCTCCTGGACCTGTCCCGCCTCCAACAGGGCATTCGCCGGCTGATCGAGGGGGTGACCGGCTCGACCCAGTCGGTCCTGGCGGCATCAGCCGCGATGAAGGAGTCCGCCGGCCAGTCGACCCACCAGGCCGACCTGACCGTGCAGGCGGTGGATGAGGTCCGCGCCAACGGGGCGGTCCTCTCCCAGACCTCGGTCGAGGTGCGCCAGTCGGTGGAGCAGATGCAGGCCACCATTCGCCAGATCGCCACTGGCTCCGAGCAGACCGCCTCCGAGGTCCACCAGGCGGCCCGCCTGCTCGATGCGATCCGAGGCGAGATCGAGCGGGTGGCCACGACGGTCACCGCCATGGCCGAGGGCTCCAGCAGCGCCACCGAGACCGCCCGGGAGGGCGTGACGGTGGTGGAGCAGACGGTGGCGGGCATTGAGCGGATCCGCACAGCGGTGGGGCAGGCGGTCACCCGGATCCGGGATCTGGAGCAGCTCTCCGCCCAGGTCGGCCAGATCACCCAGGCGATCACCGAGATCGCCGAGCAGACCAACATGCTGGCGCTGAACGCCGCCATCGAGGCGGCCCGGGCCGGCGAGCATGGCCGGGGCTTTGCGGTGGTGGCGGAGGAGGTCCGCCGGCTGGCGGAGCGCTCTGCCTCATCGACCCGGGAGATCGCCGAGCTGATCGGCAATATTCAGGGGCGGACCGCCGAGGCGGTCAAGGCGATGGAGACCGGCAACGCCGAGGTGGAGCGTGGCGGGCAGATGGCCGCCGACACGGGCCGGGCGCTGACCGCTATCATCCAGACGGTGGAGAGCTCCGCCAGCGATGTCCAGCGGGTGGCCGATGCCATGAGCCGCATCCGCACCGACACCCGCCGGGTGAGCGAGACCTTCCAGTCGGTGGCGGCGGTGGCCGAGGAGAACTCCTCCGCCTCCGAGGAGATGGCTGCCAGCACCGAGCAGATGTTCCAGGGCATTGGGAAGGTGGCCGAGATCGCCGTGCGGAACGCCGCTGCGGTGGAGGGGCTGAGCCATGCCGTGGAGCACCAGAGCTCATCCGCTGCGGGGCTGGCGGGGAGCGCCGTCGGCCTGGAGCGGGTGGCCCAGGATCTCGGGACACAGGTGAAGCAGTTCCAGCTCTAAAATCGGCAAGAGGAGGAGCATACATATGTCAAAGCAGAAGAAGGCCCTGGCCGCATTGCCCCAGCGGAGCGCTGAGATCGAGAGCCCCGAGGTAGCCCCCGCCGCCTGGCGGGACCAGTTGGACCGCCTGAAGGCATCCTTCCCGTCGCCCTGGCGGGAGCCGGCCCGGGACCAGTCCTTTGAGCAGATGTTCGCCAACGCAATCGGCATGATCAACGCCCTCAAGCAGCCGCCGGTCCCCATGGACGGGTACAAGAGCTATTTGGGCAAGGTGGACCTGCCGGACTACAGCCAGTGCCATGAGGCGAGGCTGGCGCCATCGATGATGCCGCAGCAGGCGGTCCTGGCTGAACTGGCCGACCTCTTCAACGGCATGCCGGTCTGGAACCACCCGTACACCATGGCCAACGTGATCCCTCCGGCCAACACGCCGTCGATCATCGGCGCCGCCATGGCGGATGTCTTCAGCCCGAACATTATCGAAGGGGAGTACTCCTGGAACGTCGCCAAGACCGAGATTGAGTCTGCGGCCATGGTCGCTGGCATGATCGGCTGGGACCCGAAGACGGCGGGTGGACTCTTCACCTTCGGCGGCACCGGGTGCTACCTCTACGGCACGAAGTACGCCCTGACCCGGGTGCTGGGCAAGGCCTCGCGCACGAGCGGTATCCGGGTGGATGGTCAGATCCTGGTCTCCGCCGAGGGGCACTATGTAAAGGACAACTGCTCCGACTGGACCGGCCTGGGCTCCGGCAACGTGCGGGAGATCCAGGTGGATGAGAACAACCGCATGTCGATCCCCCACCTGAAGCAGGTGCTGGAGGAGTGCCGGCGGGAGGGGAAGCCGGTGGTCATGGTGGTCTGCACCATGGGCACCACCGACGCCTTTGGCATCGATCCGATCCGGGAGGTCCGGGAGATCCTGGAGACCTACGAGAACGCCGGCGGCTATCCGCGGCCTATGGTCTATGCCGATGCGGTGATCGGCTGGTCCTGGCTCGCTTTTAGGACCTACGACTTCGTGCGCAACCCCCTGCAGTTCTCGGCCGATGCCCTGGTGGCGATCAAGGAGAACGCCCGGCGGATCGCCGACCTCCACTACGCCGATGCGATCGGCTGCGACTTCCACAAGACCGGCTGGTCGCCCTACAACTGCTCCCTCTTCATGGTGAAGGAGTACGAGCTCTTCACCAAGCTGCTGGAGCGGCCCGCCCCGGCCTACCTGCAGGACCGGACCACCTACAACCCCGGCCACTTCACCCTGGAGACCTCCCGGTCGGGGACCTACTCCACCGCCGGATGGGCCACGCTGAAGCTCATGGGGTACGAGGGCTTCCAGGTCATGCTGGGCCGGATCATGGAGGTGGAGGTCTACTTCCGCAAGCTCCTGGCGGAGACGCGGAACCTGGTCTGCGTCAACCCGACCGACCATGGCTTTGTCACCCTCTTCCGGGTCTACCCCGACTGGGTGGATGCCAAGGCCCAGTACAAGCGGGAGCTGACCGACCCCGCGGCGCGGGATGAGCTCTACTGGTACAACATGCTCCAGCAGAATGTGGCGAACAAGCTCTTCGCCATGCTGCGGGATCCCTCACAGTCGGTGCCCGGCTGGGAGTTTCCGCCCTACACCAGCTTCACTGCCGGCTACCGGCCGACCATCTACGCCCCGAACGAGACCGACAAGCGGTACTGGGTCTACGGGCTGAAGGCCTTCCCCATGTCGCCCAACAGCGACGAGTACGCCATGCTCATGGTGGCGGCGTACGCCAAGAAGGCCTGCCAGCTGGTGATCGAGGAGCAGGTGGCCATGCACGCCTCGCACGCCATGCCAGAGGTGGCGGCGGCGGCGGAGCCCGGGGCACGCGGGGTGGGCAACTGGTTTGGGGCCAGCAGCCTGATCCCGCTGCGGTACCTGGTGCAGCAGTAAGCGACAAGCGTTTCAGATAGAGGGTCGGATGGGGTCATCGCCAGGGCAGATCGCTCTGCTCTGGCGATGGCCCCTGTCGCTTGGGCGACGGGCCGAGGCCGACGCCGCGGCGGGAAATGTGAACCGGGGTTCAAATATACTACGACGAGCGTATAACATGAACTTTGGTTCATGTTATACTGGCGGCAGCGGATCGGACACCTGCAAAGAGCGGTGCCAAAGGAGGGGTTACCATGACCGATCAGGTGGATAGCCCGTCGCTGGCCGGAGCGTTCCCGGTAGAGCCGAAGCAAGATCGTGCACGCTCCAAACGAGACGCCATTCTTGCGAGTGCGCAGGTGCTGTTCGCCGAGCGAGGCTACGAAAAGACCAACGCCAAACTGATTGCAGCGCACGCCGGCGTGGCGATCGGGACGTTCTACCGCTACTTCACCGACAAGCGTCAACTCCTCGTCGCCCTTGTGCAGGACCGGATCGCAGAACTCCTCCCGGCCAACCCGGAGTGGCTAACGGGGGATCCCGAGAGTGCGCTGCTCCAACTCCTGGAGCGACACGCCTCCCGTCGCCGGGAGTTCCGGTTGGTCGCCGCTCTGCTGGAGCTTGCCACGCGCGAACCCGACATGGCGGATGCAGTCAACGAGGTGCGGCGAGAGGCGCACGAGCGGCTGGTCGCAGGGCTCAGACAGGCGCAGGCCAAGGGGCTGACCTGGCCGGATCTCGATCTGGACGGAACCGCCTGGGCGATCCTCGTCCTGGTGGACCAGGGGTGCGCAGACGGGGAGCCGGATCGCTTCCCGGTGCGGCTCCGCACCCTGGCTAACCTGATCGCCCGCATGGTCATGCCGCCTGGCGCCCCGGGGTGCCTGCAGGACGGCGACGACCATGGCCCGTACTCGCTCGAGAAGGAGTTGTGCACCAATGACTGAGACCATGGAGGCGCCCACCTGGGTCTGCCCGGCGGGGAGGATCGTGGGCTGGCGAGATGACGGGGTGGTGAGGGCGACCGGTATTCGATACGCCCGGGCCGGGCGGTACGAGAAGCCCGTAGCCGAACCACCGGCGGATCGAGTGGTCGAGGCGACGAGTTGGGCGCCCGCCTGTCCCCAGGCTCCGGTTCCGCTGCTCGACGCGATCATTCGATCGCCCCTGGGGAATCTGCGCTTCGACGAGCACTGCCAGCACCTCTCCGTGACGGCACCGCCCGACGCCAGGGCGGGTGACTCGTTGCCCGTCATGGTCTGGATCCACGGCGGCTCCTATGCCTCCGGAGCGGGCGATGCCCCGTCTTACGATCCCGCGGCCCTGGTGCGCGAGCAGCGGGTGATCGTGGTGACGGTGACCTACCGGCTGGCCCTGTTCGGCTACCTCGGGAGCGGGAGCGGCACACCGGCCAACCTTGGGCTGCTGGATCAGCTTGAGGCGCTGCGTTGGGTGCAGCGGAACATTGCCGCCTTCGGCGGTGACCCGGAGAACGTGACACTCTTCGGTCAGTCAGCCGGCGCCGATGCCGTCACCCACCTCATGATTGCGCACGGCGCCGAGGGGTTGTTCCGGAGAGCGATTATCCAGAGCGCCCCGTTCGGTGTCGCACGCGGGCGGGAGCCGATGACCCGAGCCATGCTGGAGGAGGCCGCTCGCATTCCGGCGGACCTTTCCGCAGCAGATCTGGTTGCGGCACAGCCGCGAGTGCTGGAGCGGGCACGGCCGTTCGGCCTCATGGCGGCCATGGCATTCGGTGTCCAGTACGGGCTGGATCCGCTTCCGCCCGAGCGCGAGGTGGAGGAAGCGTGGCAGCATGCCGCTGCGCGCATTGAGGTGCTGGTCGGCTACACCGACCGCGAGGTGGCGCTCTATGTGCCCGGGCTCCCGGCGCTGGCCAAGCTCTCGTCAATCCCCGTCCTGGGACCGCTGGCGCGGCATGTCGCGGTGAAAGCGCTGACGCGGAAGATCTATCGGGCTGGGGTGGATCAGTTCGCCAGCCGGCACCGGCGCGGCGGGGGGCGGGGGTACCGGTACGAATTTCTGTGGGGCGCTCCCGGCAATCCATTCGCGGCCGCCCACGCCTCGGAGTTGCCCCTGCTGTTCGGCAACCGTGCCGCCTGGGAAGATGCGCCCATTATCGCCGGGGCGCCATGGGCAGAGGTGGATCGTCAGGGGAGGCTCCTCCGGGAGATCTGGGCCCGGTTCGCCCGCACCGGTGAGTTGACCGCGACGAATCTGCCGGGTCTTGTGCGGATTCGGGCCATCTGACCGGATCGCCTTCGTCCTGGCTCGCCGGGCCCCCCAGGGCGAGGCGGTAGTCTACGCAGAGAGACCCCTGGCGGGATTCGCCAGGGGCCTCTCACGATCTGTCGCTGCACCAGGCCGGGTCTGGGCTGGATCACATCCACCGGGGCGATCGGGCCTGCCTCTGCTTACAGACCTCCGGCAAACCTGGTGACACCGATCACCGCCACGCCCAACATGACACAGCCCGCGAAGATCAGGGTGACATTGACGAAGACCCCTCTCCACCCGATCCTGGTCGGGTCCATGAAGGGGTAGGGATAGGGGCTGTCCGTCAGGCTGAGGTTGCCGGAGAACGGGGCGCGGATCAGGGCGAAGGCGAAGTAGGAGAACGGGATCACAAACCAGGCGAAGGCAGCCCCGTAGGTCAGCCTGGCCTTGGGTGCCCGGACCACCCAGTTCAGGATCGTCAACCACGGCACCACGTAATGGGCCATGATGCTGCTGAATGTAAGGGGACCACCCAGCTCACCGCCTGCGGCCCGTGTGGCTCTGATCTGCGGGAGAAGGAGGAAATGGTAGATCAGAAAGGTCAGGCCGATTGCCATCATGACCGAGAAGAAGACGGTCTCGGTGTCGAGGAACCGGTAGAGGGCCGTCCCCCTGGGCAGAACAACCCGCAGCAGGAAGTAGATCAGGATCAGCAAGTTGCTCAGGTTTGTGTAATAGACAAACATATCGAGTTGGAGCCGGCGGTGCAAGATCCCGGAGCGGGCCGTAAGGCCAGCCAGGGCAGCCAGGAGAATGAGTAGATCCATGGGATCCCCTCCCTGAGAGAAGGATCGTGGGGGTGAAGGTTGACTGCGGGCAGGCGCTTGTCTAGATTCCACTGTAGCCCAATCGTTCCGCCCTGTCGAGGGGGGACGGCTGCTGTCGTCAGCGGAAGGGATCGGGGTTTCGTGGGGATCCATCGAGTCTTCGTGGGGATCCATCGGGTATGGGGCGGGAACCCATCGAGTCCTGGGCGGGAACCCATCGGGTATGGGGCGGGAACCCATCGAGTCTTCGTGGGAAGGCATTGCGTATGGGGCGAGGACCCATCGAGTCTTCGTGGGAAGGCATTACGTATGGGGCGAGGACCCATCGAGTCTTCGTGGGAAGGCATTGCGTATGGGGCGGGAACCCATCGAGTCTTCGTGGGAAGGCATTGCGTATGGGGCGGGAACCCATCGAGTCTTAGGCCGGAATCCATCGGGTATGGGGCGGGAGCAGACTCACGGGCCTGCTCCATCGTCGCCAGCGCCTCCCGGTACCTCTCCCCATCGCCCAGGGACTCCCGCGCCCGGTTCTCACACCCCGCCAGCAGCCATGACAGGACCGCCGGGAGGTATCTGGCGCCCGGATCGGGAAGACTTACCAGGGCAGGGACCGAGAGTAGCAAGGAGGCCGATCATGGAGACGACCGCTTCGGGGCTGAGGTATGAGGAGATCGAGGTGGGCACCGGCGCACAGCCGCAGAAGGGGCAGTATGTCCAGGTCCACTACACCGGCTGGCTGACCGATGGCACCAAGTTCGACAGCTCGGTCGACCGGGGGCAGCCCTTTGAGTTCAAGCTCGGCGCCGGTCAGGTGATCAAGGGGTGGGACGAGGGGCTCGCCACCATGAAGGTGGGGGGGAGGCGGAAGCTCTACCTCCCGCCCGACCTGGCCTACGGCTCCCGGGGCGCCGGCGGGGTGATCCCCCCCAACGCCGAACTGGTCTTCGAGGTCCACCTGTTGGGCATTCGGATCACCGAGCTGCAGATCGATGAAGTGGAGCAGGGGACGGGCGCCCAGCCGGAGGCGGGGCAGATCGTCCAGGTCCACTACACCGGCCGCCTGGCGGATGGGACCATTTTCGACAGCTCGATCGACCGGGGCGAGCCGCTGGAGTTCGTCTTCGGCGTGGGCCAGGTGATCGCTGGCTGGGACCAGGGGCTGGCCACCATGAAGGTGGGCGGCAAGCGGAAGCTGACGATCCCACCCGAGCTGGCCTACGGCAAGCGGGGGTACCCGGGCGTGATCCCGCCCAACGCTGTTCTCACGTTTGATGTGCACCTCGTGGGAATCAAGTAGGAGCCGAGTCCAAATGGGCGAGCCGCAGGATCTGCGGCTCGCCCGTTGGCTTGTAGCGGCGGGCCGGCGGGGGCATCGGGTGGGGTGGGCGTGGTTCAGGCCATTTCTTTTGGCCGGAGGGCTGACTTTGCATAAAGAAATGGCACGAGGCCAGGGGCAGAGCTGAGAGGGGGGATGGTTTTTGGCCTCCCGAGCCGCCGGAGAGCCCCGACCTGCTGCCTGGCTGCGCACTCATGCCATTTCTTTCAGCCAGAGGGCTGACCTTGCAGGAAGATATGGCCTGAGGCGGGGCCGAACCCATGGAACCGAAGCCTGGTGCCGTGACTCCATCATGACATGAAGGGTTCGAGTCGTGAGGAGGCACCGCTCTTGTCACTCTGGCGATGGTTCCTGGCCCTCGGGCAGCGCCTGTTGCTCGCCGCCCTGGCCGCAGTGATCCTGACCATGCTGCTGCACCTCCCCACCGGGTTGCGAACGGGGCAGAGCGGCCTCGCAGTTGACCTGGGCAAGATCAGCCAGGCCACCCAGAGCTACGTCAGGAACGTGGCCAGGGGGGACTGGGGCGCCCTCGAACCGCTCGGGGTGCCCGGCTACAGGGAGCCCCAGCCCATGGCGGCAATCCTCCGGATCCAGGCCCCCCGCAGCGCCCTGCTCCTGCTCTTCGCCCTGGCCCTCTGCCTCCTGCTCGGCACGCTGGCCGGCCTGTTGACCAGCCGTTTCGGCCTTCGCCGCCTCCGCTCCGTGGCCCTCTCCGGCACCCTGCTCCTGCTCTCCACCCCGGATATCCTGCTGGTCCTCTTCCTGCGGCGGGTGATTGTCTTCGTGCTCTCCGAGTTTGGGGTGAAGATCCTCTCGCTCTCCTCCCTGGGGACAGAGGTCACCCCCAGCCACTATATCGGGCCGGTGGTGGCCCTGGCAGCACTGCCCCTGGTGGTGGTCGCCCGAACGGTCACCGTCGCGTTCGATGAAGTCTACGAGCAACTCTACATACGGACCGCCGTGGCCAAGGGGCTCTCGCCCTGGCGCGTGACCGTCGGCCACGCCATGAAGAACGCCTGGATTCGGGTGGCCGAGGCCGGCCCCGTGATCATGTCCAGCCTGGTGACCGGGCTGGTGGTGGTGGAGTATGTCCTCTACTTCCCCGGGTTGGGGCGCACCCTTGGGCTGCTGCTGGAGCGGGCCAACTCCACCGGCCGCTTCCCGATCGTCCCGGCGGCTCCCGCCAGCTCCATTGCCCTGGTCCTCATGGCGGGCGCTTTTCTGGTGGATCTGCTCTTCGCCTTCCTCCGGCTGGGGCTCGACCCTCGCATCGCTCAGCAGCAGGGCGCCCAGGGGGCGGCGGGCTCGCTGCGCGTCCGCCTCGCCGACCTGCACGGCGGGGCAGGGGCCATGGCGGGCTGGCTGCGTGAGCTGCCGGAGCAGATCCGCAACGTGGCGTGGCGGTGGCGCCCCCGCCACGTGGCGCGGGAGATTCTGACCAACCCGCCGCTCCTGCTCGGCCTGACGGGCATCGGCGTGATCCTCTTCTTTGCCGTCTACGGGGATCAGATCGTCGACCTGCAGACCGGCCTCTACAAGCCCACGTACATCACGGTGGATGGCGAGGTCTTCTTCCCGCCCTTCAAGCCCGGCACGCACGGCTACCCGCTGGGCTCCGACCTCATGGGCCGCTCCCTGCTGGCCCGCCTGCTCTCCGGCACCCGCTACACCCTGCTCTTCACCCTGGCGGTCACCCCCGTCCGCCTGGCGATCGCCCTGCCCTGGGGCATGTTGGCGGGGCTGCGCGGCCGCCTCTGGGCGGGGGCCAGCCGGACGTTGGGCATGGTCTTCTCCGCCGTGCCCGTCCTGTTGATCCCTGCGGCACTGCTGCCGATTCGCGACGTGGCCAGGCTCGACACCAGCACAGGCATCGGCTTCCTCGCAGTGGTGGCGATCGTGGCGGTGGCGGGAATCCCCCGGTTGGTGGAGGTGATCCGCCAGCACGTGGAGGCGATCGCCCTCCAGCCGTTTATCGAGGGGGCGCGGGCGGCGGGGGCTGGCACCGGGCGGATCCTGCTGCGCCATATCCTCCCGCACCTGGCGCCCCAACTCTGGGTGGCAGCCGCCATTGACATGGCCTGGACCCTGCTGCTCCTCACCCAGTTCGGCGTCTTCTCCATGTTCCCCGGGGGCGCCCAGGTCCTGCGCGAGGTGGATGACCGCGGCGTCTGGCACACCACCATGCTGCCCCGCCTGCCGGACTGGGCCTCCATGCTCTCCCGCCCGTACGATGTGGTCTACAAGGCGCCCTGGTCCCTCTGGTACCCCGCCTTTGCCTTCTTCTTCGCCATTATCGCCTTCAACCTGGTGGCGGAGGGGCTCCGCCGCCGGGCCACGATGGTCCGGGCGGTCCCCGTCCCCGACCGCCACGAGGTGACCCCCCGGCACCGGGCGGCCCTCGCCCTGGAGTGGGGGATCGTTGTAGCCCTGGCCCTGAGCATGGCAGGTGCCGGCCAGCTTGCCGCCTCCCGCATGGCCCTTGCCGTGCAGGCGACCGCCCCTACCACCCTCGAGGCGCAGATCGCCAAGCTGAGCGGTTGGGATCTGGTCAGCCAGGAGACCGGTCAGGGACCGGAGCGCTCCTTTGCGTTGACCCGCATGGCCCAGGAGACGGTCAAGTACCTGAAGGAGTCGAGCAAGGCGGGCCAGAAGCTGGCCCAGGTCCAGATCGACAGCCAGGGCCGCTTTACGATCCTGGAGCAGGCCGGCTTCCGCATGGTCAACATCTATGTCGATAGCGCACCGGACGGGCTGGGGTCCTATGTCTTCCTGCAGAACCTCTTCACCGGCGAGGTAACCTACACCGTTACGGCGGAGCGGCCCACCAGCTTTGCGGTGATCCCGCCCACCGACCATGAGCCGGGCTACCTGATCCTGGCCGGCACGATCCCCAAGGAGGATGCCTGGGTCGTCTCCTTTCACCGCGGCTGGATCACCAGGGAGCAGCAGACCTGGGATCCGCCGGGCGATGAGGTGGAGCGGGCGCTGGCGCAACTGCCCGCCAGTCTGCAGGTAAAGCTGATCCGGCAGAAGGAGCACGCCCGGCTGCAGCAGACGCGCGGCCCCATGGCCAGCACGAGGGTGGAGCCCAACGGCGATCTCACCTTCTGCGAGGACCGGAACCAGGGCTGTGTCACGGTGCCGTTCCGCCACTTCGGTCGGTAGGGGGAGAGGAATTGTTCGCCCTCGTGGCGAACAGGTCAGGTTGAGGTGAGACCGTTGTCAGGTGCAAACCGCTCATCCACACGGGGAGCCTATCTGGGCGATCCGCTGCACCAGCCTGTTCAGTACCTGCGGGGCATCGGTCCCGAGAAGGCAAAGGACCTGGCCAAGCAGGGGATTACCACCGTGCGTGACCTGATCGAACGCATTCCCCGGGCCTACCGGGATTACTCCCAGTTCAAGGCGATCATTGCGGCGCAGAACGGCCAGATCGAGGCGCTCCAGGGCACGGTGATCGCCGCCCAGGAGCAGAAGTTGCGCGGCCGCCTCTCGCTGACCAAGGTGATCATCTCCGACGGCTCCGGCACCGCCGCGGGCGTCTGGTTTAACCAGCCCTGGCAGGCGAAGCGCTTTCCCGTCGGCACAAAGCTGCTCTTCGCGGGCGTGGTCGAGCGGCGCGGCGCCCAGATTCAGATCACCAACCCCGAATGGGAGGTGATTGATGACGAGGGCGCGAATGACCCCATCCACGCCGGTCGAATCGTCCCCGTCTACCCGCTGACCGGCTCGCTCAACCCGCGCGATGTCCGCCGGGCGGTGAAGCAGTCGATCGATACGGCGGCCCACCTCATGCCCTCCACCCTGCCCGAGTCGGTGCGGGTGAAGCAGGGGCTCATGCCCATGCCCGAGGCCTGGGCGAAGATCCACTTCCCCGACTCCGAGGCGCAGAAGGAGCAGGCCCGCACCACCCTGGCCTTCGAGGAGTTGCTCGTGCTCCAGGTCGGCCTGGCGCTGATCCGCCAGCAGACGGTGGAGGAGCAGGTGGGCATCTCCCATGGACCCGACGGCGAGGTGACCCGCCGGTTCTACGCCAACCTCCCCTTCAGCCTGACCGCTGCCCAGGAGAAGGTGATCGACCAGGTCAGGCGGGACATGGAGCGGGCCAAGCCCATGAACCGGCTGGTCCAGGGCGATGTCGGCTCCGGCAAGACCATGGTGGCAGCGGCGGCGCTCGCGAAGGCGGTGGACTCAGGCCACCAGGGCGTGCTCATGGCCCCCACCGAGATCCTGGCCGAGCAGCACTACCTGAACCTGCGCCGGATCTTCGAGCCGCTGGGCGTGACGGTGGTGCTGGTGACCGGTTCCCTGACCAAGAAGGAGCGAGAGGCGAACCTGGGGCTGCTGCAAATGGGCGCCGCCCAGATCGCCATTGGCACACACGCCCTGATCGAGGACCGGGTCAACTTCAAGGACCTCAGCCTGGTGATCACCGACGAGCAGCACCGCTTCGGCGTGCGGCAGCGGGCCCGGCTCCAGTCCAAGGGGGAGGGGGAGGTCGTGCCCGACGTGCTGGTCATGACCGCAACCCCCATCCCCCGGACCCTGGCACTGACGCTTTACGGCGACCTGGATGTCTCGATCATCGACCAGCTACCGCCGGGGCGCAAGCCGGTGGGCACCTACTGGCGGCCCGAGGCGGCCCGCCGCCAGGTCTACGACCATCTGATCAAGGGCGAGGTGGTCGCCGGGCGGCAGGGCTACGTGATCTGCCCCCTGGTGGAGGAGTCGGACAAGCTGCAGGCCCAGGCGGCAACCGAGTGGCGGGACCGGTTGGCCGAGCAGTACCCCGGCACCCGCTTCGGCCTCCTGCACGGCAAGCTGAAGCCCGCCGAGAAAGAGGCGGTCATGGAGGCGTTCCGCACCGGCGAGATCCAGGTGCTGGTGGCGACCACCGTCGTCGAAGTCGGTGTCGATGTACCCAACGCATCGATGATTGTGATCGAGGGGGCGGACCGCTTCGGCCTGAGCCAGTTGCACCAGTTGCGCGGGCGGGTCGGGCGCGGGCAGCATCAGTCGTATTGCGTCCTGATCTCAGACGCCAAGAACGAAGAGGCGCGTGAGCGCATGCAGGTCATGCAGAAGTACAGCGACGGCTTCTCCCTCTCCGAGAAGGACCTGGAGTTGCGGGGACCGGGCGAGTTCTTTGGCACCCGGCAGCATGGCATGCCCGACCTGAAGGTGGCCAACCCGATCGCCGACCTGCCGATCCTGGAGAAGGCTCGGGCCGAGGCCAGCGCGATCGTGCAGGCGGACCCGCAACTGCGGGCACCCGAGCTGCAGCCGCTGCGCCAGGCGATCAAGGCCCGGTTGGGCGATGCCTTTGGGTTTATCCTGGTGAGCTAAAGGAGAAGGAGACCACTGGCGACAAACCAGTGGTCTCCTTGACTTGGGGCGGGAGCGGTGGCTACTCAGCCTGACCCACGGGCAGGAGCGGCTGCACCAACTGGATCAGGTTGCCGCAGGTATCCTCGAAGAGGACCGCCTTGACCGGTCCGTTGGTCTGCGGCTCCCCCCGGAAGCGCACCCCCCGCTCCTTCAGCCGCTGGAACTCCGCCTCAATCTCTAAGGAGAAGAAGGCGGTGGCCGGAATGTTGGCCTCGTAGAGCGCCTTCTGGTAGGTCCGGGCCGGCTCAAAGGCCAATGGCTCCAGGACCAGCTCGACCCCCTCCAACCCTTCGGGGGCGGTGACCGTGAGCCACCGGTACTCCCCTATGGGAATATCGGCCATCTTCACGAACCCCAACACGTCTGTGTAGAACCGCAGCGCCCGCTCCTGATCATCCACGAAAATGTTGGCCAGCCGAATCTGCACAATGCACCCCTCCTGACTACACCGATTGGATTCCCCCATCGGAACATTTCCATACAGACCCACGTCAAACCTGCTGGGAATGGGGGATCGCCCTGGGCGGGCCATGGCCGCCGCCCTGAATTTTGTTGATACGACCCCTGAGATCTCTGAGGCGGTCATGAAGGAGTTGGCACCGGGCATCGGGAATTCTGGTATACGGGCCTGGTCGTTCTCCATTTCCCGAGCCGGGAAATGGAGAAACCGCGGCACTGGCATGTTCCGCAGTTCTTCGAGAACATGAACCCAAGTCCTCGGTAGGCGGCATGGCAGAGACGCAGCGTGCAGAGATCTGAGCGAAACCCGGCCCGGCTCTTCACAGGGGAGATCTCCTCACCGTGAAGCAAGGGGGCTGTGGACGCTACCGAGCGCCACAGCCCCATCAATTATCTTTACTATACCACAAATTGGGTGGAATTTCAAGTCTGTACCGGTTTTGAATGTCGCGGTACACTGGTCAGACCAATGTGGGTGGGGTGATCGTTTTGCAGCCGCCAATCGATTACGAGTTGGGGCAGGGTCCTGGTGCAAATGGCGATGAGCGGGAGGTCGATCTCTCGGGGGCTGAGGCAGCCGCGACCGATGACGCGGTCCGCCTCTACCTCAAAGAGATCGGTCGTGTTCCCCTGCTCTCCGCTGATGCGGAGGTCGCCCTGGCGGAACGGATCGAGCAGGGCGACGAGACGGCCAAGCGGGCGCTCATGGAGGCGAACCTCCGGTTGGTCGTATCCATTGCCAGGCGGTACGTGGGCCGGGGCATGGCCTTCCTGGACCTGATCCAGGAGGGCAACGTCGGGCTCATGAAGGCGGTGGAGAAGTTCGACTATCGCCTGGGCTACAAGTTCTCGACCTATGCGACCTGGTGGATCCGGCAGGCGATCACTCGGGCGATCGCCGATCAAGCCCGCACGATCCGGATTCCCGTCCATATGGTGGAGACGATCAACAAGCTGAACCGGGTGACCCGGCAGCTCACCGGCGAGCTGGGGCGGGAGCCAACCCCGGAAGAGGTGGCCCGGCTCATGGAGCTCTCGCCCGAACAGGTGCGGGAGATCCAGAAGGTCGCTCGGGAGCCGGTTTCGCTGGAGACCCCGATCGGGGACGAGCAGGACTCTCACCTCGTCGACTTTATCGAGGACCACGAGGCGACGGCACCGGCGGAGGCTGCGGCCTTCCAAATGCTCGCCGCCCAACTGGCCGAGGTCATGCAGTCACTTTCGCCCCGAGAGGAGAAGGTGCTCCGCCTCCGCTTCGGGCTGGAAGATGGGCGTACCCGCACCCTGGAAGAGGTGGGCATCGCCTTTGGGGTGACCCGGGAGCGGATCCGCCAGATTGAGGCCAAGGCGCTCCGGAAGCTGCGGCACCCCAGCCGGAGCAAGAAGCTGAAGGAGTTCTTGGAGGAAGACTAGCGGGCGTTAGCTACGGCCCGTGCGCCAGACGCTGATTCGGGGAACGACACCGCTGTCGTTCCCCGAATCTACCTGGGGGCAGCTTCCCGCTGGTTCCCGCCCGAGAGGGATTTCCGGCTCAGCGAATGGCGACAGGAGGAATGAGAATGGCCTTTATCGATCTTCCCGCGGCGAACGGGCTCCGGCTCTACTGCGCAGAGCCAGCCGCTCCGGGCCCCGGCGTGCTTGTGCTACATGCCTGGTGGGGGCTGGTGCCAGATGTGCTGGGCGTCTGCGACCGGCTGGCCGCCAACGGCTTTCTCGCCGTGGCGCCCGATCTTTACGGGGGGAAGGTGGCAAGCACCCCAGAGGAGGCCGAGGCGCTTGTGGAGGCGGGCGACTGGCAATCCAGACAGGCGATGACCGCAGCGGCGATACGCTGGCTGCAGGGCCATTCGGCCCTGGCCCCCAAGCGTGTAGCCCTCCTTGGCTTCTCGCTGGGCGGTGCCGTCGCGATCCGGGCAGCGGCCAACGGCCTCGGCGATGCCGTGATCACCTTCTATGGGTCGATCGAGCCAGGGGGACCGATTCGCATTCCCCTGCTGGGCCTCTATGCTGAGACCGACCCGTTTGAGCCCGCCGAGGAGGTGGCTGCCCTGCTGAAGCGGCTCGAGGGGGAGGGCACGCCGGTCTCCGCCATTACATACCCGGGAACAGGCCACTGGTTTTTTGAGGAGTCCCGCTCGGCCTATGACCCGGTCGCAGCCCAAGCGGCCTGGGACGAGAGCCTCCGGTTCCTGCGTCGCCATCTACAGGGGTAGTGAGAGACAGCGGCAGGCAAGCGATCACCGCTTGCCTGCTTCTGCGCTACGTTCGAATTACGCCGCCTCTCGGCCAACCAGGCCCGACTCGATCGAGCGCCAGTAGCCGTTGTAGGCCAGCCCAAAGCCGATTCCGTACAGCACCAGGTAGCCCGCCGCCACCGCCCAGCCATACTGGAGCACCATGCGGGAGGTGAGGGTTCCGAGGGCCTGCATTGCAAAGGTGGAGTGAACGAGGCCGGTCAGGAAGGGTACCAGGAAGATCACGCCTGTCTGCCGGAGGGCAAGCCCACGCATCTCGCTGCGGCTGACACCGATCTGCTGGAGCCGCTTGAAGTACTTGCGGTCCTCATCCATCTCGGTAAAGAGCCGGAAGTAGAGCAGGCTGAAGGTGGCGGCGAAGAAGACCAGGGAGATAAAGAGGCCGATAAAGAGGATCATCCCCATGGAGCTGATCATGCCCAGGTAGGTCTCCACGGTGTTGGTGAACGGGTAGAGACCGTTGGCAAGGCGGGCATCGGGGTAGAGGCTCTTCAACTCCTCGACTGCGTTCTGCGTGGGACGGCTCCGCCAGGTGGGGCCGTTCCAGATCAGGTAGTGGATTCGGCTCTCGGCAGGCGTCTTCGCCAGGATCTGCTCGAAGAGTTGGTCTGCCACCACCAGGGTCGGTGTGGCCTGGCCTGCGGGGTTCATGATTCGGCCCGCGTGATCCTGGCGCACCCGCAGGGGGATCACCTGGTCATCCACCGTGAGCGGGACCGCGGTGACCGTGTCCGGCGGCCGGTAGGACTTGGGGATAAAGAGATGGGAGACCGAGATCGCCTCGTCAGGCGCCGGGGGCGGTGCGATCTCGCCCTCGCGACGGCTGACCCCGGCGTAGAAGGAGTAGGGGACGACGGTGACCATCAGATCCTTGTAAAGCACCATGCGGGTGGTCAGGGCCTGGTAGGTCAGACCGGTCACTTCATGCTTCTGGAGGATCGCATCCACCTGGGTGCGGTCGGTCGCAGGGTCCCCCCCGAGTCTGATCACCTGGATCGCGTGGGGGTGGGAGTTGAGGGTGTCGCTGGTCACGACCACGTAGGTGGTGGCGGCAGTACCTACGGCCGATAGGATCACGGCGACCAGCAGGGCGACAGCCGACAGGACCCGGTAGTTGTCCTGCATCTTGTAGACCAGCTGGCTCACATTCAGGAAGTTGCCGGGGCGGTAGAAGAATCGCTCTCGCTTCTGCAACCAGGAGAGGAAGGCGATTGAGCCCTCCTGCATGAGCAGGTAGGTGCCGATCGAAACGATCAGCGTGACCGGGAAGACGCCGATGATCACCACGGCCATGTTGGGTACGCAGGCCCAGGCGTAGCCGATCAGCACCAGCAGCAGTCCAAGGATCGCCTTCGAGCGGGAGAACTTCGGGGCGCCCTTTGGCTGGCGGCCCGCCCGCACCAGCCCGATAATGTTCTTGCCCAGCACCGAGCGGAGCGAGACGAGGGAGACCAGGAGGAAGAAGCTGCCGAAGACACCGGTGGTCTCCAACCAGACCGGGGCTCCCGCCCAGAAGGGGATCTGCTCCGGGAGCCGGAGGAGGGCCGAAATCGCCATGAAGAAGAGCTTCTCAAAGAGGAGGCCCGCCGCGATCCCCGCCGCTACTGCCACCGCACCGATCATGAGGCTCTCCGCCAGGATCAGGCCGATCAGTTGGAGCCGGGAGAGGCCCATGAGGCTGAGCAGCCCGAACTCCTTCATGCGGGAGCGGACAAAGGCTGAGTTGGAGTAGAGGAGAAAGAGGAAGGTAAAGACGCCGATCACCACGGTCGTCCCCTTCATCGCCTCCGCTATGTAGCCCGCGCCCCGGAAGCCGCCTTGGGCCATGGGGTGTAGTCTGAGGGCGGTGTAGAGGAAGTAGATCATGACCGAGAAGGCGGCGGAGCCAAGGTAGGCCAGGTAGCGGCTGCGGCTCTGCCAGATGTTCCTAGCGGCGATCTGCCAGAGGCTCATCTGCCCCACCTCCGATCAGGGAGAGGACATCCAGGATTTGCTGGAAGAAGGCCTGCCGGCTCTCTCCCCGGTGGATCTCCGTGTAGAGCTGCCCGTCCCGAATGAAGAGGATTCGCTGGCAGTACGACGCCGCAAACGGGTCGTGGGTGACCATGGTGATCGTCGCCCCGGCCAGGTTGTTGATCAGGGTGAGGGTTTCCATGAGGTCCCGGGCCGACTTGGAGTCCAGGTTTCCGGTGGGCTCGTCCGCCAGGACGATCGCCGGCTCATGGATGATCGCCCGGGCCGCCGCAGCCCGCTGCTGCTGGCCACCGGAGATCTCATAGGGGTACTTCTGCAGAATGTCGGCGATCCCGAGCCGCTTGGCGATCGTCTGTAGCCGGTCCTTAATGGCTGGTAACGCCATGCGGTCCAGCACCAGCGGTAGGGCGATATTCTCGCCAACGGTGAGGCTGTCGAGCAGGTTGAAGTCCTGGAAGACAAAGCCCAGCTTCCGCCGGCGGAAGAGGGCCATCTGCTCGCCCTTCAACTGGTTCACGTCCATTCCTTCAATGCGAATGGAGCCGGCGGTGGGCTGGTCGATTGTCGCCAGCAGGTTGAGGAGCGTCGTCTTGCCACTGCCCGAGGGGCCCATGATCCCTACGAACTCGCCCTTTGCCACATCGAGCGAGAAGTTGTCCAGCGCTCGGGTCGCCACCTTGCCACGGCTACCATAGACCTTGGTCAGCCCATTTGCTTCGAGTACAAGCATCTGTCCATTGCCTCCCTGTGGTTCGTACAGGCTCAGTCTAAGGCAGGAGGCGGAGTGGAGCCATCGATTCAACTTTCACGGGCGGCCGCTAATCTTACAGCGGTGTCACCTTCGTGTCAGTGGTCGGTCGCGATTGGGGCTGGCTGCTGAGCGCCTCAAAGATCGACTGACTGGCCGGGAAGCGGAGGGTGACCGTAGTCCCCTCGCCGCGACGAGACTGCAGGCCGATCTGGTGGCCCAGCCGCCGGCAGGTCTCCCTGGCGAGGTAGAGCCCCATTCCCGTCGACTGGGCGTACTCCCGCCCGTTCGCCCCGGTGTAGAAGGGGGCGAAGACCCGTCCGAGGTCCTCAGGGGCGATGCCTATGCCATCATCCACAATCGAAAGGAGTGTCTCGCCCGCCCCGCGCTCGCACCGGAAGAGCACCTGGCCGTCGCGGTCGGGGCGGGAGGCGTACTTCATGGCGTTGCTGACCACCTGTTCCAGCACAAAGCGAAGCCATTTGGCGTCGCTCTGGACGATCACCGGGGCGCCCGGCTCTTCGATCTTCGGGTAGACCCGGTGAGCGATAAAAGCCCGCTTCTGCTCGTTGATCAGGCCCCGGACCAGCCCCACCAGGTCGACCTGCTCCACCTTGAAGTCCGCGGCGAAGTCCTCCAGCCGGATGACGTTGAGCAGCATTTGGAGGGAGTGTTGGAGCCGTCCGTTCTCCTCGGCGACGCTGGCGATCAGGTCGGGATCGCTCTCCCGCTTGCGGGCCTTCTGCAACTCCAGGTCAATAACGGCGACAGGGGTCTTCATGTGGTGAGCCCACTGGCTGACGAGGCGAATATTCTCCCGCCCACGCTCCTGCTCCCGGGTCAACTCGGCCCGCAGGCGGGAATAGAGCTGCTGCCAGGCGCTGGCGAACAACCGCTGCTCCAGGGAGTGTGGTTCAGGCAGGAGGCCCAACTGGTCGATCGGCTCGGCCGGGCTGATCTGTTCCAGCCGGTGGAGGAAGCTGGCCTGTCGCTGGTATTCAATGAACAGGTAGATCGCAAGGCCGACCACTCCCAGGAGCCAGAGGTAGAGCAGGTTGGTGAACTGGAGGGTCGCTCCGGAGATCCGCAGATCCAACTGCACAATACCGACGGTCAACAGGCCAAAGAGGGCGTAGGTAATGATGTACGGAAGCCTGTCCTTCAGGAAGGAACGGAGGGTCATCTTCGGTCGACTCCTCTTCTGGTCTCGGGCTGAGAACTCCGGCTCGGCCTACGCCTCGCTCAGGTGGAGCCGGTAGCCCTGGCCGCGCTTGGTTTCGATCGCATCGGGCAGGCCCAGCTCCTCCAGCCGGCGCCGGACCCGGGCCACGTTCACGGTAAGGGTGTTGTCGTCAACGAACTCCTGGTCGTCCCAGAGCGCCTCCAGCAGCTCCTCCCGGGCGACGATCTGATCCCGCCGCTCCGCCAGGAGGTAGAGCAGGCGGAACTCCTTTGGCGTCAACTCGATCTCGCTGGTGCCGCGGGTCACCCGGTTGAGGCTCCGGTTGAGCAACAGATCGCCCGCGCGCAGCAGCTCGGGGTCGCGAGCGAGGGCGTACTCGCCATAGGCCCGCCGGAGGGTGGACTTCACCTTGGCCAGCACGAGGTCCAGGTTGAAGGGCTTGGTGACGTAGTCATCGCCCCCGTGCTCCAGGGCGCGCACCTGGTCGTAGTCACCGTCCCGTGCGGAGAGAAAGATGATCGGCACCTTGGAGATCGTCCGGATCTGGCGGCACCAGTAGTAGCCGTCAAAGCGTGGGAGGTTGATATCGAGCAGGACCAGGTCAGGCCTCTGGGCGATAAACTCGTCCTTGACCCGGCTGAAGTCGCTGGCCCGGGAGACGGTGTAGCCGTACCGCTCTAGATCTTCGGCCAGGATCTCGGCGATCTTGGGATCATCTTCAACGAGCATGATCTGGTAGGTGGGTTCGCGGTCCAACTGAGGGCGCCCCCTTCAGACGAGTTGCATGGGGTGGACTTCCACGAATGGGTGTTCCCTTCCTGCCGGCCTCTGAGCGGATCGTTCTACGGAGACACCCGAGGGAAGTCCGTTTGCCAGGCTGCCCTCGAGACACGAGAAGTACCTGAGAAGGCGAGGTTGAACGAATGGCTCCGATCGAGCATGTGACCATTAAGCGTGTACCCGGCACATCGACCCTGATTGGTGGCTGGCTCAGCGCACTGGAGGAGTCTCGCACCGACCTGATCAGCACCCTGGAGGGAATAGGCGTCGCGGAGTTGCACGCCGAGATCCTCCCGGGCGCTCACAGCATTGGGGCGATTCTCTGGCATGTGGCCAGCGTCGAACTCTGGTGGACCCGGAGCGTCCTGCTGGCCAGTCCCCCTGACGAGCCCACCTGCCGCCGCTTTGGCCTCTCCCGACCAGGCGAGATCCACAGGCCTCCGGAGTCGTGGGAGTTGGCGCAGTTTCTCGCGCTCATGGCCGAGGCCCACGCAGGAACGCTCTCGCTCTACTCCACCATGACCGACGAGGCATTCCTGACCGCGGACCGCAGCGCTCCCGGTGGCACGAGGTGCTGGTCCCCGGAGTGGATCCTCTACAACCTGCTCGATCATGAGGCGAACCATCGGGGGCAGATCGCCATGCTGAAGCGATTGCTCAGGCTGGGCAGCCCAAGACCGGACACAGACTAGCACACCCGCCACGGGCGTCCGCCCTCTCCCCCTTGTCGGCCAACAAAAAAGAGGGGGGGAGCGCGAACCTTCCACCCTGGCTCCCGCATCTTACCTACCGAATGACCACACGCCTGAACCGTGCAAACTGTTCAGGTCGGGAAGGAGTTCCCGTTGGTCACCGCCAATTCTTTCCGCGGTGGCCCCGTAGGGAGGTAGCGTACGTGCGCCCATCGTGGCTAGATGACCTGATCTTCAAGTACAAGAGTTCAATCGCCAACCTCTTCGTGCTCCACTTCAACGTGACCGACTACGCCGGTCCCGACAACCGGCGGGTGCGCGACGTGGTGATCCAGGACTTCCTGGAGAGCCCCGCCCACGCCCCCGCGGAGAAGCCGCGGCGGGTGGTCGCCATCTACAACCGGGCCGAGGGGATCACCTTCCCCAGACCCGGCATGAAAGAGGAGTTCATTCGCATACTGACCGGCGAACGGGTCAGGAACGCCGACGAGGAGATCAAGCTCCCCGTCTCGCCGGGCCAGGCCTTCGCCCTCCTCGACAGGCTGATCTACGCCGAGCCCTCGGCGGTGATTATCGAGCAGGCCGAGACGGTCCTGCCCACCGAGGACCTCGCCACCATGGACCAGGAGGAGATGCGGGCGCTCACCTTTATCAAGAAGTGGGCGTCGGACGTGCGGCTCAACCGCATGGGCTCCCCGGTCGTCCTGCTGACCCAGGCGCTCTCCGAGATTCACCCCCACCTGCGGTTGGCATCGGCCAAGATCGAGTCGATCATGGTTCCGCTCCCAGACCTGGAGGCGCGGCAGGCCTATATTGAAGCGATGATCGCCAAGCGGAAGCTCACCATGGCGATTGACCCCCGCGACCTGGCCAACGCCACGGCTGGCCTCTCCCGGATCCTGATTGAGGACATCGGCCTGCGGGCCGAGGCCTCAGGCCAGGAGATCACCATTGACTTCGCCAGGGACCGGAAAGAGTCGCTGATCCGGGCCGAGTTCGGCGACGTGCTGGAGATCGTGGAGCCACGCTTCGACTTCACCGCAATCGGCGGCCTGGCCGAGGCGAAGCTCTTCGCCGCCAAGAACATCGTCGTGCCGCTCCGCTCCGGCAATCACCGGCGAGTGCCCCTGGGCGTGCTGTTGACCGGCCCCTCCGGCACCGGCAAATCCGCCTTCTTCTACGCCCTGGTGGCGGAGGCGGGGGTGAACGGGGTGAAGCTCAACTTCGGCAAGATCCTCGGCCCCTATGTGGGCCTCTCAGAGCAGAACCTGGAGAAGGCGCTGCTGGGTATCGAGTCGCTGGCCCCCTGCCTCGTCCTGATCGATGAGATCGACCAGATCCTGCAGCGCGGTAGCGGCGGAGACTCGGGCGTCCAACAGCGGCTCTTCGCCCGCATGCTCGACTTCATGTCCAATCCGCACAACCGCGGCCGCATCGTCTTCGTGGCGGCCACCAACCGCCCCGACCTCATGGATCCCGCCCTGAAGCGCCCGGGCCGCTTCGACCGGAAGATCCCCTTCCTGATTCCAGGCTGGGCCCAGCGAGTCGCTATCTTCCAGGCGCTGCACGGCCGCTACAAGATGGGGGGGAGCCCCGACTGGGAGCAGGCCGCCAGCAAGACCGAAGGGTACACCGGCGCCGAGTTGGAGTCGGTGATCTTGAAGGCATGGGAACTGGCGGAGGACGCTGGCCGCACCGAGATCTCCCCAGCCGATCTGGACGGCGCCCTGGAGCGAATCCGACCGTCCACCGCACAGGTGGAGTTCATGACCGATCTGGCGATCCTGGAGTGTGACGACAAAGATGTGCTACCCCCCGAGTTCCGCGACCGGCTGGATGACCGGCAGGCCCTGGAACAGCGGGTTCAGCGTTTCAAGCTCTCCCACTTGCGGTAAGAAGCGAAACCAAGGAGGATGACGAGAATGGGACTTTTTGAGCGGCTCGGCCGGCTGATCCGTGGCTTCTTCTCCCTGTTCGTTGGTGGTCTGGAGGAGAAGAACCCGAAGGCGATGCTGGAGGACCTGAAGAACCAGTTGAACGCAGCCAAGGTGCGGTATAACACCACCACGGCCAACATTATTGCCCGGGAAAAGGTGGCCGCTGCCAAGCTGAAGCAGGCGGAAAAAGAGCTGGAGGATTGCCGCCGGCTGATCCAGGAGGCGAAGCGGCAGAACGATCGTGAACTCGCCCTGCAGCTTCTGATCCAGGAGGAGCACCTCGAGGCCGCCCTGAACACCACCCAGGAGGCGTACAGCGCCATTAAGGCCGAGGCGGACAACGCCCGCAAGGAGTTCGAGAACTTCCAGACCGAAATGTTCCAGAAGATGTCCCAGATCGAGCAGTTGAAGACCCAGTCCGACCTCGCCGACCTGAAGAAGGAGATGAACACCCTTCGCTCCAACTACGCCACTGAGAATGGCGCAGGCAAGATCAACGAGGGGCTGAAGCAGGCGGAAGAGCTGATCCAGGGCAAGCTGGCCAAGGAAGATGCCGTGGCCGAGCTGGGCAAGAACTCGATCGACTCCCGCATGCGTGACCTGAAGGCCTCCGCCTCCAAGTCCCGGGCCCAGGATAAGCTGGCCGCCCTCTTCGGCGACGAGCCTGCCGGCACCGAGGACGAGGGCCGCATCGTCAAGGAGAAGACCCAGAACTAAGTGCACGTTGGAGGGGGGGCGGGGTTTCCCCGCCCCCTTTGAAAGGGCGGTAGCGGATGAAGATCAAATGGGGCAACATCCTGGTCCTCCTGCTCATCATTGCCGGTGCGGTCGGGTATTTCCAGTGGCCCCGGATCCAGGGCTACCTGAACAAGGCGAAGACCACATCGGTCGCGACCAGCGACGCGGCGGTCGTCTATGCCCGCGACACATGGATTACCGGCTCCGTCCCGGAGTTGGGCATGGTGCGCGGCTATGACCGCGACTACGACCTGGAGCTGAGCCAGGCCTTCTACGGCTCCGACATCGAGCGGCTGGCGGCTGTCGGCAAGGGCGATGTCCACTTCTCCGAGATCTCCTGGCCCTCGCTCGTCCGGAACCTGGAGAAGGTGGAGGAGGGCAAGTACAAGGACGAGATCGTCGTGCTCGGCTTCGTTGACTTCAGCCGCGGTGGCGACGGTGTAGTGGTCCAGCCCGGCATCAAGACCGTTAACGACCTGATCAACAAACGGGTCGGTTATTTTGATGACGGCACGTCCAAGTATATGCTCTCCTTCCTGCTCCGCATGGTCGATATGCGGCTGGAGGACGTAAAAGGCGTGCCCTATGATGATGAAGCCAAGCTACAGGACGATTTCGTGAGCGGAAAGCTCGACGCGATCGCCTACTGGCAGCCGGGCATGAACGATGTGCTGGCGCGGTCGAAGGGCGCAACTGTGCTCCTCTCGACGGCAGATATGCCCACCCTGATCCCGTCGGTCCTGATCGCCAACCGGGACTACGTGGCCGAGAACCCGACCAAGGCCGAGGCCTTCCTGAAGTTCTGGTTCTATACGGTGAAGTATATCCAGGAGAAGCCGGACCTGGCCTATGAGCGGTGGGCCGAGGCGCTCAACCAGGCGACGTACACCGAGGGCGGCAAGGAAGAGCCGATCTATGGCCGTGATTTCACGGCAGATGCGGTCAAGGCGATCTTCACCAAGGAGGTCCGGCTGGTCGGCTTTGAGGAGAATCTCAAGCTGACCGGCATTAGCCAGAAGCCCGAGATCGGCCAGATGATCAAGTTCGCCGTGGAGAACTGGCGCCGGATAGAGAAGATCACCGGTCCCAGCGAGGAACTCCTCTACAACGGCGCCATGGCCGCAATCAAAGATGATGTCACCCTGAAGGTCGGGGCGATTGACCAGGCCAAGTCCGGGGCCGAGGCCCCGGTGGCGGAGAAGCCCAAGGAGTTCCAACAGGACGCTGATGTCGCCACCCTGAACGAGGTCGCCCAGATGGCGATCCCGAACATTGAGTTCGAGCCTGACGCTACGGCGCTCACGCCTGCAGGCAAGAAGGTGATCAGCGAGGCGCTGGTTCCCCTGCTCCAGCAGTTCCCCAACTTCTACCTGCTGATCGATGGCCACACCGACGTGGGCGGCGATCCGGGTGTCCTGACCCGGCTCTCCCTGGGGCGAGCCGAGTCGGTCAAACGGGAGCTTGTGGCCCTGGGCTTCCCCGAAGCGCAGATGATCGTGCGCGGGTTTGGTGACACCAAGCCGATCTACCCGACCCCCTCGACCCCCGAGGAGAAGGCGAAGAACCGCCGGACCGAGTTCCGGTTGCTCCGAGACCCGGCCCAATAGGCGTACAGTACGATGGGAGGAAGGAGTATGAGGCGGTTTCTGGCTGCCGCTAGCGACTGGCGCAGCCTCGTCTGGTTGGGAGCCGGGGTGGTGGCTGCCGCCGCCCTCTCCAACCCCTTTTTGGCGGTGATCGGTCTGGGCATCTCTCTCTGGGTGGCTCAGCGGATCGCAGCCAGCCCAGCCATGGAGCAGGTGGCGGAGCGGAGCCGGGTGGGGGAGGAGCTGGCGGACCGATACCGTGCCTTGCAGGAGACCGAACGGCAGATCCTGCCCCGGCTTTCCACCCAGGTGCGGCGAGGGGAGCAGCGCTCCTGGTATGCACGCGCCAGCGATGTCATGATCTCCGCTCGCTCGATCTACCAGCAGTGGCTCGCCCAGCCCGCACCCGACTTGGAGCGGGCCGAGTGGGTCGGCGAGGCGCTGCAACTGAGCCATCTCTACCTGAAGCTACTGGAGGCATACGGAGCGCTCTTCTCGGTGACCAGGCCCCAGACCGATCGCCGGGCGGTCCAGGACCGACTAGCCCGCAACCAGGAGCGGCTGGAGCAGACCACCGATCTGGAGGCGCGGCGGCTCCTGATCCAGGCTATGGAACTTGATCAGCGAACCCTGGCCGAGGAGGAAGACGTGGAGGCCGAGAAGGAGCGATACCTGGCGAAGCTGGCAGCGATCGAATCGACGGTCGATATGCTCCGACGCCGGATCTACGAGCCAGACTCGGGCGAAGAGGCGAGCCAGGTCCACGAGATGCTCCTGGAGGCACAGGCCATGGACGACGCCCTCGAAGAGGTGCAGCAACGGGCTCGAGTCCGGGCCCGTTAGGAAAAGGGTGCCCCCGCCGCATGGCAGGGGCACCCTTTACGCATGACCAGACTAGAAGAGGTCATCGGTCTCTTCGAAATAGAACTGAGCGGGAATCAGCGGCGGCACCACCGACGAGTACTCTCCGGCGGTCACCGTGATCGTGCGGGTTACGTATTCGCCATCAATATATCGGTCGATTGTCAGCGTGATCTTGTCGCCCGGCTTGGACTTCTCCAGTTCGAACCGCAGCTCCATGAGGTAGTTCACAGGCTTCTCGTTAACCGCAAGAATGAAGTCGTCGGGTCGCAGGCCGCCTTTTGCTGCCGCTCCTAACGGGTGAACGTCGGTCACCATGAGCCCGAGATTGTTGGGAAGCCCACCTTGGGTCCAGTAGGGCTCCTGCACGGAAATGCCAAGCCACGGGCGAACGATCCCCCGCTTGGGGTCGTACCGGTCCAGGGCGGTCACGATCTGGTCAACTGGAATGCCGAAGGCAATCCCGTCGGTCTCCCCTTTGACCTCTGTCCACGTGGCGACCGCTACCACCTCACCCTTGGCGTTCAGGATCGGCCCACCCGAGTTGCCGTGGTTGATCGCTGCGTCTGTCTGGAGCGAGGGGTAGTGCCAGTAGTGCATGGGGTCTGGTCGATCGACCCCGCTCACAATGCCCGTGGTGACCGAATTCGAGTACCCGTACGCGTTGCCGATCACGACGACCGGCGAACCGACCTCGGGCTTCCCTTCGGCAAAGCCAAGGTAGGGATACCCCTCGCCAGCCACGTCCAGGATCGCCAGATCGAGGAAGGGATCTACCAGAATCCGCTCGGCTTCTTCAACCTCACCGTTGGCAAACTTGGCCAACACCTGCTCGGCCCCCTCGACCACGTGGGCGTTTGTCACGATCTGCCCGTCCGCAGTCCAGAGGAAGCCGGTACCCTGCGACTGCACGTCGAGATCCTCGTCGACCAGGTAGAGGCTGACCACAGCGGGGGAGGTCTGCTCCGCCAGGGCTGGAACGTCTATGGTGGCGAGGGCGAGCAGCCGCTCCAGTGCAGCCAGCCGCTCCTCCAGCTCCTGAATGCGCCGTTCCAGAGCGGAGATGGAGGGGGGCGCGACCGGGTCGGCAGCGACGACCTGAGCTGAAGGGGCCGCAACTGCCTCTGCACGGACTGGCGTGGCTTGTGCGCAGACCAGGAGAACTCCTGTCAGGAGGAGGGAGAGTTGCTTGGGCCAGCGGGGCATGGGTATCGCCTCCAATAGACGTCAGTCCTGGGAGGGTTCGGCAGACAGCGACCAAATCCTGCCGCTCGTATCACATTGCGGAGATAAGGGTACCGACGTGGGCGATCAGGAGGAGTAGAGGAACCCCCAGCGCATAGAGCCGGGTCAAGCCAGGGGGGTAGCCCTTCAGGCGAGTAGCGGCGTTGGCCTTGAGATAGACGTACAGCAGCCCTGCCGCGGGAATGGGCAGCAACGCCCCGGCCCAGCGGGGGGCGAAGGAGTCGGGGGCGCCCCCGTTCCAGTGGATCGGAATCGGGTTCGGGAGCCGGGACCAGACGGCCAGGACAACGAGCAGGTCGATGCTCATGGCCAGCAGCATGGGCCAGTCGTCGGGAAGGGTTCGCTTTCCATTGCCCTTGGTGACCATAGGTAGTAGCGCCTCCAGTTTCAAGTCGCCCTTCTCGTGATAGACCAGGCCACCCCCAGGGATCGTTCGGTGGAACCAGCGGGTTCCTGCAACAGAGAGACCGATGGCGAGGCGTTTCGCCTGGCCATCGGTCTGGGGTGCTTCTCCTACCGCGGGCCCCGCACCTCTGGAGCGCTCCAAGGCCAATAGCCAGCCGCAAGGGAGGTACCGGCGACACTCAGCACTACCACACTGACCAGAAGAAAAACGAGAACCTTTCGCATCATCGCATCCTCCTTGGGTTTTGCTGTGGGCGAAATCGAGGGGGTAGGAAGAGGGCGGGAACAAGGTCCGCCCTTCTTCAGGGTTTTACTCGGCGCTGTTAGGGCTTGGACTAGGGGTCGCTGCCAGCACCTCACGGCGCAGGCCTGAAACCAGGTTCAGCAGGGAAGAGAGACCGTCCTGGGTAGCGAACTCCAGGGCCTGGTTCGCAAACCACTGGGCCATGTCCAGGTTCCGCTGGTGTAGGGCACATTTGCCTGCCACAAAGCAAGCCACAGCCCTCAAGGAGGTTGGAACATCCGGCCTTGAGACGTCTAGCAACTCGACCGCCTGCTCCATTGCCGTACTGAACTCGCCAGAGTACAGATGGTAGAGTGACTGGTGGGATTGGTGATACGGCAGAAGGTTCTCCGGAATCGGCCCCAGCGAGCTGGCTCGGTCCAGGTGCTCCTTGGCTTCCTCGTGAGCACCCATCTGCAGCAGGACCCAACTCATTTGATGATGGGCCATGACCTGGCCCGGATGATTGCCGGCCCGCTCCAGGCGGGTCAAACACGAGGTGTAGGCGGCCAGGGCGTCCGGGAACAGCTTCTGCCCAGCGAAAGCCATGGCGAGGTTCCCATAGGCCCGGGCGGCGAACTCGTCCTCCAACTGGGGCCAGCGATCACCGAGTCCGTCGAGGAACTGGCGCAGGAAGATTCGCGTCTCGGCGTAGTCGCCTATGGCCAGCCTCGCTGCGCCAATGGCGAACAACGCACGCCCCTCGATCTCCTCCGCCTCGCACTCCTGCGCCAGACCGAGCGCCCGTTGGGCAAATGTCCACGCAAGGTACGCGTCGCGGGTGGTCATGGCGACTTGTGAACCCAGAAGAGCAGCCTGTGCCTTCTCTTCTGTCGATACGTCGGGCCGATTGAGCAGTCCTTGCACGAATCGCTTGGCCGCTAGATAACGCCCCTCAGAGACCATCGACCGGATCGCTTGAATCGCCTCATTCACCCTGTTACCCCCCAATTCCCCCACAAGTTTGGGTTGCAAACCCAGGATCTCACATTGCGACTCGAACGTCAACCGAACGTGAAACCCTTCAAGCAAATTTTGGTAACTTTTTTGGACACACCGCGCGATCATGGGCTTCCCGAAGCGTGCCGACAGGAGAAAGAGGGGCACTCACAGAATGGTCTGGTGTCACCGGGACCTGTGGCGCCAGCCGGCTGCCAGGGGAGTTGCTGGGCTAGAAGCTCCTTGCGCATACTCTCTCGGCATCGGCAGATGCTATTACTTCCCTTGTGCAGAGGGCGGTGCTGGAGTCTTCGCGCTGATATTTTCGCGATATGGAGGTAGCAGAATGTTATCCCGCACTCGCATGGGCGCCTGGGGCGTTGACGCCACGGCGGCCCGCCTGGCCGACATGCATGGCGCCCTACTCGCCTCGGTTCACTGCCTCGGCGCCTGGATCGCCGCAGTGCCCGAACTCGAAACGAAGATCGCCTGGTCCTACCACCTCTACGAGCAGGCGGTGATCGCCGATCAGCTTGGCCGGCGAATCCACGCCCTCACCGCCGAGCGGCCACAGGTGCCCTCCCCGGCGAACCGGTCGCTGCTCAAGTTCCTGCAGGAGTTCGCCTCCCTGGCGACCCCGGCGGAGCAGACCGCTGGCCTCTACCGGGTGCTGTTGCCGGCAGTTCTCGACTCCTGCCGCCAGCAGATCGAGCGGACCAACCCGGTGGCGGATGAGCCCACCGTCCGGCTGTTGCACCAGGCGGCGGAGACGCTGGAGGAGCAGATCATCTGGGCGAAGTACCAGCCCGCCGACGCCGGGACCGTCACCCGGCTGCACCAGGAGTTGACCTTTGCGGGCGGGCTCCACGGGCCGGGGGTGCCCTACGCGGAGGAGTTCACCCTCCGCCCGATCCTGGTTGACCTACCCGCCCGCGACGCCCGCTTCAAGCCGCTCGAACCCGGCAAGAAGATGCCGCGGGCCAAGCCCCTGGAGACGCCCGAGGGGCGTGTGAGGCTGCTCCACATCGCCCTAATCAACCTGGAGATTCCGGCGATCGAGGTCTGTGGGCGGATGATCGCCGAGTTCCCCGAGGCGCCATGGGAGATGAAGCTGGAGCTGGCCCACCAGATCTGGGACGAGGCCCGCCACGCAATCCTGTGCGCCGACCGGCTGCAGGAGCTGGGCGGTCAGATCGGCCAGTTCCCGTACCACCATAAGGTCTGGGAGCATTCAATTGCCGGCGCCACTCTGCCCGAGCGGTTCATGACCACCCAGCGAATCCACGAGGGGAACGGGCTCGACCAGACGCTCATGGCCCGGGACGCCCTGGCGGCGATCGGCGATCAGGCCACCAGCCAGATCATGGACTATATCATGGCGGATGAGGTCCTGCACGTGCGCAGCGGCATCTACTGGGTGGAGCGCTTTCTGCCGAGCGAGGCCGACCGGGCCGCCCTACTCCGCAAGGTCGAGGAGCGGCTGGGGATTGCAGCGGTGGCCGGGCCGCCGCTAAACCGCGAGGGGCGCCGGAAGGCAGGCTTCAGTGAAGTGGAGCTGGACTGGCTTGCCGCCATGCGAGATCGGCGAGGCGAGCGGCCGTGAGCGATCTGCTACGACTGCTCCATGAGGGCGAATGGGTCAGCGGTGAGGCGATCTCCCAGCGGCTGGGCGTCAGCCGGACCGCGATCTGGAAGCAGGTCGAGGCGCTCCGGTCCGCTGGCTACGGGGTGGAGGCATCACCCCGCAAGGGCTACCGGCTGACAGCCCGACCGGATTCGGTCACAGCCGAGGAGATCCTGCCCGGCCTGACCACGGAGCGAATGGGCCGGTGGATCGAGCACCGCGAGACGGTCGGCTCTACGAACGAGCTGGCCAAACAGTTGGCCCGAGCCGGCGCCCCCGAGGGGCAGTTGGTCCTGGCAGATGAGCAGACCGCCGGCAAGGGGCGACTGGGCAGGGTCTGGTCCACCCCGAAGGGATCAAGCCTGGCCATGAGCCTCGTACTCCGGCCCGACCTGCCGCCCTACCATGCCCCACGGATCACCCTGGCGGCGGCGGTGGCGGTCTGCGAGGCGGTCCGGGCGGTGACTGGGCTGCCGGTGGGGATCAAGTGGCCGAACGACCTGCAGGTAAACAGCCGGAAGCTCTGCGGTATCCTGACGGAGATGGAGGCCGAGATCGACCGGGTCGCCTTCGTCGTCCTGGGAATCGGGCTAAATGTACATCTTACGCGGGAGGAGATGGACCCCGCCTTTCGGGAGAGCGCCACCTCGCTCGCCATGGAGGGGGTGGCGGTGCGCCGGGCCGTGCTGGTCCGGGCGATCCTCGCCCAGTTTGAGCCGGTCTACGCCGATCTGGTAACCGGCCATTTCCCGCGCATTCTGGACCGCTGGCGGGCGTTCTCCGTAACGCTCGGCGCCTCGGTCCGCACACTGGACGTCTCCGGCGAGGTGCGAGTGGAGGGCGTTGCAGAAGGGGTTGACGAGGAGGGGGCGCTCCTGGTCCGGGACGACAGCGGACGCTCTCATCGGGTGCTCTCAGGCGAGCTCTCGCTCCGCCCCCGTTGATCCACACGGCCTGATATGTTAACCTGATACCACCAATCAGGTTAACAATGGGGGATGGATCGTGCGCAACCTCCGACTGCGAAACATGATCCTGGCGGCGCTCATGGCTGGGCTGATCGCGGTCCTGGCCCCGTACCGCTTCTTCATTCCCGGGGTGCCCAGCGTCCCCGTTACCATGCAGGTCCTGGTCGTCTTCCTGGCGGGTGGGCTGCTGGGGCCGGGGTGGGGCGCCTTCTCCATGCTGCTCTACCTCGCCCTGGGTGCCGTGGGCGTGCCGGTCTTTGCCGGCGGGGTCGGGGGGTTACAGGTCCTGGTCGGTCTGACCGCTGGCTACCTGTGGAGCTACCCACTCGCCGCAGCCCTGGTCGGGTGGGTGGCCCCGGCCCACAGATCGCCGGGGTTTCTGCGCGTCGCGGTCGCCATGCTGCTGGGGCTGGTTCTGATCTACCTCGGCGGGGCGGGCTGGGCTGTGCTGGTGGGGGGGAAGGCGCTAGGGGTGGTGGTCAGTGGCTGGGTACTCCCGTTCATCCCGCTGGATCTGGCGAAGGCAGCGCTGGCAGCCTCCGCGGCGACCGCCATCAACCGGGCGCTGGGCAGCCAGGGCTTCTACAAGGGCGCATAGCAGCCCCAGCGAAAGAATGGTAGAATGGTGCAGATATGCGTTAACTGAGACGGGGGTCTGCGCCGATGAGCCTGCCGCGCAAGTGGCTGGGCGATTACCCGCCCATGATCTGGATCCTGGCCGCCGGGAGCTTTCTCAATATCGCGGGACTCTCCTTTGTCTGGCCCCTGACCACCGTCTACATTCACGACTACCTGGGCCGGCCCATGACCACCGCCGGGGTCGTCCTGCTCTTTCACTCCGGCGGGGCGGCGCTGGGCCAGTTGGCCGGCGGCTGGCTCTACGACCGAATCGGCGCCAGACCGGTCATGCTCTCCGGCCTCTTCGCTTCCGCCTTGCTCACCGGGGTTCTGGGCTTCTACGAGTCCTGGCCGCTCTACATTGGGGTCATGATCGGGTTCGGCTTCACCGCCTCGCTGATCGGTCCGGCGATCAACGCCCTGGTGGCGAGGGCCTGGCCCGGCGGCGAGCGGCGGGCCTTCAACTTCGTCTACGTGGCGACCAATATCGGGGTGGCGGTGGGCACAGCCCTGGGCGGCTTTGTGGCCGAGCGCTCCTTCGCCATGGCCTTCCTCTTCGCCAGCCTCACCTTCCTGCTCTTCGCCCTCTTCGTTATCTTCGCGATCCGCGAGGGGCGTGAGCGCACCGCAGAGGCGCTGTCGACCGCGGCCACGACCGAGAGCGCCGCCGCTCGGGAGGAGGGGGAGGGCGCCCTTCCCTGGATGCCCCTCGCCTCCCTCTTCGTCGCCTACCTCACCCTCTGGCTGATCTACGTGCAGTGGCAGTCCCAGGTCTCGGTCTACATGCGGGACCACGGCCACTCCCTGGCCAGCTACTCCGTGCTCTGGACCATGAACGGGCTGCTGATCTTTGTCGGGCAGCCGCTGCTCGCCCTCACCCTGCGCTTCGTGAAGCGCTCCGCCAGCCAGATCGCCCTGGGAACTATCCTCTACGCCGGCGCCTTCGGCATGCTGCTGACCGGCACCGACTACGGGATCTTCGTCACCTCCATGGTGATCCTCACCTTTGGGGAGATGCTGGTCTGGCCGGCGATCCCCGCGGCCATTGCCCGCCTCTCCCCGCCATCCCGGCGGGGCACCCTCCAGGGGCTGATCATGAGCGGCGCCACCTTCGGGCGGATGCTCGGCCCCTTGCTGGGCGGCCTGCTCTACGACAACGCTGGCTTCGCCACCATGATCACGGTCATGACCGCCGGCCTTGCGATCCCCCTGATCGCCATCGGCCTCTATGCCCGCACCCCTCGGGCGGACTAAGAGATGGAGGTGAGGAGATGTCCGGCTCGGCACGGCGCGACCGGGAGCGACAAGAGCTGCGGGCAGCGATCCTGAACGCCGCCCGGGCGCTGGCGCGCGAGGGCGGCTGGCAGGCGGTCACCATGCGGAAGGTGGCCGAGCGCATTGAGTACAGCGCCCCGGCCCTGTACGAGTACTACGCCTCCAAGGAGGCGATTCTGGCGGCCCTGGCGCAGCTCGGTTTCGGCCTCCTGCGCGACCGGCTGCGTGGCGTGCAGGCACCCACGCCACGGGAGCGGATCCTGCAGATGGCGGATGGCTACTGGGAGTTCGCTGTTGAGTATCGCGAGCTGTACCAGGCCATGTACGGGTTGGATGGAGTCCCCGTCACCGGGGAGAGCCCCACCGAGGAGGCCGGAGCCCTTCTCGCCCTCCTGCGGGATGTGCTGGCCGCCTACCGGAAGGAGCCGGTGGAGTCGTCCGGCCTGGAGGGAGATGTGGAGATCCTCTGGTCCACCCTGCACGGGGTGGTGGCCCTACACCTGGCGGGCCGGATCGGTGGAGGCCCCGAGCGGGCCCAGCGGCTCATGAAGCGGGCGGTCCGCTCCCTGCTGGATCAGTGGCGCGAGTAGCGCATCGCACCGGACCTGCCCGCGGTTTCGCCGAAAGATTGAATGCGAAAAGCTGTTGACACCACCCCAGCCCCGTGGTAATCTTGGTCTCAAATTGAACCACCAAGTTGGCGATGAGTGGGGAAAGTACCCAGACCGATCCGTCACAGCGAGCTGGCGGGGGCCGTTCCCAAGGCGGTCCCACGGTGTGAGGTCCAGCACGGAAGAGTTTGGCGAATGGTCCCACGAGCTGTCGGCTGAAGGCCCCCTGCGGGCTGGTAGGCGGACCGGTGTCTTCCACCGTTATCGGGTAGAGGGTATGTTGGTACCCGCGTCAAAGTGCGTCTGCCTTGCTATAGGCAGGCGAATCGGGGTGGCACCGCGTAGGCTGTTAACACAGACCTTCGTCCCTATCGGGGACTGGAGGTCTGTTTCTTTTTGCCCGAGTTTGCCGGCTAGCGCCGCGAGGAGTGGTCACATGTATCAGCCGAGTTTGGGAACATTCGTGAGCCTGGCCAGGGAGTACAACCTGATTCCCGTCTACCGGGAGGTCCTCGCCGACCTGGAGACGCCGATCTCGGTCTTCATGAAGCTCTGTCTGGACGAGCCCGGCGCCTTCCTGCTGGAGTCGGTCGAGGGGGCCGAGAAGGTGGCCCGCTACTCCTTCCTGGGCTGCCGCCCGCTCCTGACCGTGGCGAACAAGGAGGGGGTCACCCGGGTCCTCCAGGGCGACGCCGCCAGCGAGTACCGGACCGTGGGGCAGGTGACCACGACCAACGACAGCGCCGAGCGCCTGGAGGGCGAGCCGCTTACCCACCTCCGGGAGGTCATGCGCCGCTTCAAGGTCCACCAGCCTTCCGGGCTCCCCCGCTTCGCCGGTGGGGCGGTCGGCTACCTCTCCTACGATGCCGTGCGGTACTACGAGCAGCTTCCCGGCACCCCGGTGGATGACATGCACCTGCCGGAGGCGCTCTTCATGGTGACCGAGCTGGTGGTGGTCTTCGATCACTTGAAGCACAAGCTGATCCTGATTGCCAACACCCTGCCGGGCCAGGAGCCGGAGGTCGCCTACCGCCGGGCGATGGCCCTGCTGGACCGGGCCGCCGAGCGGCTGCGGGGGCCGATCCCGGTGCCGCCGGGCGTCGCCTTCGGCCGCCCCCGGCCGCTCACGGTCAAGTCGAACCGGACCCAGGCCGAGCACGAGGCGATGGTCGAGCGGGCCAAGCGGTATATCACGGCGGGGGACGCCTTCCAGGTGGTCCTCTCCCAGCGGCTCCAGACCAGCGTCCGCTCCCGCCCGCTGGATATCTACCGGGTACTCCGGACGCTCAACCCCAGCCCCTACATGTTCTACATCGCCTTCGGCGATCTCAAGATCATCGGCTCCTCGCCGGAGTTGCTGGCCCGGGTGGAGGACGGGGTCGCCACCACCCGCCCCATCGCTGGCACCCGGCCCCGGGGCGCCACCGAGGCGGAGGACCTGGCCCTGGAGCAAGAGCTTCTGGCCGACGAGAAGGAGCGGGCCGAGCACGTCATGCTGGTCGATCTGGGGCGCAACGACCTCGGCCGGGTCTGCGAGTACGGCACGGTCCAGGTGCATCAAATGATGCGGGTCGAGCGATACTCCCACGTCATGCACATCGTCAGCGATGTCCGGGGCCAGGTGGCCCAGGGCAAGGACGCCTTCGACGTGCTGCGGGCGGTCTTCCCGGCGGGAACGCTGAGCGGGGCGCCCAAGGTCCGGGCCATGGAGATCATCGACGAAATGGAGCCGGTCCGCCGGGGGATCTACGGCGGGGCGATCGGCTACTTCTCCTGGTCGGGGGCCATGGATACGTGCATCGCCATTCGCACCATGGTCATGAAGGGCGACAAGGTCTATGTGCAGGCCGGCGGCGGGATCGTGGCCGACTCGAACCCGACGGCCGAGTATCACGAGACGCTGAACAAGGCTCGGGCGCTGATCCGGGCGCTGGAGATCGCAGAGGAGGGGCTGTAGATGATCCTCGTCATCGACAACTACGATTCCTTCACCTACAACCTCGTCCAGTTCCTCGGCGAGTTGGGGGCGGAGCTACAGGTCTACCGGAACGACCAGATCACGGTGGATCAGGTCAGGGCGATGAATCCCGAGCGGATCATTATCTCCCCGGGGCCGTGCACCCCGAACGAGGCCGGCATTTCGCTGGCTGTGATCCGGGAGCTGGGGCAGTCGGTCCCGATCCTGGGCGTCTGCCTGGGGCACCAGTCGATCGGCCAGGCATACGGCGGGGTGGTCAAGCGGGCGCCGTACCTCATGCACGGCAAGACCAGCCTGATCCAGCACGACGGCGAGGGGATTTTCGAGGGCATGCCCGAGCGGTTCCGGGCCACCCGCTACCACAGCCTGATCGTGGAGCGGGAGTCGCTGCCGGACTGCCTGACCGTCACCGCCCAGACCGACGACGGCCTGATCATGGGGCTGCAGCACAAGGAGCACCCGGTCTACGGGGTGCAGTTCCACCCCGAGTCGATCCTGACCGAAGGTGGCAAGACCCTGCTGAAGAACTTCCTGTCGCTGCCGCTGCCGGCGGTTGTGCAGGGCTAGAAGGAGGCGCACGATCATGGAGATGGATATGAAGGCGCTGCTCGCCCTGGTGGCCGAGGGGAAGGACCTGACCGAGGCGCAGGCGGAGACAGCGATGACCCTGATGATGAACGGCGAGGCGACCCCGGCCCAGGTGGCGGCCTTTCTCATGGCGCTGCGGATCAAGGGGGAGACGGTGGAGGAGATCACCGGCGCCGCCCGGATCATGCGGGCTCGGGCGACCCAGGTCACCCACCACCACCCGATCGCCGTGGACACCTGCGGCACCGGCGGCGACAAGTCCAATACCTTTAACATCTCGACGACGGCGGCCTTCGTGGCAGCCGGGGCGGGGGTGCCGGTGGCGAAGCACGGCAACCGGGCGGCCACCTCTCTCACCGGCTCCGCTGACGTGCTGGAGGCCCTTGGGGTCAACCTGAACCTGACGGCGGATCAGGTGGGCCGTTGTATCGATGAGATCGGCATCGGCTTCATGTACGCCCCGACCCTCCACACCTCCATGAAGCACGTGGCCCCGATCCGGCGTGAGATCGGCATGCGGACGATCTTCAACCTGCTGGGTCCGCTCACCAACCCCGCCGCCACCCCGGCCCAGGTGATGGGCGTCTTCCACCCGAACCTGACCGAGCCGCTGGCCCGGGTGCTGGGGAACCTCGGCTGCCGCCACGCCCTGGTGGTCCACGGCCTCGACGGGGTAGATGAGATCTCGATCTCCGCCCCGACCGTGATCTCCGAAATGGAAGATGGCTATGTCCAGACCTACCGGGTGGCCCCGGAGGATCTCGGCTTGAGCCGGGCGCCCCGGGAGTATATCCGGGGGGGCACCAAGGAGGAGAACGCCCGGATCACCGAGGCGGTCCTGGGCGGCGAGACGGGCCCCCGGCGCGATGTGGTCCTGCTGAACGCCGCAGCGGCGCTGCTCGCCGCCGACAAGGTGGGCTCGTTGCGGGAGGGCGTCACCCTCGCCGAGCAGGCGATCGACTCGGGCGCCGCCCTGCAGAAGCTGAATGCCTTGCGAGAGCTGAGCCACCGCCTCGCCCAGGCTAGCGCGTAGCCTCTAATCGGGTGTACCCGGTGTTGCGGCGGTGAGGCGAAGGAGCGAGACCTCCGGCGGGCAGAAGAGGCGGAGGGGGATATGCGCCGTCCCCACGCCCCGGGTGGTGTAGACCTGGCAGTGGGGCGCCTGGTAGAGGCCGGTGTGGTACCGCTGCCCGCCGGGCGGCAGGAGGAGGGGGCCGAGCACCGGCAGCCGCACCTGCCCGGCGTGGCTGTGGCCGCTCAGTTGCAGCGCCACCCGGTGCTCCGGTCGGACCAGCGGGTCGGCGAAGTCCGGCTCGTGGCAGATCAGAATCCGGACCGCCCCCTCCGGCGCTCCCGCCATCGCCCGGGCCACGTCCGGCTCGCCCAGCCGGGGCTCATCCACCCCGCCGACCCAGAGCCCGTCGGCCACGGTCAGCCCCTCGTTAATCAGCAGCCGCACGCTGGTCAACGACTCCCGGATCACCGGATTGTAGTAGTCCCAGTTCCCCAGCACCGCCAGGGCGCCGTTCACAGGCGCCAGCGCCCGGTTGGCCGAATCCACATGATCGTGGGAGCCGATAAAGTCCCCGGCCACGACCACCAGGTCGGGCTTCCGGGCGGCGAGCTGCTCGGCCACCCGGTGGACGAAGGCCTCCGGCGTCGTCGGCCCGACATGCAGGTCGGCGAGCAGCCCGATCGTGAAGCCATCCAGGTGGGTCGGGAGCCCCGAAATGGCGATCGTTCGCTCCTCAAACTGAACCCGGCGGGTCTCCACGGCGCAGCCGTAGCCCGCCAGCCCGAGCCCTGCGGCGGCGAGGGCACCCAGCCCCCGCCGGATAAAGCGGCGACGGTTCACAAGCAACGAGCCCCTTCCAAGGGAATGCTCCTATTATGACGAAGAGATACCGTCAAGCGTCTCATCTCACAAAAAGGAAGGCGATCAACGAATGGAAACCGGCACCAACAAAGCGATCAAGACCGTTTTCTCCGGCATTCAACCCTCCGGCGTGGTCACCATTGGCAACTACCTGGGCGCCATGCGCAACTTTGTCCAGCTGCAGCACCAGGCCGAGTGCTACTTCTGCATCGTCGACCTGCATGCCCTGACCATTCCCCAGGACCCGAAGGAGCTGTACGAGAACACCCTGAAGCTTGCCCGGATCTACGTGGCGGCAGGGATTGATCCCAGCGTGGCCACGATCTTTGCTCAGTCCCATGTCCCGGCCCACACCCAGTTCGGCTGGCTCATGGAGGTCAACTCCTACTTCGGGGAGCTCTCCCGCATGACCCAGTTCAAGGACAAGTCGAAGAAGGCCGAGGTGGTCACCACCGGTCTCTTCACCTACCCGGCGCTCATGGCGGCCGATATCCTGCTCTACCAGGCGACCCACGTCCCCGTGGGCGAGGACCAGAAGCAGCACTTGGAGCTGACCCGGGACATCGCCACTCGGTTGAACCACCGCTTCGGCGAGGAGTTCCTCACCGTCACCGAGCCGTATATTCCGTCCCGGTCCGAGGGCGGCCGGATCATGTCGCTCCAGGACCCCACCGCCAAGATGTCCAAGTCCGACTCCGACGCCAACGGCTATATTTCGATGATGGACACCCCCGATATCATTCGGAACAAGATCAAGCGGGCGGTGACCGACCCCGGCCGCGAGGTGAAGTACGACCCGGAGAACAAGCCCGGCGTCTCCAACCTCATGGTGATCCTCTCGCTCTGCACCGGCCAGTCGCTGGATGAGATCTCCGCCAAGTACGACGGCTACGGCCAGTTCAAGAAGGATGTGGCCGAGGCGATCATCGCCACCCTGGAGCCGATCCAGGCTCGGGTGAAGGAGCTCTCCGAGCCCGGCGTGATCGAGGCGGTCCTCGCCAGGGGCGCCGACAGGGCGGAGGCGGTGGCCCGGAAGAACCTGGAGTTGCTCCAGTCCAAGATGGGCCTGGTGCCGAGGTTCCGGGTATGATCCTCGACCAGATCCTGCGGACCAAGGCCGAGGAGGTGGCGGCGATCCGGGCGGCCCAGCCGCTGGCGGCGCTGGCAGATTCGGCCCGGCAGGCGCCCCCGGCCCGGGGGTTCGCCAAAGCCCTGGCCGCTGGACCGGGCGTCAGCGTGATCGCCGAGGTGAAGAAGGCGAGCCCCTCCAAGGGGCTGATCCGGCCCGACTTCGACCCGGTGGCGATCGCTCGGGCCTACGAGGAGGCGGGCGCCGCCTGCCTCTCCGTCCTGACCGACGAGCCGTACTTCCAGGGCGCCCTCTCCTACCTGGGGGCGATCCGCCAGGCGGTGGGGCTTCCGCTGCTCCGCAAGGATTTCCTGATCGATGAGGTCCAGGTCTACGAGGCCCGGTCCGCCGGGGCGGATGCGATCCTCCTGATCGTGGCCGCCTTCCACGGCGACTGCGCCCACGGCCGGACCCCGGCCGATATGCACCGGCTGGCCCACCTGGCCGCGGAGCTGGGCATGGATGTTCTGACCGAGGTTCACTCGGCCGAGGAGCTGACGATCGCCCTTCAGTCCGGGGCCAGGCTGATCGGCGTCAACAACCGGGACCTGCGCACCTTCCATACATCGTTGGATGTGACCTTCGGCCTGGCCCCCCGGATCCCGGCGGACCGGCTGCTGGTGAGCGAGTCGGGCATCGCCACGCACGATGACCTGCGCCGGCTGGAGCAGGCCGGGGCGAAGGCGGTCCTGGTGGGCGAGTCGCTCATGCGCCAGCAAGATGTAGGGTTGGCACTGCGGCGGTTGCGGGGAGAAGGGTGAGCCCTGAAACCGGCTCCCCACGTGTCCCCGAGGGTCTCATAGGCGTCCCCGAGGGTCTCATAGGCGTCCCCGAGGGTCTCATAGGCGTCCCCGAGGGTCTCATAGGCGTCCCCGAGGGTCTCATAGGTGTCCCCGAGGGTCTCATAGGCGTCCCCGAGGGTCTCATAGGTGTCCCCACAGGAATCACGAGAACGCAAGGAGTGTGACCGCGCAATGTGGGCCAAGATCTGTGGGATCTCGACCATGAAGGCTGCCCTGGCAGCAGTTGAGGCCGGGGCCGATGCGGTCGGCTTTATCTTCGCACCCAGCCGCCGGCAGGTGACACCCGACCGGGCCCAGTCCCTGATCATGGGGCTGCCCCCCGAGACCGTCACCGTGGGCGTCTTCGTGGACGCCACGGTCGAGGAGATGAACCGGGTCGCCGCCCACGCAGGGCTGAAGGCGATCCAGATGCACGGCAGCGAGCCGCCCGAGTATATCGACCAGGTGCAGCTCCCCGTGATCAAGGCCTTCCGGATCAAGGGGCCGGACGACCTGGCGAGGCTGCCCGCCTATCGCAAGGCCGCCGGAATCCTCCTGGACCCCTACGTCGAAGGGCAGGCCGGTGGCACCGGCCAGACCCTGGACTGGACCCTGGTTCGCTGGGCGGCCCAGGCTCTGAAGAACGCCGGGGTGGAGCTGGCCGGACCCGACGAGCCGCTCACACCAGGCCGCCCCAAGCTGATCCTGGCCGGCGGACTCACCCCGCAGAATGTGGACGAGGCGATCAAGCAGGCCGAGCCCGCAGGCGTCGATGTCTCCTCCGGCGTGGAGACCAACGGCGAAAAGGACCTGAACAAGATCTACGACTTTCTCGACATGGTAAAGGGGGCCTGATCCCATGGCGGCGGAGATCCCTGTCACGCTTCCCGACGAGCGGGGTCACTTCGGCCCATTCGGCGGCCGGTATGTCCCCGAGACGCTCATGGCTGCCTGCATTGAGCTGGAGCAGGCCTACAACCGCTACAAGAACGATCCCGACTTCCTGGCCGAGCTGGCCTACTACCGCAAGCAGTATATCGGGCGGGAGACCCCGCTCTACTTCGCCGAGCGGCTGACCGCCTACGCCGGCGGGGCGAAGATCTACCTGAAGCGGGAGGATCTGAACCATACCGGCGCCCACAAGATCAACAATGCCATGGGCCAGGCGCTCCTCGCCCGGCGCATGGGCAAGAAGCGGATTATCGCCGAGACCGGTGCCGGGCAGCACGGCGTGGCCACCGCCACCGTCTGCGCCCTCTTCGGCCTGGCCTGCGAGGTCCACATGGGCGAGGTCGATGTCCACCGCCAGGAGCTGAACGTCTTCCGCATGCGGCTGCTGGGCGCCAGGGTGGTGCCGACCCTCTCGGGCTCCCGCACCCTGAAGGATGCGACAAACGAAGCGATCCGCGACTGGGTGACCAATGTGGAGACCACCCACTATATCATCGGGTCGGTGGTCGGCCCACACCCCTACCCCATGATGGTCCGGGACTTCCAGGCGGTGATCGGGGAGGAGACGAAGCGGCAGATCATGGCGGCCGAGGGGCGCTACCCGGACGCGATCGTCGCCTGTGTGGGCGGCGGCTCCAACGCCATGGGGATCTTCTACCCCTTCGCCCAGGAGACGGGTGTGAAGCTGATCGGTGTCGAGGCAGGCGGGCATGGGATCACCACCGACAAGCACGGGGCGACCATGACCGGCGGCGGGCTGATCGGTATCTTCCACGGCGCCAAGTCCTACCTGTTGCAGGACTCGTACGGCCAGATCACCGAGGCCCACTCGATCTCGGCTGGCCTGGACTACCCGGGGGTCGGGCCGGAGCACTCCTACTACCGTGATTCGGGGCGTGCCGAGTACGTGGCGGTGACCGACAGCCAGGCGCTGGAGGGCATGAAGCTGCTCAGCCAGCTGGAGGGGATCATCCCCGCCCTGGAGTCGAGCCATGCCGTCTACCAGGCGGTCCAGGTGGCCCGGACCATGCCCAAGGACTCCATTCTCGTGATCAACCTCTCGGGCCGGGGCGACAAGGATATGGTCCAGGTCGCAAGCCTTCTGGGCGGAGGTGAGCTGGCATGAGCCGGATTGCAGCACGGTTTGCGGACCTGAAGGGCCGGGGCGAGAAGGGGCTGGTCGCCTACATCGCCGCCGGGGACCCATCGATCGAGGCCTCGCGCCAGATTATCCACGCCCTGGTGGAGGCTGGCGTTGACATCATCGAACTCGGTCTGCCCTTCTCCGATCCCCTGGCCGACGGTCCCGTGATCCAGGCGGGCACCCAGCGGGCGCTGCTCGCCGGTGCCAACACCGACAACGTCTTTGATCTGATCGCCACCGTCCGCCGGGAGGGGGTCACGACCCCCATTCTGATCATGACCTATATCAACCTGGTCAACCGGCCGGGGATCGAGCAGTTCTGCCGCCGGGCCGCCGAAGCAGGGGTGGATGGTCTGATCCTGCCCGACGTGCCCATGGAGGAGGGGGATGAGCTCCTCGCCGCCACCCAGAAGGCCGGGCTCGACCTGGTCCAGTTCGTGGCGCCCACATCCACCCCGGATCGGATCGAGCGGGCTGGGAGGCTGGCCTCCGGCTTTGTCTACGTCGTCTCGCTCACCGGCGTCACCGGCCAGCGGGAGTCGCTGCCGGCGCGCATGATCGACCTGGTCCAGGCGGCGAAGGCGGTCACGGAGACCCCCGTCGCTGTGGGCTTTGGCATCTCCACCCCGGCGCATGTCCGCCAGGTGGCCGCCGTGGCAGATGCCGCCATTGTCGGCTCGGCCTTCGTCCGGATCTGCGGGGAGGAGCTCGCGCTGCCGGAGAAGGTGGCCAAGCTGAAGCGGTTCGCTGCCGAGCTGAAGGAAGCGACAAGAGTCGAAAAATAGGGGCTTGACCCCGAGGGGGCGGGCGTGTATACTCTGCTTCAATACATCAAACCAAAGCGATGATCGGGAGAAGTAAGTCCTACGCCGGAGAGCTGCAGAGAGCCAGCGGTTGGTGCAAGCTGGCGCCGAAGGCGGACCGAAATACACCCGGGAGTGCAGGCTGAAACCCTATCGGCACAGGTGGGGGAGTAGGTACGCCGGAACGCCACCGTTACATGGCGCAGGGGATGTTTGTCCCCGGGTCTGAGAGGGTCTGTCCAACGGACAGGCCAAGCAGGGTGGTACCACGAAAGCCGATCTTACGGCTTCCGTCCCTACACGTGAGGGATGGAAGCCGTTTTGTTTTGTCCCCGGTAGCGAAAAGAACGGAAAGGACGTGGGCCAAGATGATCATCGTCATGAAGAAGGGCTCCAGCGAGGCCCAGGTCACCGAGTTGATGGAGCGTGTGCGGACGGCGGGGTTCGGGGTGCACCTCTCCCGTGGGGAGGAGCGGACGATTATCGGGGTGATCGGCGGCGACCGGCGGGTGCTGGCCGACCTGAACCTGGAGGCAACGGCTGGCGTGGAGCGGGTCACTCCCATCTCCAAGCCGTATAAGCTGGTCTCGCGGGACTTCCACCCGGAGGATACGGTGATTCAGATCGGTGACGCTACCGTTGGCGGGACCGATCTCTGGGTCGGGGCCGGCCCCTGCTCGGTCGAGGGGCAGGAGTTGCTGCTGGAGACGGCCCAGTTGGTGCGGCAGGGCGGCGCCCATGCCCTTCGGGCCGGAGCCTTCAAGCCTCGCTCCAGCCCCTACTCCTTCCAGGGCCTGGGCGAGACGGGCCTGCAGTACATGGCCGAGGCCCGCGAGCAGTTCGGCCTGCCGCTGGTGACCGAGGTCATGGACACCCGGGACGTGGAGCTGGTCGCCCGCTATGCCGACGTGCTCCAGATCGGCACCCGGAATATGCAGAACTTCAGCCTGCTCAAGGAGGTCGGCAAGAGCGACAAGCCGGTGCTGCTGAAGCGGGGCATGTCCGCCACGATCGAGGAGTGGCTCATGGCCGCCGAGTACGTCATGAGCGAGGGGAACCACAACGTGATCCTCTGCGAGCGGGGGATTCGCACCTTTGAGACCGCCACCCGCAACACCCTGGACCTCTCGGCGGTGGTGGTGGCCAAGTCGCTCACCCACCTGCCGGTGGTGGTCGATCCGAGCCACGGCGTGGGGATCCGGCAGCACGTGGTCGCCCTGGCCCGGGCGGCGGTGGCGGCCGGTGCCGATGGTGTCCTGGTGGAGATCCACCAGCGGCCGGACGAGGCGAAGTCCGACGCCGCCCAGACGATTGGCCCCTCCGCCTACCAGCAGATGATGCACGAGATGGCAGCGATCGCCGAGGTGCTGGGGCGCCGCCTGCCGCTCGCCTCCCACGCCCATGTCCTCTAGCGACGGCTTTGCGCAGCGCACCGTGGCGATCTGGGGGGTCGGGCTGATCGGCGGCTCGATCGGTATGGCCCTCCGGGAAGCCGGGCTCGCCGGCGAGGTGGTCGGGATCAAGGCCTCACCGGAGGCGGTCGCCCTGGGCGCAATCGACCGGGCGGTGAGCGACCCGGCCGAGGCGCTGGACAGCGCCGACCTGATCATCCTGGCCATGCCGGTGGGCGCCATGATCGACCTCGCCCCGACCTGGGCCCCCCAGATCCGGCCCGGCACGATCGTCACCGATGTGGGCTCCACCAAGGCGCAGGTGGTCGCCGCCTGGGAGCGCCACCTGCCCCCTGGCGCCCGGTTCATTGGGGGCCACCCGATGTTCGGCTCCGAGCGCTCCGGCGTGGCGGCGGCCTCCGCCGACATGGTCAAGGGCGCCCGCTGGATTCTGACCGCCCGGGAGCCCCGGCTCGAAGCCCTGATCCAGCGGCTGGGCGCCACGCCCGTTCCCATGAGCCCCACCGAGCACGACCGGCGGGTGGCGGGGATCTCCCACCTGCCCCAGGTGGTCGCCACCGCCCTCGCCGCCGCCGCCCTGCAGCTGGATCAGCAGGGGGGCGGCGTGCTTGAACTGGCGGCGAGCGGCTTCCGGGATACCACCCGGATCGCCGAGAGCCCCGCCCACCTCTGGAGCGAGATCCTGCTGACCAACCCGAGTGCCGTCCGGGAGGCGCTCCTGGTCTTCCGGCAGAGCCTGGCCGACCTGGAGGCGGCGGTCGAGGCCGGGGACCAGGCGGCGATCGAAGCGCTCTTCGCCCGGGCGCACGAGGCCCGCAGGCGAATTCCCTCAACTACGTAAGGAGCGAGAAGCCAGATGGACGTCCGAGTCTACCCGGCCAGCCGGCTGGAGGGGGTTATCAATCCGCCATCGTCCAAGAACTACACCACTCGCTACCTGCTGGCGGCGGCCCTGGCTGACGGCGAGTCGCTGATCCGCTACCCGGCCCACTCCGAGGATTCCGAAGCGCTCCAGCGCTGCCTGACCGACCTGGGCGCCGTGCTGACCTGGGAGGGGGAGCACCTGCGGGTGCGGGGCTTCGGCCGCCACCCCCGGAACCCGGGGAGCCTGAACCCCGGCAACGCCGGGGCGGTGCTCCGCTTCCTCATGGCGGTCTGCGCCGCAACCCTGGAGCAGGTCACCTTCGTGACCGAGTACCAGGATTCGCTGGGCAAGCGGCCCCAGGGCGACCTGCTGGAGGCGTTGGCCCAACTGGGCGCCCGGTCGATGAGCCGGGAGGGGCGTCTGCCGATCACCCTCTTCGGCGGCGACCTGCAGGGCGGGACCATTCGGGTCAGCGGCGAGGTCTCCAGCCAGTTCACGTCGGGCCTGCTCTTCGCCGCCCCCCTGACCGGCCGGGCAATCACCATTGAGGTGACCGGGGAGATGAAGTCCCGGCCACCCATTCGGCAGACGCTGCAGGTCCTGCGGGAGGCGGGGATCTCCGTCGAGGCGAGCGAGGATCTGCGCCGCTTCTACATTCCGGCCGGGCAGCACTACCAGGCACAGACCTACACCATCCCCGGTGACTACCCCGGTTCGGCGGCGATCATGGCCGCTGCCGCCATCCTCCCGTCCGATGTGACCATTGAGCGGCTCTTCGTCGATGAGCAGGGTGAGCGGGGGGCGATTGCCGTCCTGGCCGCCATGGGCGTCGATATCACCCACGACGGGCGGCAGGTCCGGATCCGGGGCGGACGCCCTCTCCAGGCTGGCACCTTTGACGGCGACCCCTTCACCGACGCCGTCCTCGCCCTGACCGCCGCCGCCCTCTTCGCCGAAGGGCAGACGCTCTTCACCAACGTCGAGAACCTGCGCTTCAAGGAGTGTGACCGGATCAGCGACTACCGGGCCGAGTTGAACAAGCTGGGCGCCCGGGTGGGCGAGGAGCGGGACAGGTTGATCATTACCGGGCGGCCCGAAGGGCTGGAGGGGGGCGCCACGGTGGAGAGCCGGATCGACCACCGGGTGATCATGGGGTTGACCATCGCCGCCCTCCGGTCACATGCCCCGGTCCTGATCCGGGATGCTGAGCATATCGCCAAGTCCTACCCGGCCTTCTTTGACCACCTGCGATCGCTGGGGGCCCGGATTGAACGGCTGACCACTGACCCCCGTCCTACTTGAGTGATTTCGAATGCGCGTCTGCCTGTTGCGAATGGTGGAATAGATAGACTATAATCACGGGTCGGATCCTCTCTTTTTTCACCGGAACTGGCATGTGGGCCAGACCCCATTGGCTCAGGAGGGCGTTGCGTGTGATCGAACCCTTTCTAGCGACCGAGGCAGGCGCCTACGGTCTGTCCGAGGCTGCAAAACCGTCTGCTCAACGCCTTTCCTCCTGGGCCGGGGCGATCATCCCGTCCAAGGTGGGCAAGCCGCGCCCCCCGCTCAACCTGATGCACCGGCCTTACCTGGTGGATCGGCTGGAGCGGGGGCTCTCGCGCCGGGTCACCATTGTGAGGGCGCCGGCGGGATACGGAAAGTCCGCCCTGCTCGCCGACTGGGCCGCCACCTTCCCGCTGCGGGGCGAGTCGGTGGCCTGGTTGCTGCTGGATGCGGAGGAGAACGACCCTGTCCGCCTGGCACGCTACCTGCTTGCCTCCCTGGCGACTCTCCTGCCGGACCAGCGAGAGGCGTCCCATTGCACCCCACGGCCCAGCGGAACTGACCTGGATACGCTGGTGGCTGCGGTGACCGACCTCATGGGGGCGATCCCCTTCCCGTTCTGGCTGGTGCTGGATGACTACCACCTCCTGCAGGCGGCCGCTGTCCATTCCTTCATGGAGATGCTCGTCACTCACATGCCGGGGCAGGCGCATCTGGTGGCCCTCACCCGGTGCAAGCCGGCGCTCCCAATTGCCCGGTTGCGGTCACGGGGGGAGCTTTCCGAGGTGCTGCTCAGCGAGCTCACCTTCTCGGCGGATGAGGTCCAGGCGTACCTCCAGCAGTCCCTGGTCGAGCCGATCCCCGAGGCGACCCTGCGGCGGCTCACCGAACGAACCGAGGGCTGGGCGGCTGGGCTACAGCTTGCGGTGCAGGCGATCGCCGCCAGACCGGAGATCCTGCAGGTACCCTCTCTCTTTACCGACGGCCACCGGTATGTGAGCGAGTACGTGACCGAGGTGGCCCTGCACAACCTGCCCGAGGCGGCGCAACACTTCCTCCTGCACACGGCAATTCTGGACCGCTTCGACGCAGCGATCTGCAACGGCATGACCGCCCGTTCCGACGGTCAGTCCATGCTGCAACTGCTGGAGGCGAACGGCCTCTTTCTCCTGCCGCTGGATGAGGAGGGGCGCTGGTACCGCTATCACCACCTGTTCGCAGATGTGATCCGGCGGCGCCTGCGGGCCCTGCACCCGGAGTTGGCGGCTGACCTACATAGACGGGCCAGCCTCCTGTATGAGCAGATGGGTGCCACCTCCGATGCCCTGGTTCACGCATCTGCCACGGGCGACCGGGAGCGGGTGGCCAATCTCATGGAGAGACTCTTCGCACACCTGCGCCCCCCCGGGGAGGTGAACACCCTCTCCGACTGGTTGCAGGTGGTCCCGAAGAGCATCCTGGAGAGGACATCTCCCCACCAACTGGTCAATTACTGCGCCCTCGTCGCCCAGGGGACGGCCAACGCCGTCGCCCTCTCGGCTCTGGGAGACCCGCTGGCTGGAGCGATCCCCCAGGCGGAGATGCGGATCAACCACCACTTCGCACACGTGCAGGGCATCTTCCTCGCAATGCGGGCGCACGTTCTGCAGCGGTCCGGCGATCTGGCCGGGGCCCTGGAGCACACAGTTGAGGCCTTGGCCCGAATCTCCGACGCGGATCTCGTCAGTCGCGGGGTGATCTCCATTGCCCTCGGCGAGATCGCCGAGCGCTGCCTCACCCCTGAGGCGAGGGATGCCTTCTACTTCGAGGCGATCACCTGCCGGTCGACCGACACCGATGTCTACGAGCTGCTGCGGGTCCTTCGCCTGATTGTCGCCCTTCATGAGTGTGGCCTCGTCACCCCCAACGTGCAGCTTGTGGAGCAGGTCACGGCGATGATCGCAGAGCGCTCGGCCGAGCCCCTACGGCTAACGGCCTGGGCGCACATTGCCAAGGGGTTCTGGCTCTACGAGCGGCACGAGTTGCGGCTTGCGGCGACCGAGCTGACCCAGGTCATCGCCAGCGGGACCCATGGTGGGCTCAGCGAGGTTGAGGCATGTGGCTTCGCGTTGCTCTGCCGGGTCTATCACGCCCTGGGCGACCGTGAGGAAGCAATGGCCATGTTCGAGGGCGCCCGGCAGGCGCTGCCGGAAGCCAACCGCTCCAGCCCCACGCTGGTGGATGCGCTCCACCCGCTGCTCTCCGGCTATGCGGCGGATCGCACCACGCGACAGGCATGGCGCTGGACAGGCGACCCTGGGTCCACACCGCGCCGGTTCAGCGCGACCGTTCCGGCCAGAGCCCTGCGTGCACAGGGGCACCTGGTGGAGGCAAGCCAGTTCTTGACATCGCTGGCGGAGAGAGCGAGGGCGGAAGGGCAGCTCTTCGTGGTGGCAGAGGCACAGGCACTGCAGTCGCTCCTCCTCCGGGAGCTTGGTCAGGCGGAACAGGCGGTGGACCTCCTACGGCAGGCTTTGCGAGTTGCCATGCCTTTCGGCTACCGGCAGCTCTTCCTGGACGAGGGTCCGGAGATGGAACTCCTCCTACAACAGCTGCAGCACCTCCCGCTCCCGGTCGATGAGGAGGCGCAGATTGAGCAGTTGGTAGAGGCGTTCCAGCGGGCACGGTCACAGAACCACCGGGAGATGCCGCCCGCTCCCTGTCCCGTGGCGCTCACCAGCCGGGAGGGGGAGATCCTCACCCTGTTGAGTCAGGGCCTCTCCAACCAGGCGATCTGCCAGTGCACCGGGCTGGCCCTGAACACCGTGAAGCGCCATGTCAGCAATATCCTCGCCAAGCTGGACGCCACCAGCCGCTCACAGGCGATCGTGCGGGCGCGACAGTTCCGTCTCGTCGAAGAGTCGGTCAGAACCTGACAATGCCTCTCCACAAGTGGCCCCGGTCTCTCCCCAGGAGACCGGGGCTAACACTTTGGTGTTAGCGTGGGGATCAACCTTTCATTTTTGTCACCTTGCGAATTGGCCTGTTTGGCGCTCAAGTGTGATTACATGGGAGGGGGCCTGTGCTACGCTGATCTCATTCCAGCTGGCAGTGGGGGTAGACTCAGTGGCAGAATTTGAGGTCCATAGGCCTGGGGTGTTCGTAACCGCCAACTCAGTTCGGGTCGTTGCGAACGGGTTTGGAATCTTTGAGGAGAAGGCGAAGGTGATCCTTGCCAAGCACGGACTCACCCTGACATCGGACTCCCCGATCCCCTTGGAGGCCATGATGGCCGCACTGAAAGAGGTCTCGGTAACCTTCGGACCCAACCTTCTCTACCAGGTGGGACGGGAGGTCCCGCGCCAGGGCAAGTTCCCACCAGGGATCGACACCGTGGAGAAGGCGCTGGGAACCCTGGACATGGCCTATCGCATGAATCATTCCGGCCTACCGGCTCCCGGCTCTTACAAGACCGAGGTGATCAAGGCGGGGCAGGGCAAGGTGGTTGCCGACACCCCATATCCCTGCCACTATGACCGGGGCCTTCTGACCGAGCTGCTTCAGAAGGTGAACCGCACCACCTCGATCCAGCATGATGACACCGCCCCGTGCCGCCGCAACGGCGGTGCTTCGTGCACCTATCACATTCGATGGTCGTAGGACCTGAGGGCAACCAGCAGATCGGAGGCAGAGAGATGGCAGAGTTCGTGGTCGTCAAGCGGGGGGTTGCCGTGCCTGCACGGGACTTCAAGATCATCGTGAACGCCTTTGGGATCTTTGAGGAGAAGGCCATGGGGATCATCGCAAAACACGGCGTCGACATGTCGGGCGACAAACCGGTGCCAATGGAGAAGCTCATGGAGATCCTGAGGGATGTCTCGATCGCATTCGGCCCCAACCTGCTCTACCAGGTGGGCCGTGAACTGCCGCGACATGCGGTCTTCCCGCCGGGGATCGACACGATCGACAAGGCGCTCCGCTCACTCAACATCGCTTACCAAATGAACCATTCCGGGGGGGCGCCCGGCGGGTACGATGTGACCATGACCAAGCCCGGTGAGATTCGGGTGGTTGCTGATACACCCTACCCGTGCCACTATGATCGCGGTCTCCTGACGGAGCTCTCCCTCCGTTTCAACCGCACCGCGACTGTCCAACATGACGCCTCTGCCCCGTGCCGTCGGATCGGCGCGGCTTCCTGCACGTATTATGTTCGGTGGTCTTAGGCGGTGGGGGCGCCGCCCTGAAGCAACTGCCCCCGAAGCAGCACCCCTCTCCGGCCGCCTGGAGCTGTTCCGGGAGCCGCTCACCGTGGGCTACGGTCAGGCGAAGGAGGTCGGGATCGCCCTCAGTGACTACGCTTCTCGGGCCCGCCGGGTGGCGCAGTCGGCGGCGGTGGTGGCCGACGCCGTGACGGTCCAGCATGAGCAGTTGGACCAGGTGGTCCAGACCTTGCACCAGTTGCAGCGAGCGGTGGAGCAGGTGGCGGATGGAGCGGTCAGCCAGGCGCAGAACGTGGCCGAGACCGCACGCTTCATTGGGGATGTCAGTTACCAGGTGGGTGCGGTGAAGCAGAAGCTGGACGCCACCGTTGGCACTGCCGTCGAGATGGAGAGTGCCGCCGACCTGGGCTTCCGGGTGGTCGACCAGATGGCGACCAGCATTACCCGTGTGCATGAGGCGGTGGAGGAGTGCAACGATGTGATCGTGGCGCTCTCGGAGATCTCCACCCAGATCGATCACATGTCCCGAGCGATCCGGTCGGTCGCGGAGCAGACGAACCTGCTCGCCCTGAATGCCGCCATTGAGGCGGCTCGGGCAGGGGAGCACGGGCGCGGCTTCGCCGTGGTCGCCGAAGAGGTCCGGAAACTGGCCGATCAGACCGCCCAGTCGGTGAAGGAGATTCAGCGACTGGTGGTGCGGACCCAAGATGGCGTAAAGAGTTCGATGTCAAGTGCTGCAACGGCAGCGGCTCAGGCGCGCCAGACTCGGAGCATGGCGGGGGAGGCCCAGCAGGCGCTCACCCTGATCCGGGGCCACTCCGGCAACACCACCGACCAGTTGCGGTCGATCGCCTCGACCATGGAACGCCTGAGCACGGAGGCGCGCAAGGCGGAAGAGGCAGCGGAAGCCGTGGCGGCGGTTGCCGCGGAGAACTCCGCCGCTTCCGAGGAGATGATGGCCAGCACCGAATCGACCCTGATGGCTCTCCAGCAGACAGCGCAGAGTTCACAAGAGACCGTTATGTATGGACAGGCCATTGCCGAGGCCATGGATGGCATCTACGTCGGCATGGAAGGTCTTGGCGACCTGTGTGGAAGGCTGGCAGAGGGTATGGCAGGGATGCTGGAGGGCGTGGGCAACCGGACCGAGGAGATCGCGGTGGGAGCAGACTGAGGAGCAGCTTCCCGGCGAAAGGAGGGCCTTTCTACCATCGGCAGAGTATTGTCAATAGGTACAAGGGGCTATTATACTGTAGCTACCTTGTGAGGTTGCCTGCCTGGTGGAGGAGGGGTCCCGAATGTCGAGACGGCTGATGATCCGCATGTGGCTCTACCGGGTCGGCCGAGGCTACGAGCGGTGGCTCAAGATCCTGACCGGGGCCGGCTTTGTGGGACTGGCGCTGACCGGGTTGCTCTACAACCTGGTGCCGGCAGCGGGTCGCGACTGGCAGATGGTCTTCATGGGGATCTGTCTGATCGTCGCCGGCATGGGGCATGCCCTGCTGGGCGAGGGCGCCACCCTGCAGGCATACGCCACCGGCGAAACCGAGGAGATGCCCGCCATTACCAAGCTGCTCAACGGTCTGCTGGCCTCCGCCGGCGGCCTGATGATCGCCTCGATCGGGGCGGCGGGGATCCTGGCATAGCGAAACGGCTAAGGGCCACCGCGAGAACCGCGGTGGCCCTTTCATCCAAAAACCCACGGTGGAGGTTGCGGCACATGAGCTACATTCCCTTCCCCCTGGCCAGCGGTCGCTACGAGGTCGGCCCGGCGATGCGCCGCTTCGGCCAGGCCACCCCGGATTCTGCCGCTGAAACGGGCCACTTCCGGTTCGATCAGCAGCTTGCCCCCACCCTGAGCGCCAAGCTGCACGTCCTGCAGCAGGCCCCCGGCGAGTCGCACCTCGTCGCCCCACAGGTCGCCCCCGACGACCTCGCAGCAGCGCTCCGGGAGTGCTTCTGCCTCCTCGCCGCCGAGCACCCGCAGGTCGCCACGGTCGAGGGCGATCGCCTCACCCTGCACCACCTGGGGCTCCGGCTCGCCGACTGGACCCGGCCGGAGCGGGTCGAGCGGGCCGGGGAGCCCTGGCCCGAGCTGGCTGCCGTCGCAGAGGAGATCTTCGCCTGGCTCCAGCCGCAGCAGGGGCTTCAGCTCCTGGGGAACCTGCTGGCCCTCGCCGTGCAGGAGGACCTGTCCCTGGTCCATCGACCGAATGAGGGCGATGACCTGCTGGAGTGGCTTCACGTCTGCCTTCCCTCCAACTGGGCCCCGGCGGAGAAGATCGGCGGCTCCTTTGCCACCGTCCATGAACCCGTCGTTCACAGTGAACGGTTGATCGGGTCGCGTCGTCAGATAATCCAGGCGATGATCCAGGGCGGACCCTTCGTCCGGTACGTCTGGGGCATTCACCGCGATGGCCGGCTCTGCCACAACCCGCGCATTCACCAGGCGCCGCCCTGGCCCGAAGGTGCGACGCCCGAGGCGGTGGCAGAGACCGCCTGGCTCCGGGTGGAGCGGCAGACCACCCACGGCTTTCCCGCCCTGAACCGCGCACTCTTCACCATTCGCTACTGGGTCGAGCCGCTCACCGTCACCGCCACCGACCCCTGGCGGCGGGAGCGGCTGGCGACCGCCCTCGCAGGCATGAGTGAGGAGGAGCTGCGCTACAAGGGGCTAGCCCACGCCCGCGATCGTCTCGTCGCCTGGCTTCAGGCCACATAAGCACAGAGGAGGTAGCCCATGACCCAGCAGCATCCCCTCATCTCCCAGATCCTTGCCTATCAGGAGGCGTGCAACCGGTTTGATATGCAGAAGGCCGTTACATACTTTACCGATGATGGCGTGATCGATGTCCACGGCCAGATCTTCGCAGGCCGGAAGCAACTGGTCGACCTGCACGACTATGATACCGGCTGTGGCGCCCTGGTCTACCTGAGCGAATTCCAGGTGGAGGAGAACCGGGTCCGCTGCCTCTTTGTCTACGAGAGCCAGGCCGACCGCCTGCTGGGGATCAGCGGGCTGGCCCGCTGGTCGACCCTCACCTTCCGGGGCGACCTGGCGGAGCGGTGGGATATCGAGGCCCCGACCCCCGAAGAGGTGCAGCGGCGGCGCCCGGTCATGGGTCCGGTCTTCGCCTGGGCGAGGGATGCCCGCCCCGACCTCATGGCCAGGTTGGAGGGTGAGGCCAGCTACGAGACCGGCCACGCCCTGACCGAGATCGCAGAGGCCTACCTGGCCGCTCATCCACAGGCGAATGCGCATCCATAGAATGCGCCCAGACCGAACTGGTTTGCGAGGGGCTCCCCCCAAGATCAGCGACCGGCTGCAGATGCAGTCGGTCGCTTGCTTCTTGTGCCGACGGTCCGGACAGCGGACCCGTGGTAACAGATTCCTAGCATGAGTCGCCGAAAAAGGTCGCACATTACTGCCAACAACATAACGAGGAGGCGATATCACGTGCCGAACAACAACAACAACGGGATCCTCGTGAACCAGGCCCGTGCCGCCCTGGATCAGCTGAAGAATGAGACCGCTGCCGAGCTTGGCGTCGCCAACTATGGCCAGCAGTACAAGGGCGATCTGCCAAGCCGGGTGAATGGCTCGGTCGGCGGCTACATGGTCAAGAAGATGATCGCCCTGGCTGAGTCCCAGCTCTCCGGCTCCACCGTTCGCTAAGCGAGAGCGGGCTGACCCGCAATCGAGCCAGTGGGAAATGGTTCTAGCATGAAGATCGACCGCACGACGCAGGATAGCATCTAACCAGACAACAAGGAGGGGCTTCACATGGCGAACAACAACAACAACCAGATTCTCGTGAACCAGGCCCGTGCCGCTCTGGAACAGATGAAGAACGAGACCGCTGCCGAGCTTGGCATTGCCAACTACGGGCAGCAGTACAAGGGCGACCTGCCCAGCCGGGTCAACGGCTCGGTCGGTGGCTACATGGTCAAGAAGATGATCGCCCTGGCCGAGTCCCAGCTCAGCAGCGGCACTGTCCGCTAAGCTTCCCTGATCCACGGGGTCCGAATCGGGTGACTCGCTCACGCTGTCAAGGAGGTTCAGACTCATGGCGAACATTTTCGGTGGTACCAACCAGCAGTTCGGCGCCCAGGGTGCCCAGAGCACGGGCGGTGGTGGCGGTGGCGGCAACAACAATCAGATCCTCGTCTCCCAGGCCCGTGCCGCTCTGGAGCAGTTGAAGGAACAGACCGCTGCGGAGCTGGGGATCCAGAACTACGCCCAGCAGTACAAGGGCGATCTGCCCAGCCGGGTCAACGGCTCGGTCGGCGGTTACATGGTCAAGAAGATGATCGCTCTGGCTGAGCAGCAGCTCGGCGGCGGTGCCGCTGGCACCACCACCATTACGGGCCGGTAACTCGGCGCCTGCCGGAGGCAGGAGCGGACAGGAGTCCGCCCTGCCTCCTTTTGCACGCCCTAGTTAATATACCGGAGCAGATCCTGCGCCGTGACCGATGTGTGCAACACGGCGTTCAGGCTGCCGGCAATCACCTTGGCCATATCATCGATCAGGTCGTCGATCTCCTTCGGGGTGACCACCAGGTCGCCCACGGTGGGGGAGAGGACCTCGCCCACCATGCTCCGCCGCTCCTCCTGCGAGGAGAAGAGCTGGAAGAAGGGCTTTGTGCCGGCGTACCGCTGGGCCATCGCTTCGAAGGTGTCGTGGACAATGTTTGATGCGTGGACCACCGTGGGTACCCCCATGGCGATCACCGGCACCCCCAGCGACTGCCGGTTGAGCGCCCGCCGCTGGTTCCCGATGCCCGAGCCGGGGTTTATGCCGGTATCGGCCAGCTGGATCGTCGTGCCAATCCGCTCTACGGAGCGGGCAGCGAGCGCATCAATACAGATCACGACCGCCGGCTTGATCCGCTCCACGATCCCGTGGATCACCTCAGCGGTCTCAATCCCGGTAATGCCCAGGACACCGGGGGCGATCGCCGCCACGCCCCGCAGCCCGCCGGCCAGCTCGGTCGGCACATACTCCTTCAGGTGGCGGGTGACCAGCAGCTTCTCCACTACCCGCGGCCCCAGGGCGTCGGGGGTGGCGTTCCAGTTGCCCAGCCCCACCACCAGGACCGTCTCATTCTCCCCCAGGTTGAGCAGCTTGGCCAGTTGCTCCACCAGCACCTTGCCCACCGACTCCTGCAGGTCCCGGTTTCGCTTCCGGAGACCGGGGGCATCGATCGTCACGTAGTTGCCCATCGGTTTGCCGATCACCTGCTCCCCCTGGGGCGAGAAGACCTCCACCCAGGAGACGGTCGCATGGTTATACCGCTGCTCCGACATCTTGACACCGGGGAGTTCGGTATGCGCATCGCCCTGGACCGCTGCGGTTGCTTCGAGCGCCAGGTCGGTATAAGGGCTGAGTCGGTCGCGTTCCTCCACCGTCCACACCTCACTATCAGTCTGCTCCGGGGATATTTTCACCGGAGGCAGAGGCTGCCATACGCCATGGCTGCATCGACCGGCCAATGACATTGCATTGCGCCAATGGATCTTTACACCATTGCACCAGTTGGGGTATAGTAAGAGCACACCAATGACATTGACGTCCATTGCAGGGTTACCATTGCATTGCGGGAGGTGCTGCGCTCTGGTTACGGAAGCTCGGCGAGAGGGACTGGCGTCCCACCACGTGGATATGGGCGACCGCGGGATCTACCACACCGGCAACCGGCTGAACGACCTGACCGGCAAGGAGTGGGTCTTCTCCACCCGCTCGGTGATCAACAAGGCCTATCCGCCCTCCTTCCAACTCCACCTGCGCAGTCAGCATGGCGGGCAGAAGCCCCCGGAACTCTGTGCGGAGCTAATCCGCACCTTCACCAAGGCGGGGCAGCGGGTCCTGGACCCGTTCGCCGGCGTGGGCGGGACGCTGCTGGGTGCGACCGTCGCGGGGCGCAGCGCCGTTGGGGTGGAGCTGAACCCCCGCTGGATCGAGATCTACCGGGAGGTCTGCCGGCTGGAGGGGATCGCGGCGCAGGAGGTGCACTGCGGCGACAGCCGCCAGGTGCTCCGGTCCTTCGGCGCTGACTCCATCGACTTTATTTTGACCGATGTACCCTACTGGGATATGGATCGGCGGCGCCGCTCGAAGGGCAAGTTCAAGCGGGCTGGCGGGGTGGCGACCGACCGCCGGTCTACCAAGCTCTCGCCGTTCGCGGGGGAGGAGGCCGAGGTGGAGATCGCCGGAATCGGCGGGCAGGAGGAGTGGCTCACCCTCATGGGTGAGGTCTTCACCCAGGCCCGACGGGTGCTGAAGCCGAAGGGCTACATGGCGGTCTTTATCGGCGATATGTACCATTCGGGCCGCTACCATATGCTCTCCGCCCTGCTGGCAAACCTGCTGCAGGACCTGGATCTGACCATGAAGGCAAACCTGGTCTGGTACGATGTCTCGAAGCGGCTGAACGTCTACGGCTACCTGTATGAGTTCATTCCGTCGATGACCCACCAGAATATCCTGATTCTGCGGAAGCCGTAGGCGGGGAGGAGGAATGGCGTGGCCGTTCGGCAGCTAGCGGTACGACTGAAACCGCTCTATGTACAGAACCGGAAATACATCGGCTCCAAGTACAACCTTTTGGACTTTATCGCCGGGGTGGTGGCGGAGCAGGCGCCGGAGGCGCGCCGGCTGGCTGACCCCTTCGCCGGGAGCGGGGTTGTCGCCTACCACTTCGCCAGCCGTGGCATGCAGGTGCTGGCGGGGGACTACCTCTACCACAACTACCTGGCCCTCCGCTGCTTCCTGGGCGGGCGGCCCGGCGAGGTGGACTGGGAGCGGGTGGCCGAGTTGATCGCCGAGCTGGACGGGCTCCGGCCCGAGCAGGGCTACTGCTACCACGAGTTTGGCGACTCCTACTTCACCCGGGAGAACGCTGGCCGGATCGATGCGATCCGGGAGAAGATCGCCCGCTGGAAGGGGGCGGGCTGGATCGGGGCGCAGGAGGAGTCGGTCCTGCTCACCAGCCTGCTCTACGCCGCCGACAAGGTGGCCAACACCTGCGGGCAGTACGATGCGTTCCTGAAGCACCTGGGGGCGAGGGCCTACGATGAGCGCGGGACCCACCTGGTGGATCGGACGGTCTACAAGCCGCTGGAGTTGGGGCTCCCCTTCGTGGTGGAGTCGCCAGGCTCGCAGGCGGTCTGTGCCGATGCCGATGCGCTGGTGGGGGAGGTCGAGACCGATCTGCTCTACCTGGACCCGCCCTACAACCAGCGGCAGTATGTGGACAACTACCACGTGCTGGAGAATATCGCCCGCTGGGAGAAGCCGGCGCTGGCGGGCAAGACCCGGAAGTTCGAGCGGGAGGGGCTGAAGAGCGCCTACTCCCGGCGGCGCACGGCGACGGAGCACTTGACCCGGTTGCTGTTGCGAGCACGGGCGAGGCATATCCTGCTCTCGTACAACAACGAGGGGATCGTGCCAGATGAGGCGATCCTGGCAGCCCTGCAGGAGCGGGGCGAGGTGCAGGTCTACAGCCGGGCGTACAGCATCTTCGGCAACGGGGCGGGCCGGTCGGGGCGCCGGCCGATCGTGGAGCGGCTGTTCTACTGCAGGGTGAGGGCATGAGTGGAGCCCGGGGGGACCCGGGCTCTTTGCGCGTCGTGGGAGGTGTGGGGGAGGTCAGCAAGAGGTGAGCATGAGGTGAGCAAGGGGTGAGCAAGAGGTGAGCATGAGGTCAGCATGAGGTCAGCATGCGGTCAGCAAGAGGTCGGCATGAGGTCAGCATGGGGTGAGCATGAGGCGAGCATGAGGTCAGCATGGGGTGGGGCGCGGGCCGCCGTTGCCGAGTCTAGTCGTCCAATCCCTTGCCCGCGAGGATTTGCGGCACGCACTTTGCGACCCTCGCCAGGCGCGTCTTGGATTGCTTGGGTTGAGAGAAATAGAGAAGATACGCCCTCTGCCGTCCCGGGGTCAATGCGTCGAAGGCCGTTTTCAGGGCAGGCATTGCATCTAGCTGGCTCTGGAACTCGTCCGGAATGGTGAACGATGTCGTCTTCTTATACTCCACCTGCAAACCGGCCTTTTCCACCGCAATGGCTTCACGAATGTACTCGTTCAGGACGGATTCCATGGCAATGATCTCCCGCACATGGGTGAACCGTACCTGCCGCTCCGCCTGTACATTCTCTGTCTGGCGGACAAGAATTCCGTGGGGATCCTGGAGCAAGGCACCTTTGAAGAATAGAACTGCGCAGTAGTCCCGAAAGCCATGGATCAGGACGATGTTCTTGCCATCCAGGGTATAGCAGGGATGCATCCACTTCAATTCTTCGGTCAGGTGGCAGTCAAGAATGATCCGCCGCAACGCCCCAAACTCTTCCTGCCACCGGTTGGCCTCTTCGCCCTTGAGGAAAAACCCATCAAGCCGTGGATTCCTTCCATCATGTGTCATCCCGCTCACAACCCCTCTCTCGCTTCGAACCGATAGACGGTCGCGCCCTCTATGTTTAAGACGATTCCGGAAGGACTGGAGCCATGGTACTGCCGAAATGAGCGCTACCGAATCTCATCGGCGGTGAGGTTGGCTGGAAGGAGTGACGCGATGGACAGGCGGACGAAGCTCTTTCGTCACAGGCACCCCTACGACCTGCAGGGAACGGAGGAGCTCTTTGTGGAGGCGATGGCGCAGAACGCCCAGTTTCAGTATGCCAACTGCGCCGACTACCAACGGATCTGCGACATGCAGGGGGTGGATCTGAAGAGCATCCGCACCATGGCGGATCTGGCGAAGCTACCTGTCCTGCCCACCTTGTACTTCAAGCGGCACGAGCTGTTGGCCATGCCCAGGGAGCGCATGCTGATCAGAGCCACCTCGTCCGGCACCAGCGGCCGGATGAGCCGAATGGGCTTTGACGCCCGCAGCCTGCTGCACGGCCTCTCCATGGTCTGGCGGGTCGCACGCTTTCACAGACTGCTCTCGCTCATCCCCTGTCACTATATCATTCTCGGTTATCAGCCCGGCAAGCACACCGACACCGCCTTCTCCAAGACGGGCTACGGCTTCACCTTCATGGCGCCCGCCCTCTCTCGCACCTATGCGCTGATCTGGAAGGACGGCAAGTACGAGCTGAACCTGGAGGGGCTGAAAGCGCAACTGCACCGCTGTGGGCGCAGCCCCTTTCCCACTCGCACCATCGGGTTCCCCGCCTACACCCACATGCTCCTCTCGCAAATGAAGGCCGAGGGAATCGCCATGAAGCTGCCCCGCGGCTCGAAGATCACCATGGGTGGCGGTTGGAAGCAGTTCTACGCCCAGCGGGTGGAGAAGGAGGTGCTCTACCAGCTGGCGTGGGAGGTGCTCGGCATTCCCGAGGCGGACTGTGTCGAGTTCTTCGGCGCCGTGGAGCACCCCATTCTCTACACGACCTGCGAAAAGCACCACTTCCATATCCCGATCTACAGCCGGGTGATCATTCGCGATCCTGACACGCTGGCGCCTCTGCCCCACGGCTCGGTAGGACTGGTCAATCTCCTCTCCCCCATGACCATGAGCATGCCCATTCTCAGTGTCATGACCGACGACCTCGGCGTGATCCGTGAGGGCTGCGGCTGCGGGATCGATTCACCCTACCTGGAGATCATCGGGCGGGTCGGTGTGCGTGACATTACCACCTGCGCCGCCGGCGCCGAGCAGCACGTGAGGGAGGTGTGAGCTGTGATCCTGGCCCACGGCAGGCTCCACGAGGACTCGGCCCTCCCCGCACTCCTGGAGCGCTTGGAGGCGGAGTGCATTCGCACCATCGCCAGTCAGTCGGTTGCACCGGAGCAGGTGATCGCCGCCTGCGATACCCTCAGCAGGCGGGTCGCGGCGGGCGGTTATGATCGCATTCTGAAGCAGTTCATGGCCGAGTTCGAGATCAGCGAGGCGCACCTGTCGGCCGCCCTTCAGCTCTTCTCCCGTGAGAGCTTGCAGTACAAGTGCCGGGTGGAGTTGGGCGAGAGCGCGGAGCCGCTCCACCGTAGTGGGGGCCGCACAATCCGGCGGGAGCGCTATCCACTGGGCGTGCTCTTCCACATTGCCGCGGGCAACGCCGACGGTCTGCCCGCTTACAGCGTGATCGAGGGGCTGCTGGCGGGGAATATCAACATACTGAAGCTCCCCTCCGCCGACAGCGGTCTCTCCATTCTGCTCCTGTCGGAGCTCTGCCAGATCGAGCCTGCCCTTGCTGAGTTTATCTACGTGTTCGATGTGCCATCCACCGATCTGGCCAGCCTGCAGCGATTTGCCGCCGTGGCCGATGGCGTGGTGGTCTGGGGCGGTGACGAGGCCGTCGCCGCCGCCCGGAGGCTGGCGCCGACCAACACCAGGGTGATCGCCTGGGGGCACAAGCTGAGCTTCGCCTATGCTACCCTCGACGCCACCGACGAGGAGCTGACCGCCCTCGCCCACCATATCTGCCAGACCCGGCAGCTGCTCTGCAGCTCCTGTCAGGGGATTTACGTGGACACCGCAGACCGGACGGTCCTGGAGGGTTTCGGTCGCCGGTTCTACGCGATCCTGCGGTCGGTCAGCGCCGCCTACCCGCCGGTGCCGCTGGGGCTCCGGGCCAAGGTGACCCTGCAGCTCTACAACGAGGAACTGGAGCGGCATCAGACGGGCAATACGATCTACCGTGGCGATGGGTTCAGCGTGACGGTGACGGAGGAGAGCACCCTGGCCCTCTCCTGCCTGTTTCGCAACTGCTGGGTGAAGCCCCTGCCGCGGGAGCGGATCCTGCCTACCCTGAAGGGCATGAAGGGGTATCTGCAGACCTGCGGGCTGCTGTGCGGGGAACACGACCGGCTCACGCTCAGTGACCGCCTGGCCCGGGCCGGGGTAGTGCGGGTCACCGGGGCCGGGGAGATGAGCCGGGCGCTTGCGGGGGAGGCCCACGACGGGGATTACCCCCTGCGGCTCTATAGCAGGATCGTGGAGATCGGGTGAGCGGTGGGCCGCCTCTGGTAATTCGCAGGGAATGCGCCACCATCTTCTCAAGGGGAGTGTGTCTGAATGAGACGTGTCACCGGTATCGGAGGCATCTTCTTCAAATCGAAGGATCCGCAGCGGCTTGTCGAGTGGTACCGGACCCATCTGGGCATGGACGTGGAGGAGTGGGGAGGGGTAGTCTTCCGCTGGGCGTCTCCGGAGAACCCCAGCGGAACCGGAACCACGATCTGGAGTCCGCATGAAGCGACGACCTCATACTTCGCCCCGAGCCAGGCCAGCTTTATGATCAACTATCGCGTGGAAGACCTCCAGGCGCTGCTGGCTGCTCTCCGTAGCGAGGGTTGCGAGGTGGATGATCGGGTGGAGGAGTCCGAGTACGGCAAATTTGGTTGGGTCATGGATCCGGAGGGGAACCGCATTGAGTTGTGGCAGCCACCGGCGGGCCGGTGATACCCTCTCGGCCCGTCCGTTTGGCAGCCACCAGGCTTCAATCCAACGCACTTTCGGTCTGTGCAGACCGGAGGTGCGTTCTCCTTTGCGCTCGTCAACCCCCGGCTCACGCCAGCTTTGCCTGGATTCGAGGGCTGGCCCTGGCAAGTCTGGAGCGTGCGAGGCGTCCCACAGCCCAACCCCAAGCAATCCAGGTCGAAAAAGAAGAGATGATCGATAAAAAATGATTGCACGTAATCTGATTCTGTTGTATCCTGGTATTGAGAGGTTGATCCAACCTCAACCAAATAAGGTAGAGGAAGTGGGAGTATGGCTGACGATCGTGAGTCCCGTCAGGCCGCTGGCGCTGATCAGGCAGGCGGCGAGACCTCGGCCTCCCCTGCCGAGCAGACCAGTAGCGCCGATCAGGCCTCCACTGCTGGGCAGCCCGGCACGAAGGAGCAGTCGATCGACCCCCCCGCCCCCAAGAAGGGCAAGCTGATCACAGACGCCGTCTCCGACGTGAAGATTCCCCAGCACAACGCCCTGCCCCAGGGGGGATGGCTCAAGTCCCCCGCCACCTTTGAGTTCCTCGCCGAAGGCGAGGAGGCGGTCACCGCTCTGGCTACGCCGGATCAGCTGCGGAATGGCCAGTTGGTGAAGGTCCGAGTGGCTGGCTATGTGCAAGACACAAACGTCTACATATGGGCTACGCACCCCCTCGATCCTGGGGGCCTGGAGATCAGGCGGACGGCCGACCGGACCTGGATCAGCCTGCGCAAGCTCTTCGCTCGCATGCAGGTGACCCGTCCCAAGGGCGTCACCCAGCGCTTCGATCTGGTCCCGGCCGATCAGGACTCCCCGCACCAGCCGGCCCTGATGATCGATCTCAAGGTCCCCCGCGGCACCAAGCACTTCGCCACATCGCGCTCCAGCTCCACCGCCAAGAAGAAGCAGGAGAAGGCGGCCGAGATGGACGAACCGGAGTTCGAATAGGCCCACATACGCCACGACCCCTGCGGGCCTGCCCGCAGGGGTCCTCGCGCAGCGCTCCGGCTCAGGCCGGCCCGGCCTTCCCACTGGCCTGAGGGCCCTCCTTGCCCAGGATCTGCTGCAGGATATCATTCAGCGATTTGCCACCGAAGCCGATCATCAGCATCGTGCCGTAGTCGGTGATCCGGGCGCCGAACTCCGGGTTCGCCGAATGCGCCGTCAGCACGGCGCCCAACGAGGCGGCGAGCGAGAAGGCGACCGCCACCCACTCCGAGACCCGAATGCCACGGGCCCAGAACCGGGCCCACCACCGGAATCGGATCGGCTCAACCCCGCCCGCCGGCCCGGTCGTGTCGAGGACCGCTGCCTGCACCGCCGGTGGCTGGGCGATCGTCACCCCGGTGAAGTACTCGGTCACCAGCGGCTGCAAAATGGCGGAGTGGACCCCCGCGACGGTCAGGGTGACCGGGGACTGCGGCTGTTGCTGCCCGGCGGTGCCGGTGGCACCTGTCCCGCCCTGCGGGGGGGCCGGGGGTGCGAGCATCGTATCCAACTGCCTGCCGACCTGCTGCCAGAAGAGCTTGGCGACCGCGGGATCCTCGCGGTAGAGCTTGTCGAACGAGCGCATCCACCGGCGGTTCGAGCGCTTCAGCACCGCCTGCTCCAGCAGCTGGAGCACGGGGGTCACGGGCACCTGCCGCTTCTCGGTCAGCCGCTCCCTCACCCACCCGCAGAGGTAGGCCGGGAGCAAGTGGGGCCGTTTGTGGGCGAAGACCAGATCCTCCAGGTCGGCCAGATCCTCCCAGGCGCCCTGCTGCTCCTTCCGGCTGGCGGCTGCCTTCAGGAAGAGCTGCCCGAACAGGCCAACCAGGCCGCAGAGCAGCGCCCAGAACCAGGTCACCCGCACCGTGACGCTCAGCTTGGCGGTCTGCTTCGTCGGGCCATCGCCGAAGGTGATCGTGCCGGTGTAGCTGCCGGCCCGGGGCGCATCTGCCACCCGAATGATGAACTCCTGCGTGCCGCCTCCGGTCAGGGCGATCGCTTCGACCGGTTCGCATTGGCTGTTCAGCAGGTCGATCTGGCCCGGCAGCAGCGTCCGCTGAAGGGATGAGTCCTGTAGGGTCGAGACCTGGTAACCCAGCGTCGCCTTGGCTGAGCTGGGATTGGCCGTCACCGTGACAACGGCCCCATCGCACCGGCCGCCGCCGCTCATCCGCCCCCAGTTGGCGGCGGCCCACGGCAGGAACCGGGTGTAGGCCACCGCATACCCCTCCGCCGGCACGGCGACCTGGATCGCCGGTTTCACAACGGTCGCCCAGAAGTCGATCGGCTGCTGAAGCTCCCGCGCCCGGAGGCGGAGGGGAATCCGGTACCGGCCGGGCTTGGCCCCCACCAGCCGGAGGTTCAGGGTCACCGCCTGGCCGCTCTCTACGGTGGCCGGACCGTCGCCCGCCGGTTCGACCACCACCTGTTCGGGTTGAATGGTGGCGGAGCTATCCTCCTCGCTCTTCGCCTCCTTCGTGGCCGCGACGGCAATCCCCGTCAGCGGGAGGGCGGGGGAGGAGATGGTGATGGGCAAACTCCCGTCTGCTGCGGGGCTCCCGACCGTGATCGTGGGGGCGGGCAGCACCCGTAGCCAGAGCGGGATCCGCACCGGATCGGCCAGCCCCTTCCACTGCACGGTCAGGGGGATCGGGTACTCCCCCGCCACGCTGGGCGGGTTGGTGATCGTGACGGTCATGGTGCTCAGCTGGCCCGCGCCGATCTTGTTCCCCGCAATGGCGGCGAAGGAGAGGTGGCTGAAGGGAACCGTCCCGGGCTTGAGCGCCTCCGCCCGGTCGTAGCCGAAGGTGATCTCCGCGGCCTCCGCCTTCGGTCGGAGCCAGAACTGGCCGGTGGCGTTCCCATCGCCCGCAACATGGCGGATGATGGCGCCATAGGCGTCGAGCTTTCGCGGGACGGTGACATCCAGCGCCCTTGCCTGACCCGGGACCGATGGCGCCTCATCGGCTCCCGCAGGGCTGGATACGGCGAGCGCCATAGCCAACATGAGCGCCCCCGCCAACCCCCTCACATTCCGCCACTGCAATGAATCCACCCCCAAACTATCTGTGAGCTGAACGTACCACAATTCTAAATAGAGTGCAAGCAGGTGGATTTGATCGCGGCCCGTTGAGCGGCTCCAGGCAGGATCGACGCAGCCAGATGTGGAATCTCCCTCCTATCCCGTGCCCGGAGAAGGAGGACCTTATGTTCAGACGATGGATGACCGCGCTCCTGCTCTCCCTGGTGTTCACCGCCGGGGCCCTGCAGCCTGTCGCAGCCGCCACCGAACCGACGCAGCCCCCTCCCGTCCCCCAGGCCAACGAGCCGCCTGACCCCACCCCCGGCGTCTTTGCCGACCTGCCCGCCAGCCACTGGGCTCAGCCCGCCGTGGCGAAGCTGGTGGAGGCAGGCGTGATCTCCTGGAGCCCGGGGGCGTCCTTCCGCCCCGACCAGCCGATCACCCGGGCTGAGCTCTTCAAAATGGTGCTGACCGCCCGCAGGATCGACACCGCCGGCAAGTGCCGGGCTCGCTTTCAAGACGTCCCCTGCGAGGCCTGGTACGCCCCCTACATGGAGCACGCCTTCCAAATGGCCATCGCCGAAGGGGTCGGGGGCGACCTGGCAGGCCCGGAGCTACCCGTCACCCGGGAGCAGCTCTTCACGGTGATCATTCGGGCAACCGGCAAGCGCTGGATCGCCCAGAAGCAGCCCTGGCAGGAGGTCAGCGCCGTCCTGGCCCCCTATGCGGACCGCAAGGAGATCGACTCATACGCCAGAGCCCCGCTGGCCCAGGCCCTTAAAGATGGGCTTCTGACCGGCTACGCCGACTCCACCCTCCGGCCCAAGCAGATCGCAACCCGGGCGGAGGCCGCCGCCCTGGTCAGCCGGGTGGTCGTGCCGCAAGACGGCCTCCAGTCGATCCAGGTGGATGGGCACACGGTCTGGTTCAAGGCCGGGATCGATGCCGTCGCCTCCAAGTACACCCCTGGCGAGTCGGGGGTGGGGAACATGACCTACACCGGGGTCAGCGTGCGGCATGGCGCCGTGGCAGTCGATCCCAACGTGATTCCCCTGGGCAGCCTCCTCTATGTGGAGGGGTACGGCTACGCCGTCGCGGTCGATATTGGCGGGGCGATCAAGGGGAACCGGATCGACCTCTTCTCCTGGGAGTCACATACCCTGGCGCTCGACTTCGGGCTCCAGCCGCGCCGGGTCTGGGTCCTGCCCTAACCGCTGCCACGACTTCATCAGACAAAAAAAGGGGCAACGCGCTGTGCGTTGCCCAGAGGGATCGGAGAGGAGATTGAACGGAGGAAGAACCATCCCTCCTATCTTCCCCCCGACCGGCGCCCTCTATTCACCGGGAGCGGTCAGAATCGACCGCTCCCGGCCCCGTTCCTCACGTGAAGTACTCGATCGCGGCAGCGGGGAACCGCTCCCGGATCGCCATCTCCAGGAATGCCTCCATCTCCCCGGCCTCCTCCTTGGGGTAGACATACTTGCCCGCCCCCGGGAACTTCCCCGCCTTCAGCACCCGCTCCGACTCCTCCAGCGGGAGCTGCGTCGCCGGGTAGGCCGCCAGGATCACCCGCTTCGCCTTCGGCGTGAACCGGTGCTGGATCAGCTCGAAGCTGATCGCCCCGCCGGCGTGCGGCCCCAGCCCTTCGGCCATCTGGTCCAGCGCATCGGCATACCCCTCCGCCCAGCCCTCGTGCCGCATGATCGGCGCTACGATCATCCCCAGCGGGTAGCCGGCATCTGCCACCTTGCGGGCGGCCTCGATCCGCTCGGTGAGCGATGCGGTGTGCTGCTCAAAGAGCCGGATCACATGGGGCGAGTTGATCGAGAACCGGATTTTGGTATGGCCCCGATGATCCAGGTGCAAGAGTCCCTCCACCGTGTTAAACTTGGTGACGAAGCGGAAGCGCCCATGCTCCTGCCCGGCGAAGAACTGGATCGAGCGGGCGATCGACCCGCCGATATGCTCCAGGGCCAGGGTGTCGGAGGTGGAGGAGCCCTCGAACACGGTGACCGCCGGCGCCTTGATCCGGATCTGATCCGCCGCCTCGGCCAGGATCTCCTCGAGGTTTACATAGAGCCGGACGAAGGGCTTCATGTCAAAGGTGGATGCCAGGTAGCAGTACTGGCAGGCGCCGGGGCAGCCGCCCGCCAGCGGCAGGTGGAAGTCGGCCGACGGTCGGCAGGTCTCGAACGCCAGCCTCTTCTGGACGGCGAGGACCAGCACCCGCTTGGCCGCCTGGTAACCGCGGGGCGTGGTCGCCGGTGCCAGCGCCCTGGACCGGCCCGATTCGGGCAGGTGCTCCACCGGCACCCCCGCCTTCCGGAGCCGGTCATGCACCTCGCGTCCCATGGGGTAATCGAGGGCAGCCGCTTCCACGACAAGTCGTTCGGGCCAGAACTGCTCCACGCGTGACGCCTCCTTTCCGCCTATTTTGCCCGCCGCCACGAGTGGGATTGCGGCATGACGACAGCGAAATCTGGGAACAAGAGCAAAGGGTGAGCGCGATGCGCGTGATTACGGGCTCGGCCAAGGGAAAACCGCTCAAGACGGTCAAGGGGCGGGATATCCGGCCCACCGCTGACCGGGTGAAGGAGTCGCTCTTCAACGTGATCGGCGGACGTGTGGTTGATTCGCACTTTCTCGACCTCTTCGCCGGCTCCGGCAACGTCGGCATTGAGGCGCTAAGCCGGGGCGCCGCCTCCTGCACCTTCGTGGAGCTCATGACCTCCCACCTGAAGGTCGTGGAGGAGAACCTGGCGAACACCAGGCTCTCCGACCGGGCGGAGCTGCTCCGGCGCGATGCCCGTGCCGCGATTGCTGACCTGGGCGCACGGCAGCGCCGCTTCGATCTGATCTTTATCGACCCTCCCTACAGCCAGGAGTTGGTGCCGGCAGCCCTTGAGCTGATTGCCCGGCACGGACTGCTTGCCGAGGGCGGGTGGGTGATCACGGAGACCTACTGGAAGGATCCCCTGCCAGATCAGGTTCTTCTGACCGAACAGGCAGGAGGATTGACCAAGTTTCGGGAATTAGTCTTTGGGGAAACCGTAGTATCCATTTACCGTGAGACGGTCCCCGAGTAGCAGGAGGCAGGCGTGTTGAGGAAAGCGATCTGTCCCGGAAGCTTCGATCCCGTGACCCGCGGGCATATCGATATCATTGAACGGGCAGCCCGGACCTTCGATCAGGTGATCGTGGCCGTGCTGACCAACCCGCGCAAATCCCCGCTCTTCACGGTCCCCGAGCGGTTGGAGATGCTCCGTGAAGCGACCGCGTACATGCCCAACGTCAGCGTCATGACGGCGAATGGTCTGCTGGTGGACTTTGCGCGCGAGCAGGGCGCCCAGGCGATCGTCAAGGGGCTGCGACCGATCCAGGACTTCGAGTATGAGTGGCAGATGGGCATGGTCAACCACGACCTGGATCGTGATATCGAGACCTACTTCCTCATGAGCCGCAACGAGTACTCTTACCTCTCTTCCTCGATCGTGCGGGAGCTGGCCTCCTTCGGACGGGATACCGATAGCCTGGTCCCCCCGGGCGTAGCCGCTCGTCTTCGTGCCAAGTTTAGCGAATCCTAATCACCTATTTGTAAAGCGCAGGAGGGTTAAGCCATGGAGATCATGGCGCTGATCGATCGCCTGGAGGATCTGGTTTCGCAGGCGACAAAGGTGCCGCTGACCGGCAAGATTCTGCTCGATCCCGACGAACTCTTGGCCCTGATCGACGACATGCGCGACGTGGTGCCGCAGGAGGTGCGGGAGGCGAACCGTGTCGCCCGCGACCGCGAGGCGATCCTGCAGGAGACGCGCGAGCAGGCCGAGGCGACGGTGCGGGAGGCGCAGGCCCTGGCCGCCCGGCTGACCAGCGAGGCCGCGGTGGCGAAGGAGGCGCAGTCCCAGGCAGATGAGCTGATCGATCAGGCCAAGCGGGTTGCCCGCGAGATCCGCCAGAACGCCCTCGAATGGGCCGATGAGCTCTTCGCCCGGACCCAGCCGGACCTGGAACGGCTCTCCGTTGAGACCCAGAAGGCGGCCCTGGCCGTTCGCAAGGCGCGGGAGGAACTGCGTAACCAGCTCTAAGCGTCGGGAGGGAGCGCGGTTGCGAGGGCGAGTTGGGCGGCTCGATAGCCTGGAGTTTTGGGCTCGACGCCTTGGCGTGGCGTCGGCCCTCCTTGCCATTGTGGGAGGCATCCTGTTCTACACACCCACCCCGTACTACATTACCGCTCCGGGGGCGGCGATCGACACCAGCCGGCTGATCTCGGTGCAGGGTGGTGAGGCTCACCGCGGTCATCTCTACATGCTGGTGCTCAACACCCAGCCGGCCAACCTCTTCTGGTACCTCTACGCCCAGGTGGACAACCGGGCGGAGCTGGAGACGAAGGAAGAGTACATGGGCACGATCGAGGACTACAGCAAATACCTGGAAATGACCCGGCAAATGATGTCCGACTCCCAGCGCACGGCGCGAGCGATCGCCCTGCAGCAGCTGGGCTACGGGCGCGGGGTGATCCCGTCGGGCCTGCGGATCACCGGCTTTGCCACCGAGAGCCGGGCGCGGGAGACGCTCCAGGAGGGGGACCTGATCCTGACCGCCGACGGCGTTGCCCTGGCGACCCGCAGCGACCTGCAGGAGGTGCTGGCCAAGCACAGACCGGGCGACCAGATCACGGTGGGGCTACGGCGGGGCGAGCAGGAGCTTTCGGTCCCGGTCACCACCATGGAGGCGCCGGAGGCGGACCGGAAGGGACAGCCGGTGCTGGGCGTCTTCATCGAACAGGTGCTGGAGTTCGACGACGCCGCCCTCTCGGTGGAGATCCACTCGGGGGCGATCACCGGGCCATCTGCCGGGTTGATGTTCACCTTGCAGATCATCGACCAACTGACACCGGGGGGGCTGGTGCCCGACGTGGTGGTCGCCGGCACCGGCACAATCGAGCCGGACGGTTCGATTGGCGAGATCGGCGGGGTGCAGCAGAAGGTCTACACCGCCGAAGCGGCGGGCGCCGGGATCATGTTCGTGCCCCGGGCCAACTACGAAGATGCCCGGGCGGTGGCGAAGCGGGTGGAGGTCGTCCCGGTCGACACGATCCGCGATGCGCTCTCCATTCTGAGTCAGATGCGGCAAAACGGCGAGAAGGCGGGGCATAGCGACCCCGCCTTCTGGTCATAGTAGAGCGCGACGACACCCAATCGGAGTGATTCTCGCACCGTGTCATTTAGCCGCCGCCAGGTCCTTGCCCGCTACCGGACCGTCATTCGCGTCTTCTCCCGCTACGGCTTCGGCTACCTGGTGGCGCAGGTAGGGCTGCCGGACCTGCCCGGCGTCCGGGTGGAAACGGGGCCGGGGGGCGGTCGGGGGGAGCGGCTGCGCGCCGCCCTGCAGGAGCTGGGGCCGGCCTTTGTCAAGCTTGGGCAGATGCTCTCGATCCGCTCCGACCTGCTGCCGGCGGATATCGTCCACAGCCTGGAGAAGCTGCAGGATCAGGTGGACCCGGTCCCCTTCGCGGCGATCCGTGCGGTGGTGGAGGAGGAGTTGGGCGGCCGGCTGGAGGAGCGGTTTGCCTGGGTCTCCCCCGAACCGCTGGCGGCGGCTTCGCTGGGGCAGGTGCACGCCGCACGGTTGCCCGACGGGGCCGAGGTGGTGCTGAAGGTCCAGCGGCCGGGGGTGGCAGAGCAGGTCGGGCTGGACCTGCACCTCCTCCAGTCGCTGGCCGAACTGATCTACCGCCGGACCCGCTGGGGGCGGCGGCTGCAGCTTCCCGCCGTCGCCCGGGAGTTCGCCGCCATGCTGTGGGCCGAGCTGGACTACCTGCGGGAAGGGCAGAATGCGGAGCGCTTCCGGAACAACTTCAAGGGCGACCCGCTGGCCTACTTCCCCACCGTCTACTGGGACCTGACCACGGCCCGCCTGCTCACCCTGGAGCGGGTGGGAGGGCTGCGGGTGACCGACCGGCAGGGGTTGCGGGCGGCGGGGATTGAGCCATCGGCGGTGGCGCAGCGGTTGGCCGGGGCCATGTTCCAAATGGCGATGCGCGACGGCTTCTTTCATGCCGACCCCCATCCGGGAAACCTCTTCGTGGGGGATGATGGCCGCATCATCTTCGTAGATATGGGGATGGTAGGGGAACTGACCCTTGCCATGCGGGAGAGTGTGGTAGAGTACGTGGTGGGCGTCGTCTCCGGCGACCCGGACCGGGTGGTCGAGGCGATCCTGCAGATGGGCGTGCTGGGGCGCCCGGGCAACCGGGTGGCGCTGCGCCGAGAGGCGGAGCGGCTCCAGCGGAAGTACGGGGAGATCCCGCTGAAGCAGATCGAGGTGGGGGCCGCCCTGCGTGAGGTCATGGACCTCGCCCGCCGGTATGAGATCGGCTTTCCCACGGGTTACGCCGTCCTGCTCAAGGCGATGACCACCCTCGAAGCGGTGGCGCTGCAGATCGATCCCGACGCCACCCTGGTAGGATTGGCGAGTCCCTATGCCGAAGAGTTGATGCGCAGGCAGTTGGACCCGCGGCGGCTCCTCCGCCGGCTGGGTCGGGAGGTTTCCGAGACCGGGCGGCAGCTGGTGCGGATCCCCCGCCAGGTCAGCCGGCTGCTCACCCTGCTGGAGGAGGGGGAGTTCCGGCTGCCGTTGGACCACACCGGGCTGGAGCCCTCGCTGAACCGGCTCTCTGCGATCGCCAACCGGCTGGCGATCGCCATGATCCTGGCGAGCTTGATTATCGGGACGGCGCTGGTGGCAGCCCGGTCGGAGACGTCGGTGCTACAGCGCTACCAGATCGCCGATGCGGGGTTTCTCCTGATCGGCGCCGTCGGTCTCTGGCTGATCTGGTCAATCCTGAACCCGAGGCGGTTCTGACCAGCAGAATCCTTGGGCCGGAATCGGGTTCTTGGTTGACAAGGAAAGGCATGGCTCTATATAATACTCCATGTGTCTTCGGGGAGTTGTGGCGGAATCTTTCCCTCTTCGAAGCGCCGATTCGAGGTGAGAGACTTGCGGATAAACGTCGCTGACATTAAACTGGAGGCGGGTAGCCACAAGCGGTTTGACCTGACAGCCAGCCTGGAGCCAGTGGAATTGGGTGGACAGGAGTTCCTGTTCGAGCAGCCCTTCACTGGGGAGGCGGAGGTCTGGAACGCCGGTGACCGGCTCCTGGTCAAGGTAGAGTTGTCTGGCGAGGCTCGGCTCCAGTGCAGTCGTTGCCTGACTCAGTACACAGAGCCCATGGAGATCTCCTTTGAGGAGGAGTTCGTCGCGGGGGCACCTGGGGAGGGGCAGACGGAGGAGGACGAGGAGGACGAATCCGGGCGGACGGTCAGCTTCTACGAGGGCGATGAGATCGACCTGACCGAGCCGATTCGGGAGAACATCCTGCTCGAACTGCCCATGAAGCCGCTCTGCGATGAGGACTGTCAAGGACTTTGCCCCACGTGTGGCGTCAACCTCAACGAGGCCGAGTGTAAGTGCGAGGCTGTCGCGGAGTCAGTTGATCCCCGGTTGGCCAAGCTGAAGGATCTGCTGGGCAAGCCGGATTCTAACTCATAGATTCCCCCCGGGACCAGGTTCTCGGGTCCGTCATCTGAACTGACGGAGATGTGAAAGGGGTGTATTCAGCATGGCGGTTCCGAAGAAAAAGGTTTCCAAGTCCCGTCGGGATTCCCGGCGCGCCCACAACTTCCGTGTGGAGGCTCCGAACCTGAGCGTCTGCCCCAACTGCAAGTCTCCGACGCTCCCGCACCGTGTCTGCCCGACTTGCGGGCAGTACCAGGGGCGGCAGGTCATTAACAAGGAGACCGAAGCGGCTGCCCAGTAATATGGCGGTGCAAGCAAGAGCAGGGAGTGATCCCTGCTCTTGTCCTGTCTGGCGGGGGTGGTGGCGATCGATCCGGTCAAGATTTCCCAGGCCTGGTCCCCCCAATGCGGTGGAAAAGTTGACCCCAACGGGGGTTTCGGACTCGGGAAACGGCCTCGAATCGCCCGGACGGCTTGTTGGTACCTGAATGACGGTCTCAAGCCGCCGTTTTCGGGGCACTCGGTCAGTTTTTCTCAGTGGCGGTGGGCTGTGGGTTGGGAGAAGTTGACCGAACCGGCGAGAAGTCAGCCGGTGTGCATCTTGAATATTTTCAGTTAGGTTAGAAAGGAAACGGAAATCTGTGTCGAAAAGAGTAAGAGTGACGGACAGAATCTGGCGAATCATGGCGAAGAGTATGGCAGGACGACAGGCTACATAATGAGGAGGAGATTACATGAAGAGGCGCCTAATTGCTCTGGCCACCACCGCTGCCCTGCTTGCCGCTGTGAGCCTACCAGTCGCGGCGGCTGGGCCCAAGGATTCGCCGAAGGGAGGGCCCAAGGGCGAGAGCCAGGTGGAGACCCTTCCCGACGAGCCCACGACAACTGAATCGACCGAGTCATCGGGGAGCGGTGACGAGAAGGGGAAGCCGGCAGACTCCGGCAAGCCTGAGGGGAAGGGGAAACCGGCTGAGAGCCCCACGACCGGTGAGCCCACGGAGCAGGTCGAGCCGACCGACTCCGCCAAGCCGGAGGGGAAGGGCAAGTCCGAGAAGGCAGCCAAGCCGATGACCGAGGAGGAGCGTGCTGCCTGGGTCGCTGAGAAGAAGGCCGAATCCCTGGCCCAGGCCAAGGCTGAGCGTGCAAAGGGCGAGAATGGCGCGTACATTGTTTATGTCAATGGCGAACGGGTCAACCTGACCCCGGTGGCCCGCGGCGGCAGCACCCTGGTCCCCTTCCGAGCGCTGGCCGAACGCCTTGGGGCCACCGTTGGCTGGGATCCGGCGAGCCGGACGGTGACCATGGTCAAGGGCGAGACCACGGTGACGATCGAGATCGGCGCCCAGACCGCAACGGTGAATGGGGTGGAGGTCCCCCTGAGCACCCCCGCCGAGGTCAGTGAGGGCAGCACCTTCGTGCCGCTCCGCTTCTTGTCCGAGGCGCTAGGGGCCGCGGTGGACTTTGATCCCGAGACCGGCGCAATCACCGTAATCACGACCGATGACGACGAGTCTGGTGACGACGAGTCCGACGACGACGAGTCCGACGACGATGAGTCCAGCGACGACGAGTCTGGTGACGATGAGTCCGACGACGACGAGTCCAACGACGATGCGTCCAGCGACGACGAGTCTGGTGACGATGAGTCCGACGACGACGAGTCCGACGCCGACGAGTCCAACGACGATGAGTCCAGCGACGACCAGTCCAGCGACGACCAGTCCAGCGACGATGAGTCCAGCGACGATGAGTCCAGCGACGATGAGCCCAGCGACGATGAGTCCAGCGACGATGAGCCCAGCGACGACGAATCCAGCGACGACGAATCCAGCGACGACGAATCCAGCGACGACGAATCCAGCGACGACGAATCCAGCGACGACGAATCCAGCGACGACGAATCCAGCGACGACGAATCCAGCGACGACGAATCCAGCGACGATGCGTCCGGCAACGAGTAGAAGAGCAGGCAGAGGGCGCCCCACCACGGGTCGCCCTCTTTCTCTTCGATTCGCCCGCCGAAAGGGTATTGCCACCACCGGCATCAGTCGGTATAATTACCACCAGATACTAAAACCACGTTTTATGACCGCCACCTGTCAGATACTGCTGATACCTGGTGGTCAGGACGATGCGAGGTGGGCAACATGACCTCGGGGACCAAGAAGCGAGACCGGCAAGCGATGCTGAAAGAGAAGATCCGCGAAAACCCCTTCCTCAGTGATGAAGACCTAGCCATTCTATTCGGCGTCAGCATTCAGACGATCCGGCTCGACCGACTGGCCATGGCCATTCCCGAACTGCGGGAGCGGACCAAGAGTGTCGCTGAGCGCAACTACGGCATTGTCAAGTCGATGGGCTCCAAGGAGATCGTCGGTGAGTTGATCGACATCACCCTGGGGCAGAAGGGTATCTCCATTCTGGAGACGACCGAAGAGATGGTCTTCGAGCGCTCCCGGGTGGTCCGTGGCCAGTATATCTTTGCACAGGCCGAATCCCTGGCGATCGCCCTGATCGATTCCGACGTGGTGCTGACCGGCCTGGCCAACGTGAAGTTCAAGCGCCCGGTCACCGTAGGCGAGAAGCTGGTGGCCAAGGGCGAGGTGATCCGGACCCGCCGCACGCAGCATGTGGTACTGGTTGAGACACGCGTCGGAGCAGAGAACGTATTTCGGGGCAAGTTCTCCGTCTTTGCGGTGAACCCACCCCGCATGGCGGGAGGCGAGCAGGAGTGAGCATGCGGATTGCCATGGATGCCATGGGCGGCGACAACGCCCCCGGCGCAGAGGTCGCCGGTGCGATCGATGCGGCCAAGGAGTGGCCCGATCTCGAACTGATCCTGATCGGCGATGAGGCCAGGCTGAAGGCCGAGGCTGCCAAGCACGGCGGACTGCCGCGCAATGTCACCATCCACCATGCCAGTGAGGTGATCACCACCCACGAGGAGCCGACGAAGGCCTTCCGTGCTAAGAAGGACGCCTCCATGGTGGTGGCGGGCCGCATGGTGAAGGAGGGGCAGGCCGACGCCATGCTGACCGCCGGCTCCACCGGCGGAGCGGTCGTGGTCGGCACCCTCGTGATCGGGCGGATGAAGGGGATCGACCGGCCCGCCCTGGGCACGATCTTCCCGACCTATAAGGAGCCGGTCTTCGTGCTCGATATCGGCGCCACCCCCGACTGTAAACCCGAGTGGCTGGTCCAGTTCGCCCTCATGGGCGATATCTACGCCCGGGAGATCCTCGGGCTGAAGTCGCCACGGGTAGCCCTGCTGAACAACGGCGCCGAGGAGGAGAAGGGGAACGCCCTGACCAAGGCGACCTACCCGCTGCTCAAGGAGCTGAAGGGGATCAACTTCACTGGCAACGTGGAGGGGCGCGATGTGCCCTTCGGCGAGTGCGATGTGGTTGTGACCGACGGCTTCCCCGGCAACGTCTTCTTGAAGACCTACGAGGGTGTGGGCATGGCGATCATGAAGGCCATGAAGGACGCCCTGACATCGACCATGTTGTCGACGATCGGTGCCGCCCTGGCCAAGCCCGCCCTGAAGCAGATGGCCAAGAAGTTCGACTACAAGGAGTACGGCGGCGCCCTGCTGCTCGGTCTGAAGGCGCCGTTGGTCAAGTGCCATGGGTCATCGGACGCGAAGGCGATCAAGAGCGGCATTCGTGTCATGAAGCAGGCCCTGGAGGGCAACGTGATCGCGAAACTGGGGGCCTCCATCGCGGCGAACACAGCGCCGCCCCAAGAAGACGTGTAGAGGAGGATCCCGATGGTATTGCGCCCCGTAGGCATTACCGGCGTCGGCATGGCCGTGCCGGAGAGGGTGGTCACCAACCAGGAGCTCGAACAGGTGGTTGAGACCTCCGATGAGTGGATCCGGTCTCGCACCGGTATTCGGGAGCGGCGGATCGCCGGGGCAGACGAGGCCAGTTCCGACTACGCAATCAAGGCGGCGAAAGCCGCCATGGAGATGGCGGGGGTCACGCCGGATCAGGTCGACCTGATTATCTGTGCCACCGTCACCCCTGATATGCCCTTCCCCTCGACCGCCTGCATTGTGCAGGATGCGATCGGGGCGAAGCGGGCCGCTGCCTTTGACCTCTCCGCCGCCTGCCCTGGCTGGCTCTACGGCGTGGTCATGGCGCAGCAGACGATCGCCACGGGCCTCAACCAGTGCGTCCTGGTGATCGGCGTGGAGATGCTCTCCAAGGTGGTCGACTGGAGCGACCGGAACACCTGCGTCCTCTTCGGCGATGCAGCCGGCGCCGCCGTTCTGCAGCCGGTGAGCGAGGGGAAGGGGATCCTCTCCTCCGTACTCGGCTCGGAAGGGGCGGGGGGGCAGCATCTGCTGCTGCCGGCGGGCGGATCACGCCGACCGGCATCGGCCGAGACGGTCGCTCAGAAGGAGCACTTCGTGCGAATGAACGGGCAGGAGGTCTTCAAGTTCGCCGTGCGCGTCATGAACGAGGCGACGGTGGAGGTGCTCCAGAAGGCCGGCCTGACCGTGAAGGAGCTCGACCTGCTGGTACCGCACCAGGCGAACCAGCGGATTATCGATGGCGCCATCAAGCGGTTGGAGATCGACCCCGAGAAGGTGGTCGTCAACTTAGACCGCTATGGGAATACATCATCGGCCTCGATCCCGGTGGCGCTCTGCGAAGCGCTTGAGGCGGGACGGCTGAAGGATGGCGACCTGATCGCCTGCGTCTCATTTGGCGCCGGCCTGGTCTGGGGGGCTGCGGCCCTGCGTTGGGGCCGCTAGCGGCGAATCGGTTGGGGAAGCAGAAGGAGAAGGGGGAACTGAGCGATGGCGATCCGCATCGTGACCGACAGCACGTCTGACCTGACCCCGGCGCTGCGCAAGGAGTATGGCATCGAGGTGGTGCCGCTGACGGTCCACTTCGGACCCGAGTCGTTTTTGGATGGCGTGACGATGGACCAGGACGGCTTCTGGCAGAAGCTTGGCACCAGCCCGCACCACCCCAAGACCGCCCAGCCCGCACCGGGTGACTTCCTGGAGGTCTACAAGCGGATCCACGCCGAGGGCGACGAGATCCTCTCCGTTCACCTTGCAGCGGTGCTCTCGGGCACCCTCAACTCCGCACAGATCGCCGCACAGATGCTCCCCGAGGCCAAGATCACCCTGGTGGATACCAAGACGGTCTCCCTGGGGCTTGGCATGGTGGCGATCACCGCAGCTCGCATGGCCAGAGCTGGCAAGACGGTGGCGGAGATCCTCCCCGAAATCCAGGCAATCGCAAGCCGCATGAATATCGTCTTCACTCTCGATACGCTGGAGTTTCTGCAGAAGAATGGGCGGATCGGCAAGGCGCAGGCCCTGCTGGGCGGCCTGCTGGGGATCAAGGCGATCCTGCAGGTCGACAAGGAGGGCTATGTCGCCCCGGCCGACAAGGTCCGCGGCAAGTCGAAGGTGCAGGCCCGCACCCTGGAACTCATGCAGGAGCGGGTCCCCGCCGGCCGCAAGGTCCGGATCGCCGTCCTCCACACCCGTGCGGAGGCGGAGGCCCATGGCTGGTTGGCCGAGGCGGCCAAGCTCTACCAGATCGAGGAGTCCTTCGTGGCCGAGATCGGCCCCGTGGTGGCGACCAACGCCGGTCCCGGAACCGTAGGCTTCGCCTTCTATGAGGTCTAAGCCGCTGCGCTCTGGTCAAGAATGAGCCGAGCGCAGCAAATGAAAGAGGCAGATGTGATCGTATGACCAAGACGGCATTTCTCTTCCCGGGTCAGGGCGCCCAGTACGTGGGCATGGGCCGCGAGCTGGCCCAACAGTACCCGGGTGTGGCGCAGCACTTTGCGCAGATGAACGAGCTTCTCGGGTTCGACCTCCGGCATCTCTGCTGGGAGGGACCAGAGGAGGAGCTGAAGAAGACGGCCAATCAGCAGCCGGCAATCCTGGCCTTCTCCGTCGCATGTCTCTCCCTGTTGACCGATGCGGGCATCCGGCCCGATGTGGTGGCCGGCCTCTCCCTCGGCGAGTACTCCGCCCTCGTGGCGGCGGGGGTTCTCACCTTCGAGGAGGCGGTCCCTCTGGTCCGCAAGCGTGGCACCTACATGCAGGAGGCGGTCCCCCTGGGGACCGGCGGCATGGCGGCGGTCCTGGGCCTGGCGAATGAAGAGGTGGACCGGCTCTGCCTGCAGGCATCTGCCGAGACCGGTCTGCATGTGGAGGGGGCGAATTACAACTGCCCCGGCCAGATCGTCGTCTCCGGCCATACCGAGGCGGTCGCCCGGCTCATGGAGCTGGTTGCTGCCAACCATGGCAAGGCGGTCAAGCTTTCGGTCACCGCTCCGTTCCACTCGAAGCTGCTGGTCAAGGCGGGGGAGATGCTCTCGGGGGCGCTCGACCAGCTTGCGTTGCGCAACGCCGCCATTCCGGTGGTGGCCAACGTCACCGCCGACTACGTGACAGATCGTGCACAGATCCGAAAGCTGCTGGTGGAGCAGGTCTCCAAGCCGGTCCGGTGGGAGGAGTCAATCCGCCGCATGCTGGCCGATGGGGTGGACACCTTTGTGGAGGTTGGCCCATCAAAGGCGCTCTCCGGCTTCCTGAAGAAGATCGACAGAAGTGTCAGAGTCTTCAACATAGAGGACGCCCAGACACTGGGCAAGGTGCTTGATTCCTGGGGGAGGGTTTGCTAAGATGGTCCTAGCCAATCGGGTGGCAATTGTGACCGGGGCCTCAGGCGGCATCGGACGGGCAATTGCGGCCTCTCTGGCAGAAGCTGGGGCCACCGTGGTGGTGGGCTACGCACGGAACGCCCAGTCGGCGGAAGAGCTTGTCCAGAGCCTTGCAGCGAAGGGTCAGACGGCCCTGGCGGTGCAGGCGGACATCTCCACCGGCGAGGGGGCAGAGGCCCTGGTGAAGGAGACGCTGGACAAGTTTGGTCGGGTCGATATCCTGGTGAACAACGCCGGTATCACCCGCGATACGCTCCTGTTACGCATGAAGGAAGAGGACTGGGATTCGGTCCTCGACACGAACCTGAAGGGGATCTTCCTCTGCACCAAGGCGGTGGCCCGGCCCATGATGAAGGCCCGCTTCGGTCGGATTATCAACATCGGGTCGGTCAGCGGGCTGCTGGGTGTGCCGGGGCAGGCGAACTACTCCGCCGCCAAGGCGGGTCTGATCGGCCTCACCCGGTCGGTCGCCCGGGAGCTGGGCAGCCGGAAGATCACGGTCAACGCCGTGGTGCCTGGCGCAATCGACACCGGAATGCTCCTGGAACTGAACGAGGAACAGCGGGCAGCCTACCTGAAGCAGATCCCGCTGGAGCGCTTTGGCAGGCCGGAGGATGTCGCCGCTGCGGTGACCTTCCTGGCGGGGCCCGGGGCGGAGTATATTACCGGGCAGACGCTGGCGGTTGACGGTGGCCTGACCATGTACTAACCTGAATTCCCTACTTTTGCTCCCCCTTGAGAGGAGGTGAACATACCCATGGCCAACAAGGAGAACCTTTTTGAGAAGGTCCGGGCGATCATCGTCGATCAGCTCGGCGTCGAAGAGGACGAGGTCAAGATGGAGTCCTCCTTTATTGAGGATCTCGGCGCCGACTCCCTCGATATCGTTGAGCTGATCATGGCCCTCGAGGAGGAGTTCGAGATCGAAGTCCCCGACGAGGATGCCGAGAAGCTGACCACCGTCGGTCAGGCGATCGACTACATCAAGTCGCACTAGATCAGGTTCGCGCTCTCATGATGCGAAGGAAGTCCCGTAACGACGCTAAGATTACGTGGCGCCGGTACGGGACTTTTTGCTTCGCCGCAAAAACGGAGGAACGGCAATGACGCAGCGTGTTGTGATCACGGGCATGGGTGCGATCACCCCGCTCGGGCTTTCGGTAGCCGACTTTTGGGCTGGTCTGGTGGCTGGGCGGAGCGGGGTCGGCCCGATCACCCGGTTTGACACCAGCGACTTTGCGGTGAAGATCGCCGCCGAGGTGAAGGGGTTCGACCCCGCGGCCTTCCTGGACCGGAAGGAGGCCAGGCGGATGGACCGCTACACCCAGTTTGCGGTGGCAGCGGCGAAGCAGGCCTGGGCAGATGCCGGTCTGGAGGGCGCACCCCTCGATCCCGAGCGCTGCGGCGTCTACCTGGGCAGCGGGATCGGCGGCATGGAGACCTTTGCGGAGGAGATCACCACCCTGATCCAGAAAGGGAATCGGCGGGTGAGCCCTTTCATGGTGCCCATGATGATCGCCAACATGGCGGCGGGCATGGTGGCAATCCAGTTCAACCTGCAGGGGCCGAACATGACCACGGTGACCGCCTGCTCCTCCGCCAATAACGCGATTGGCGAGGCGTATCATGCGATCCTCGCCGGCCGTGCCGACCTGATGGTGACCGGCGGGGCCGAGGCGTCGATCCTGCCGATCGCGATCGCCGGGTTCAACAACATGGCGGCGCTCTCCACCCGCAACGATGCGCCCGAGCAGGCATCGCGCCCCTTCGACAAGGGGCGGGACGGCTTTGTCATGGGCGAGGGGGGTGGCGTGGTGGTGCTGGAGTCGCTGGCCCACGCCCAGGCCCGGGGCGCCCGGATCTACGCCGAGGTGATCGGCTACGGCTGCGCTGCCGACGCCTACCACATGGTCCAGCCGCCGGAGAACGGCGAGGGCGGGGCGCGGGCGATGCGCCGGGCCCTGGCCGATGCCGGCCTGGAGCCCTCGGCGGTGGGCTATATCAATGCCCATGGGACATCCACCCCGCAGGGTGATATTGCGGAGACCCGGGCGATCAAGGCGGTCTTCGGCGAGCATGCCCGGAGGCTGGCGGTCTCATCGACCAAGTCAATGCACGGGCACCTGCTGGGGGCCGCGGGCGCCGTGGAATTGATCGCATCGGTCATGGCGCTCCGCGAGGGGATCCTGCCGCCCACGATCAACCAGGTGGAGCCGGACCCGGAGTGTGACCTGGACTACGTGCCGAATGAGGCGCGCCGGACGCAGGTGGATATCGCCCTCTCCAACTCCTTCGGCTTCGGTGGGCAGAACGCCACGCTGATCGTGCGGCGGTATCGCTAAAGGAGGCGCACTGAGATGCACGCGGACCCGGCCCTGGAGCAGTGGATGAGCGAGGTCCTAGATCACCGGTTTGACAACCTTGCACTCTTGATCGAGGCGCTGACGCACACCACCTATGCCAACGAACACCCCAAGGCGAAGGCGAATGAGCGGCTGGAGTTCCTGGGTGACTCGGTGGTCGGGCTGGTCATGGCACAGTTCATCTTTGAGCGGTTCCCGGCGCTGCCGGAGGGCGAGATGACCAAGCTCCGGGCGGCTGTGGTCTGCGAGCCTTCGCTGGCGGGGCGCTCCCGGGAGCTGGGGATCGGCGTGCGCATGCGCTTCGGGAAGGGGGAGTCGGTCAGCGGTCGGAACCGGGATTCGATCCTGGCCGATGCCTTCGAGGCCGTGGTGGGCGCAATCTACCTGGACGGTGGGCTCGAGGCGGCCCGGCGCTTTGTGATCCGGGAGCTGGAGCCGGTGGTGGTCGCCGCCCGGCAGGGGCAGCTCCGGGCGGACTACAAGACGCAGTTGCAGGAGCGGCTGCAGCGGCAGGGGGCGGAGGCCCCGCAGTACCGGCTTCTGGCGGAGTCGGGGCCGGCGCACGACAAGCGGTTCCAGGTGGGTGTCTTCTTTCAGGGGCGCATGCTGGGGACCGGCTGGGGGCGCAACAAGAAGGAAGCGGAGCAGGAAGCGGCTCGGGAGGCACTGGCCCTCGGGCTGGAGGATGCGAAGCGGGTGTGAGCCAAGGCCGGCCCCCTCGGGGGGTCGGCCTTCGGCTCGGGTGGGGAGGGGAGTGCTCGACCGCGGGGCGAAGCGGGGGAAGATCTAGCGCGTGCGAGGCCAGGTGCCCAGGGCCGCCGATGCCGCAGGTGGCTTCCCAAACCCCTAGGAAACAGGCGGGATTCGCCTGGGAAGGGTCGGGAAATTTTCGGGAAGGGGACGGCGCAGGGAAAGTCGATAAATCCCGAGAAGCCTTCTGCCCCAAGGGTCGCAGTTTCGTGTGCTAAAGCGTTGCCATACTCGTCTGAAAAAAACTTCGATCCGACAGAGGAAATAGACGGGTTTGCAAGAATAGAGGATAATGGTATCGTATCCGAGTATGCGGCCCAACATGGACGTACATATCTCGAGGAGGACGTTTCCCAATGGAAGTACTTAAGGTGTCAGCTACGTCGAAGCCCAAGTCTGTGGCCGGTGCGCTTGCAGCGGTCCTGCGGGACAAGGGATCGGCCGAGGTGCAGGCCGTGGGGGCCGGTGCCGTGAATCAGGCAGTTAAAGCGATCGCAATTGCCCGTGGTTACGTTGCTCCAAATGGCATCGATCTGGTTACCGTGCCCGCATTCGCCGAGATCGCCATCGAAGGGGAGGAGCGGACCGCAATCCGCTTTATCGTGGAGCCTCGGTAATAAGGGGAGCGAAGGCAAAGGGGAGCGCCGCCTGTGAGGGCGGCGTTTCTGTGCGTCTGTGGCTGGGAATGGGAGTCCCTTCCTACCTGCAGGAGACGGGGGGAGCCCTGTCGAAATCAACAATTCATACCGCGCCGGGTGCCACTCTGCCCCGGCGCGGGGATTCTGTCACGGGCCCCCAAACCGGCCCACTCGACATGCTCCGCACGGACGAGGAGGCAGCGCGTTTGTATCTGAAGCGACTGGAGATCTTCGGCTTCAAATCCTTCGCCGACAAGACGGAACTAGAATTCACGCCGGGCATTACGGCGGTTGTTGGCCCCAACGGATCCGGCAAGTCCAACGTCTCCGACTCGATCCGCTGGGTCCTCGGCGAGCAGTCGGCCAAGGCGCTGCGCGGGGGCAACATGTCCGACGTGATCTTCGCCGGCAGTGACGGCAAGCGGCCCATGGGCTTCGCCCAGGTCTCGCTCGTCCTGGACAACAGCGACGGGAAGCTGGGTGTGGGCTTTACCGAGGTCATGGTCACCCGCCGGGTCGACCGCTCGGGCGAGGGCGAGTACTTTATTAACCAGGTGCCCTGCCGGCTGAAGGATGTGCAGGACCTCTTTCTGGACACCGGTGTCGGCAAGGAGAACTACTCGATCATCGGGCAAGGGCGGATCGATGAGATCCTCTCCTCCAAGCCGGAGGACCGGCGCGGCCTCTTTGAGGAGGCGGCGGGCATCGCCCGGTACAAGGCGCGCAAGCGGGAGGCCCAACGGCGGTTGGCGGAGACGGAGCAGAACCTGCTGCGCATCACCGACATCATCGGTGAGCTGACCGGGAACATGGAGTCGCTGGCGGAGCAGGCGCAGAAGGCTGAGGCCTACACCGGGCTGGAGGCGGAGTTGACCGGGCTGGACACCGGGCTCCTGGCCTTCCAGTTGGCGGCGGTCTCTGCCAAGCTGCAGAAGCAGTTGGCCACGAATGGCGAACTGGCGGCCCGGCTGCAGGAGATCGATGCGAAGATGCAGGCCGGCGAGGAGGCGGCGGAGGTCGCCCGTCAGCTTGTGGAGGCGCTGGATGAAGAGCTGTCAGTCCTGTCGGTCCGGCTGGCGGAGGCCACGGGCCGGCTGGAGCGCGCCGAGGGGCGGCTAGCCCTCGCAGCGCAGGAGGAGCGGGCGGCCCAGGGCGACCAGCAGCGGATTGGGCGGGAGATTGAGCAGGTGAGCCAGAAGGTCGAGGCGATCGTCGCCGAGATCGGATCGCTCAGCGAGCAAATGGCCCAGGTCGAGGCCACCGGCGCCCGCCTGGCGGATGAGCTTGCCGCACTGGAGCAGGGGCGGCGTGAGGTGGAGGCCGAGAGCCAGGCGGTCCAGGAGGCGGTCGAGGAGCGCAAGGGGCAGATTGTGACAATCCTGCAGGCGGAGGCCGAGAAGCGGAACGGGGCCCAGGCGGCCGACCGAGCGGCCGACGAGGCGCTCCGCCGGCTGGAGCGGCTGGCCCAGGAGCGGGAGCGGGCGGAGGCCGAGGCTGAGGCTACCCGCGCGGCTGCGAAGGCGAAGAGCGGCGAGCAGCTGGCCCTGCTGGCAGCCCAGGGGGAGTTGCAGGGCGCCGTGGCCTCGCTCCGCTCGGCCCGGCAGGCGAGCGACCAGAGGCTGCAGGAGCTCCAGCAGCAGGGCGGGGCGATCCGCGAGCAGATCCAGGCGGCATCTTCCCGGCTGGGCGCGATCGAAGAGATGATCAACGCCTTTGAGGGCTACCAGAAGGGGACCCGGACGGTGCTGCAGGGGCGCGAGAAGGGGCAGCCCTGGGCGGCGGATGTCCTGGGCGCCGTGGCTGAGCTGATCCGCACCGAGCCCACGTACGAGAAGGCGATCGAGATTGCCCTGGGCGGCGCCATTCAGAACCTGATCACGGCGACCGACCAGGGGGCGAAGGCGGCGATCGAGCACCTGAAGCGGACGGGCGGGGGGCGTGCCACCTTCTTGCCGCTCAACTCGATCCGGCCCAACGCCTACCGGCCCGACGAGGAGCGGGAGTTCCGCGGGGCGCCGGGGATCATTGGCGTGGCGCTGGACCTGGTCCGCTTCGAGGAGCGGTTCCGCCCGGCCATGGCATCGCTCTTGGGCCGGACCCTGATCGCGGCGGATATGGACGCCGCCCTGGCCTTCGGCCGAAAGACGGGGCAGCGGTACCGGATCGTGACGCTGGACGGCGAACTGCTGGCGGCGGGTGGCGCCCTGACGGGCGGCTCGACCGGTGGGCAGAACGCCGGCCTCCTCTCCCGGGAGCGGGAGCGGGAGGAGCTGACCGCCCGGGTCGCCAGCCTCCGTGAGGAGCTGACCACCGCCCGGCAGGCCTACGAGGCGGAGCAGGTCCGGCGCAACGACCTGACCGCCCAGATCCAGGCGAAGGAGTCCGAGCTGAAGGGCGTCGAAACGAGGATCACCCAGGCGGAGGCGGAGGTGGCCCGGCTGGCGGGCGAGGCCCGGCGCTCGGTGGAGCTGCTGGCCACCCATGAGGAGGAGGCCAGGGCGATCGAGGCGGAGGTCGCCGGGCAGCGTGCGGCGGCTGAGGGGCTGCGGGCCGAGGTGACCAGCCTGGCCGCTGAGCGGGCAGCACTGGAGGCCGAGGTGGCGCGGCTGCAGTCGGAGGCGCAGGCCCGCACGGGGGCGCTACAGGAGCGGCAGAAGCAGGTGATGAGCCTGCAGGTGAAGCTGGCCGAACTGCAGGAGCAGCTGCGCGGCCTGACCGCCAACCGGAGCCGGCTGGAGCTTGAGCTGGCGGGGCTGGAGGCGGAACGGGCACAGAGGGAGCAGCAGCAGGTGGAGATCGCCACCCGGCTGGAGCAGATCGCTGCCGACCTGGTGGCGGCGAGGGCGGAGGCGGCAGAGGCCGCTCTCTCCAAGCAGGGGCTGGAGGAGGAGCGGAACCGGGCACAGGCCCGCAAGCTGGAGGCCATGGAGCAGTCCAACGCCCGCGAGCGGGAGATGCGTACCCTGCGCCGTTCCCAGACCGAGAGCCAGAACCGGCTGCAGCAGGGCGAGGTCGAGGAGGCCCGGCTGAAGCTGGAGCAGGAGAACCTGGTCCAGCGACTGCAGGAGCAGTACGGCCTGACGCCATCTGACATTGTGGATCGGGCGCTGCCGGAGGGCGAGGTGGAGTTCGCCAAGGCTCGGATCTTCGAGCTGCGGGAGCAGATCCGTGAGCTAGGGCCGGTCAACCTGGCGGCGATCGAGGACTACAAGAACGCCCAGGAGCGGCTCACCTTCCTCAGCGCCCAGCAGGCTGACCTGGACGAGGCCAAGGCAGCCCTTTACCGGGCGATCGAGGAGCTGGACAAGCGGATCAAGAGCCACTTCCTGGACTCGTTCCAGGTGATCCGGCGGGAGTTCCAGCGGGTCTATCAGGAGCTGTTCGAGGGCGGCAAGGCCGACCTAATCCTGGTGGATGAGAACGACCTGTTGGAGACCGGCATTGAGATCATTGCACAGCCGCCGGGCAAGAAGCCGCAGACCCTGAGCCTCCTCTCGGGCGGCGAGCGGGCCATGACCGCAATCGCCCTGCTCTTCGCCCTCCTGCGGGTAAAGCCGACCCCCTTCGTCGTGCTTGACGAGGTCGAAGCGGCCCTCGACGAGGCGAACGTGGAGCGGTTCGGCAAGTACCTGCGGAACTACGCCTCCCAGGGCAGCCAGTTTATCTGCATCACCCATCAACGTGGTACCATGGAAGTAGCCGACCAGCTTTATGGCGTCACAATGGAGGGGACGGGTGTCTCGAAGGTGGTCTCCGTCCGCCTGGTCGATGTGGAGCGGGAGGCAAGCTAGCCCGCACGGGTAGAATAGGACCGGACTTGGATTTGAAGGGGCTGACGGTGTTGGGTTTCTTTGATCGGTTGAAGGAAGGGCTCTCCAAGACGAAGGATGCCCTGGTCGGGCGTGTCACCACAATCATGAGCGTCTTTCGCAAGATCGACGACGACCTCTTCGATGAGCTGGAGGAGGCGTTGATCCAGGGGGACGTGGGCGCCGGCGCATCCTCCCGGCTGGTGGAGGAGCTCCGCAAGGAGGTCCGGAAGCGGGGGCTGAAGAACGGTGAGGAGCTCTTGCCCGTGCTGAAGGAGCTGATTGCACAGCGGCTGGGCGAGGGGGTCTCCCCGCTCAACCTGAAGGCGACGGGGCTCACCGTGATCCTGGTGGTGGGGGTCAACGGCGTTGGCAAGACGACCACCATCGGGAAGCTGGCGCATTACCTGCGGGCGGAGCGGTCCAAGCGGGTAATGCTGGCCGCCGCTGACACCTTCCGCGCAGCGGCCATCGACCAGTTGAAGGTCTGGGGCGACCGGGCCGGGGTGCCGGTGGTGGCCCACGCCGAGGGCTCGGATCCCGCCGCCGTTGTGTTCGATGGGGTGAAGGCCGCCCTGGAGCAGGGGGCCGATGTGCTGATTGTCGACACGGCAGGCCGGCTGCACAACAAGGGGCACCTCATGGAGGAGCTGGCGAAGATCGCCCGGATTATCCGCCGGGAGGTGCCGGACGGCCCCCACGAGACCCTGCTGGTGCTAGATGCGACCACCGGGCAGAACGCCATCGCCCAGACGCGGCTCTTCAAGGAGGTGGCGGGGGTGACCGCCATCGCCCTGACCAAGCTGGACGGTACGGCCAAGGGCGGTGTCGTGGTGGCGATCAAGGACACGGAGCAGGTGCCGGTCAAGTTTATCGGGGTGGGCGAGCGGCTGGATGACCTGCAGCCGTTCGACCCGCAGCAGTTCGTGGAGGCCCTGTTCAGCAGAGAGGGCGCGTAAGATCAAGCAGCGAGGCTCCCCTGGAGAGGGTGGCCTCGCTTTACGTTCACGGGCTATGCACGAGTCGGGCTATGCCTGTGCGATGGCCCGACACAGTGCTGTAACGCCTCGCTCCAGGTCTGGCGGCTTCCCTGCGCCGAAGGACAGCCGCAGGTGGTTGCCCTCGGGGGCGGCTGGGAAGAAGCTGACACCGGGCGCAAATGTGACCCCCTCGGCCTCCGCTCGCGGCAGCAACGCCTCGGCGTCCAAGTGGCGAGGGAGCCGGACCCACACATTTAGCCCGCCGGCGGGGGCGCTCCAGCTCGTCCCGTCAGGCGCCGTCGAGGCGAGGGTGCGCAGGACCGCATCGCGCCGTTCCCGCAGGGCAGCGACCATTCGCTTGAGGCGGCGCCCCAGTCGCGGGTCCTGGAGCACGGGCAGAACCGCCAGTTGTGGGAGCAAGGAGACCCCCAGGTCTGAGATCTCCTTGGCAGCCACCAGCCGTTGAAGCAGCTGTCCGGAGGCGACCACAGCGCCGATTCGTACCCCCACCGAGAGTAGCTTGCTGAAGCTCTTCACGTAGAGGACATGGCCGCCGGTATCCTGGCTCTTCAGGGTGGGGGGAGGCGCTGTGTCATAGGCGAACTCGCTCCACGGGTCGTCCTCCAGGATCAGGAGGTTCCGCCGTCGGGCGATCTCCAGGAGTTGCTCCCGGCGCCGGCGACTGAGCACGGTGCCCGTGGGGTTCTGGAATGTCGGGACAACACAGACCAGGCGCAGGTGCGGGATCTCCTCCAGCAGGTCGACCCGCATTCCCTGGTCATCGACCGGGATCGGGTGCAGGCGCACGTTGCGAGCGCGGAACGCATCGGTTGTGGGTGGGTAGGATGGGGTCTCGATCGCGACCCCATCGCCAGGGCCGACAAATGTCCGGGCAATGAGGTCGATCCCTTGTTGAGCGCCCTGGGTGATCAGCACATCTCCCGGGGCGGCCTTCAGGCCGGTATCGGTCAGGTAGGCAGCCACCGCCGCCCGCAGTTCGGGGATTCCGGCCGGGGGGCTGTACCAGCCTAACCGGCCCGGATCGCTGAGCGCTGCGTTTCGCACCGCGTTGGCCAGTTCCATTACCTGCAACAGACTAGCCTCGACCGCCGCAACGTGCATCGGCACGACATGGCTGGGCAGATCAGACCGGAGCAGATAACCAGAGAGCGAGCGCGGGATATAGTCGGACAGGCTCCGCTGCCACGCTCCGGCACCAGCCGGGGGCAAGGGATCTCCCGGCCGGGGGCGCACGAAGACACCGCGCCCGTGCACCCGGGTGACCAGTCCAGAAGCCTCCAGTGCAGCGTAGGCCTGGATCACGGTCACCGGACTGACCGAGAGCCGGGCCGCCATCTGCCGTACGGTTGGAAGCTGTTCACCGGGCGTGAGCAGGCCTGATCGAATGCGATCGGTCACGCCGTTCTTGATCTGTACCGATAGTGGATCCCCTGATCTGCGGTCAAGGGCGAACATGAGCCTGCCCCCTAACGTCTCAGAAGCGCTCGCAGTGCGTCTGGGTCGGTAACCGCCGCACCGGTGAGCACAAGTGCCAGGCCGGTCACCGTCTGCCATCCGGCTGGCTCCCGCAAGACCAGCGCGCCGGCAATGGTGGCGATAACGGGTGCCACGTATGTCCATGTCGAAGGAAAGAGCGGACCCACCCGGGAGACAAGGGCGTAGTAGATGCCAAAGCCGAGGATCGACCCGATAATGGAGAGGTAGACCACGGCCCCCCACCCGCTGGGCTGAATCGTTGCGAGCCGGACCGGAAACTCGAGCAGCAGGGAGCAGAGCAGGAGCCCGAGTCCGCCGGACAGCATTTGGAGGGCGTTCAGGGCGAGCGGGTGTACGCCCGTTGCCATGACGGCCTTGGAGTGAACGGAGCCATAGGCGAGACTGAGTCCGCACAGGAGCAAGAGCGCTGCCGCTCCCAGTTGGGTTCTGTCCAGTCCAGATCCGAGTTGCTGCGAGATCACCAGGAGCACGCCGGAGATACCGGACGCGATTCCCGCCCACTGGATCCAGCGCCCGGACTGGCGCCACCGATTCTGAATCAACACCACGAGCATGGGCGAGGCGGCCAGCAGAATCGCGGCCATGCCTGAAGAGATGTACTGCTCCGCCCAGAAGAGAGCGGCGTAGACGAAGGTGGTGTTGAAGAGTCCAACCAGGGCGATAGCCAGGTACTGTTCCCTTCGCTTCGGGAGTGGTAGTCTGCGAACCAGGAGGAGACCCAGCGCAAGCGGTCCGGCCAGAGCGAAACGGAGGGCCGCGAAGAAGAGCGGCGGCAGTCCGGCGTCTATCCCCAGCTTAATGGCCAGGTAGGTGGTCCCGAAGATCGTGCACATGACCAGGTATCCAGCGAGGAGCACGGCAGTTCCCTCCATGAGGATGATTGCATTAACCGTGCCTGAATTGACTATAACACGCAACGTCTGACTATAACACGAAAAGTGTGCGGGCTTCGCGATTGAACGGTGTTGACCTCTGGCAAGGGTTGTTTCGTCTTTGGTAGAATAGGTAGGTCTGAGGAGGGAGAGGCGCGTGGATCTGAAGGAGATGCAGCGGGAGGTCGATCGCTGGATCGCCCCCTTCGGCTACTGGGAGCCGCTGGCCAACCTGGCCCGGCTGACAGAAGAGGTGGGTGAGCTCTCTCGCGAGGTGAACCATCGCTGGGGGCCCAAGACGAAGAAGCCGACGGAGGATACCGGCGACCTGGCCCTGGAGATGGGCGATATCCTCTTCGTGGTGGCCGCCATGGCCAACCAGATGAACATCGACCTGGAGGATGCGTTCCGCCGGGTGATTGCCAAGTACGAAGCGAGAGACAAAGACCGTTGGCAAAGGAAGGATCAACAGGCGTGAGCGCTGCAGCAAATGGACTCCCCGTCGTCGTGGTAGGAAACGTCTTCGTTGATCTCAAGTGCTTTCCGCAGAACGAGTTGAACTTCCAGGGGCGGAATATCGGGCGGACCCAGTTCTTTCACGGTGGCGTTGGCCGGAATGTGGCGGAGACAATGGCGCTGTTGGGCTCCCGGGTCCGCTTCTCCTCCTCGGTGCAGGAGGGGGGCATCGGCCAGGAGGTGCTGGACCGGCTGGTCGCAGTCGGGATTGAGACGGACGGAATCCTGGTCAGCACCGCCCCCGAGTCCATGGGCATGTGGGTGGCAATCCTCCACCGGAACGGAGACCTGGCCTGCTCAATCTCCCAGGTGCCCGACATTCGTTACCAGGAGGAGGCCTGGGCCCGGCATGGGCGGAGGCTCCTCCAGGGGGCGGGCCACTGCGTGCTGGAACTGGACTTCTCGGTCAGTCTGGTGGAGCAGGCGCTGAAGGACTGCCATGAACTGGGGGTCAAGGTGATTGGCGTGCCGGGCAACTCGGCCTGTGTGAAGCGGAAGCCGGAGTTGATCGGCGGCCTGCACACCTATGTCTGCAACCAGGTGGAGGCCGAGGATCTCTGGGGGAGTTCGGTGGCGTCGATCCCGGCGGCGCAGCATGCTGCCCTCGCGATCCTGGACCGGGGTCCCAGCCAGGTGGTCGTGACGCTCGGAGTCCTTGGCTGCGTGGTGGCGGAGCGGGGCATGGGCGAGCCGGCCTACGTGCAGGCGATCCCGGTGGATGTGGTCGATACGTCTGGGGCTGGTGACTCGTTCGTGGCGGGGCTGAGCCACTCGCTGGCCTGCGGGACCGATCTGCGCCATGCCGCAGAGGTGGCGGCACGGGTGGCGGCCTGGACCGTGGCCACCAACGACTCGGTCTGCCGCGAGATCCCGGAGCTGCGCAAGGCGGATCACTGGGACGGCTGGCGGCGGGTGTAGCCTGTCAACGTATTTCCCTTGACAGCATGAAGCCGGCTCTCTATAATCAACGGAGTGGAAGCCCTGTCAAACAGATCTCCTTGACAGAGTCCGAAGGGGGCGATCCCGTGAAGGATCTCACGACCGTCGCTCTGCTGTTCGACTTCTACGGACCACTCCTCACACCCCGGCAGCAGGCGTTGATCCAGGCCTATTTCCTGGAGGACCTGTCGCTGGCGGAGATCGCCGACAACGACGGCGTCAGCCGGCAGGCGGTCCACGACCTGATCAAGCGGTCGGAGGCGGCCCTGCACGAGTACGAAGAGCGGCTCGGCTTTCTCCGGGAGTACCGGGAGCGGCAGGAGCGCTTGTCCCGCCTGGAGGAGGCGCTGGATCGCCAGGATCTGGCTGCCGCCCGGGCGCTATTGGAAGAACTGAAAACATAAACAACCCTTCGGGGTGAGCCTGACCCGATAGAAAGGGTGACGCATGGCCATGTTTGAATCGCTGGGCGAAAAACTGCAATCTGCCTTCAAGCGGCTGACCGGGAAAGGAAAGCTGTCTGAGGCCGATGTGAACGAAGCGATGCGCGAGGTGCGCATGGCGCTCCTCGAGGCCGACGTCAACTTCAAGGTTGCCAAGGACTTCGTGGGGCGGATCAAGGAGCGGGCCGTGGGGCAGGAGGTCATGGAGACCTTGAACCCCGGGCAGATGGTCGTCAAGATCGTCTACGAGGAGCTTACCGCCCTCATGGGCGGCGAGAACGCCGCTCTGGCGATTCCTGACCGTCCGCCGACGATCATCATGCTCTGTGGCCTCCAGGGCGCCGGTAAGACCACCCATGCCGCCAAGCTGGCGCTGAAGCTGAAGAAGGAGGGGAAGAAGCCCCTTCTGGTCGCCGCCGACATTTACCGGCCCGCTGCGATCAAGCAGTTGGAGGTCATGGGCGAGAAGGTGGGTGTCCCCGTCTTCTCCCTTGGCGACAAGGTCAGCCCGGTTCAGATCGCCCAGGGCGCCTTCGATTACGCCGCCGAGAATCACCGGGACGTGATCATTGTCGACACGGCCGGCCGGTTGACGATCGATGAGGAGCTTATGGAAGAGCTCCGGCAGATCAAGGATCTGCTGAAGCCGCACAACACGCTGCTCGTGATCGACGCCATGATCGGTCAGGACGCGGTGACCACCGCCGAGCACTTTGGCGAAAAGCTGGGCATTGACGGCGTGATCCTGACCAAGCTGGACGGCGACACCCGTGGCGGTGCGGCCCTCTCGGTGAAGCAGGTGACCGGCAAGCCGATCATGTTTGTCGGTGTGGGCGAGAAGGTGGAGGCGCTGGAAGCCTTTCATCCGGATCGCATGGCCTCCCGAATCCTCGGCATGGGCGATGTCCTGACGCTGATTGAGAAGGCGCAGGAGACGGTCGACAAGAAAAAGGCCGAGGAAATGACCCGGAAGATGATGAAGGCCGAGTTCGACTTCGAGGACTTCCTGGAGCAAATGCACGCCATGCGCCGCATGGGGCCGCTGCAGGACCTCCTGAAGATGATCCCGGGCCTCGGTAGCCAACTCAAGGATATCAACATTGACGAGAAAGAGCTGAAGCACGTCGAGGCGATGATCCTCTCCATGACCCCCAAGGAGCGGCGGAAGCCGGATATCATTAACGTGCGGCGGCGTGAGCGGATCGCCAAGGGCTCCGGGCGACCGCTGGCCGAGGTGCATCGGCTGATCAAGCAGTTCGAGCAGACCCGCAAGATGATGAAGCAGTTCGGCGGCATGGAGAAGATGATGAAAAAGGGCGGGCGGATGCCCAAACTGCCCGGTGGCGGAGGGTTCGGCGGTCTGTTCGGCCGGCGGTAGCCCCGCTCCAAATCACGGTGATACGCCCCTTCCGCGCCGACGGGCGGAAGCGGCCATCCACATATACGTACGTTTTTCACAGATATAAGGAGGATGACCCCACATGGCTCTGAAGATTCGCCTGAAGCGCATGGGTATGAAGAAGGCCCCGTTCTACCGGCTCGTCGTCTCCGAGTCCACCTCGCCCCGCGACGGCCGCTTCGTTGAGGAGATCGGCTACTACAACCCGACCAAGTCCCCGGCGATCCTGAGTGTGGATGAGGAGAAGGCCCTGAAGTGGCTCTCCAGCGGCGCCACCCCGACCGATACCGCCAAGAACCTGCTGACCCAGGTCGGCGTGATGAAGAAGTACGACGAGGCCAAGAAGTAAGTCATCTCATCGCCAGGCATCGGGTCTACCGGTGCCTGGCTTTCGTGGCTTATAGGGAGGCGTGATCATGTTGCAGAAGCTTGTGGAAGTGTTGGTCAAGGGGCTGGTTGAGCAGCCCGACCAGGTGAGTGTCAAGGCGACGGAAGATCCCCGCGCTGTCACCCTTGAGGTCAGGGTGGCAGACAGCGACATGGGCAAGGTGATCGGGCGCCAGGGGCGTGTTGCCAAGGCGATCCGGACGGTCGTCAAGGCGGCTGCCGTGAAGGACGGCCGTCGGGTGACGGTGGAGTTCGTATCATGAGCCTGCAGATTCTCCGGCCCGTAACGATCAAGGCGAAGGTGACCGAAGGCCTCAAGGCTCGCCTTACCGCCGAGTTGCAGGAAGCGAACCAGCAGTTGGATGACGAGATGCAGCAGCTGGAGTCCCAGGTGAAGCGGGCCCAGTTGACCGCCGCAATCAGCCCGCAGCAGCAGATGCAGCTGCGCCAGCTCATGGAGCAGGAGCGGGCGGTCCGGGCTGAGAAGAAGGCGAAGATCCAGGAGGAGCTGGCTGCTGTCCAGGCGCTTCCCCTGGGTACCGAGATCGTCCAGGGGACGGCGCAGGCTACGGCCACCGTCGCGGTGGGCGACGACTTTGACGCCCTCATGGCGACAGAGATCGTGGTCGAGGATGGCAAGGTGATCGCCATTCGTAAGGGTGAGGCGTAGTGAACCAGTCAAAGCCTGAACTGATCAAGATTGGTCAGATCACAGCCCCGCATGGGGTGAATGGGGCGGTGCGGATCTACCCCCTGTCCGATTTTCCGGAGCGGTATCGCACGCTCCGGCGGGCGCTGCTGGGGTCGGCTGACCGCCCTGTTGGCGTGCGCTTTCGCGGGTTCGTAAAGAACCTGGTGATCCTGGAGATCGAGGGCTACTCGGATCGCAACCAGGTGGAGGGGCTGCGGGGCCAGTACATACTGGTGCCGCGCTCCGAGGTGCACCGGCTGCCGCCGGGGCACTATTACGACTTCGACCTGGTCGGGATCGACGTGTTCGACCCCGAAGGGAACCCGCTGGGGCGGCTGGTCGAGGTGGACCACTCCAGCCCGGCGAACGATCTCTACGTGGTGGAGACCGCTCCGGGGAAGCGCTACATGGTCCCAGCGGTCCGCCAGTTCGTTGAGGCAGTCGATCTCGAGGCAGGCCGAATGGTCATACGACCCATCCCCGGCCTGCTGGAGGACTAGGCGCGATGCGGATCGATCTCTTGACGATCCACCCGCCCATTGTGCAGCACGTCCTGCGGGAGTCGATCCTGGGGCGTGCTGGCGAGGAGGGGATCCTCGATCTGCGGGTGGTCAATATGCGCGACTTCGCCCTCTCGAAGCATCAGTCGACCGATGATTATCCCTACGGCGGTGGCGTCGGGCTGGTCATGAAGCCCGAACCGGTGGCCGGGGCGGTCGCCTGGTGCAAGGAGCGCGCTCCGGAAGGGGCGAAGCCTGCGCGCGTGATTCTCATGGATCCCCAGGGCAAGGTCTTCAACCAGCGGCTGGCGGAGGAACTCTCGCGGGAGGATCATCTGATCCTCGTCTCCGGCCGCTACGAAGGGTTCGATGAGCGGATCCGCTCGCTGGCGACCGACGAGATCTCGATCGGGGACTATGTGCTGATGGGTGGGGAGCTCCCCGCCCTGGTGATGATCGAGGCGGTGACCCGCCTGATCCCGGGTGTCCTTGGCGACATTGAGTCCAGCGTGCAGGAGTCCCACAGCTCCGGTCTGCTGGAAGGGCCGCAGTACACCCGCCCGATCGAATTCGCCGGCATGCGCGTTCCCGAGATCCTGACCTCCGGCAACCACGGTGCGGTGGAGCGTTGGCGGCGGGAGCAGGCGCTCCGACGGACCTTTGAGCGCCGGCCCGACATGCTGGAGACGGCTGATCTGTCGCACAATGACCAGGTGCTGCTGGCACGGTGGCGGGGTGAGGAGCCACCGCCGGATCCGCAGAAACGGAAACGGCGGCGCTAGTGCATTTTCTCCTTGCCTGACCTGTCACGGCTTGGTATAATGAACTGCGTGTCATAACGGACGGTCCGCTGTCGGATCCCCTTCCACGCTCGGAAGGCCCGGCATGAACGTCACGTACAAGGGGTGAAAACATTGTCCACGATTATCAATGAGATCGAGCGTGAGTTCCTCCGCAGCGACATTCCGGCCTTCCGCCCTGGCGACACCGTCAAGGTGATGGTCAAGGTCGTTGAAGGCTCCCGTGAGCGCCTCCAGGCGTTCGAGGGTGTCGTGATCAAGCGGCAGGGTGGCGGTCTGAATGAGACCTTCACTGTTCGGCGTGTCTCCTACGGTGTCGGCGTCGAGCGGACCTTCCCGGTCCACAGCCCGCGCCTGGCCTCCATTGCGGTGGTCCGCCGTGGTGTCGTCCGCCGGGCGAAGCTCTACTACCTGCGGAACCTGACCGGCAAGGCAGCCCGTATCCGCGAGAAGCAGTTCGTGAAGCCCGCCAAGGACTAATGACGCAGCCAGAATCGCTCCGCCTGACCTGTCACTGGTCGGGCGGAGCGTTTCCGTACCTGCGGGTGGGCGCTGGCTCTGCACGTGGCTCGGCGGCCCGTCTGCCGGTCAGATTCGATAGCGGCAAGGGGGATCGGTTACATGGCGGAGATTACGGAGGTGCCGCCGCCTGGCAGGCGGAAGTCGCCGACTCGCGAGTTGATCGAGACGGTCCTGCTGGCCCTGGCGGTGGCGCTGGTCATTCGTTCCTTCGTGGTGGAGGTCTACCGGGTCGAGGGTAGCTCCATGGAGGCGACACTGCACAACGAAGAGCGGGTGCTGGTCAACAAGTTCATCTACCGCTTCCGGAAGCCGGAGCACGGCGAGGTGATCGTCTTCGCATACCCAAAGGGGCCGGAGCGTGACTTCATCAAACGGGTGGTGGCGGTCGCTGGCGACACGGTGGAGATGCGGGACGGGAAGGTCTATGTGAACGGCGTACTCTTTCCCGAGGTCTCGACTGTGCGCATGACCAACCAGGACATGGAGCCCGTGGTTGTGGAGGCGGATTCGGTCTGGGTTTTGGGGGATAATCGGAACAACAGCGAGGACAGCAGGTACTTCGGAGTCGTGCCGCTGGCGAATATCCGCGGTCCTGCCTTCGCTCGGATTTGGCCGCTGACGCGGATCTCGGGTTTGACCAATCCCGTGGATCAGGCGGGTGTTCAGTTGGGGAGGTAACGTAACGTGCCTGTGATTCAGTGGTTCCCAGGCCACATGGCCAAGGCGAGACGGACCTTGGAGGAGAACGCTCCACTGGTGGATGTGGTCCTCGAGATTGTGGACGCTCGCTGCCCGCTGGCCAGCCGGAACCCGGACCTCATGAAGATCGTCGCGCAGAAGCCCCAGGTCCTGATTCTGAACAAGGCTGACCTGGCCGAGCCGGGCGTGACCAAGGCCTGGCTCGCACGCTTTCGCGCCGAGGGACGGGTCGCGGTCGCACTGGATGCCGTAAAGGGGACCGGCGCCCGAGAGGTCCTGGCGGGGGTGAAGGAGGCGTTTGGCCCGACCCTGGCGGCGTGGACGGCCAAGGGGCGGAAGCCTCGCCCGGCACGGGTCATGGCGGTCGGCATTCCGAATGTCGGCAAGTCATCGGTCATTAACCGGTTGGTTGGCGCCCGCAAGGCGGTGGTCGGCGACAGGCCGGGTGTGACACGTGGCAAGCAGTGGGTCCGGATCGGGACCGACGTGGAGTTGCTGGACATGCCGGGGATTCTGGTGCCCAGGTTTGAAGAGCAGTGGGACGGGATCCTCCTCGCCGCTATTGGGGCGATCAAGCAGGAGGTATTCGACCAGCGCATGGTCGCCGTTCAGATGCTGCCCTTGCTCATGCGCAAAGCGCCGGAGGCAATGGCGGAGCGGTACGGTGTGACGACCCTGGCGGCGGAGCTAGAGGCCAACCTGGAAGCCATGGGGCGACACAGAGGCCTGATCCGGGCGGGGGACCAGGTGGAGGTCGAAAAGGTAGCGGCCTTGCTGCTGAAGGAGCTGCGTGAGGGGCGCATGGGGCGCATCTCGCTGGAGGAGCCAACGGCAGAAGCCTAGGTGGAGAGACTCTCGGTGGTCGGACCGGGGGTCTTTCGCATTGGGGGCAGGGGGCTCCTTTCTTAACAGAATCAGAGTGGGGCAGACGATCTCGGCAGGATTTTTTGAAAAAGCCGTCGAACTTCACTCACGCAGTACCCGACGGGCCGGACGGGGTGCCTTTTTTCTTGTCTTCGCTCTGGCAAAGGCGGATCTCCAGGCGATCGGGGTGGGGGTGGAAACGAGACTTGCGCATCAATATTAAGAAGATGAGCCTGAAGAAGCTTCAAACCCTGATCGCTGAGAAGGGGCCGGAGGTCTATCCGCAGGTGATCCAGGCGCTGGGCGAGGATCCGCGTGGGGGCGCGCAGAAGCTGGTCCGGTATTGCCAGTCGCGAATGGACGAGTGGGAACGGGAGCGGGATCGGATCGGGCGCATGTACAGCTACGAGCGGCAACTCTGGGCAATGGGCTACAACATGGTCGCCGGGTTGGATGAGGTGGGGCGGGGGCCCCTGGCGGGTCCAGTGGTCGCTGCGGCGGTGATCCTGCCGGGCGAGGTGGTCCTCCCGGGGATCGACGACGCCAAGCGCCTTTCGCCACGCCGTCGCCAGGAGTTGTATGAGACGATTCGTGAGCACGCTGTCGCCGTGGGAGTTGGCATGGTTCATCCGGAGGGGATCGACGAAGCCAGTGTCATGCTTGCTACATACAAGGCGTTGATCAAGGCTGTCAGCGATCTGGCTGTGCAGCCAGACTACCTCCTGATCGACGGGCTGCACCTGCCCAACGTGACCCAGCCGCAGGTGCCCGTGGTGGGCGGCGATACCCAGTCTTGCTCAATCGCCGCGGCTTCGATCGTGGCGAAGGTGGTGCGTGACGAGTACATGATCGAGATGGACCGCCAGTTCCCCGAGTATGGCTTTGCCAATCATAAGGGATACGGCACCGCTGAGCACCGGGCCGCCCTGGAGCGGTACGGACCTTGTCCCCTGCACAGGAAAGCGACCGGGGGCTCGCGGGATATCCTGTCGCTGACCCCGAGTCTGCCCTTCGTGGAGGACTAGGTGGACCGCCACCAGGTGGGGCGGGAGGGCGAAGGGGCCGCTGCGGCCTTTCTCGTCTCCCGAGGGTACCGAATTCTGGAGCGGAACGTGCGCTTTCGGATCGGCGAGATTGATCTGGTCGCAGAGGAGTCCGGTTACCTGGTCTTTGTCGAGGTGAAGACCCGCAAGGGCACTGGGTACGGCACGGCGGCTGAGGCGGTGACACCGCAGAAGCAACGCCGCCTGGTCCGGCTGGCGGGTCTCTACCTGGCCCACCGGGGCGGCGCGGTCCCACCCTGTCGCTTTGACGTGGTAACGGTAGAGTTGAGCCCGACCGGAGAGTGGGTCTATCAGGTGATTCAGGGAGCGTTCACAACCTAGAGGCCAAACCGCCCGGCGCTGGTGTGCCGGGCGGTCTTTCTTCGGGACGGGGAGGGGCCTACATGACGGTGGCGCCGCCGGCAGCGGTCACATCGGTAGTGGTACCGTCGGTGATCATGGGCTGCATTCCCGTAACCTGGAGTTGGGAGAAGCTGCCCGTGAAGACGGTGTTGCTGGGCGGGAACGCCCCGGGGATTCCTGGGTTAAGCACGCCGCCGAAGATCAGGGTCGGTCCGACCCATGAGCCGGCAACGGGGCCGGGCTGAGCAAGAGGAATGGAGCCGGTGGGGTGGAAGCCGGTGGTGCGCCGCTGCGGGCAGAGCATGGCGTCGGGCACGGTGCCGTTGCCGTTGACTGTGGTCATCCGCCCGGCGATGGCGGAGGGCGCTGCGGCCATGCCATTGCTGATCACACTGCGGACCACCTTGGCGCAGATGAAGATGATCGACTTGTCGATCAGGGTAGTAAAAGAGCCGGAGTGCTGAAGGTTGGCCGGTTCCTCGAGCTCACCTTCCACGAATGCCTGCAGGATCACGCAATTGTCCCCTGGCTGGGCGCCGGGCACCGGGATCAAGGCGGTGAAGGCGATGTCTACGTCTACGTCCATAATGTTGCCGGTAATGGTCGCTGTTACCCCGCTACACCCTTGCACGGTTCCTGGTATGGGAAAGCCAGCGTTTGCTTGTTTAAACATGATATCCTTGCGGAGACGACCATCGATGATGATCTTGTCGAAGACGACCTTGCAGCGGTCCACGATCACCGTCTTCCGAATCTCCTTGATCTCCTCGACGTGGCATCCCAGGTCGATGGTCTGACAGATCAGCTCCTGGACGTTGCCGGCGCCAATCACCTGTTGCATTTCAAACGCCATGGGGGGGCACCCTCCTGAGCCACGCAAAGTTGGTTCACACGGTGGCCCTCTGTTAGATTATGTCTACACGATGGCTGGAGTGCGGTCTTGGTCCCACTTTCTGAGGCGAACTGACGAGACCAACTGGATGGTATTGACAACGCGTGTTCGGTGGCGCATAATGAAATCCAGAAAATGGGTGATGCGGTACTGAGACCGGGAGGCGGGCTCTCTGTGACATTTGTCCGGGTCCTGAGCTATGCGATCCAGGGGATCGATGCCGTTCCCGTGGCCGTAGAGGTCGACGTGAGCCCTGGCCTGCCTGGGTTCGAGGTGGTTGGCCTGCCCGACGCAGCGGTCCGGGAAGCGCGTGAGCGGGTGCGGGCCGCCATTCGCAATGGGGGCTGGAGCTTCCCCATGCAGCGGATCACCGTTAATCTCGCCCCGGCCTATACCCGGAAAGAGGGCGCCGGCTTTGATCTGGCGATGGCCCTCGGCGTCCTGGGGGCGGCGGGCCAGTTCGACCCGGCGCTGCTGGGGCGGTTCGTCGTAGCAGGCGAACTGGCGCTAGACGGCGCCCTCCGCCCCGTCCGTGGGGCCTTGGCCATGGCTCTAGCCACCCGCAAACTGTCCGGCGAACTGGTGCTCATCCTGCCTCCAGAGAGCGCCCTGGAAGCGACAGCCGTTGGCGCACCGGTCCTGGTGGCTGGCCAACTGGCCGAGATCGTGGACCACCTGACCGGGCGCACTCCGCTGAGCCCCCCGCAGCCTGAGCCAGAGCGAGAGCCCAGCGGTGCGAGCCCGCTTGACCTGGCCGTGGTCCGTGGCCAGGCGGTGGCCCGCAGAGCACTCGAGGTGGCAGCCGCTGGCGGGCACAACCTCATGATGATCGGCCCTCCTGGGGCGGGCAAGAGCCTGTTGGCCCGGTGCCTTCCCACGATCCTCCCGCCGCTGGGTCCGGAGGAGGCCCTGGAGGTCAGCCGGATTCACAGCGTGGCGGGCATGCTCTCCGGCGGCCGGCTCATGCGTCACCGACCTTTCCGGTCGCCTCACCATTCAGCCTCCCGATCCGCCCTATTGGGTGGGGGCAAACCGATCAGACCGGGTGAGGTGACCCTTGCCCACCGAGGGGTCCTCTTCTTGGATGAGTTGCCCGAGTTCCGGCGCGACGTGCTGGAGGGTCTGCGTCAACCCCTGGAGGACGGCTCCGTTAGCCTGGCCCGGGTCCACGGCAACCTGGCATTCCCCAGCCGGCCGATGTTAGTGGCTGCGGCCAACCCCTGCCCCTGCGGCTACTTCGGCAACGAGAGCCGGCCTTGCACCTGCCCGTCGGCGGCAATCACGCACTACCGGGCCCGACTCTCCGGGCCGCTCCTCGATCGGTTTGACCTGCAGCTCTTCCTCGACCCCGTCACCTATGAAGAGTACCGGGCGACCGACCAGGCGGAGTCCTCGGCGGTGGTGCGTCGGCGTGTGGAGCGGGCAAGGCAGGTTCAGGCGAACCGACTTGCGGGTACCGGCGTCTCCTGCAATGCGGAACTCAGCCCCGCCCAGGTGAGGCGGTACTGCCGGCTGCCGGTCGGTGGAGAGCAGTTGATGCGCAACGCCATGGAGCGGTTGGGGCTGTCGCTGCGGGGGCACGACCGGGTGCTCAAGATGGCCAGAACGATCGCCGACCTGGTGGGGGCGGATCAGATCGAACTGCCCCACCTGGCCGAGGCGCTCCAGTACCGGGGGATCAACGAGCGAATCTAGCGCTCACAGGCGACTGGGGTCGCTCCCCCTGCGCATGCTAACCAGGACCGGCTGTGGTCGGTCTGATAAATGTGCAGGGAGGGGTCAGATTGGCCAAGGAGAACGGCTACACGGTCCACGAGGGGCCCATGGCCGACACGCGCGGCACCGACTGGCGGCAGGACGCCGCCAAGCTGGAGGCGGTCAACCAGCGCCGGATCGAGAATCCCATGCAATCGCTGCCGAACAGCATGACCACCATTGACAAGGCTCATGCCTTCCGGGCGAAGTCCGATGAAGGCAGCGTTGACCAGACCGAGATCGCACGAGAAGGTGGCGACACGGTGAGGGTCGAAGAGTAAGGTGTGCAGCAAAGGGGGAGGCGACGCCTCCCCCGTTCGTTCCCCCAGCCCCAGGCCGGAGGTGTGCCTCTATGGACAGAGCAGAGATCACGCGGCTGGTGGTCGCCACCGGGGAAGAGATCAGGGACGATGCCGGTCACGTGGTGGGCTATGTCTCCCAGCCAGCACGCTTCAAGTTAGATCGCTCCTACCTCGCCCGCGGCGGATTCCTCGTCGTCGTGCGCGACGAGGAGAGCGGGGAGTACATTGGCACCGAGTATGATGCCCTACCCCACCCCAAGACCCGTCAGCCCTACCCGGCCGGACACTCGGAACAGGTGTGGCGAACCCGGGATCTCGACGAAGCGGTCAGCCGTGTCATGGAGAGTCTCACTCCGGCGGAGCGTCGTTCGTAAGCACGTCATATTTGCGAGCTGACCCGAGGAGGAATAGTACGATGCCAGAATCCGGCGGTTCTCTCCCCAAGCCTGACCGGGTGATCGACCTGTACGGCGATGTCTGCCCGATCACTTTCGCCAAGACCAAGATCGCCCTCGAAGAGATGCAGATCGGCCAGGTCCTGCTGGTCCTGCTGGATTATGAGCCCGCTCATCGGAATGTGCCACGCAGCGCTGAGATGTACGGGGATCAGGTGCTGGCTGTCACGGCAACCGAGTCGGGGACGTGGGAGGTCCTGATCCGCAAGCAGGTCGAGTAGGCGAGGGCGCCCCTCATGAAGCGCCGGTTGTCAGAGCGACCGCAGAAAGGGCAGGATCAGGTCGTGAAACTGGTCGGGGTGCTCCTCGTGGGGCAGGTGACCGCACTCCGGGAAGACGACCAACCGGCTGTTCTTCAGCCTCTTCGCCAGCTGTGTGGCGTGGGAGACCGGCACCCACGGATCATTCTCCCCCCAGACGATCAGGCTCCGGTGCTCGATCTCGGGAAGCCGGGGGGCGCTCGCCCCGAAATCGGCCGCGCGCAGGACCGCCAGCAAGGTGCGTGCCGAACCCGCTAGCCTGGCCGGCAAGTGGTAACCCTCCACCGCGTCGGACGTGACCCGGTCTGCCAGGTGGTACCCTTCCCGCAGCGACCTGGCGGCGAACCGCCGGTTGAGCACGGCGCCCCGCACGAGGAGTGGACCCAGGATCGGCAGCCCGAGACAGTAGCGCTCCAGGGGGGCTCTGCGCCGCTGGATCAGCGCAGAAGGTGCGACCAACACGAGCCCGCTCACCCGCTCCGGGTGCCGAAGCGCGAGCCGGAGGGCAACCTCGCCGCCCATTGAGTGGCCCACCAATGCCGCACGCTCGACCCCCTGGCTGGACATGAAGGCGGCCAGCATATCGGCCTGATCATCCAGGGTGAGGCCGCCTGATGGCCACCGCTGGGAGAGGCCCCATCCGCGCAGATCCGGGGCGAAGCAGCGAAACTCCCGGGCGAGGACCGGCAGGTTGCGCCGCCAGGTGAAGGACCACGCAAAGAAGCCGTGGATCAGGAGAAGGGCCGGTCCAGAGCCGCCATCTACATAGTGAATCGCCTCGCCACACACCTGGGCGAACCGACCGAACCAGCCGACCGGGTGTCGGTCAATCAGCCGCTGGACCTTCTGGGTAAAGCGCTCGGACTCCATGGGATCCCTCCCCGCTCAACGGGTGGTTCGACAGGATCAGAGTGGGTCCCTTTCCATTGCAGAGGGTATCGGGTATAATGCAAAGTTGAAACGCCAAAGGGGGCCGATATGATGAATCCATACCTGGACACCCCGCTCGCCCGACGCCTCATGGCCATGGCCGATGAAGCGCTTCCCCGCGTGGTGGATGAAGTGATCACCATCTGCCAGATTCCGGCTCCCACCTTCGATGAGAAGCGCCGTGGGGAGTATGTGCAGGCTCGTATGAAGGAGATCGGTCTGGACGATGTCCACCGCGACGAGGTAGGCAACGTGGTGGGCCGGATCCGGGGAAGGGGAGAGGGACCCTCGGTCCTGCTGGCCGCTCACCTGGACACAGTCTTCCCCGCCGAGACCGATGTGATCGTCCGCCGAGACGGCGACATTCTGCGGGCCCCCGGTGTTGGCGACAACTCAGCCAGCGTGGCCGTCATGCTCCACACCGCTCGGCTGCTGATTGAGACCAAGGCGGAGTTGGCTGGCGACCTGATCTTTGCCGCAACTGTTGGCGAGGAGGGTCTCGGCAACCTGTACGGGATCCGTGCGGTCATGGAGACGCACCGGCACGAGGTCGACTATGTGCTCCCGCTGGATGGTTCCCTGGGAGGGCTCGTCCGGGAGTCGGTTGGCAGCCGCCGGTTCCGCCTGGTTGTGACCGCTGACGGCGGGCACTCCTGGGGCGCCTTTGGTGTGCCGAGCGCCATTCACAGCCTGGGGCGGATGATCGCGCAGATCAGCGAGATCCGGGTCCCTGCCAGCCCGAAGACGACCTATAACGTGGGAACGATCAGCGGCGGTACCTCGGTGAACACCATTGCCGCCAGCGCCGAAGCGGTGATCGACCTCCGCTCCCTGGACCGGGACGAACTGCTCAAGCTGGAGGAGAAGCTCCGGCGGATCGTGAGCAGCGTGTCAGCCCACACCGGTGTGGTCTCGGAGTTGGAGCTGTTGGGCGACCGCCCGACTGGCTGGATCGGGGAGGATCATCCGCTCTGCCGGCTGGTCCGTGAGGTTCACGCCCAATTCGGGATCCAGACCCGGTGCTACCCGTCATCGACCGACGGCAATATTCCGCTCTCCATGGGGATCCCGGCCGTCACGGTCGGTGTCACCCTGGGTGGCAACGGTCATCGGCTTGACGAATACATCCATACATCGCCGCTCGCCAAAGGGTTGGGACAGGTTCTGCTCCTGCTCCTTGGCGCCCAGCAACTGCCCAGACGAGCCCGGTAGCACGACTGCCCGGGCTTTTCTATCAGGGGGGAGCAGTGGTGGAGGAAGCGCTGCGCTGGCTGATCTACACCCGAGCCCGTGGGGTGGGCCGGGTGCGGCTGGGCCACCTCATGGAGGCCTTTCCGAATGCTGACGAGGCCTGGCGGATCGGGCCGGGCGAACTGGCCGCGATCCCGGGGTTTGGACCGGCGGTGGCGGAGGCGTTCCTCGCTGTGCGGCGGGACCCAGACGCCCGCCGGGAGGCGGAGCGAGACCTGGAGCGGGCTCGGGTGGCCGGTCTCCGCCTTCTCTTGCTGACCGACCCGGCCTATCCCGCACAACTGAAGCGGATCCCCGACCCGCCGCCGATCCTTTATCAGGCGGGTCCCTGGGAGGATGATCACCGGCCCATGGTCGGTATCGTTGGGACCAGGAAACCGACCCCGTACGGTCTGGCCACAGCGGAACGATTTGGTCGGGAGCTGGCGGAGGCGGGGGCGGTTGTCGTCAGTGGCATGGCCAGGGGAATCGATGCCGCTGCGCATAAAGGGGCCCTCTCCGCGGGTGGAACTTCCATCGCGGTACTTGGCGGCGGCGCCGATCTCTGCTATCCTCGTGAATCAATGGGCCTGTATCGGGCAATGAAGGAACGAGGAGCGATTCTCTCCGAACAGCCCCCGGGTACAGAGCCCCGCCGGGAGAACTTCCCCGAGCGGAACCGGATCATTAGCGGGTTGAGCCATGGGATCGTGGTGGTGGAGGCCGGCGAGAAGTCAGGAACCCTGATCACGGTCACCCACGCACTCAGCCAGGGGCGGGAGGTCTTCGCTGTGCCTGGCCCGGTGACCAGCCCCATGTCAGTGGGGCCGCACCGGCTGATCCGGGAGGGCGCCTGTCTGGTCGAAAACGCCCGGCAGGTGCTGGAGGAGCTGGGGCTACTGGCTCCGTCTGAGGGGCGGATCGAGCGCTCACCGATCGGCCTCAGCCATGAGGAGCAACGGCTCCTCGGGTGGATGGGCACGGCGGTATGGCGGGCGGGAGACCTCGCCACGGCCTGTGGCCTGTCGATCCCGGAGGTGCAGGCGACCCTGACCATGCTTGAGATCCGGGGCGCCGTGCGGCGCCTGCCGGACGGTCAGTACAGCCGGTCCGCTTCGGCCAATGAAGTGAGTAGCTGATTGCAGAGTCTGAGGGTCCACGGAGAAGCGCCGTGGCAGAGCACACGGGGGTGTGGATTGGGTGCCCAAGAACCTGATTATCGTGGAGTCCCCGGCCAAGGCTAAGACGATCGAGAAATTCCTCGGGCGAAAGTTCAGTGTAAAGGCCTCGATGGGCCATGTGCGCGATCTGCCCAAGAGCCAGCTCGGCGTCTCGGTGGAGGACGGGTTCGAGCCGAAGTATATCACCATTCGCGGGAAGGGCGATGTCCTGAAGGAACTGCGGGACAGCGCCAAGAAGGCCGAGAAGGTCTATCTGGCGACCGACCCTGATCGTGAGGGTGAGGCGATCTCATGGCACCTGGCGCAGGTGCTGAAGATTCCCACCGACCAACCGGTGCGGATCGAGTTCCATGAGATCACCAAAGATGCGATCCAGAAGGCGATCAAGAAGCCGCGGCCGATCGATCTCAACCGGGTTGAGGCACAGCAGGCGCGCCGCATTCTGGACCGGCTCGTGGGGTACAAACTCAGCCCGCTGCTCTGGCGGAAGGTACGGCGCGGCCTCTCAGCGGGGCGTGTCCAGTCCGTAGCGGTCCGGCTGATCGTCGACCGTGAGGAGGAGATTCGGGCGTTCAAGCCCGAGGAGTACTGGACAATCACCACCAGGCTCTCGCCGGTTGACGGCTCACCCTTCGCCGCCAAGTACTACGGCACGACCGAGGGCAAGGTCGAACTCACGTCCCGCAGCGATGTCGACACGGTCCTCACCGCAATGGGCGGTGCTGGAGCGACACCGGAGGCGCTAGCGGGCATGACCCTGATCGTCAAGGCGGTCAAGAAGAAGGAGAAGCGCCGGAACCCGGCCTTTCCCTTCACCACCTCCAGCCTGCAGCAGGAGGCTTCCCGCAAGCTCGGCTTCACCGTCCGGCGTACCATGGCGGTGGCCCAGCAGCTCTATGAGGGCCTGGACCTTGGTGAAGAGGGGCACACCGGTCTGGTGACCTATATTCGTACCGATTCGACCCGGATCGCCGCAGAGGCCGAGTTGTCCGCCGCCGAGTATATTAAGGGGCAGTATGGCCCGGAGTACCTGCCAACCGAGAAGCGCGAAGCCGAGAAGAAAGCGAACGAGCAGGGCGCCCATGAGGCGATCCGCCCCACCGAGGTGACCCGCACTCCGGAGTCGGTCAGGCCCTTCCTCAGCAACGATCAGTTCAAGCTCTACCGGCTGATCTGGGAGCGCTTCGTCTCCAGCCAGATGGCCCCCGCCGTGTTGGACACCGTCTCGGTAGAGATCGCCGCCGGGGACCAGATCTTCCGGGCCAGTGGACAGACGATCAAGTTCCCCGGCTTCATGAAGATCTACACCGAGGGCGAAGACGAAGAGGGACCCAAGGACGAGGACGGGCTCCTACCCGAGTTGATCGAGGGGCAGTCCCTCACCCTGGTCTCGCTGGAAGAGCGGCAGCACTTCACCCAGCCGCCCCCCCGCTACTCTGAAGCGATGCTGGTAAAGGCCCTGGAGGAGCGAGGGATCGGTCGACCCTCCACCTACGCCCCGATCATTGAGACGGTTCAGGCCCGCGGCTACGTGGAGAAGCGGGAGAAGCGGTTCGTTCCCACCGAGCTGGGGCAGATGGTCACGACGATCCTGAAGGAGTACTTCCCGGGCATCATCGACGTCGAGTTCACGGCGGGCATGGAGCATGAACTGGACGAGGTGGAGGAGGGCGACTCCAACTGGAAGGAGATCCTGGCCGAGTTCTTCGGCCCCTTCGAGGCCACCTTGAAGGAGGCGGAGGAGAAGGTCGGCGGCTTCGAACTGGAAGATGAGGTCTCCGACATCCCCTGCGATAAGTGCGGGCGGATGATGGTGGTCAAGTATGGCCGGTTCGGCAAGTTCCTCGCCTGCCCGGGCTTCCCCGAATGCAAGTCCACCAAGCCGATCTTCGAGGAGACGGGCGTCCGGTGCCCGGTCTGCCAGGAGGGCATGGTCGTCGAGCGCAAGTCGAAGAAGGGGGGCCGCCGTTTCTACGGCTGTGCCCGCTACCCTGAGTGCGACTTCGTTTCGTGGGAGAAGCCGGTCAACCGGCCCTGCCCCGAGTGTGGGGCATCCTACCTGGTGGAGAAGAAGCATAAGGAACTCGGCCTGGCTCACGTCTGCAAGGCGGAAGGGTGCAACTATGCCGAGGCGGTTGAGGAAATGGAAGAGGTGCCATCGTAAATGACTCAGCCCCATATCACCGTCATAGGCGCAGGCCTGGCGGGTTCGGAGGCGGCCTGGCAGGCCGCCTCCCGTGGTGTAAAGGTGACCCTTTACGAAATGCGACCGGTGCGGCGCACGGCCGTCCATCAGACCGACATGTTCGCCGAGTTGGTCTGCTCCAATTCGCTGCGCGGCGCGGGCCTGGAGAACGCCGTGGGCCTGCTCAAGGAAGAGATGCGCCGGCTGAACAGTGTGATCATGGACCAGGCGCTGGCGAACTTCGTACCTGCCGGTGGCGCCCTTGCCGTGGCGCGGGAGCACTTCTCGGCCGGGGTTACCGAGGCGGTCATGAAGCATCCGAACGTGACGGTCATTCGGGAGGAGGTTCCGCGGATCCCCGACGAGGGGATCGTGGTGGTAGCGACGGGCCCCCTCACCTCCGATACCCTGGCCGCCGATATCCTCCGGTTCACGGGTGAGCAGGCGCTCTCGTTCTACGACGCCGCCGCACCGATTGTGAATATCGAGACGGTGGACATGGATAAGGTGTTCCGGGCAAGCCGGTACGGGAAGGGCGAGGGCGACGACTACCTGAACTGTCCGATGAACAAGGAGGAGTACGACGCCTTTGTCGAGGCGCTCCTGTCGGCGGAGAAGGCGATCCCCCACAATCCGGAGGATGAGAAGGTCTGCTTCTTCGAGGGCTGCCTTCCCATTGAGGAGATGGCCAGGCGGGGCCCTCAGGTGCTGCGCTACGGGCCGCTGAAGGCGGTGGGGCTGGACGACCCCCGCACGGGTCGCTGGCCTTACGCTGTGGTGCAGTTGCGGCAGGACAACGCGGCGGGGACGCTCTACAACCTGGTCGGCTTCCAGACCAGCCTGAAGTGGGGCGAACAGAAGCGGGTCTTCCGCATGATCCCCGGTCTGGAGAATGCCGAGTTCGAGCGACTCGGTGTGATTCACCGGAACACCTTCATGAAGTCGCCCCGCATTCTCAACCCGACAGCCGAGACCAGGAGCCGACCCGGCCTCTTCTTCGCCGGGCAGATGACCGGGGTCGAGGGGTACGTGGAGTCGGCTGCCGGCGGTCTGGTGGCGGGGATCAACGCCGCCAGGCTCGCCCTGGGGCAGGAACTGGTCACCTTCCCGCGCGAGACGGCGATCGGATCGCTTCTGCACTACATTACCCACGCGGACCCCGATCACTTCCAGCCCATGAATATCGTCTTCGGGCTCATGCCCGAGCTGGGCGGGCCGAAGATCAAGGACAAGCGGCTGCGGAAGCGAACCATAGCCGAGCGCGCCTTGAAGCTTCTGGAGGAATGGGCGCCGGGAGCCCTGGGCGTGCAGCTGCTTCCACCGCGGGCTGAGCTTACTGCGACCGAAGGTGATGAGTAGAAACGCCTGGCGCAAAGGGGCGGGCGACGCATAGCGACCGGGCTATAGGGGCATACCAGCAGCAAACTCCACGCGGAAGGCGTTCTACCGCCCCCCGGAGTTTGCTGTCTCGCGTCAGGGCGGAGTGAGATCTCCTTTCCGCCCTTCATTTTCCGTGTCCCGAAAAATGTAACCAAATTGTCATCCGCAAGGCAATATTTGGCTACTTGGCGTGCGAAGCTGAAAGAGGGAGAGAGAGCGAAAGAAGAAGAGAAAATCAGCCGCGAAAAATTGACACGGAGTAGAGGTATTTTCTGAATTGTGGTCTTGCCCGTGGGGGATACTCTGTGCTAGGATAGTACCCGATTGAGGCTGAATCTGTTCCGCTTCACGGGATCCGAGACCCAACTCGTCCGGAATTGTTGCCAGGGCTATTCGTCTGTTCTGGTCGGCTATCCAAAGCCCGTCCCAAAATGGGTACTACGCCCTATTTGTAGACCTGGGTATTCGTATGGTAAAGTCAGAAAGCCCGAAAGAGGATCGCCTGTGTGCAGGTGGACTCAATTGGCTGAGATCATTTCTTCCAGGGCGCCCTATCGGCCTCCCGGCTCCGCGTGAGTCGGTAGCCTCCAGGTTCGCCCTCGGATTACTTCGACAGCGGAGGCGATTCATCGGGCAGCAATAACGGGGATGCGTCATCCACCTACCAACTCGCAATGTACCCTCCACTCATGCACGGCTTTTGGCCGTACCATGGCAGACGCCCTCAGACGATTCCCGCCTGGTGTTACGTTGGTTCCGCACGTCCCTGCGTTGACGGATCATGAAGCCGTTCCCATTGTGCGACTCGGAGAAGCTGCTCCAGCGTTTGGCACTCGGTGCCCCTGCCATCGCCCACGTCCGACTATGGTCCCGGACCAGCCGACGAAGAAGGGAAAGATACAGGAATCGTAGCCAATCAGGAAATTAGCCGCTTCACCCCATAGACACTCCCACACCGATGACTGACTGAAACGGAGGAACCTTTGAATGAAGACGCTGCTGGAAAAGACCCGTCGGATTAACCGCCTGCTGCAGAAGAGCGCTGGTAGCCATGTCAACTTTAACGAGATGGCCGTGGTCCTGTCGGAGTTGCTGAACGCCGATGTCTATGTCGGCTCCCGCAAGGGCAAGCTGCTGGGCGTCTGCCTGCAGTCCGGCACCCAGGAAAATCTGCAGAACGCCAATTTCACCGATGAGTTCAACGCTTCGCTCATGAAGCTTGATGATACCACCTCCAATACCGCCCAGGGCCACCTGGTGATCGTCAAGGGTGGTCAGGAGGTCCAGTTCCCCGCCAAGCTCGTCACCATCGTCCCCGTTAACGGTGGCGGTGAGCGCCTCGGCACGCTGCTCCTCGCTCGGTCCTCCGAGTTCGCCGACGAGGATCTGATCCTGGCTGAGCAGGCTGCCACGGTTGTTGGCGTTGAGATCCTGCGTGCCCATGCTGGGGAGTTGGAGGAGGAGGCCCGCAAGAAGGCCGCCGTCCAGATCGCCCTTGGCACCCTCTCCTACTCCGAGCTGGAAGCTGTTCAGCATATCTTCGATGAGTTGGAAGGCAATGAGGGGCTTCTGGTCGCCTCCAAGATCGCCGACCGGGTTGGCATTACCCGTTCGGTTATTGTGAACGCCCTTCGGAAGTTCGAGTCCGCTGGCGTGATCGAGTCTCGCTCGCTGGGCATGAAGGGAACGCATATCAAGGTTCTGAACGACCGGCTCGTCGAGGAGCTCCGCAAGCTGCGGTAACTCGCCAATGACAGAAGCAAGCACCCCTCCCCGGAGGGGTGTTTTGTTTGGCGGTAGCAGGGATTGCTCACATAGTGAGAGAAGTTTTTCCCTGGAACCCCTGTGTGACCATTTGTCTAGCGGGCGGCAGACTACGATCATAGGAGCGGGAGGTGCCTCCGCATGATTCGGGTAACACGGTTCCGGACGAGTGGGGGTCAGTTTGTGGTCAACGCAGACCTGATCGAGACGGTGGAAGCAACACCGGACACGGTGATCACGCTGACCACAGGTCACAAGCTGATTGTTCAGGAGACCGTGGACGAAGTTGTCGATCTGGTCGTGGCGTTCAAGCGGGCCTGTCATACGCCACTGGCTATCGACGAACCGAGACAGGCGCGTAACGGAGATTCCGACGAATAGCGTGGTGAGGGCGCTGCTTGGCGAGCGTGGTGTGGCTCGCCGCAGGTCTGTTGGACGCGCCAAGGGGCGTACAGTCTCGTTTTCGGACTCGGCGCTACCTTGTTACGCCTATCCCGAGGAGGCCAAAGCTGTTGCGATTGCCAAAGATTAACCAAAAGGTAGAACTAAAGGTCCTGAGCGGCCCCTGGCGGGGCGCTTACTCAACCTATATAGCCGATCTGGACTCCCGCACGCTCTCTGTGGCGCAACCCATGGTGGGCGGCATGGCGGTGCCCCTTCCTCGCAATGAGGAGGTCGAACTGGAGTTCATCATCGAAAATGGTGACCGCCTCCACTTTACTACCCGCGTTCTGGGCCACTATGTCCAGGTGGTGCCTGTCATCACCCTGGCCATGCCCTCGCCTGACTCGGTCACCCGCCACCAGTTGCGGGACTTTGTGCGACTGGACGCAAATATCCCCCTCTACTACGCGATTAAACCCCCGGCGTCCGAAGGGCTCTCCCCGGACGAAGAGGACAAGCGAAAGGTGTTTCATAAGAGCCACACGATCGATATCAGTGGCAGTGGAGCGCAGATCCTGTTCAAGGAGTCCCACCCGGTAGGTACCATGCTTGACATCGTGCTCCAACTCGAGGGCATGAACCTGCCGATCACCGCTCAGATCGTTCGCATCGTCCAACAGGTCAAGCCTAAGGAGGTCTGGTTGGGCGTTCGCTTTACGAAGGTCGAAGAGCGGTACCGGGAGCGGATTATCCGGTATATCTTTAATGAGCAGCGTGCAAGACGTCAGAAGGGGCTCATGTAGCCGTTCAGAACGGTTGGGCTAGAGGAATAGGGAGGTGTGAAGAGGATGAGCACGGTCGATCAGGTGGAGGCAGAGCACCAACCGGAACCGCAGGACGGATCGGTCACTCTGACGCTATCCACCGATCTGATGGTGGCATCCATGTCGATCACGCCCCCGCTCCACGGTGGTGAGCCTGTTACCATGGAGCACGCCCTCGCCGAGCTGGCGACCGCAAAGGTCGTCTTCGGCGTTGATCTGCAAGCGGTGCAGGAGCTGGTGGCGACCGCAGCCCAACAGCCGGGAGGGGTGCCTGGCCCCAAGGTGGTCGTAGCCAGGGGGCGCACGCCGGTAAACGGGGAGAACGGTGCGATCATTCCCCATGAGCTTCTGCAGACTCAAAGCGGCTACCCGCAGGTGCGCGAAGACGGCCGGGTCGACTTCTTCCAACTCAACATGGTCCGGAATGTGAAAGAAGGAACAGTCCTGGCGACTCGCCAGGCGCCCACACGCGGCGTCCCCGGCTCGGACATTCTGGGGCGCCCCTTACCTGCCCGCGACGGGGCAGATGTGAAGCTGAAGGCGGGGAAGGGGGCCAAACTGGCCCCTGACCAGCAGTCCGTTCTGGCCGCTATCGAAGGGCACGCCTCCCTGTCAGCCAACGGCGAGGTCACCGTCTCACCGATCTTCACCGTACCGGAAGATGTGGACTTCAGCACGGGCAACATCGATTTTGTGGGCACCGTGATCGTTCGAGGCAACGTCAACCCAGGCTTCGTGGTCAAGGCGGCGCAGAATGTGGAGATCCACGGCGGGATCTCCGGCGGCGTGGTGGAGGCCGGTGGCGACGTGATCGTTCGCTACGGGATCCTGGGTGGCTCCAAGGGCCGGGTGGTGGCCGGCGGCAGCGTGCAGTGTCGCTTTGTAGAAGGGGCAGAGATCCGCGTGGGTGGCGATCTCACGGTGGTTGATGGAATCCTGCACGCTCGGGTGCAGGCCGGCGGAAAGGTCTCCCTGACCGGTTCGCGCGGCTCGATTATCGGCGGGCAGATCCGGGCGAGCGCCGAGGTCAACTGCCGAATCCTCGGCTCCAGCGCCGGCACGGTGACCGAGGTCATGGTGGGTGTCCCCCCCGAACTGCGGTCGGAGTATGAGCGGGTTCGGGCTGCCCTGCGCCAGGCCGAGGCGAAGTTCACCCGGGCCGCTCAGACGGTCGCTTTCTTACGTGAACTGGAGACCAGAAACCCCGAGGCGGTCACCCCCTACCACACCCAGATGATCCAGCAAGCGATGCGAAGCCAGAATCAGGGCCGTGTGGAGCGCGAGAAGTACCAGGTCAGTCTGGATGCCCTTGAGGCGGAGATTGATAAGCTGAAATCGGGGAATGTTCGGGCCTTTGAAGTCGCCTATCCGGGTGTTAAAATAGTCATAGGCTCTGAACGCTTCCCACTGACCGATCTCTATCACCGTACCTGCTTCTTCCTGTCGGAGGAAGGCGTGGTGGCAACAGCGCCGGCGTAGCACCCACTCGTTTCCCTCAGGAGGTGGCGTGACGATGGCTGTGAGACCCGTTGATTCGCTCACCATGCTCCCACGGCTGGATCAGGCGACGAGGCTGCTCCAGCAGAACGACCAGCACCCGTACGCCTTCCAGCACGTGCTGGGCTCCCAGATGCAGGAGAAGGCGGAGCGGGAACGGACACAGGTGCGCCAGAAGGCCGAAGCCGAGCACGGGACCGTCCAGCGGGAGAAGCAGGGCAAGGGCCAGCAGCAGGGCGCCCAGGAGCAGAGCGCCCAGGGCCAGAACAACCGCCAACAGGTGGAGCAGGAGAGCACGGGGCAGCGCCCCCGGCCTGCCACCCGTAACGGGCGGCTAGATGTAAAGGTGTAGCCAAGCCGCATGGAGTGGTGAGGCCCCGGCATAGACCGATGGTATAGCCGGGGCCTTTGCGCGCCCCGGAATGACCGGAGGTGGCAGACAGTGGTGAGCGGCGAACCCGGTGGACGGGGGTTGTTCTGGCGCGGCGTGCTGACTGGCGTGGCGGGGGTCACCGCCATACTGGCTCTCTGCGCGGGGCTGGTGGTGGAGCGGGGGGTGACTGTGCCCGTGCCGACCAGCCAGGTCTCCCGCCGGATAGAGGAGGAGGTGCGGGCCGCGGTTCGCCGGGAGTTGCCGGCGGTCCTGGCCGGGGTCCAGCAGGCGTTGCCGCGGCAGGTTGCGGCCGAGGCAGGCCGCCGGCTGGCTGGCGCCGAGATCGACCTGGGCGGCTTCCAGATCCCGGTGCCACAAGCGGCGGTCAAGGAGGTGGAGCAGGTGGTCGATATCGCCCTTCGCACCGGCCTCGAAGCGGTCACCCGCCAGGTCGACCTGGACGGGCTTGCGCAGCGGCTGAGCAGTCGAGCGGCCGGCCTGGCCGACCGGCATCTGCAGGCGATGCTGGCGGACCAGCCACTGGTCGTGCAGGTCGGCCCACTCCAGGTCCCCGTCCGGCTCGTGCCGCGCTGAAATCCATGCCGATCATCGAACCCCGGCTGGTAATCCCACGTATTATCCCATGAAGGGAGAATACCAAGGGAGGGGCCGGTATGCAGACAAGCTGGTTGAGTGAGGCGGAGTTGCTGGAGCAGGTGGGGCTGAGCACTGACGAACTGCGGTGGTACGAGGAGCAATTCGCCCAGCAGATGCGGTACCTGAAGCGGGCGGAGGGGGTATCCACCTGGTACAACCCCGACGCCGTGGCCATGCTGCGTGGCCTCTCGACAATGGTCTCCCAGGGGGCTACCCCCGAACAGATCAAGGGATGGTTCGGCCTCGCAGCCGCCCAGGAGGAAAATCCAGCGGTCCCAAGCTGATTCCAGGCAGAAAACCGTTTGCCAGCGGGTCCTGTATGTGCTAAGATATCCGATGGTGTGATTACACACGCTTGTGGACGGGCACGGCGATGCTGTCTCCCCGACAGTTCCGTCTCCGAATGAAGCAGGCGGAGGTTTCAAAATCTCGCGGAGGTGAGTGTTCCTAGTGTCTGTTATTTCTATGAAGCAGCTCCTTGAGGCTGGTGTCCACTTCGGTCATCAGACCCGCCGTTGGAACCCGAAGATGAAGGAGTACATTTTTACCGAGCGGAACGGCATCTACATCATCGACCTGCAGAAGACTGTCCGCATGGTCGACGGCGCCTACAACGCTGTGCGCCAGATGGCCGCCGACGGTGGCAAGCTCATCTTCATCGGCACCAAGAAGCAGGCTCAGGACGCCGTTCGGGAAGAGGCCGAGCGCTGCGGCATGTACTTCGTGAACCAGCGGTGGCTGGGCGGCATGCTGACCAACTTCGAGACCATTAAGCGGCGGGTCAACCGGCTGGCGCAGCTTGAGGAGATCGAGGGCACCGAGTACTGGAACAAGCTGACCAAGAAGGAGCAGGCCCAGCTCCTGAACGAGAAGGATAAGCTGGTCAAGTACCTCGGCGGCATTAAGGGCATGAAGTCCCTGCCCGACATGGCCTTCGTCATCGATCCCCGCAAGGAGCGGATCGCTGTCCAGGAGCTGCGGAAGCTGGGCATTCCCATCGTCGCAATCGTGGACACCAACTGCGATCCCGACGAGATCGACCACATTATCCCCGGCAACGATGATGCGATCCGTGCCGTCAAGCTCCTGACCGCAAAGATTGCGGATGCGGTCATTGAGGGCCGCCAGGGTGTCGACGCTTCGGCCGCTCCTCAGGCTGACGCCGAGGACGAGGTCACGTCGATGGACGAGATCGAGGCCGAGACCGCCGCTCAGGCGGAGTAGTCAAAGGTGAGCATGAGCGGGGCGGACCTGAGGAAGCCTATCCCACTGGATGGGATCGACGCCTTGGGCGCCCCGCCTTTGTACGTAACGCACGTGACATATTCTGACGGCGGGGCTTCCATACATAGGAACCCGCCCAACAGGGGGTATTTTTCATGGCTGAGATTACCGCGAAGATGGTAGCTGACCTGCGCGCCCGTACCGGTGCCGGCATGATGGACTGCAAGAAGGCGCTCATGGAGAACGACGGCGACTTCGACAAGGCCACCGACTGGCTCCGTGAGAAGGGCCTGGCCGCTGCGGCCAAGAAGGCTGGCCGCATTGCCGCTGACGGCCGCGTCCACGCTGTCGTGCGTGAGAACGCCCTGCTCGGCACCCTGGTCGAGGTCAACTCCGAGACCGACTTCGTCGCCAAGGGCGAGCAGTTCCAGGCGCTCTGCAACACCGTTGCGGAGACGATCCTGACCAAGAACCCGGCGAACATTGAGGCGCTGAACGAGCAGCTGGGCGACACCATTAAGCAGGCGGTTGCCACGATCGGTGAGAATATCCAGGTTCGCCGCTTCACCCGCTATGAGGTCGAGGGCGCTGGCCGGGTCCACGCCTACATTCACGGCGACGGCCGCGTCGGCGTGCTGATCAACCTGGCCGCTTCCTCCGCCGAGGTCGCCAACCACGAGGAAGTGAAGCATCTCTGCCACGAGCTGGCGCTGCAGATCGCCTCCATGAAGGCCCGGTACGTTGTCCCGGCCGAGGTGCCCGCCGCCGAGATCGAGCACGAGAAGGAGATCCTGAAGGCCCAGGCGATCAACGAGGGCAAGAAGCCCGAGATCGCCGAGAAGATGGTGGCCGGTCGGATTCAGAAGTACTACAAGGAAGTCTGCCTGCTGGAGCAGGAGTGGGTCAAGGACTCCGCCAAGACGATTGGCGCCCTGGTCAAGGAGGTCGCTGGCAAGGTCGGTGGCGAGCTGACCGTGAAGGCTTTTGCCCGGTACGAGAAGGGCGAGGGCATTGAGAAGCGGTCCGACGACTTCGCCGCAGAGGTCGCCAAGGCCGCTGGCACCAACTAGCACGGGCGCGAAGGAGGGGCGGGAGGTAAGCAGTTACCTCCCGCCTCATTGCGAGAGCCACTCTCGCCTGCGATCTGCATGAATCGGTTCGCAAGCGAGAGGAAACTCTTAGTGGGGCGTAGAAAGCTCCCTTCGGTGTCTGACGAGCCTTGACTGGAGGTTGGAGGATGCAAAGACCCAAGTATAGCCGGGTCATTTTGAAGCTGAGCGGCGAAGCACTGGCCGGCGCAAACGGGTTTGGGCTTGATCCGCAGGTCCTGGATGGCTTGGCTCGGCAGATCAAGTCGGTCCACGATCTCGGCATCCAGGTAGCGATTGTCGTAGGGGCCGGCAACTTCTGGCGGGGACGGTTGGGCCAGGAGATGGGCATGGACCGGGCCTCTGCCGACTATATGGGCATGTTGGCTACGGTTATGAACTCCCTGGCGATTCAGGATGCCCTCGAGAAGCATAATGTGACCACGCGGGTGATGACCGCTGTCGAAATGCGGCAGGTAGCCGAACCGTTTATCCGGCGGCGGGCGATCCGCCACCTGGAGAAGGGGCGGGTTGTGATCTTCGCTGCGGGCACCGGCAACCCCTATTTCACGACCGATACAACTGCGGCCCTGCGGGCGGCTGAGATCGAGGCCGAAGCGATCCTCATGGGCAAGCAAGGGGTGGAAGGGGTCTACGACTCCGACCCGCGCAAGAACAAGGACGCTGTGAAGTACCATGAGGTGACCTACCAGGAGGTTCTCGCCAAGAACCTGCAGGTCATGGACTCCACGGCGACCGCACTTTGCATGGATAACAAGATCCCGATTGTCGTATTCGACATGATGGGACCCGAATATGTGGTGAAGGTCGTCCTCGGTGAGGACGTGGGCCAGACATATGTCAGGGGGGATAAGGTATGACCAAGCAGATCGTTAAGGACGCAGAGGAGCGCATGAAGAAGTCGATCGAGGTCTTCCGGCAGGAGTTGGCTGGCATGAAGGCGGGGCGTGCTACCCCGGCCATGCTCGACAAGCTTCGGGTGGAGGCTTACGGTTCGCCGGTGCCGATCAACAATGTGGCCAACATCGAAGTCCCCGACTCCCGGACGATCGTGATCAAGCCCTGGGATCGCTCCATGCTGAAGGCGTTGGAGAAGGCGATTCTCACCTCGGACCTCGGCCTGAACCCCAACAATGACGGCATTGTGATCCGCCTGAATATCCCGCCCATGACCGAGGACCGCCGCAGGGACATGGTCAAGGTAATCCACAAGCGGACGGAGGATGAGCGGGTTACGGTCCGCAATATCCGGCGCGATGCGAACGACCAGATCAAGAAGGCCGAGAAGGAGAAGACCATCTCGGAGGATGAGTCCAAGCGGGCGCAGGACGAGGTTCAGAAGCTGACCGACAAGTATATCAAGGAAGCGGACCAGCTCATGGCCCTCAAAGAGAAGGAAGTCATGGAGGTCTAGGTGTGGAGAGCCGGTCGTGGCGGTGGGATCTGGTCGGGCTGCCCTGGGCTGAGGCGGAACCAATTCTGCAGGCCAGGGGTCTAAGGTACGAGACGACAGTGACTGCGCCACCCAACCGCCCGGTCGGTCTGGGGGAACTTCGAGTCGTGGCCCAGCGGGCCATGCCAGAGGGGGTCCTGTTGGTGCTGGCCCACCGGGAGTACGAGCGGTTATCGTAAGCACCGCTCCGCTGGTCTTCAGCAGCAGCACCCCACCTGGGCAGGGAGGTTTTCGAGGGGCGTGCTAGACAATATTCGTAGGTTGGTCGGCCTGGAGCGCGAGACGGCGCCGGCCGGGACCCAGACGCAGGAGAACCCCAACCCGGCCCGTCATGTGGGGATCATCATGGACGGGAACGGGCGTTGGGCGACCCAGCGCGGACTGCCACGGACGGCGGGGCATCGCGCCGGCGTGGAGGCGCTCCGGAATGTGGTGAAGGCGGCACCGGACCTGGGAATCCAGGTCTTGACCTGCTATGCCTTCTCCACGGAGAACTGGAAGCGACCGAAGGATGAGGTTGACACCCTGATGTTCCTGCTCCTGGAGTACTGCCGCCTCGAGGCGGAGACGCTCCACCGGAACGGGGTGAAGATCAACGCCATTGGGCGGATTGACCAGCTTCCCGCCCCGCAGCGCGAGGAGATTGACCGGGCCATGGCCCTCACCCGGGAAAATGACCGGCTGATCCTGAACCTGGCGGTCAACTACGGCGGCCAGGCCGAACTGGTGGATGCGGTTCGGAAGCTGGCCACCGAGGTGAAGGAGGGGCGGCTCGATCCCGCCGAGATCGATGTGGCAAGGATCGCAGCCAATCTCTACACCGCCGGGTTGCCCGACCCCGATCTGGTGATCCGGACAGCCGGGGAGTTGCGCTTGTCCAACTTCCTGCTCTGGCAGGCGGCCTACTCGGAACTCTGGGTGACCGACGTCTACTGGCCGGACTTCAAGGGAGAGCATCTGGAGCAAGCCCTGAGCGACTTCGCCCGGCGCGAGCGCCGCTTTGGGGCAGTCTAGCAGCAAAGCAGGTGACGTCTTGCGCACTCGCATTCTGACGGGCCTTGTGGGCATACCCTTGTTCCTGGGCCTGATGTACATTGGCAAGTGGCCCCTCCTCGCCCTCGTGGCGGGGATGGGCCTTATTGGCTTTCACGAGTATGGACGGATCTGGCAGCAGAAAGGGATCCAGGTCGGGCTGATCCCGGGAGGGCTGGTGACACTCGCCCTCCTGCTTCGGGCAGGCCTGGCCCCCGAGCAGACGGGCTATGTCGGCGCGATCCTGGCGGTTGGGGTGATCCTGATCCTGGCCTGGGTGCTCTTTCAGTTTGAAACGGTCAATATCCTTGACGGGCTGGTCACCATGGCTGGCGTCCTATACGTGGGCTTTATGCTGAGCCACCTGCTGCTGCTGCGCGAACTGGGCGAGGGCACCGGCTGGGACCTGGGCCTCAAGTGGGTCTCGCTCGCCTTCTTCTGCACCTGGGCGGCGGACACGTTCGCCTACTTTGTCGGCGTGGCGATCGGCAAGCGGAAGCTCGCCCCCAAGATCTCCCCCGGCAAGTCGGTGGAAGGGGTGCTGGGCGGCAGCCTCGGGGCCGTGATCGTTGGGTATCTCTGGGGTCCGGTCGCCGGGATCGCCGGCTGGGAGGGCGCCCTGATCGGCCTGGTGATCTCCGTGATCTCGGTCATGGGCGACCTGGCGGAGTCCGCCCTGAAGCGGTACGCCGGGGTGAAGGACTCGGGGAACATCCTGCCGGGGCACGGCGGGGTTCTGGACCGGTTTGACAGTAGCCTCTTTGTGCTCCCGCTCGTCTATATGATTGCATCCCTTGTATATGGTCTCGTCTAGGCTGGGTCCCGCGGGTGGCGCTTGCGGTATCCCTGGAGGTGCGCTATTTGCAGAAGCCCTGGATCTTCTCGGTAATTGGACTGGCTGGCTTTCTATTGGTCTCCTGGGCGCTGATTTCCTACGGAATCCCGCTGGTCTTTCCCTTCGTCTTCGCCCTGCTGGTTGCTGAGTTTGTCAATCCCGTCGTCAACCTGCTCTCGAAGAAAGCGAAGATCCCGCGCACCCTCTCGGTCTCCGTGGTGCTCCTCCTGCTGATCGGTGTTGTCTCCGTGCTGCTGACCGTGGGGATTGGCTACCTGGTGGATGAGATCGAACTGCTGATTGCGAACCTGCCCTACCTCTACGCCCTGGGCATGGACCTGGGCTCCCAGTTCGCTGAGCAGTTCGCCCGCTTCCACGACGGGCTTCCGCTCACCATTCAGGAGCAGCTGGCCGGGACCCTGGGGGAACTGCAGGAGGACCTGAAGACCTACCTGGGGACGCTGGTGGGCAGCCTGGGGGTTGTCGCTTCTCTGCCGTCTTTCCTGATCAACTCGATTATTGCCGTGGTCGCAACCTTCCTGATCGCCCGGGACCGGGACCAGATCAACGCCTTCCTGCTCTCGCTCTTCCCCGTGGAGTGGCGGCCGGGGCTGCGGCAGGTGAAGAACCAGGTCTGGACCAGCGCCATTGGCTGGGGCAAGGCCCAGCTCATGCTGATCATGCTGACCATGCTCCAATCGATCATCGGGCTCTCGATTATCGGCTCCAACTACGCCGTCCTTGTCGGCATTCTCGTCGGCCTGGTCGATGTCATGCCGATCCTCGGCCCGGGCGCCGTCTTTATTCCCTGGGCGGTCTATAGCTTTATCTTCGGCAGCAAGATCTTCGGCATTAAGCTGCTGGTCCTCTACGGAATCCTGGTGGGTGTCCGCCAGGTCATGGAGTCGAAGCTGGTGGGCGATCAGATCGGCCTGCACCCGCTGGCGGTGCTCCTGGCGATCTACCTGGGGATCACCTTCTTCGGGGCGCTCGGCGTGATCTTCGGTCCGCTGCTGGCGATCCTGCTGAAGGCGATGATCACCTCCGGCCTGCTGCCGATCTTCCCCGACGAAAGCCGCAACAAGAAGGTCTGACGCCCCCACAACCGCTTCGTACAAGGAGATCTGACCGATGACCAAGGGGATTGCTATCATCGGGTCGACCGGGTCGATCGGGACCCAGGCGCTCGATGTGATCGATCACTTTCCCGACCGCTTCCGGGTGGTGGGACTGGCTGCCGGGAGCCGTGTGGAGATGCTGGCCGAGCAGGTCCGGCGCTACCGGCCCGAGATCGTCGCCGTCCCCGGGGCCGATGCGGCGATCGGGCTGAAGCGGCACCTGGCCGAGCAGCCCATCACCCCAATGCCCGAGATTCTCTGGGGTCCGCAGGGGCTGGAGCAGGTGGCGACCCACCCCTCCGCCCAGATGCTCCTCACCTCGGTGGTCGGGGCGCTGGGGCTCCGGCCGACCCTGGCAGCGATCGCCGCCGGGAAGGATATCGCCCTGGCCAACAAGGAGACGCTCGTCGCCGCGGGAGCGCTGGTCATGGAGGCCGCCCGGCGCAAAGGCGTCAAGATCATTCCCGTCGACTCCGAGCACTCCGCCCTGTTCCAGTGCCTGGAGGGGCAAGAGCCCGCCGCTGTCAAGCGGCTGCTCCTGACCGCATCGGGCGGGCCGTTCCGGGGGCGGAAGGATCTCGCGACGATCACCAAGGCGGAGGCGCTGAAGCACCCCCGCTGGGTGATGGGCGCCAAGATCACCATCGACAGTGCCACGCTCATGAACAAGGCGCTGGAGATGATCGAGGCGCACTGGCTCTTCCACGTGCCCATGGAGCAGATCGAGGTGGTCGTCCACCCGCAGTCGATCGTCCACTCCGCCGTGGAGTACCGGGACGGCAACGTGATCGCCCAGCTCGGCCCCACCGATATGCGGCTGCCGATCCAGTACGCCCTCTGCTACCCGGAGCGGGCCGAGACCTACGTGCAGCGGCTCGACCTCTTCCAGGTGGGCACGCTCACCTTCGAACGGCCCGATCTTGAGACCTTCCCTTCCTTGAACTACGCCCGCCAGGCCGTTACAATGGGTGGGACGATGCCGGCGGTCATGAACGCTGCGAACGAGGTGGCCGTGGGCCGCTTCCTGGCCGACCAGATCGCCTTTGTCGATATCTTCCGGATCGTTCGTGGGGTCATGGAGCGGCATTCGGTTGTCAGCCGCCCGGACCTGGAGGCCATACTAGAGGCCGACCGGTGGGCCCGTGAGGCCGCCGCATCTTCGGATTGGTGGTGAGTCTGTGACCCTGATCGACTGGCTGTGGGCGATTCCGGTCTTCGGGCTGCTGATCTTTATTCATGAGCTCGGCCACTTCGCTGTAGCCAAGTTCTTCGGTATCCGGGTCCACGAGTTCGCCCTGGGCTTTGGCCCGGTGGTGGTCGGGTTCGACCGCGGCGAGACCCGCTATGCCCTGCGGGCGATCCCGTTGGGCGGCTTTGTCCGCATGGCCGGCATGGACGAGACCGAGCAGGACGACCCCCGCGGCTTCAACCAGAAGCCGATCCTGGCCCGGTCGCTCACAATCGCGGCCGGCCCGATCATGAACCTGGTCCTGGCCTCGGTCCTCTTCTCGCTCCTGATCTACCACGTGGGTGTCACCCTGCCCGACCCGGTTCTGGGCGGCGTCTTAACGGAGTGCTCGGTCCAGGTTGGCGACGAGGTGAAGAGCCAGCCCTGCCCGGCGGCGACGGCGGGTTTGAAGGCGGGCGACCGGATCCTTGCGATCAACGGGACCCCGGTGGCGGAGTGGAGCGATATCCTCCGCATCGTCGGATCATCGGACGGCAGTCCCATCGCCTTTACGATCCAGCGCGGCGAGGCGTCGGAGGAGATCACGATCCAGCCGATCCAGCAGGAGGGGCGTTTCGTGGTGGGCATTACGCCCTCCACCGGGCGCGGCTCCTTCTTCCAGGCGTTGAAAGATGGGCCGGCCTATACCGTGACCTACACCAAGGCGGTGGCGGGCGGCCTGTTGGATGCGATCACCGGCCGGACGAAGATGGATGTCTCCGGCCCCGTGGGGATCACCCGGGAGATCGCCACACAGGCCAGCCAGGGGTTGGATAACCTGATCACCCTGACCGCCCTGCTCTCGATCAACCTGGGGATCTTCAACCTGCTGCCGATCCCAGCGCTGGATGGCTCCCGCCTGGTCTTCATGCTGGTGGAGCTGGTCCGCGGCCGCCGGGTGGACCCGCAGCGTGAGAACATGGTACACTTTACGGGCTTCGTCCTGCTGTTGGGCCTGATCATGGTCGTCACCTATTTCGACCTGTTCGGGCGGTAGCGAGCCGTTGTCTGAACGCTATGCAATAAGGGGATAGAAAGGGCCATGATAGAGCGGAAGCCGACGCGTGCTGTCAAGGTGGGCAACGTCCAGGTCGGCGGTGGGGCGCCGATCTCGGTCCAGTCGATGACCAAGTGCGATACCCGCAATGTCCCGGAGGTCCTGGCGCAGATCCGTTCGCTGGAAGCGGCGGGCTGCGATATCGTCCGGGTGGCGGCCCCGACCATGGAGGCGGCTGAGAAGTTCGGCGAGATCCGGCAGGGGTGCAACATTCCCCTGGTGGCCGATGTCCACTTCGACTACCGCATCGCCCTGAAGGTGCTGGAGTCCGGCATCGACAAGCTCCGGATCAACCCGGGCAATATCGGGGCGCGGTGGAAGGTGGAGGAGGTCGTAAAGGCCTGCCAGGAGCGGAATGTCCCCATCCGCATTGGTGTGAATGCCGGTTCCCTGGAAGATGAGTTCCTGGAGAAGTACGGCTTCCCCACCGCCGAGGGCATGGTCGAATCGGCGTTGAAGCACGTCGCGATCCTGGAGGAGCTGAACTTCCAGCATACCATCATCTCGATTAAGGCCTCGAACGTCGCCATGATGATCGATGCCTACCGGAAGCTCTCGGCCAGGGTGGAGTACCCGCTGCACGTGGGTGTGACCGAGGCGGGGACGCCGTTCGCCGGCTCGATCAAGAGCGCTGTGGGAATCGGGACGATCCTGGCCGAGGGGATTGGCGACACGATCCGGGTCTCGCTCTCCACCGAGTGCGCCGAAGAGGTGAAGGTGGGCTACGAGATCCTGAAGGCGCTGGGACTGCGGTCCCGGGGCATCAATATCATCTCCTGTCCGTCGTGCGGCCGGGTCCAGATCGACTTGGTCAAGGTGGCCAACGAGGTGGAGAAGCGGCTCGCCCATATCGATGTGCCGCTCAACGTGGCCGTGATGGGCTGCGTGGTCAACGGCCCTGGCGAGGCGGCGGAGGCCGATGTCGCCCTCTTCGGCGGCAAGGGCGTGGGCATGCTTTACGTGGGCGGCGAGCAGATTCGCAAGACCTCCGAGGAGGAGATGGTCGAATCGCTCGTGGAGTTGGTGGAGAAGAAGGCGGAGGAGATCAAGGCCTCCGGCGTGCAGAAGACCGGGTACGGTCGGCACGGCTAACCTGGCGTTGACAAACCAACCCAGGACTGGTAGGCTACTATGTAGCAAATGGCGATGAAGGGACCCGCCCGTCTCATTTGGATCCTCGTTCAGAGAGCCAGCCACCAGGTGCGAGGCTGGCACGAGGAGCGACGGCGCACCCCACCCCCGAGCTGCGGCCGTTGAGGCACGCCGGTCTCCCACCGTTACCGGGGAGTTGAGTGGAGCCGCGGGACGTGGCTCAATCAGGGTGGTACCACGGGAGCATGCCATTGCCCCCGTCCCTATGCGGGACGGGGGTTTTCGATTTCATTTGGGTGGCACGAAAGGGGTATCTGCGTGAAGGAAGAGAAGGGGTTCGTTAAGGAGATCACGCCGCAGTCGGAGGACTTCTCCAAGTGGTACATTGACACGATCCGGAAGGCTGACCTCATGGACTACTCCCCGGTCCGGGGCTGCATTGTCTTCAAGCCCGAGGGCTTCGAGCTCTGGGAGCGGATCCAGGAGGCCATGGACAAGCGGTTCAAGGAGACCGGTCACCGGAACGCGTACTTCCCCATGCTGATCCCGGAGTCGTTCTTCCAGAAGGAGAAGGAGCATGTCGAGGGCTTCAACCCCGAACTCCCCTGGGTGACCGAGGCGGGCGGCGAGAAGCTGGAGGAGAAGCTGGCGATCCGGCCCACCTCGGAGACGATCATCGGCCATATGTACTCGCAGTGGGTCCAGTCCTACCGCGACCTGCCGATCCTGATCAACCAGTGGTGCAACGTCTTCCGTTGGGAGAAGCGGACCATGCCCTTCCTCCGCACCTCTGAGTTCCTCTGGCAGGAAGGGCACACCGCCCACGCCAGCGAGGAGGAGGCGCGGGAGGAGACCATGAAGATGCTGGGCGTCTACGCCGAGGTGGTGGAGGGGGTCCTGGCGGTCCCGGTGATCCAGGGGCAGAAGACGCCCTCGGAGAAGTTCGCCGGCGCCAAGGAGACCTTCTCGATCGAGGCGATGATGAAGGACGGCAAGGCGCTTCAGGCCGGTACCTCCCACTACATGGGGACCAATTTCGCCGAGGCGTTCGATATCAAGTTCTTAGACCGTGACAACACCCAGAAGTATGCGCACACCACCTCGTGGGGGTCATCGACCCGGCTGATCGGCGCCCTGATCATGGTCCACGGCGATGACCGGGGCCTGGCCCTGCCGCCGCTCATGGCGCCGACCCAGGTGATCATGATCCCGGTGGGCCCGCCCAAGCTGCGGGAGAAGGTCATGGCCCAGTTCGACCCGCTGTTCGATCGCCTGAAGGCGGCGGGGGTCCGGGTGAAGGCCGACCTGCGGGAGGAGACCCCGGGCTGGAAGTTCAACGAGTGGGAGATGCGGGGCGTGCCGGTCCGGCTGGAGCTTGGGCCGCGTGACGTGGAGGCGAATCAGTGTGTGATCGCCCGGCGTGACACGGGCGAGAAGCTGACCGTCAGCCTGGATGAAGCGGTGGAGCGGATCACGACCCTGTTGACGGAGATCCAGGCGAACATGTACCAGAAGGCGGTCGCCTTCCGTGAGGCCAACTCTCACCTGGGGGTGGAGAGCCTGGAGGATCTGAAGGCGCATATCGCGGCGCAGGAGGCGGCTGGGGCCTCGCCGGGGTTCGTGCTGGCGGGCTGGTGCGGCTCGGCGGAGTGTGAGGCGAAGGTGAAGGAGGAGACGAAGTTCACCTCCCGGAACATTCCCTTCAACCCGCCGGCGCAGAAGCATACCTGCATTACCTGCGGCGGGGAGTCGAAGCATACGCTCTGGTTCGCTCGGGCGTACTAGGGGCTCTACAAGGAGAAGGCGGGCTTCGCACGGAGGTGCGGGCCCGCCTGTTCGCGCCTGGTTGCCGGGAGTTGCGTGGGGTTGCCGGGGGTTGCCTCGGGTTGCTTCTGGTTGGTGGGGGTTGCTGCGAGTTGCTGCGAGTTGCTTGGGGTTGCCGCGAGTTGCGTGGGGTTGCTTTGGGTTGCGTGGGGTTGCCTCGGGTTGCTGCGAGTTGCGTGGGGTTGCCTCGGGTTGCCGGATGTTGCCCGTGGTTGCGGGGAGTCTGTTTCCAATATGCGGATGAAATGGAGAAAACCCCTTGACTCCGGGGCTACCCTGCGCGAAAATATGGGAAAAGATACCGACTGAGGTGCCTTTGTGGAAATGGCGCGAGGAGGGATTGGCTCATGGCGAATCAGCCGACAGCGGATAAGAACCCAAAGCTCCGACTCAATGACTTTACCGCCACCGACCTCACGGTCCGGGAGCGGGAGCCGGGCTGCTCGGTGGAGGGGCCGGGTAGCTTCTCCCTCTACACATCGGTCCACAAGGCGCTCCTCCAGGTGGCCGAGCGGCGCGGCTGGGCCACCACCGAGGTCCGGTTCATTCGGGTCGCCAATCTGGAGGGCGAACGCCGGATCTGGCTCTACCCGACCGACGAGTCGGACAGCGGGCGCATTCCCCTCCGTTTCTACAAGGGGAGGATCGCCGTCACCCTCTCCCACTACCTGAAGAAGTGGGGGCTCTTGCTCCCCAGCGGGGAGCGGCGCTGGTACGACATTCGCTGGGACACAGAAAACAAGAGCCCCGTGGGTCCGGCCCTCTACCTGGACCTGGACAAGCCGCGGGAGCCCTGAGCTGGTAACTAGAGTCGGCCCGCCGCCCGCAGTAGCTGGCGGTGGTCCAGGAGGACCTGGAGCCACTGGGCGGGGCGCTTCTGTGTAGGAGCCTGATCCTCGAAGCTCGGGGTCAGGTAGAGGTGGTAGCTCAGCGCCCGGTGCACGCAGGCCAGCTGGTCGCTGATCTGCAGGGCCGCCTCCAGCTCCTCCATGGGGGCGAACTGGCGCCACGCGGCGAGGTAGTGCGGGCGGAACTGATCCACCATTGCCAGCCACTCCTCCTCGGAGGCGATCAGGTCATCCAGCGCGTGCCAGAAGATCCGGGTGGAGAAGAAGGGGTGGGCCACCGTCGCGTCGCCCCAATCGAAGAAGAGAAGGTTGTCCCCCACCTGGCGGATGTTGGCCGAGTGCAGGTCGCCATGCTCCAGGCTTGCGGGGATCGAGAGCGCCTCTAGCTGATCGCACATGCGCAGCAGTTCGGGCTGCAGCGCCAGCACCAGGGTGGTCTCCTGTTCGGTCAAGCCCGTCGCACACATGGCGGGGAGGTGGGCCTCAATCTGCGCCCTCAGCACCGGGAGGCGGCGGTCCGGGACCCCGAGGGCCAGCAGCTCCTGGACCTGGTGGCTCTGCTCGACCTGGAGCGCTGCGAACTCGCCCAGGGCGCGCTGCCAGAGATCCTTCTCCTTCCGGGTGCGCAGCGCCTCGCCGCCGAGGTCCCGCATGAGCAGCCAGCCCTCGGTAGGCTCGGCCTCCACGACCGGGACCGACCGGCCCGGGTAGGCCGAATCCAGAAACCGGGTCAGGGCGGCCTCGTACCGGGTGCCCCGGCCCGCGGCCTTGAAGTAGAGATCGGCGCCGCTGGTCGGGACCCGCAGGATCGAGCACCAGTCCGAGGCCTTTACCTGCTCGCAGGGGCCGGTCAGCTGGAGGCCCGCACGGTCCACCGCCGCCGCAATCCAGCCCTTTGCCTTTGCGTGCCAGCCCGGTCGGAACCAGGGGGCCCGGAGCGAGGGGGTCTGCTCCTCCGCCAGCCACGCCGTCAGGAGCGGGCGGACCGGCTCCTGCTCCAGCAGGGGCAGGTCGGCTGCGCCGCCCCAGCGGGCGCCGGAAGGTAGCCCCTCCGCATCGGAATCCAGAAAGGCCTCGTAGATTCGCCCGGCCGGATCGTCATGGCGGGAGAGTTGCCGCCCAACGGCTACCGACAGGGCCAGCTCGCTGCGGGCAGCCTGCCGCAGCGGCCCGACCGCCGTCTCGGCGGTGGGCGCCGCGGCGAACTGGGGGAGGGCCCAGCCCTGGGCCGCCGGGATCAGCAGAAAGCGTCGCTCGCGCGGGTGGGCGATGATCAGGCTCGTTGCGGTAGCTGGTTGGGTCATCTGGCGATCCGCTCCCTTGACTCAAAGGTGAAGCTCGACATACCAGACGCTCTTTTTCGCCAACTAGTTCCCGAAAAAATCAGCTTTCCCAAGGTTGTTGGGAAAATTGCCCGTACGCTTCCCGAAGCCATGGGTGGACCACCCGGAGGGCCGCTCGGTGCTGGTGCATCCAGGCGAGGTAGGCCAGCGCCCCGTCTTCGAGCGAGTGCTGAAGGCCCGCGACCACCTGGTCCAGGAAGGGGGGCACCCCAGCCTGATCCCATGCAAGCTTATCGGCGACGAAGAGCACCAGGTCCAGCCGTGTGGGATCGCGCCGCAAGGTGGTATGGCAGCCGACAGCCCCCAGGATCACGGGATCGGTCACGCCGAAGAGCTCCCGACCGAGGACCACCGACAGCTTCTGGTGGAGGATCATGGGGAACTCATCCTCCTCGGGCAGGACGGGAAGCCCGAACTGGCGAGCGACCACCGCCCGCTCCGCCGAGGGGAAGACCGCACTCACGTCGTGCAGCCAGCCAGCGGTGGCTGCTGCTTCGGGATCCTCCCCAAAGCGGTGCGCCACCCGCATAGCCTCCTGCGCAACCCGCTCCACGTGCTCGGCCGTGCGGGCACAGCCGTGGTGGACCAGGAACCGGAGCACATCCGTCGGGACACTGCCGGTCAGCATGAGACCATGTGCCAATGAAGCCAGAATCGGCTCCATCGTTCCCACCTCCTGCAGGGTAGGACGGGCGTTGCGACCGCAGAGTCGCGCCGTCGGCTAGCCGGGACCGGCCATGCGGTAGGGGAACCGCCTGAGCCACGCCTCGGTCGCCGGGTCGGCGAAGAACTGCTCCGCCGCCATCCGCCCGCTCTGGTAGAGCCACTCCTTACCCGCGTCATCCATATCGAACTGGGTCGTCTTGTAGCGGCCTGTCTCGATCCAGATCGCCCGGGCGTACTCCTGGTTGAGCAGGTCGGACCGGTCCCGCCCGCCCAGCAGCGTGTTGATCAGCGCCTCCACCAACTGGCGGGGGGTGCCGGTTGGCTCCGGCTCCATCTCCTTTGGGGTCACCAGGCTGAAGCCGAAGGTGGGCACGGCGGGCGCCTTTCCCTCCGGGCGGAAGAGGTGGATCGGGAAGTTGGAGAGCAGGCCGCCATCGACCAGGGTGGCGGTAACGCCCCCCGGCAGGGCGAGCCGGTAGGGCTCGAAGAAGAAGGGGATCGAGACCGAGGCCCGGACCGCATGGGCCACGGGGAAGGCGAGCGGGTCCGGCAGGTGGTACGGCGCCCCGGCGAGGTCGTCGGGGAAGACCAGCAACCGCCGGTGGGTCAGGTCGGCGGTGACCACCATGCAGCGGACCGGCAGGTCCCGGAAGGTGACCTCCGCCTTGCCCAGCCGCTGCCCGAGCAGCCGCTGCACCAGGTCGATCACAACCTGCCCCTTGTAGAGCCCCTCATGGAGCAGCAGGTTGAGCGGTTTGAGGCCGCCGCCATCTTCAAACTGCCGGAGATCCAACTCCCCGATGATCGCTTTCAACTCCGGCGCCCGGTAGCCCGCCGCCGCGAGGGCAGCCGGGATCGCCCCGGCCGATGTCCCCGCCACCGACCGCCACCGCCAGCCGCGCTCCTCGGCCACCGCCAGCGCCCCCACCAGACCGATCCCCTTGACCCCGCCGCCCTTGAAGACCGCCTGTGCCAGCCGCACCATATGTGAGCCCTCCCTTGCTTCCCGCACAAGATGAGTACTCGCCCGGCCGCAATTAATGCGAAGCGCTCCCGCCTGGAGATACTGAGGAGCGGGAGGGATCGCACATGGCGAAGAGAGTGGTTGGGACGTTGGCGCTCGTTGGGCTGCTCGCCCTGGTCGGATGCGCCCGGGACAGGTCAGGCGGCGAGGTAGCTGCTGCGGCGCAGGGAACGGTTGCTCGCCCGATGCCCGCACTGCAGGAGCGGGTGGTCGTGGTGGTGGCGGAGGATTACCGCTTCCGGCCCGCCCGGATCACCGTGAAGCGTGGAACAGCGGTGACGATCCGGCTGGAGAACCGGGGCACGGAGCCGCACGAGTTCGAGATCGAGCCGCTCGACCTGGAGATCGGGCGGATTGAGCCGGGCCAGGTGGCCCAGCAGACCTTCGTGGCCGACCGGGCCGGGCTCTTCACCTACGAGTGCCACGTGGACGACCACCTGCAGCAGGGTATGCGGGGGACGCTGGAGGTCGTGGAGTAGGCGGAGAACGCACGAACCTACCTGCGATCCGTGAGCGGGCAGCCCCGGCAGGCTGCCCTTTTCCATGCGCAATACGAATGAATGCGATGTGGAAGTCGGATTCCCCTAATACATACTCGTATGCTATACTCGTATATGTAAGGCGCATCGTGAGACGGGGAGGTGGTTGGAATCTCTGTGAAGCATGCCCTGCTCGGTTTTCTCAGCCGTTCGCCCCGGCACGGCTACGAGCTGAAGACCGAGTTCGATCTGCTGACCGGCGGGCTCTGGGAGCTGAATATTGGCCAGGTCTACTCCACGCTGGAGCGGATGCTGAAGGACGGGCTTGTGGCGCTCGATGAGGGCGATAGCTCTCCCGACGACCGGAAGGTCTACCGGGTGACGCCGGCGGGGGTGCGGGAGTTGGAGGACTGGATCGCCCGCCCGCCGCTCAAGGCCCGCCCGGTGCGTGACGAGCTGCTGATCCGAATGGGGCTACTCATGATGCACGCCCCGCCCCGTGCGTTGGAGCTGATCGACTCCCAGCGGCGGGTCTACCACCTGCAGATGGCGGAACTGACCCGGCAGAAGCTGGGGCTGCGCGCACCTTCGGGCGTGGAGGGGCTGGGGCGGGAGCTGGCGCTCGATGCCGCCCTCGCCCACTGCGAGGCCGATCTTCGCTGGCTGGAGACCTGTGAGGCGAAGGTCCGTAGGTTCCTGGGCGACTGAGTACTGGAGGCAGATTACCATGTCAGAGGCAGTCATTCGGCTAGATCGTGTCAGCAAGGAGTTTCGGCGGGGTGAACTCGGGGTCCGAGCGGTCGATTCGGTCACTCTTTCGATCACCCCAGGCGAGTTTGTGGCGATCATGGGGAAGTCGGGCTCCGGCAAATCCACCCTCATGCACCTGATGAGCGGATTGCTCCGCCCGACCTCGGGCCGGGTGGAACTCCTGGACGAGGATCTGTCCACGCTGAGCGACGACCAACTCACCCTGCTGCGCCGAAATCGACTGGGCTATGTCTTTCAGTTCTTCAACCTGCTCCCCACGCTGACCGCCGTGGAGAACGTGGCGCTGCCACTGCTCATGGCCGGGGTGGATGGATCGGAGGCGGAGCGCCGGGCGCTTGCCGCCCTGTCCAGGGTGGAGCTGAGCGGGCGGGCGCGCCACCGGCCCGACGAGCTCTCCGGCGGGCAGATGCAGCGGGTCGCCATCGCCCGGGCGCTGGTGACCGAGCCGCCGGTGATCTTTGCGGACGAGCCCACCGGCAACCTGGACTCCGTGGCGGGCGAGGAGGTGCTGCGGCTCCTGAAGTCCCTGCAGGTGGAGCGGGGGCAGACGGTGCTGATGGTCACCCACGACCCGAAGGCTGCCGCATACGGCGACCGGATGATCACCATGCGCGACGGCCGGGTGATCGAGGATCTGCGGACAGGGGGAATGGCCGTATGACCTCCCTCTACACCATGCTGTCCCGGCGCTACCTGCTCGGCAAGCGGTGGCGATCGCTGCTGACCCTGCTGGGGATCGCCCTGGGGGTGACCATGGTGGTCTCGGTCGCCCTGACCAACCAGGCGATCATCTCCTCCTACGAGAACCTCCTGGCGGCTGCGGCGGGCCGGGCTGATCTGCAGGTCACCTCGCGGGCGGGCACCGGCTTTCCGGCCGACCTGCTGACAGAGGCCGAGCGGGTAGACGGCGTGGCCGGTGCGGCCCCGGTGGTGGCTTCGGGCGCCCCCGTCCTGGGCGGGGAGCGGAAGGGGAGCGCCACCTTCTACGGAATCGATCCCCAGCGTGACCAGATGGTCCGGGAGTACCGGCTGCTGAGCGGCAGCCTGCCCGAGCATGAGAACGAGGTTGCGGTCAGCCAGGACCTTGCGGAAGGGCTGGACCTTGCTGCGGGGCAGCCCCTCCAGATCCTCACAACCACGGGGATGCGTGAGTTCACCGTGGTGGGGCTCTTCGACAGCCGGGGCACCGTGCGAGGCTCGTTGGGCCCGTTCGGCGTGCTGACGATCAATGCGGCCCAGCAAGCGTTCGGGCGGGCGGGGAAGCTGGACCAGATCGACCTGCTGCTCGATCCGCAGGCGGACCCGGACGAGGTGGCGGCGCAGGTGGCAGCGCGGCTGGGCGGGGCGGTCCGGGTGGGAACCCCCCTGGAGCGCTCCACCGATATGCGGCGGTTGCTCGACTCGCTCTCCTTCCTGCTCTCGTTGGCCGGGTCGATCTCGCTCTTCGCGGGCTCATTTATCATCTTCACCAATGTCTCCATGGGCGTGGCGGAGCGGCGGCGGGATCTCTCGGTCCTGCGGGCGCTGGGCATGCGCCGCACCGAGGTGATGCGGCTGGTGCTGGCGGAGGCGGGGGTCCAGGGGCTCCTGGGGGCGATCGTGGGCCTTGTCTGGGGGTTTGCGGTCGCCCGGGTCATGGTGCTGCAGATGGCCGCCCAGTTCCTGGCGGTCTACCACTTGCAGGTCGCCTCTGTCAACCTCTCGACCGGGGTCGCACTGCTGGGGTTGGCAATCGGGATCGGCATCTCCTTGCTGGCATCCTTCCTGCCGGCCCGTGAGGCGGTCCGGGTCAGCCCCGTGGAGGCGATGCACCCCGACAGCACAAGCGCAGGCAAGGGCCGGGGAGCGGTGTGGCTTCGGGTGGCGGGCGGGCTGAGCCTGCTCGTGGTGGCAGCAGCAGGCCTTCTTCTGACATGGCCATCCGGAGAGATGGTGCCACCGGCCACCCTGCGGTTCTGGGGTGGGATGATGGTCCTGATCATCCTCGGGATTGTGGTGCTACTCGAACCGATGCTCCCCCTCTGGAACCGGTTCCTCCTGCGCCCATTGCTCACCCGCCTGCTGGGGATCACCGGGCGGCTGGCGGGCGACAACCTGATCCGCCGCCCCGAGCGGGCGACCGCGACCGTGGCCGCACTCATGGTGAGCCTCACCTTCATGGTAGCCATGGGCGGGGTCTCCGCCTCGCACATGACCGCCATGAGCGACTGGTACCAACAGGTGATCGGCTGGGATCTGAATGTCTCCTCCTCATTTGTGGGTCTGGCCGCACAGGTCGAGGTGGATCCAGGCTTCGTGGACGAACTGCGGCAGGTGGAGGGGGTCCGCCTGGCCAGCCCCCAGAAGATGCACGCCGTTCTCCTGTCCGACGGGCAGCAGGCCTTCCTCCAGGCGTTCGATCACCGGCTGCTGCGGCAGTACTCGGAGACCCCCATGGAAGAGGGCGACTGGAAGACGGTGGCCGATCACATGGAGCAGGGGGGCGGGGTGGTGATCTCGTCGCCCGTGGCGGCCCGGCTCCACGCCGGAATCGGTGACGAGATCCGCATACCGACACCCATGGGGGAGCAGCCCTTCACCGTGCGGGGGATCATGCGGGATATCACCCCCTACGGCGGCACCTTGACGATCGATCGCCAGGACTACCTGCGCTTCTGGCAGGACGCCAGCGCCACCCAGATCGCCCTGGTGGTCGAGGAAGGGATCGATCCGGCGGTGGTGAAGGAGCGGATTCTGTCGAAATGGGGCGAGTCCAGGAACCTGACTGTCCGGCTGAACGCTGACTACTGGGCGGAGATGAAGGGGCAGATGACCGCCTTCTACGGCCTGGTCGACGGGCTGGTCTGGATCGCTGTCATGGTGGCAGGACTGGCGCTGGCCAACACGCTCTTTGCGGCGATCCTGGAGCGGCGGCGCGAGATCGGCCTGCTGAGGGCGATCGGGACGCGGCGAGGCGAGGTGGTCCGCCTGGTCGCCGGGGAGACGCTGGCCACCGGACTGGTGGGCGGAGCCCTGGGGCTGGGGCTAGGGCTGGTCTTCCAGGCGCTCATGGTCGCCTCGCTGGAGATGGTCAATGGGATCAGCGCAGCGTGGACCCTCGACGGCGCCACGTTAGTATCGGCGCTGGTGGTCTCGCTGCTCCTGGCGCCCCTCATCGGCCTGTTGCCGGCCCGGTGGGCCTCCCGGCTTGATGTGGTCGAGGCATTGCGCTACGAGTGATTGCGGCGGGTTCCCCCGCCTCGGATCGGTTCACCAGGGGCAGGCTCCCGCCAGCGGGAGTCTGCCCCTGGGCGCGCCTGCCGGACCTGCTATTCGGCACCAGTGGGGGGAAGGATACGACTGGTGTCGACCCGTCCGAGGGGTGTTTGTTCGCGCATTCTGTCGAATGCCGTCGGACGGTCACCGAACCGGGGGAGAAGGAAAACGTCCCCGTCGAACGGAATAGAGTACACACCGAACTGCTCCGTGCTCGGTTCTCTGTATCGGAGGTATGTCCTGTCATGAAGGTCGCTGCGGTCATCCCAGCGCTGAATGAGGAAGCGACAATTGGCGAGATCGTCTCCACGCTCTGCAAGGTGGAAGCGGTCAGCCAGGTGATTGTGGTCAGTGATGGGTCCGAGGATCGAACGGCGGCGAATGCTCGCCAGGCGGGGGCCACGGTGATCGAACACCCGGTGAACATGGGGAAGGCGGCCGCCATGAAGACCGGCTTTAACGCAACAAACGCACCGGTCATCTTATTTCTAGATGCCGATCTGACGGGTCTTCAACCGACCCATGTGCGCTCGCTCATCGCCCCGGTTCTGGAGGGCGAGGCCGATATGACCATTGGGGTCTTTGACGCCGGCCGGGGCGTCACCGACCTGGCCCAGCTTGTGGCGCCGTACCTCTCCGGACAGCGAGCGGTGCGCCGCACCGTGTTAGAGGAGATGTACCGTGAGGAACCGGACGCCGACCAGGCCCGGTTTGGGATCGAGGTCGCCCTTACCCGCCATGTCAAGCACCGCGACTACCGTGTGATCGAGGTGCCCTTGGAGGAGATGAGCCACCGCATGAAGGAGGAGAAGCTGGGCCTCGTCAAGGGGGCTGCAGCCCGGCTAAAGATGTACTATGAGATCTTGAAGTACGCGCAGAAAGGGTAATGTTGAGTGGCCGGCTTCTTGGAGCAGAACCTGGGCCCGTTCCTCCAGCAACTGGGCGAAATCCTCGTTCCATTGCTGCTCGCAGCGGTGGCTGGGGGCGCCGTCGGCCTTGAGCGCGAGTCGACAAACCGGCCAGCCGGCCTCCGCACCCACGTGCTGGTCTGTGTGGGATCTGCGCTGATCATGCAGGTCTCGCTCGATATGTACCAGTTGAGCATTCACTCGGGCTTTGGCAACGGCGACCCGGGCCGTATCGCCGCACAGGTGGTGAGCGGTATCGGCTTCCTGGGCGCTGGCACGATCATGCGCGAGGGTGCGAATATCCGGGGGTTGACCACGGCGGCATCGCTCTGGGTGGTCTCGGGCATGGGTCTGGCCGTCGGTGCCGGCCTCTACCTCCAGACCCTGGTGGCGCTGGTCCTGGTGCTGCTCACCCTGAAGACCCTCTCCGAGGTGGAGCGTCGCTTTATTGTAAAGGGCGGTCGCCACACCCTGGTCCTCCACGTCCAGGACATGCCTGGCAAGCTCGGCGCCCTGGCCACCGTCATCGGCCGGTGGGGTGCGAATATCAAGTCGGTCTCCATGCGACCAGGTCCGGTGCCGGCCACGATCGAGATTATTTTCCAGATCAAGATGAACGGGCGAAACCTTGACCCGGCGGGACTGGTTGGAGATCTCATGTCCACAGAAGGTGTCATCTCCGTCACCGAAGAAGACATATAACCGCATGCGTGAACGGGCGCACCTGACAACAGGGCGCCCGCCTGCGTCCTACTGCTCCCTACCGAGGCACAGAGCCCTCGTTATACCTGACTCGTTATGGGGTGAACTGTCTACATGTCGCCGCAAACCGACTGGCTCGCACTACTCGACCGGTCCGCCCTCTCACCGGAGCTCCAGGCCTATGTCGATCAGGCAAGGCTGGTAAAGGTGGAGGTGCGGCAGCGCACCCGTACGGTGACGCTGCACTTTGAGGCATCTCGCCGGTTGCCCCTGTCCCTTCGGGAGGTCCTGGCCAAGGCGTTGGCGGAGGCCTGCTTCCCGGGGCTGGGGGTGACGATCCACCTCGTGCTCTCCTGCAAGCCGGAGCCCGGCTCGCCGGACCTGCCGGCGCGCCTGCAGGAGGCCTGGGAGGAGATCCTGCTCCAGGCCAAGGCGGCGCTCCCCCGGCTGAACGGGATCATGGAGAAGGCGGTCTGGCGGGTGGAGGGCCACTTCCTGCACATTGAACTCCCCACCGCCGCCATGATCGACGTGGTGGAGAAGGGGGGGCTGCCAGCCATTCTCTCCGACCTGGTCTACCGGGAGACAGGGGCCGAGCTGGCGCCTCGCTTCGCCACGAAGCCCGCCAAGGTGATCCCGATCCGCAAGCCGGAGGAGGAGATCCCCCCCGATCCCTTCGCCGCCGTCGACGCGGAGATCCCTCTGCCGCCGGAGCCGTCCCACACGGAGCCGGAGCATTTGCAGGAGTACTTCGACCAGTGGATGCAGCGGCAGTCCGCCTTCGGCAAGAAAGAGTCGAAGGAGTCCGGCCCCGCCCTCCCGGAAGATGGCCCCCTGAAGGGGCGGATGATCCCCCCCGAGGCCCCGGTCCGGGATATCCGGACCGTGACCGAGGAGGAGAACCGGGTGGTGATCGAGGGCGAGGTCGTTGGGCTTGATTCGCGCGACCTCAAGAGCGGCCGGCAACTGATCTCCTTCGGGATCTGCGATCTGCTGCGGATCAACCGGCCCGGTGACTTTGGTGACACGATTCCGGTCAAGCTTTTCCGCGACCCCGCCAAGGATCCGGACTTCCTGCAGGTGATCAAGAACGGCGCCTGGCTGAAGATCCGTGGCAATGTGCAAATGGACAAGTTCTCCCAGGAGCTGACCCTCCTGGCGGACGATATCGTCGTTGGGAAGCGGCCCAGCCGCTCGGACAAGTACGAGGGACCCATGAAGCGGGTGGAGCTTCACGCCCACACCACCATGTCCTCCATGGATGGCATGATCGATGCCGAAGAGCTGGTCAAGACAGCGATCAAGTGGGGGCACCGGGCGGTGGCGGTCACCGATCACGGTGTGACCCAGGCCTTCCCCGCCGCCACCCATGTGAAGCTGCCGGAGGGCTTCAAGCTCCTCTTCGGCTGTGAGTTCTACCTGGTCGATGACGGCACCCCGATCATCGTGCGGGCTCCGCAGGGCTTGGCCCTGAAGGAGGCCGAGTTCGTCGTGCTCGATATCGAGACCACCGGCTTCTCCCCGATCGGCGATGACATCATCGAACTGGGTGCGGTCCGGTACAAGGACGGCGAGATCGGGGAGTCCTTCCAGCGCTTCGTGAAGCCGTCCAAACCGATCCCGGAAGAGGTCCAGAAGCTGACGCACATCTCGCCGGATATGGTGGAGAACGCCCCCGGCCCGGCGGAGGCGCTCCGGGAGTTCTTTGACTTCATTGGCGATGCGATTATCGTGGCGCACAACGCCCAGTTCGACTACTCCTTCCTGCGGTATCATCGCATGAAGCACCTGGGGGAGGAGTTCAATAACCCGGTCCTTGACACGCTGATCCTGGGCCGGTCGATCATGTCGCACATGAAGTCGCACTCGCTTGCCGCCCTGACGAAGGAGCTGCAGATCGCCCTGGTGGACCACCACCGTGCCGACGCCGACGCTAAGACCGCTGCCATGGTCATGCAGAAACTGCTGGAGCGGGCCGGGGAGATCGCAACCGTCGCCGACTTGAACAGCCTGACCCAGGGGATGAACGTGGAGCAACTGCGCCCGTACCATGTCACCTGCCTGGTGCAGAAGCAGCACGGCATGAAGAACCTCTACAAGCTGATCACCAAGAGCCACACCGAGTACTTCAACCGGACGCCGCGCGTACCCAGGACCGAGCTGGAGAAGCACCGGGACGGGCTGATCCTCGGCTCCGGCGCCAACGGGGGCGCCCTCTACGACGCCCTCCTGCGCGGCGTGCCGGAGCATGAGCTGGAGCAGTTGGTCGACTGGTACGACTACCTGGAGATCGTGCCGCGCGATAACCTGCGCTACCTGCTGGAGGCGGGGCAGGTTAACTCGGAGGAGCAGTTGCTCGACCTGAATCGGCGGATCTACGCCCTGGGGAAGAAGATGGGCAAGCCGGTGGTGGCCGTCTCCGACGCCCACTTCATGGACCCCCACCAGCAGATCTTCCGCAAGATCCTGAAGGGCGGGATCGGCTTCCGCAACGACGAGGTGGACGCCCCGCTCTACCTGCGGACCACCCAGGAGATGCTGGACGAGTTCCAGTACCTGGGCCCGGATGTGGCGGAGGAGGTGGTAATCACCAATCCGAACGCCATTGCCGATAGGATCGACAAGGTGAAGCCGGTGCCGGACAAGCTCTACCCGCCAGTGCTGGAGGGCTCGAATGAGAAGACGCGCGAGCTTTCGTACGAGAAGGCGAAGCGTGTTTACGGCGACCCGCTGCCGGAGAAGATTGAGGCCCGGCTGGAGAAGGAGCTTAAGGCGATTATCGGCAACGGGTTTGCCGTCTCGTATTACATTTCCCACCTCTTGGTGAAGAAGTCGAACGATATGGGCTACCTGGTCGGCTCCCGTGGCTCTGTCGGCTCTTCCTTTGTCGCCTGGGCGATGGATATCACCGAGGTGAACGCCCTGCCGCCGCACTATGTCTGCCATACGTGCAAGTATATTGAGTGGCATGACGACGGCAAGACCGGGTCGGGCTATGACCTGCCCCGCAAGGGCTGCCCCAAGTGCGGGACGCCGGACATGTACCGCGATGGCCAGGATATCCCCTTCGAGACCTTCCTGGGCTTCAAGGGCGACAAGGTGCCAGATATCGACCTGAACTTCTCTGGCGACGTGCAGACCAAGGTGCAGAAGTTCTCCGAAGAGCTGCTGGGCGGCGAGAAGTACGTCTTTAAGGCGGGCACGGTGGGCACCATCGCCGAAAAGACGGCCTACGGCATGACGAAGGGCTGGCTGGAGGAGAACAATATCATTGGGGTGCGGGATGCCCATATCACCTATCTGGCGGCCGGTGTGGCCGGGGTGAAACGGACCACGGGCCAGCACCCCGGCGGCATGGTCGTCTGCCCGGTGGGCATGGAGATCGAAGAGGTGACCCCGGTCCAGTTCCCGGCGGACGACCGGAACTCGGGGGTCAAGACGACCCACTACGACTACCATTCTTTCGAGCAGGCGCTCATGAAGCTCGATATTCTGGGGCACGACGACCCGACCATGCTCCGCATGCTCCAGGACCTCTACCGGGAGAAGACCGGGGATCACACCTACGACATTCGCAACGCCGAGATCGACGACCCGCAAGTCCTGGCGCTTTTCAGCCCCGGCGGCAACCGGGCCCTTGGTATCGGTGACGGCGAGCTGCAGTTTGACCTGGGCACGATTGTCCTGCCGGAGATGGGCACCCGCTTCGTCCGCCAGATGCTCATGGAGACGAGCCCGCGGAACTTCTCGGACCTGGTCCGGATCTCGGGCCTCTCCCACGGCACCGACGTCTGGACCAACAACGCCCAGGATCTGATCAAGGCGGGCACCTGTACGCTGCAGACCTGTATCCCCTGCCGTGACGATATCATGGTCTACCTCATGTACCAGGGCATGGAGCCGGCGGTCGCCTTCAAGATCATGGAGTCGGTCCGCAAGGGCAAGGGCGTTGCCCCGGACATGGAAGAGGCGATGAAGGCCTGCAACGTCCCGGACTGGTATATTCAGTCCTGCAAGACGATCAAGTACATGTTCCCGAAGGCGCACGCCGCGGCATATGTGCTCTCCTGCCTCCGAATCGCCTGGTTCAAGGTGCACGAGCCGCTGCTCTTCTACGCCACCTACTTCACGGTCCGGGCCGGTTCGATCGACGCCGATCTGATCACCAAGGGGCCGGAGGCGGTCCGGCGCTATGTAACGGAGATTGAGGCCAAGGGGCGGGAGGCCTCGCCTAAGGAGAAGGACTCCTTGACCGAGTACGAGTTGGTGGAAGAGGCGTTTAAGCGGGGGGTGCGCTTCGCCAAGATCGACCTCTACCGGTCGCACGCCACCAAGTACCTGATCAATCCCGACGGCACGCTCCTCTGCCCGTTCAACTCGCTGGCGGGCTTGGGTGACAACGCCGCCCTTGCGATCACCGAGGCGCGGGAGCAGGGGGAGTTCGTCTCCAAGGAGGACCTGAAGAACCGGGCCCGGCTGAACAAGTCGATCATGGAGTTGCTGGAGAACCACGGCTGCCTGAAGGGGTTGCCGGAGGGGAACCAGTTGAGCTTTGGGTTCTAGGGTCGCGCAAACCCGCCGGGACCGGTTCTGGTCGCGGCGGGTTTAATTGCTCAGGCCCAGGCCAGTCGGCTCGCTGGCTATATCCACCTTGGGGGGTTGTTTATGGAGATCAGACCACTGCCCTACGATGCCCAGGCCCTGGAGCGCTTCCGCCTGGAAGGCCCCTTCCTCTGGCTCTGGGAGGCCGCGGCGATCGAGTGCGTCCTGGGGGCGGGGACCCCATCCACCGACGTGGACCTGGCGCTCTGTGCCGCCTCAGATGTCCCGGTCTACCGGCGCAAGGGCGGGGGTGGGGCGGTGGTCCTCAGCCCGGGCTGCCTGATCATTACCGCCTGCTATGACGGGAAGCGGAAGCAGTTTGCCACCCAGTGGATCGACCCGATCGCCCAAGCGATCGCCCGAGCCATTGCGAGCCTGGGCCTGCCCGATGTCCGGGTCCGAGGCCTGGGCGATGTAGCCCTGGGCGAGCGGAAGATCCTCGGGTCCAGCCTCTACGCCAACCGTGAGCTGGCGCTCTACCAGGGGTCACTCCTCGTCGACTCGGATCTGGATCTGATCCCGGCTTACCTGCCGCATCCGTCCAAGGAGCCGGACTACCGGGGGGGGCGGTCGCACCTGGACTTCGTCACCTCCCTGGCACGGGCTGGGTATCGCGGCTCCATGTCCGACCTGATCCAGGCGCTAGCGCGGGAGTTGCGTCAGGTCTAGATCTTCAGGAGTTGGAAGGAGATTGCGCCAGGCGGCGGGAAGAGTTAGCATGTAAACTGGCACCTTGTCGCAGCCAGTCGCAGTCTTGCCGCCGAAGGAGGCGCTCTCGGTGATCCCCTTCCTCAATGTCCTGCAGTACCTGGTGCTTGCCCTATGGGTTGGCTCCATTTTCGGATTCGGTCTGCTCTTCGCCCCCGTGCTCTTCGCAAGCCTCTCCTCCCGGGAGCAGGCGGGCTCGATCGCAGGCACGGTGCTGGCCCGCATTGACGCCCTGGGGCTGGTCACCGGCGGGATCATGCTGGTTGTGACCGCCCTGCAGGCAATCGACAGCGCATGGCAGTCGATCGATCTGGGCCGGCTGCTGGTCGCTGTGGTCATGCTGGCGCTGGTGGTGGTCTCCGCTACCACGGTCCGGTCGAAGCTGAACGCGGCCAAGGAGAAGATGGAGCGGCCGATCGATGAGTATGCCCAGGATGATCCCCTGCGCAAGGAGCATAATCAATACCACCGGGTCTCCCGGTTGCTCTTCACCGTCAACCTTGTGCTGGGCGTCGTCCTGATCGTTCTATCTGCCCTGCGCTAACCCGCCAGGAGGGATCGCTTGGAGTACAGATTGATCGCACTGGACCTGGACGGCACCCTGTTGGGAAGCGACAAGGAGATATCGCCCCGCAACCGCAAGGCGCTTGCAGCGGCCCGGGAGCGGGGTATTGTCACGGTGATTGCCACGGGCCGGTCGGCCCACTCGGCCCGCATGTTCAGCCAGCAGGTCGGGGGTGGCCCCGTGATCTGCTGCAACGGGGCGGAGATCCTGGAGAGCGACGGGTCGGTGATCACCCAGCGGCCCTTGCCCCTGGCTCCCCTGTTGCGAGTGATCGCTCTCTGCGAAGAGGAGCGGCTGCTCTGCGAGTGCTACACCTCGGGGCGGATCGTCCTCGACCGGCCTGCGGCCCACGCCGCCACCTACTTTCGGTGGGTCCGGGGGCGCCGGTCCACGGCGCGGGCTACCTTCGATCTGGTGCGCATCTGGCAGTTGAACCGGATGCGCTGGGTGCGCTCGCTGCGGAAGTGGGCGGAGATGCCTGACCGGGAGCCGGTCCTGAAGCTGATGATCATTGGCCCCCGTGAGGGACTGGAGCGGCTCGCAGAGCGGATCGAGCGGGAGGCCCCTGGCCTGGCTGTCACATCGTCGGGCCATGAGAATATCGAAGTGGGGGCGGCAGGGGTCTCCAAGGGGGCTGCCCTGGAACTCCTGGGCGCCCGGCTGAAGATCCCCCGCCAGGCGATGGTCGCCGTGGGCGACGGGGCGAATGATCTGGAGATGCTGCGCTACGCCGGGCTGGGTGTTGCCATGGGCAACGCCAGTGAGGGCGTAAAGTCGGCAGCCGACCGGGTGACCGCCACCTGTGACGATGACGGCGTTGCCCGGCTTGTGGAGGAGGTCTTGCTCGCATGAAGGTGCTGGAGTCGATTACACAGGTAGCCATGGCGGTCTGGGTGGGTGCGGCCACTGGTTTTGCGATCACCGCTCCCAGGCTCTTCCGGGCCTTTGGGGCGGACCGGCAGGCAGCGGGCGACCTGGCTGGTGAGATGATCTACCTGCTGAACAACATCGGCCTGGTGCTCGGGGTCGTCGCCCTGCTCGCACTGCTGCCCCGGATCAGGCGGGGGCTGAACCGGTGGCGGGTGCTCCTCCTCGGAGGGGCGCTGGTGCTCGCTCTGGTCACCACCTTTTACGTCTTCCCGAATCTTGAAGCGGCCCAGCCGCCCAACCCGATTCAGACATACGCCGAGACCGACCCCGCCCGCGTGGCCTACAACAGGTGGCACAAGCTGTCGGAGCGGGTCTATGGAGCGGCCATGTTCCTGGGCCTTGGCGTGATCCTCCTGGGCCCACTTGGATCTGCAGAAAAGGAGCGTGCATGAGTGGATTGGGAGCTACGGATCCTGACCGCTCTGAAGGAATCGCGTCCCGCCTGGGATGAGCCCGCCAACTGGCGTGCGGCCCTGGCGCTCTACGAAGGGCTCTCCCCGGCCGAGGCGGGCCTGCTGGACCAGTCGTTGCTTCGCATGATCGATATCGACTACCGGAACCCACACGCATCGACCGAACAGCTGCCGTTTGATGATGTGATGGTCAACCTGCCGAACGGAATGACGCCGGATGACCTGCTCTGCATTGAGGGGGCGGTCCTCATGGCCGCCGAGCGGGGGCTAGGCGATGCGTTCTTCTCGCTCAATCGGTTGATGCGGTTGCCCATCTGGCACGTGCTCCAGGGGCGGCTGGAGTGGCTTCCGCGGGAGGGGTTTGAAGCCCAGCGGAAGCTCGGGTTGACCGTGGCCGGTCGCAGTGCCGGGGCCCTGCTGGGCCTCGCGGTGGGCGATGCCCTGGGCTGCACGGTGGAGTTCATGAGCCGGGATGAGATCGAGCGGCGGTATCCCGGTGGACACAGGGAGATCAAGGGCGGGGGCCCCTTCCGAATCCCGTGCGGCGGCTGGACCGACGACACCGATATGGCCCTGGCGGTGGCCCGCGGGATCGCCGAATCGCCGGATGACCCGGTGGAGGCGGTTGGGCGCCACTTCATGGCCTGGTTTCACTCCGACCCGCCCGATGTGGGCATGACCATTCGGGAGGCGCTCTCGGCGTATGACCGAACCGGCTCGTGGGGGGCGGCCACTGACCACATCCGCCAGATGTTCGGAGAGCGTGCGGGCGGGAACGGCGCCCTCATGCGGACCCTGCCCACGGCGATCGCCTACGGAGCGGATATGAAGCCGGCCCTGCTGATCGGGCAGATGACCCATCCGCACCCGGAGTCAGATGCGGCTGTGGCCTGCTACCACAGCATGGTCAATGCCCTGCTTGGGGGGGCGGCGAAGGAGGAAGCGTTCCGGGCCGGGCTCGCTCTGGCCGGCCCCCTGTCCCAGCGGCTTGAGGGGCTTGCGAAGCGGCCTGCCGGGCAGATTGACTCTACCGGGTACGTGGTTCACACGCTGGAGGCGGCAATCTGGTCCTTCCTGCGCACGGATAGCTTGGAGGAGTGTGTCGTGACCGCGGTGAATCTGGGAGAGGATACAGATACGGTGGGGGCGGTGGCGGGCGGTCTGGCTGGCGCTTACTACGGCCCGGCAGCCGTGCCCCGGCGCTGGACGCTGAAAATGGCGGGTCGGGACGAGTTGGACCAGGTGGTCGAGGCGCTCTACCGGGTCCGGAGCCTGCGGCTACAGAGAAACCCATAATAAACGGAGGTGGCGCGGCTGGATCGCCCCCTGGCGGTTCGCCGCACGTACAATGACTGCAGAGACGAAGAAGGCAACTGAGAGCAACCAGTTCGGTCTCACCCTCACCCATAAGATCATCTCCGGCGTTATCCTGCTCGGGATCTCCACCCTGGTGGTGCCCTTGGGGCCGTTTTTCCAGGGAACAACGGGCACGGTCTTCTTTATCCTGTTCGGCCTGATCCTGGGTGTCGCAACCTGGTTTATCTCGGCGGGGTGGACCTTCAAGCTGGAGGTAACTGGCTCTGAGATCAAGGTGCGGGACGGGGCCAGGGAGACGGTTATTCCCATGGATAAGTTGGGCATGGTGGTGAAGAACGGGCGGATCCCATTCCTTCCGAGCATCTGGCTAGTGCTGCGCGGGGTGGAGGTCGGCCAGGCGATCCCGGAGAAGGGTGTTGACCCTGTTACCCGCGAGATGATCGAGAGCTTCCGCAAGCGGAACCCGGGCAAGAAGGTCACCTATGTGCCGGTTCCGGGGGGCTATATCCGGTCGATCTCGGGGTTTGTGGCGGAGTTGAAGCGGCGGATCCCGCCGTTGGCGATCGATGAGCGACTTGGCGGAAAGTAGGGCACCGATCCCTTGCCACCACGCCCATTCTGTGCTAGAATCGCTATAGGGTTCCGGCGCGCATGCTTTGTTCTTGGGGAGTGGGTGACAACCCACTCTTTTCAACGTCTGGCCATTCGTCCTAGGCGTCACGAGCAGCCGGTAACCCACCGGCTGGTTTTCATGCTCGCATGCGGCCCGCAGGGCCGAACGCAGGTGGTTGCCGACAGCACGGTGCGCGGAGCGCACGTGCGGAAGGCGCGTGCGGCCCGTAGGGCCGGGATTCCCCAGTTTGTGATCGGAGGCCTGGTCCTGTTTGGCGAAAAGCGAGAAGCTCGATACGATGGTGGAAGAACTGGCCCGCCCCCTGGTGGAGGAGCGCGGCCTGGAGTTGGTGGGGGTCGAACTGGTCAAAGAGGGCGCAAGCCGCTATCTCCGAGTCTATATCGACAAGGAGGGCGGGGTCACCTTTGACGACTGTGAGGCGATTAGCCGGGCGGTCGATGCCAGGCTCGACGCGATCCTGCCTGATCCGCCGTACGATTATTTCGAGGTCTCGTCGCCCGGGCTGGAGAGGCCTTTAAAGCGCGATGAAGACTTCGCCCGCTATGCGGGGCGCACGGTGGCAGTCACCACCTTTGCCTCGGTAGACGGGCAGAAGTCGTTTGTGGGCGAGTTGGTTGGCTTGATCGATGGGAACGTCGTGCTGAGGCTCACGCAGGGGAAGGGACAGGGCAAGGAGATTGCCCTGGACCGCAAGCTCGTGGCGAGCGCTCGGCTTCACGTAGATTTTTAGGGCGGCGATAGCCGCGAGAGGAGACAAAACGCATGAAAGCCGAGATTCTCGAAGCGCTGGAGGACTTGGTAAGGGAGAAGGGCATATCGAAGGAAGTCCTCATCGAGGCGATTGAGGCTGCGCTGATCTCGGCGTATCGCCGCAACTTCAGCTCTGCCCAGAATGTACGCGTCTTCTTCGATCCCAAGACGGGTGACTACCGCGTCTACGCTCAGAAGGAGATCGTGGAAGAGGTCGAGGACTCCCGCCTCCAGGTGAGCCTCACCGAAGCTCGGGCGAAGAACCCGAGCCTCAACCTGGGCGAGATCTTCGAGGTGGAGGTCACCCCGCGTGACTTCGGTCGGATCGCGGCGCAGACCGCCAAGCAGGTGGTTGTCCAGCGAATCCGTGAAGCCGAGCGCGGCATGATTTACGAGGAGTACTCCAGCCGTGAAGGCGAGATCGTGACCGGTATTGTCCAGCGGCAGGATCTGAAGACCAAGGCGGTCTACCTGGAGCTTTCCAAGGGCGTCGAGGCCATTCTCATGGCCAACGAGCAGATCCCTGGCGAGCGGTTTGTGGAGAACCAGCGCATTAAGGCGTACGTGATCGAGGTGAAGCGGACCACCAAGGGACCCGCTATCGCCGTCTCCCGCACCCACCCCGGCCTTCTGAAGCGGCTCTTTGAGCTGGAGGTGCCCGAGATCCACGACGGTGTCGTGGAGATCAAGGCGATCTCCCGCGAGGCCGGCGCCCGCTCCAAGCTGGCTGTCGCCTCCCGCGAGGAGAACATCGACCCGGTCGGCGCCTGCGTCGGCCAGAAGGGGCTGCGCGTGCAGAACATTGTCGATGAGCTGCAGGGCGAGAAGATTGACGTGGTCGAGTGGAGCCAGGATCCGACTGTCTTTGTGGCAAAGGCGCTTTCGCCGGCCAAGGTGGTCCAGGTCACGTGCGACGATGTGGCCCGAATCGCCCGGGTCGTCGTACCCGACTACCAGCTCTCCCTGGCGATTGGCAAAGAGGGGCAGAACGCCCGCCTGGCTGCCAAGCTGACGGGCTGGAAGATCGATATCAAGTCCGAGTCGCAGGCCAAGGCCGGCGCTTGGGAAGAGGCTGGTGAGGGCGACGCCGAATAGGCGAACACCATTTGCGGAAAGGAGGTGGCGGTGATGACCAAAGGGCAGCAGCAGCCCAAGGTCAAGAAGGTGCCACAGCGCATGTGTGTCGGCTGTGGTCAGATGAAGTCAAAGAAGGAACTGCTCAGGGTAGTCCGGACGCCCGATGGCGTCATCGAGTTGGACACCTCCCCTGCCGGGAAGAAGCCCGGACGTGGCGCCTACCTGTGCCGGGACAAGGAGTGTCTGGCCAAGGCGGTCAAGGCCAAGCGGCTGGAGCGGGTCCTGGAGCAGCCCATCTCCGATGAGGTCTGGGCGAAGTTGGAGGCTGGGATGGTGAGCGCCGGTTGATCTCACCCGCTCTGCTCTCCATGCTGGGCCTCTGCCAGCGAGCGGGGAAGGTGGCCTCGGGCGACCTGGCGGCTGAACAGGCCCTGAAGAAGGGGAAGGCCGACCTGCTCCTCCTGGCGACAGATGCCAGCGACCGGACCCGGGAGAAGTTTCTCAAGTTGGCCCAGCAGAACGGGGTTCACTGCTACAGCACCGGTACCCGCGAGGAACTGGGATCGGCGCTGGGCAAGGCAGGACGGGCCGCTGTGGTGATTCAGTCTCGCGACTTTACCAAAGGCATTATCGGGATCCTCCAGCGGGAGGGCCTGACACCGGAAACGGGACGGGGGTGAACCGTTGGAGGCCAAGATTCGTGTATTTGAACTGGCGAAAGAGCTAAGCGTGGACTCCAAGCGTGTCGTGGAGGTCCTTCAAACTTTGAATGTGGATGTGAAAAACCATATGAGTACCATCGACCAGAACACCGCTGACAAGGTGACCGAGGCGGTTAAGGGGAAGGGCGCCGCCAAGAGCGACGCCGGTACCCAGGATGCCGCCAAGTCTCCTCGTCAGCCGGCGGCGCCAAAGGCGCGGGAGGCGAACCCGGCGAAGGCCTCTCTGTTGGAGGACTTCTTCGGGGCAGGCACCAAGCCGAGGCAATCGATTGAAGACATGAAGCGGGAGCTGCGTCCCGCTGGTGAGCGCCGCCCCGTGGGCGAGCGCCGTCCTGTGGTGGACCGCCCCGTCTCGGAGCGGCGGCGTCCCGCGGGGGAGACCCCGGTCTCTGAGGTTCGCCACGCTGCCCCTGCGGAGCCGACTCCGGCCGTCGTTGCACCCACCGAGGCTGTGAAGCCGGAGGTAGAGGCTCCCGCCCCGAAGGTGGAGGCCCCCGCCCCGAAGGTGGAGGCCCCCGCCCCGAAGGTGGAGGCTCCAGCTCCGAAGGCCGAGGCTCCAGCTCCGAAGGCCGAGGCTCCAGCTCCGAAGGCCGAAGCCCCGGCTCCCCAGGCCCCGGAGGCTGAGGTCGACGCCCCGAAGCCCGAGGCGAAGGTGGAGGCCCCCAGGGCTGAAGTCGTTGTCGAGGAGCCCGTCGCGGCGTCTCCCGCCCCGGAGGCTCTCGCAGGCGAGGCTACTGGCGAGGAGCACGCCGAAGCCGACTCGTCTCAGGATCTTTCCCGGTCGGTGTCGGTCGGTCCGTCCCGGCCGGTTCCCGCCGGCCCTGGCCAGCCTGTCCGCCCTGCGGCCAGCGGCCTCGGCATGCCTGTGAAGCCTGCCCCGGGTGGTGCACCTGCTGCCGGCGGCTCGGGCCTGGGCATGCCCACCCGCCCGGTTCCGGCAGGCCCCGGCCAGCCGGCCCGTCAGCCTGGCGGTTCTAGCCTCGGCATGCCCATGAAGCCCGCTCCCGGCGCTCCGCGCCCGGCGGGTGAGCGTGCGCCCCGCCCTGGTGGTCTCGGCATGCCCGGGGCCCCCCGGCCCGCCGGCGCCGCTGGTCCCGGGGCTCCTCGCCCCGGTGGTGGCGCTGCGCTGGGCATGCCCTCTCGCGGCGGCGCTCGCCGTGGCGGTGTGCTCAACATTCCCAAGGTCGATCCGAAGGTGGCCGAGCAGGCCAAGCCCGCTGACGGCAAGCCCCGTATCGGCCAGGGTGGCGACCGCAAGAAGGGCGACGCCTTTACGAAGCGGGAGACCGCTGCGTCCCGTCCGTCTGAGGAGAAGCTGTTCGGGCGGCGCCCGACCCGCCAGTCCTCGGTGGTGGAGCGGCGTAGCCTGAAGCCAATCACCATTGGTGGCTCCATGACGGTCAAGGACCTGGCCCACGAGATGGGCGTGACCGCCGCTGAGGTGATCAAGAAGCTGCTGACCGGCTTCGGGATCATGGCCACCATCAACCAGGAGTTGGACACCGACACCTGCGTCCTGGTGGGCGGCGAATTCGGTATTGAGGTCAACGTTGAACAGAAGGAAGACATTATCGAGGTCTACGACCGGGTCGAGGATCCGGACGAGGATCCCGAGCTGAAGCAGCCGCGGCACCCCGTGGTCACCATTATGGGCCACGTCGACCACGGCAAGACCTCGTTGCTCGACGCCATTCGCTCGGCCAAGGTTGCGGCGGGCGAGGCCGGCGGTATCACCCAGCACATTGGTGCGTATGAGGTGGAACTGAACGGCCGGAAGATCACCTTCCTCGATACTCCCGGTCACGAGGCCTTCACGGCGATGCGTGCCCGTGGCGCCAACGTCACCGATATCGCAGTCCTCGTCGTCGCGGCGGACGACTCGGTCATGCCGCAGACGATTGAGTCGATCAACCACGCCAAGGCTGCGAACGTGCCGATCCTCGTGGCGATCAACAAGATCGACAAGGAGCAGGCCAACCCGCAGCGGGTCATGCAGGACCTGACCGCTTACGGCGTCGTCTCCGAGGAGTGGGGCGGCGAGACGATCATGGTCCCGGTCTCCGCCAAGGCGAAGACCAACCTGGATCTGCTGCTGGAGAACATCCTGATCCTCGCCGAGGTCCAGGAGCTGAAGGCCAACCCGGAAAAGGCTGCTGCCGGTACGGTGATCGAGGCCGAGCTCGACAAGAATCGCGGTCCTGTCGCCACCGTTCTTGTGCAGGGCGGTACCCTGGAGCTGGGCGATGTCTTCGTCGCTGGCACCGCCTGGGGCCGTGTCCGCGCCATGTTCGACCACCGCGGCAGGAAGCTGAAGTCGGCCGGCCCGTCGACCCCGGTCCAGGTGCTGGGCTTCGACGCCGTCCCCGCTGCTGGCGACGTCTTCCGGGTCACCCCCGATGAGAAGACCGCCAAGGCGATCGCCGAGAAGCGGATCGCCAAGGCTCAGGCCGAGCGGACCGCCAGCAAGGCGCTCTCGCTGGACGACTTCATGTCCCAGGTCGCCCAGGGCGAGCTGAAGGATCTGAACCTGATTGTGAAGGCCGACGTGCAGGGCTCCGCCGAGGCGATCAAGGGCCAGTTGGAGAAGCTGCGCAACGAAGAGGTCCAGGTCAAGATCATTCACACCGCTGTTGGTGCGATCACCGAGACCGACGTCATGCTGGCTTCGGCCTCCCATGCGATCATCATCGGCTTCAACGTGCGGCCGGATGATCGGGCCGGGCGTGCCGCCGCTGACCAGGGCATCGATATCCGCATGTACAACGTCATCTACGACATCGTGGATGATATCAAGGCGGCCATGACGGGCATGCTGAAGCCGAAGATCGAGGAGGTTATCCTCGGTCGGGCCGAGGTCCGCGAGACCTTCAAGGTGCCGAAGGTCGGTGTCGCCGCTGGTTGCCGTGTTGTCAGTGGCAAGGTGACCCGCAACGCCAAGTTCCGGCTGATCCGCGACGGCGTCGTGGTCTGGAATGGCGAGATCAACGCCCTGCGCCGCTTCAAGGACGAGGTCAAGGAAGTGGCCGAAGGCTACGAGTGCGGTATCACCCTGGAGAACTACCAGGACTTCAAGAACGGCGACATTCTGGAGGCTTACGAGCTGAAGGAAGTGAAGGCCGTCGGGTAGTCGCTCGTAGAGCGACCTGCCAACCGATATCCGCCGTCCAAAACCGCAAAGCGAGGCCGGTGGTGGCAAGGCGCTGCCACCGGCCCTTTGACTGGGAGGAGCTCCCCATGTTTATCGCCTCCATTCGACTGGAACTTTCCATTCCCCACGCCAATTCGCTCAAGGCGAAGCGCCAGGTCCTCAACAGCCTGATCGACAAGGTGCGCCATCGCTATGGGGCCGCTGTGGCGGAGGTTGGTGACCAGGAGCTCTGGCAGCGGGCTGTGGTAGGGATCGCCCTGGTCTCTGGGGAGACTACCCATGTGCGGGAGATGGCCGAGCGGGTGGTAGGCTTCGTCGAGGCCCACTGGGAGGGCGAGGTCTGCGCCATCGATCTGGAGATCTTGTAGCCGTAGAGAGGAGTGCCATGATGTCCAACCAACGCGCCGCTCGCGTGGGCGAAGAGATTCGGGAACTGCTGGCCAAGTTGCTGCGCGACGAGGTGAAGGACCCGCGCATCGGCTTTGTCTCCATCGTAAAAGTGGAGGTAGCGGGCGACCTGCGCCATGCGAAGGTCTTTATCTCTGTCTTGGGCGATGAGAACCAGAAGAAGGAGTCCATGAAGGGGCTGACCAAGGCGTCTGGCTTCCTGCGGAGCGAGATCGCCCAGGTGCTCCGGCTTCGATATACCCCTGAGCTTCACTTTGTGCTGGACGAGTCGATCGAGCACGGCCAGCGGATCGCCCAGCTTCTGGTCCAGGTGCAGAAGGAGCAAAACGAACCGAAAAAGGGTGAGTAACCTGCTGATCGATCTAGCAGCAGCGGCCCGCATGATCGCCGAATCCGAGCGCATCCTCTTCTTCATGCACGTCCAGCCCGACGGCGACTCGATCGGTTCGACACTCGCAATGGTCCGGGCCTTGCGGCAGCAGGGGAAAGAGGCGGTCATGGTCGGGGTGGACCCGATCCCGCGCATCTACCACTTTCTGCCCGGGTGGGACACGCTCTTCACGCCGTGGGAGCAGGTGACCGGCGAGTGGGATCTGGCGTGCTTTCTGGACTGCGGCGACCTCCAGCGGGTGGGCGCGGCGGTTCCGTTGGTGGAGCGGTGCAAGCGCTCGCTGAATATTGACCACCACGTCACCAACACCGGTTACGGTGAGTACAACTACATGGACTTTTCCGCCGCTGCCGTGGGCGAGTTGGCCTATCGGCTTCTGCGGGCGATGAACCTGCCGATTGACACGGAGACGGCGCTCTGTCTGTACACATCGCTGGTGACCGATACGGGAGGCTTCCGGTACGACTCCACAGGCCCGGCTACCCATCGGGTCGCTGCGGACCTGATCGAACTGGGCGCCCGGCCGTACGAAGTGGCCAGCGCAATCTGGGAGAACGAATCGCCCTCTCGCCTGGCACTGCTCGCCAGAGCCTTGCAGACCCTCCGGCTGGAGCAGGGGGGAAAGATCGCGTGGATGAAGGTGGACCGGGCGATGATGGCAGAGGCTGGCGCATCTGACGATGATGTGGAGGGACTGGTCAACTACGCCCGCTCCGTTGAAGGGGTGGAGGTAGGGGTCCTGATCAAGGAGGCGGCGGATGGCCGGATTCGGGTCAACCTTCGCTCCCGCCGCACCGCCGATGTGGGTGCCGTAGCCCTCCGTTTTGGCGGGGGCGGTCACGCACGGGCTGCAGGCTGCACCCTGTTCGTCTCCATGGAAGAAGCGATCGAGCAGGTGCTCGAAGCGGTAAAGGATGTCGTTTGATGGATGGGGTTCTGAATCTGCTCAAGCCGCCAGGCATGACCTCGCATGATGTGGTCAGCGTGGTCCGGCGGGCGCTAGGTGTCAAGAAGGTGGGACACACGGGCACCCTGGATCCTGGGGTGGCGGGGGTCCTGCCGATCTGTGTGGGGCGGGCCACCCGGCTGGCGGAGTTTATCGCTGGCGAGGATAAGGCCTACCGGGCTGAGATCACCTTCGGCACGGTGACATCGACCCAGGACTCCTTTGGCGAGGTAATCTCGCAGCAGGAGGCCGGCCACTTGACCAGGGGGGATGTCGCCTACGCCCTGGCCCGCTTTCATGGACCGATCATGCAGGTGCCCCCCATGGTCAGCGCGGTCAAGGTAGGCGGGAAGCGGCTCTACGAGCTGGCCCGCGAGGGGGTAGAGGTGGAGCGGCAGGCGCGCCAGGTCGTGATCCACCGGGTGCAGTTGCTGGACTTCCAGCCTGGGCCTGCGCCGAAGGCGATGGTGGATGTGGTCTGCTCGAAGGGGACCTACATACGCACCCTGGCCCACGACCTGGGGCAGATGCTGCAGGTCGGGGCGCACATGTCCTACCTGGTCCGAACCCGGTCCGGCCCGTTCTCCCTGGCCGATGCCGCCACCCTGGAGGAGCTTCTCGCCGGCAAGGCCCCCATGCTTCCGCCAGCGGCGGCGCTGGGGGAGATGGCGCGGGTGACGGTTCCCACCCCGGCAGTGGAGCGCCTGAAGCACGGGGTGGCGCCCCGGTTGAAGCTGGCGCACCCGAATGGGACCCTGGTGGCCTTGTTGGGTGCGGATGATGACCTACTCGCCCTTGCCGAGGCGCAGGATGGCGCCGTAAAGCTACTCAAAGTCTTTGCGTGAGAGGGCTGTACATGGAACTGGTATCGAGCATCCGGGAGGTTCCGGTCAAGGGGCCGGGGAACCTGGTGGCGATTGGAAAGTGGGACGGGGTTCACCTGGCGCATCAGGAGATTCTTAAGGCCCTGGTGGCCGCGGCGCGGGAGAGTGGCGGACAGTCGGTGGCCATGGGGTTCCACCCGCTGCCCATGACGCTCCTCCGGCCTGAGGCGGCCCCGCCCATGCTTCAAACCTTATCAGAGCGGGCAGAGGTCATGGCGCAGATCGGTCTGGATGTCCACCTGGCCATTCCCTTTGACCCTGCCTTTGCCGCGCTCACCCCGGAGGAGTTTGTCCGCGACGTGCTGGTGGGGCAACTGCGGGCCACCCAGGTCATGGTCGGCTTCAACTTCACCTTTGGCCGGGGCGGGCAGGGCACCGCAGAGATATTGAGGCAGCTCTGTGAGCCGCATCGGATCCCGGTACGGATCTTTGATCCGGTCCGGGTCGCGGGCGAGAATGTCTCCTCCACAGAGGTGCGCTTCTACGTAGCCGAAGGGCAGATGCCTGCCGCTGCCCGGCTGTTGGGGCGCCCGTACAGCATGCGGGGCGTAGTGGTCCACGGCGACAAGCGGGGGCGTCAGATCGGCTTCCCCACGGCCAATGTGAGCCTGCCCCCTGGGCGCATGCTGCCCGCGAACGGCGTCTACGTGGCCCGGATTCGCCTGCTCGGGCCGATCGTGAAGGACGAGGAGCGGCGGACCCGCACCGTGCATCCGCGATCGGGTCCGGTGTACGGGGCGATGCTCAACCTGGGGAAGCGCCCCACCGTGCAGGGGCAAGAACTGCGGTGCGAGGCGCACCTCTTCGATTTCAGCGGCGACCTCTACGACCAGGAGGTGCAGGTGGAGTTCCTGCAGCACCTGCGGCCTGAGCGGCCATTCCCCTCGCTGGAGGCGCTGAAGGCGCAGCTGGCAGAGGATGAGAAGATGGCCAGGGAGCATTTGAAGGCCCATGGCTAAGGAGCGGTTGGATAAGTTGCTCGGCCACATGGGCGCCGGTAGCCGCAAGGACCTGAAGGGTATGATCCGCGCCGGGCGGGTGGTGGTGGATGGCGCCCCAGCCCGCGACCCCGGCATGCAGGTCGATCCGGCCCGCTCATCGATCCTGGTAGATGGTGCGCCGCTGATCTACCAGCGCCATTTCTGGGTCCTCCTGCACAAGCCTGGCGGTGTGATCACCGCCACCAACGATCCGCGGCAACGGACCGTCCTGGATGTCCTGCCAGAGGAGCTCCGCCACCGTGACCTCTTCCCGGTGGGACGGCTGGATAAAGATACCGAAGGGCTACTGCTCCTCACGACCGATGGCGAGCTGGGGCACAGGCTCCTCTCGCCGCGGTGGCATGTGCCCAAGCGGTACCTGGCCCGGGTGGACGCACCCCTCGACCCGGCTGATGCCGAGGCATTCGCGGCCGGGGTTCTGCTGGACGACGGCTACGTGACCATGCCGGGACGGCTGGAGATCGTGGCGCCCCAGGAGGGGATCGTGACGATCCACGAAGGGAAGTACCACCAGGTAAAGCGCATGTTTGAGGCCCGGGGCAAGCAGGTGGTCTACCTGAAGCGGCTGACCATGGGGCCGTTGGAGCTGGGCGACCTGCCATACGGGGAGGCCCGTCCGCTGACCGAGGCGGAGGTGGCGACGCTGTATGAGTCTGCAGGGCTTGCCCAGCCCTGACGCATGTGGTAAACTATGCGAAGTCGTCAAACCTGCAACGCGGTTTGCCGCTTCTCCGGCGGTTTACTGGGTTGGAGGCGCTTGTCGCAACAGAAGGAGGTTGTTTTCCATGATTTCCACCGAGAAGAAGCAGGAGATTATCAGCCAGTTCCAGACCCACGAGGGTGACACCGGCTCGCCCGAGGTCCAGATCGCTCTGCTCACCCACCGGATCAACGAGCTGACCGATCACCTGCGCACCCACAAGAAGGACCACCATTCTCGCCGTGGCCTGCTGAAGATGGTCGGCCAGCGCCGCGCCCTGCTGGTTTACCTGCACGGCGTCTCCAAGGCCCGCTACATGACCATCATTGAGAAGCTGAACATCCGTAACGTTATGCACTAATCTTATCGCCGCAGGCGATAAGATTACGCGGGCGCCGGCAGTAGCATGGCGGAGCCATGCTGCGAAAGGCAGACTGACTTTCCCGATCGCCGCAGGCGATAAGATTGTGCGGGCGGAACGAGGACCGGGCCAATCACTGGCCCGGTCTTTTTGCTTAGTCCAGAATCGGCGAGTCCGGCGCAGCGGCAGCCCGGTCCAGGATCGTCATGCCAAACAACTGGTGGGCCTCCACCTGCTGTGGCCCCCGGTAGGCCACCTGGTAGATAACCGTACCGACTCCCTCAGCCCGCTGGAGCAGCAGCCCGCTCGGCCGCTCCCCCAGGAAGACCTCCAGCCTGCCCAACTGAACCCAGTCCGAGAAGATCAGGGTCCGCTGTCCTTTCGGCTCCTCTACATAGACCCGCCACAGGTGGCCATCGTCCCAGCCGACCTGGCCCGTTTTCGGATCGACCCCTGCACTCGTGGTGACCAGGACGCTCTCCACCGTGCCGTCGTCATCCAGGTCGGCGCTCAGGTACTTCCGGTAGGTCCAGTCCTCATCCACCACGGTGGAGTAGTGGGCGTTGATCAGGTTCGCTGGCAAGCGCACCGCTTCAAGTCGCTTCGCGGCCGTCTCCTCGGAGAGGCGCGTGTAGAGATCGCGGTACCGATCCAACTCGGCTGCGGCGGTACGCACCTCCTGATCCATGCGCTGGACCTCGTCCCTCAGCCGTTGAATCTCCTGGGACTGCATGACGTTCTGCTCCGTCAGGCGGCTGTTCTCCTCCGTCAAGCGGTCTTGCTCCGGCGAGCCGGTGCAGCCCCCCAGGAGAGCGAGAAGGGTGACCAGCATAGCGGTGCGGCGCAGTAGAGACACGAGCATCGCCTCCTTCTATGAATCCTTAACGGTCCAGGCGGCCAAAAAGATTCGCCGAATCCGGCGAACGATCTCGACCACCGGTCGAGTCTTTCTACCAGAGAGGTGATCGCAGATGGCTCGTACGGAACCAGATCGCCGGGAGGCCTTTGCCGCCCTCTATTCGCAACTGGCTCCCCGGCTTTATCGCACGGCGCTCGGCATTCTCGGCAACCCGCACGATGCCGCCGATGCGCTCCAGGAGGCGGGGATCAAGGCCTTCCGCTACTTCGACTCCCTGCACGACGAGCAGGCCGGCCCCTCGTGGATGACCCGCATTCTCGTCAACGCCTGCTACGACGTGGGGCGCAAGCGTTCTCGTGCGATCCCTACCGGGCTGGACGTGATTCCGTCGTCTGGGGTCGAGGTGACGGGGATCGAGGATCGGGAGATGCTGCAGGCGCTGCAGTTCCTGCCCGACGATCAGCGAACCACCGTTGTCCTCCGCTTCTTCCAGGATCTTTCGATCCCCCAGATTGCACAGGTGATGGGTGTCCCGGAGGGAACCGTCAAGTCGCGCTTGCACACAACCCTGGCCAAGCTGCGTGTCGCCCTGAAGGACGCTGGAAAGGAGGGAGCCCAGTGAGACCGTACGTTGTTGGTGGTGCTTGCCACCGGGTTCAGAAGCAGTTGGATACCTCGCTGAGCGAGGGGGCTCTGTCTCTGTCCGCTGAACTGAACGCTCATGCAGAGCGTTGCCCGCACTGCGGGCCAGCCCTTCGGGATACAGAGGCGCTCTTCCGCCGGTTGCGCAGCGCCCCTGCGGGAGTCGACCTCGGCCCTGTGCCGGGCGTGGTTGACTCCGTCCTCCGGCAGATCGCAACGCCTGCCGCGGTCCATGTGACCCCGGTGGTCCAGGATCCGTCTGTGGCGGCTCGGAAGCGCCGCCAGCATACCCGTTGGGTGATTGGGCAGGTGGCGGCGATCGCGGCGGCCCTCTGCCTGGCGCTGGGCGGGGTCACCTACCTGGTGCTCAAGGCGAACGAGGCGGTCAGCGGGACCTCACCGGGGCAGGTGGTGCAGCGTTGGGTCGCCCCCTTGCAGGACTGGTCCCAGGCGCTCTTTCAAAAAACGAAGTAGGTCTCATTAAGGGCAGATGGCGCACTTCGCATGCGCCCTCTGCTTTTTCTTCTACCCGGCTCATATTTCCGGGCCCGAGAAGGAGAAGATAATGGGAGTGTGGAAACCAGAGAGGTTAGGAAAACAAGTGCCAATAGGATGTGCCGCTGGGTAGCGGCAACGGGCGGGCGTGCGGAGCGAGCGATTTGCCCCGGCGCGGGGACCGCCTGGTGCACCTGACGGTCCTAGGCACAGAAGGAGGACCACAGTGACCGCATCTACGTTTACGATGGAACTCGGGGGCCGCACCATGACCCTCGAGACGGGCCGTCTGGCCAAGCAGGCCAGCGGTGCCGTAATGGTCCGGTATGGCGACAGCGTCGTTCTGGCGGCTGTTGTCGGCAGCGCTTCGCCCCGTGAGGGCATCGACTTCTTCCCGTTGACCGTTGACTACGAGGAGCGCATGTACTCGGTGGGCCGGATCCCCGGCAACTGGTTCCGGCGTGAGGGCCGGCCGACTACCAAGGCGATTCTCTGGTCCCGTCTGACCGACCGGCCGATCCGGCCGCTCTTCCCAGACGGCTACCGCAATGACGTACAGATCGTCTGCACCGTCATGTCGGTCGACCCCGACGCTCCGGTGGAGATCATGGGCATGATCGGCGCCTCTGCGGCGCTGACCATCTCCGATATCCCCTTCGAGGGGCCGATCGGCGGCGTGATCATCGGCCGGATTGACGGTCAGTTTATTGTGAACCCCACCACCGAGCAGGCGGCCAAGTCCGACATGCACCTGGTGGTCGCCGCCACCGAGCAGGCGGTGCTCATGGTTGAGGCCGGCGCCAAGGAGGTGCCGGAGGATGTCATGCTCGAAGCGATCCTCTACGGCCACGAGGTGATCAAGTCCACGATCATCCCGACGATCCTCAAGATGCAGGCCGAGGTCGGCAAGCCGAAGCGGGAGGTCACCCTCTTCCTGCCGCCCGCCGACCTGGAGGCGGCTGTTCGGACCGCCGCCACCGAGCGGCTCCGCACCGCGGTTCGCAACCCGGACAAGCTGGCCCGCGAGGAGGCCGTCGCCGCCGTCGGCGCCGACGTGCAGGAGCAGCTGGCCGAGCAGTTCCCTAACTCTGCCAAGCATATCGCCGGGCTGCTGAAGAAGGTCCTCAAGGAGGAGGTCCGCCGGGCGATCATTGAGGACGGAATCCGGCCTGACGGTCGTGGTCTGGCCGAGATCCGGCCGATCGAGTGCGACGTCGACCTGCTGCCCCGTCCGCACGGCACCGGCCTCTTCCAGCGGGGTCAGACCCAGGTCCTCTCGATCGTCACCCTGGGTACCATGGGCGACGTGCAGCGGCTGGACGACCTCACCCTGGAAGAGGAGAAGCGCTACCTGCACCACTACAACTTCCCGCCGTACTCCGTGGGTGAAGCCAGGCCCATGCGTGGCCCCGGTCGGCGTGAGATCGGCCACGGCGCCCTCGCTGAGCGTGCGCTGGAGCCGGTGATCCCGCCGGAGGACGAGTTCCCCTACACCGTGCGTGTGGTCTCGGAGGTCCTGGAGTCCAACGGCTCTACCTCCATGGGCTCCGTCTGCGGCTCTACCCTGGCGCTCATGGCCGCTGGTGTGCCGATCAAGGCCCCTGTGGCTGGCGTGGCCATGGGTCTGGTCGAGGACCCGGAGACCGGCCGCTACGCCGTGCTCTCCGACATCCAGGGCATCGAGGACGCCCTGGGCGACATGGACTTCAAGGTGGCGGGCACCGCCAAGGGTGTCACCGCCCTGCAGATGGACATGAAGATCTCCGGCACGGGCCGCGAGATCCTCGGCAAGGCGCTCTCCCAGGCCTATGAGGGCCGCATGCACATCATGTCCAAGATGCTGGAGCGCATCGCCGAGCCGCGCAAGGAGATGTCGCCGTACGCCCCGCGGATCATCATCATCAAGATTCATCCGGACAAGATCCGCGACGTGATCGGCAAGGGCGGTTCCACCATCAACAAGATCGTCGAGGCCACCAAGGTCGGCAACGTCAAGGTGGATATCAACATTGAAGATGATGGCACGATCCATATCGCGTCGATCAATCAGGAGGCCGGCAAGAAGGCGGTCATGATGATCGAGGCGATCACGAAGGATCCGGAACCCGGCATGATCTACCTGGGCAAGGTGACCCGCCTCATGAACTTCGGCGCTTTCGTGGAGATCATGCCCGGCAAGGAAGGCCTGGTCCATATCAGCCAGCTGGCTGAGGAGCGGGTCGGCAAGGTCGAGGACGTGGTCAACGTCGGCGACGAGATCATGGTGAAGCTGACCGAGATCGACAAGCTCGGACGGATCAACCTCTCCCGCAAGGAGGCCCTACGGGACCAGAAGCGGGCCGAGGAAGGTCAGAAGTAGAGGGACGTGGGGCCGGGCCGTAACAGCCCGGCCCCTCTTTGGCTTCTCCCCCTACCAGAAGGAGACGACTATGACGTTCTATCGCAAGACGACGCTGCCCGGTGGGTTGCGCGTGATTACCGAAGAGATTCCCTACGTCCGCTCCGTCTCGGTGGGCGTCTGGGTCGGGGCCGGCAGTTGCCTGGAGACGACGGCGAACATGGGCATCTCCCATGTGATCGAACACATGCTGTTCAAGGGCACAGAGCGGCGCACGGCCCGCCAGATCGCCCAGGCGATCGATGGCCGGGGCGGGACGCTGAACGCCTTCACATCGAAAGAACATACCTGTTACTACGCCAAGGTGCTGGACGAGCACATGGAGGTGGCCTTTGACCTCCTCTCCGACATGTTGCTCCACTCCCGCATCGCACCGGACGACCTGGAGCGGGAGAAGGGTGTGATTGTCGAGGAGATCAAAATGTACGAAGACGTGCCAGATGATCTCGTGCATGACCTCTTCGCAGCCGCCATTTGGCGGGATCATGCCCTGGGACGCCCCATTGTCGGGACGGCCGACACCGTTCAGGGATTGGACCGGGAGGCGCTGCTGGGCTATATGGCCCAGACCTACCGCCCGGAGAATATCGTGATCGCGGTGGCCGGCCATGTTCAGCACGACCGGGTGGTGGAGGAGGTCGCCCGCACGTTCGGCGGGCTGGTAGCGGAAGGGCCTGTCGCACCCTGGCCGGAGCCTCCGGCAGCCCTGCAGGGGAGCCTCGGTGTCCTTCGCCCCAAAGAGATCGAGCAGACACATCTGGTTCTCGGCACGCGTGGACTGCACCAGGATCACGACCAGATCTACGCCCTGCACCTCATGAACACGATTCTGGGTGGCGGCACCTCCAGCCGGCTTTTCCAGGAGATTCGAGAGCAGCGCGGGCTGGCCTACTCCGTCTACAGCTACAACTCTGGTTTCAAGGGGACGGGCAACTTTGGTGTCTACGCCGGTGTCTCGCCCCGGGCTGTTGGCCCCGTCCTCGACATGATCCTCGCACTCATGGAGGAGGTCGGGCGGCAGGGTGTCACCCCAGAGGAGTTGGGCGAGGCGAAGGAGCAGCTGAAGGGGCAGATCATGCTGGGCCTCGAATCGACATCGAGCCGCATGACTCGCCTGGGGCGCGGGGAGCTGAGCCTGGGCCGGGTCCAGAGCCCGGACGAGATCATCGCTCAGATTGACCGGGTGACGTTGGCGGAGGTCCACGACCTCGCCCGCCGATTGCTGTTGGAGGAGCCGCGCGTCCTTGCGACGGTCGGACCCATGCCGGCAGACGTCAATCTCGCCGACTATGGCTTCCTGGAGGTGCAGCATGGCTAGTCGACGCTTCGCAACCGTAGCGGGCTACGAAGGAAAGGTCCGGCTGCCCGTCCGCAAGACCCGCCTGTCGGCGGGCTATGACCTGGAGGCGGCGGAGGAGGTCCTGGTGGAGCCGGGCCGAGTGGCGCTGATTCCCACCGGCCTGAAGGCCTACATGGAGGATGGCGACGTCCTGCTCCTGGCGATCCGCTCCAGCATGGCCGTCAAGCGCGGTCTCATGCTGGCGAACGGGATCGGGGTGATCGATGCCGACTATGTGGACAACCCCGACAACGAGGGACATGTCCTCGTGGCGGTGGCGAACACGGGGCAATCCCCCGTCCGGATCCAGGTGGGAGAGCGGATTGCACAGGCGATCTTCACCCGCTTCCTTACGACCGACGACGACACCGCCAGCGGGGAGCGCAAGGGCGGCCTCGGGTCGACCGGCGACCGCTAGGCTCCAAGCCTGCCGAAGAAGGGGCCTGGGTCCTATTGCTTATGGGACCTGAGTCCTATAGCGGGTATCAGTCCCAGTGATAGACTGGAACTGTACTGCTGTCGCAGGAGTTGGGGGTGGGCCCATGCAGTCGGAATCGGAGTTGCTTCGCCAAATCGAGGCCTTGCGGCAAGAGTTGCACCGCAGAATGGGCGGCCGATACACCCCCAGTCAGACGGCCGACCTGGAACGGATCAGTCGAGAGCTGGACCGGCTGGTGGTCGAGTACACCCGGATTCAGTGGCAGGCCCGCTCTCGAGAGAACGGAACACGGTAAGTGGAACGCTCCCACGTTGTTTGGGGCGTTCCTTTTGTTTGACAACACTCGTCTATCCTAAGAGGGACAAGGTCTGAATTGAGTCTACATGCAAGATTATGTAAGAAATGTAGGGAGACAAGCAGGAATTCACGCCCTGATTGTTGAAGTCAGGTTTACATATTTTAGCTGTGGCACCAAGACCCTAGACGGAGGTGTGCAGGTGGAGAAGTCCAAGATCGCTGATCAGAAGCTGGTTGTCTTCACTGTCGGTCAGCAGGAGTACGCGGTGCCGATTACGGCGGTGAAGGAAGTGGAGGCCTGGCGCCAGCCGACCCAGGTGCCCGAGACATCCTCAATCGTTGAGGGTGTGGTCGACCTGCGGGGGGAGATTATACCGGTCGTCGACCTCGGCCGGCGTTTTCGGACGCAGCGCCGGAAGCAGGGAGTCGACGCGCGCATCATGGTGATGGAGTTGGGGGACAGGAAGGTCGGGTGGATCGTCGATGAGGTGGTGGAGGTCCACTCGCCAGCGGCTGATTCGATCAAGCCACCTTCGCCCCTTCTTTTGAGTATGTCCGCAGTGGCGAACGACCCGGTGGTCTCCGGGATTCTGAAGGCTGGCGAGAATCGGCTCGTTGTCGTGTTGGATGCAGAGCGTGTCATTGACAGCACACTGCTGTAGCCTGGTCAGGTCGAAACGGGAGGGTCCAAAATGGAACAGCAAGTAGAACTGCGAGACGCCGTCACCCAGGTTGTCGTCTTCCAGCTTGGCAAGGAGCTGTATGGCGCCGATATCTCTGCGGTGCTGGAGGTAAGTCCCCTGCTTCGAGTGACCAAGGTCCCCCGGACTCCTACGTATATTGATGGCGTAACCAATCTGCGCGGGCGTGTGATCCCCGTGGTCGACCTCCGGAAGCGGCTTGGCCTGCCGGTCACGCCAGCCACGAAGGCGACCCGAATCGCGGTCGCCGAGATCGACGGTGGAATGGTCGGCATGATCGTCGACGCGGTCGTCGAGGTACTGCGCGTGCCAGCCAGCGCGGTCGAGCCCCCGTCGGCCATGTTCTCGAAGGTTGACACCGAGCATGTCCAGGGCGTGGCGAAGGTGGATGATCGCCTGATTATCCTGCTGGACCTGGCCCGGATTCTGATGCGTGAGGATCGCAAGGTCGTATAGGGCTCCTGTCAGATGGTAGATCAATCGCGCTGTCCGCTCTAGCGTGGGAGCGGAGTAGGAGGGGACACCGAAATGGGTTTTGGCTTTGACACAAGCGCGGAGGACATTAAGGTCTTCCTCGATGAGGCGGAGGAGATGCTCCAGAACATGGAGGGTGGCATTCTCCGGCTCGAGAAGGAGTCGGACAATCCCGAGGTCGTCCAGGAGATCTTCCGGGCGGCCCACACCCTGAAGGGCTCATCGGCCACGCTGGGGCACCAGCGCATGGCCGAGTTGACCCACTCCATGGAGAATGTGCTTGACAAGGTCCGCAAGGGGAAGTTGGAGGTCACCGGCGCTGTCGTTGACACCCTCTTCGCCTGCCTGGACGTGCTGAAGGCCTACAAGGAAGAGATCGCGACCGGCGAGGAGTCGGGGGTCTCGGCCCAGAGCATTCTCGAGCAGTTGGCAGCGATCGACCGGACCGGAAGCGCCGCTCCGGCGGCGGCCGCCAGCCTACCCGCACAGCCCCCGGCTGCTGCCAGCAGCATGCCCGCCGGGCTCCCGCAACTCACCCCAGCCGACGAGGAGAAGGTGAAGAGTGCGCCGGTGCGTGGCATGACCGCTTTCTGGGCGCACATGCAGCTGGACAAGAACGCGGCCATGCCCGCGGTCCGAGCCTTCCAGACCCTCCTGGCCGTTGGGGATATCGGTGAGGTTGTCCGCTCCTGGCCGACCCAGGAGGAGGTCGAGGAGGACAAGGTCGGCGACGACATGAAGCTGGTCTTCGTCACCCGAGAGAGCATGGAGGTGGTGCGCACCACCCTGGAGGGAATCCCCGAGGTCAAGATCCTCGCGGTAAGCCCGCTCTCCCTGGCTACCCCGGCTCCCGCACCGGCGGCCGCGGCTGCCGTTGTCGCCGAGCCGGCCAACGCCGAGGTCGCTATGCCGCTCGCCACGCTCACAGCCGATCCGGAGGGAGCCCCCAGGAGAGAGGCGACGGCGACCGCCGGTCAGATCAAGGGCGCGAAGAACTCCTCCCGGACCGTCCGGGTAGATGTTGAGGTCCTGGACAACCTGATGAACACCGTGGGTGAGCTGGTCATTGAGCGGACCCGGCTTCTCCAGGTCCTCACCCACCTCGAGACCGATCGCGAGGGCGACGAGGCGAGCCAGGTCATGTCCTCGGCCCTGGCCCAGATTGGCCGTCTCACCGGGAACCTGCAGGACGAGATCCAGCGGGCCCGCATGTTGCCGGTCGACAACCTCTTCCGGAAGTTCCCCCGCATGGTCCGTGACGTCGCCCAGAAGGCCGGCAAGGAGATCGAGTTCGTCGTGCAGGGCGAGGAGACCGAACTGGACCGCTCGGTCATTGAGGAGATCGGCGATCCCCTCATGCACCTGCTGCGCAACTCCGTCGACCATGGCGTTGAACCGCCCATGGACCGGCTGAAGGTCGGCAAGCTGGCCAAGGGAACGGTGACCTTGGAGGCGTTGCGCGAGGAGAACCGCATTGTGATCTCCGTGCGTGACGACGGCCGCGGCATTGACCCACAGCGAATCAGGGCCAGCGCCGTGAAGAAGGGGCTCCTCTCGGAGGACGCCGCCCGCCGCCTCTCCGACAACGAGGCGATCAACCTGATCTGGGCGCCCGGCTTCTCCACGGCGGAGAAGGTCTCCGACATCTCCGGGCGCGGCGTCGGCCTCGACGTTGTCCACAAGAACATCGAGAAGCTGAACGGCTCGGTGGAGATCCGCACCGAGGTGGGCAAGGGCACCGAGTTCAGGGTGAAGCTCCCACTTACCCTGGCGATCATCCGGGCCCTGCAGGTCGAGGTGCTGGACACCACTTACTGCATTGAGCTCAGTTCGGTGGTGGAGACCGATCGGATTCCCACCAGTGAGATCAAGACGGTCCGTCAGCGCGAGGTGATCGTCAAGCGTGGCGAGGTGATCCCCCTCCTGCGCCTGGTCGATGCCTTCGGCCAGCAGCGGCCCGCTGACTTCGTGGAGCCGGAAGAGGTATTCGTCGTCATCGTCGCCGTCATGGGCAAGCAGATCGGTCTGGTTGTGGACAACCTGATCGGTGAGGGCGACGTGGTGATCAAGCCCCTCGGCAAGTTCATCGGCGATATCCCGGGTATCTCCGGGGCGACGATCATGGGCAACGGCGATGTCGCCATCATTCTGGATATCTCCAGCCTGGTCAACACTGTCCAGACGGAGCTGAATCGTCAGGAAGCTGCATTGAGTCGCTAAGGAGGGAGAATGAGGCAGGAATGAACCTCCAAACTAGCGAATTCGATATCCTTCAGTCGATTGTCATTCGAGCACTGGAAGATAGTGCAAACTCCCTGTCGAGTATGACAACCGGTCGCATTCAGATGCAGAACCCCCGACTTTCGTTCTTGCCGCTGAATGTGGTCCCGGGCATCGCAGGGGGACCGGCGACCGTTGTCTGTGCGGTCTACCTCGGGATCGAGGGAGACCTCTCAGGCCACCTCATGCTCCTGTTCGGTCTGCAAAGCGCTTGTGGACTGGTCGACCTGCTGATGGAGCAACCCGTTGGGACCACGGCGGTCCTCGACGAGATTGGGATCTCGGCCCTGGCCGAGACCGGCAACGTCTGCGGCTCCGGCTTCATGAACGCCATTTCGGATCGAACGGGACTGAAGGTGATTCCAACGACGCCGGCAGTGGTGGTCGATATGGCAGGCGCCATTTTGGAGTCTGTTGTCACCGAACTCTACCTGAACGGGGACGAGGTGCTGGTCGTCGAGACGGGGTTCAATGGTGAGGTGCCGGGGCATTTCCTGCTCATGCCGGACACCGACTCCATGGCCCGCCTGATCGCAGCTCTCGAGGGCATCCAGTGATTGTCGAAACCCTCCCCGTCGGGCTGGGAGAGTTGAAGGTCGGCTCTCGGCCCGGTCAGGTGCTGGTCTGCTATGGACTGGGCTCCTGCGTGGGACTGACTCTGTGGGACCCGGTCTCGCATGTGGGCGTCATGGTCCACGTGGTCTTGCCAGACAGCAGCCTCAGCCGCGGGCAGGACTCGCTGCCCGGGAAGTTTGCGGACACGGGTGTCAAGGCGGCGATCGATGAGGTCGTGCGCGCCGGTGCCAACCGGAGCCGGTTGACCGCCCGTATCGCCGGAGGGGCCCGGATGCTTAATGTCGTCGGTGCCGGAACCAAGCTGGATATCGGGGCTCGGAATGCCGACGCTGTCAGGACCCAGCTTCAGTTTCACAAGATCCGGCTGGCAGCCGACGACACTGGCGGCACCTACGGAAGAACGTTGCAGCTCTTTATCGATAGCGGTCGGCTACTGGTCAGCACCGTAGGTCGAGGAGAGCGTGAACTCTAGGTTTTCTCATTATGCGTGGGAGGGAAACCGAATTGGCCAAGATTCTGTTGGTTGATGATGCGGCTTTCATGCGCATGCGTTGTGCGAAGCTGCTGACCGAGAACGGCTACGAGGTTAGCGAGGCGGAGAACGGTCAAGAGGCCCTTTCGAAGTACCAGAGCTACCAGCCGGACCTGGTCCTCATGGATATCACCATGCCCGTGATGGACGGCATCACCGCAACCAAGGAGATCAAGGCGATCGATCCCAACGCCAAGGTCGTTATGGTTTCGGCACTTGGACAGCAGACCATGGTGATTGAAGCGATCAAGGCTGGGGCCAAGGACTTCGTCGTGAAGCCCTTCGAGCCCGACAAGATTCTGTCGACGGTGAAGAAGTTCGTCGGCTAACAGTCAGGCGGGGTGGAGATGAACTCTCGTCAGGTTCGGGTTCTGGTGGTTGACGACTCCGCGTTCATGCGGAAAATTCTCACCGAGTTATTGCAGTCTGATCCGCAGATCACGGTGGTTGGCACGGCCAGGGACGGCCAGGACGGGGTGGAGAAGGCGGTCGAACTGCAGCCCGACGTGATCACCCTCGACATTGAAATGCCAAAGCTCGACGGGTACGGCGCCCTCCGGGAGATCATGTCTCGCCGGCCAACCCCTGTGGTCATGGTCTCCAGTCACACCAGCGAGGGAGCCGAGGCTACCATTCGGGCCCTGGCCTTGGGTGCCGTTGACTTCGTGGCCAAACCCTCCGGCTCGATCTCGCTGAACATGCACGTGACGCGTGACGAGCTTGTCTCCAAGGTAAAGGCCGCCTCGGGGGCTACTCCCCGATACCGCCGTGCCACGGCTGAGCTCCCGCCCGTCCGCCGCGAGGTGAAAGCGGTGGCTGCTGCCATGTCGGCGCCTTCGGTGGTGGAGTCTACCGTCCTTCCCCGCAGGCTCGTCCTGATCGGGTGCAGCACGGGTGGGCCAGGGGCGCTTCACCACATTATTCCGAAGTTGCCGGCGGACCTGCCGGCTGCTGTGCTGGTCGTGCAGCACATGCCCCCAGGCTTCACCAGGTCGCTGGCCCAGCGCCTCGACGAACTCTCACCGATCCGGGTGAAGGAGGCAGAGGCGGGAGACCGGGTGCAGAATGGCAAGGTGCTGCTGGCTCCAGGCGGTTATCACATGCTTGTCGATCCGGACGGTCGGATCCGTCTGAATCAGGATCCCCCCATGCACGGGGTGCGTCCTGCGGTCGACAAGACCTTTGAGTCGGTGGTCCCAATCTGGCAGGAGCGCATGGTCGGCGTGATCCTGACCGGCATGGGTTACGATGGTGGCAAGGGGATGGTCAGCCTGAAGAAGGCCGGTGGCCGGACGATCGCCGAGGATGCCTCGACCTGCGTGGTCTACGGCATGCCGAAGGTGGCGGTCGAACTGGGCGCAGCCGATCAGGTCCTGCCCGTCCATGATATTGCAGATGCGATCGCCAGACTGGTTCGAGAGGGGTAGGCTGACAGATGAACATGCCGGGCTACCCGGTATTCCGTAAGACGGTCCTGGACATAACCGGGATCGACCTGGACTGCTACAAAGGGACACAGATGGAGCGCCGGCTTCAGACGATCATGCGCCGGGCCGGTGTGGCGGACCTGACCGCTTACTCCAAGCTTCTTGCAACTACGCCTACTCGGGTCAAGGAGTTTCAGGACTTCCTGACCATTAACGTATCGGAGTGGCTGCGAAATCCGGAGAAATTTGAGGAACTCCAGAAGGTAATCCTGCCGGAGTTGCTGAAGAAATCTCCAAGGCTCCGCATCTGGAGCGCTGGGTGCTCGAACGGCTCGGAGCCGTACTCACTCTCCCTCCTGCTTGATGAACTCGATCCTCACGGCCGGCATCAGATCATTGCTACCGACCTGGACGAGGAGATCTTGAAGGCGGCTCGGGCTGGCGTCTATAGCGACAAGGACATCAAGAACGTTTCACCTGCTCGCCGGGCGAAGTATTTCACCCAGCAGGGGGAGCTGTTCACGGTGAAGCCGGAGTTGCGCGGGCGGATCCAGTTCGAGCGGCAGAACCTGTTGTCGGATCCGTACCCACAGGACCTGGACCTCATCTTGTGCCGCAATGTCGTCATCTATTTTACTGAAGAGGCGAAGGACGAACTGTACCGGAAGTTCCATCGGGCGCTAAAGCCGGGGGGTATCCTGTTCGTCGGGGGCACCGAGAGCTTGCTGCGGGCCAGAGAGCTCGGCTACGCAAGCGCCTCGCCGTTTTTCTACCGTGCTGTGAAGTAGGGGGGGCGCCCAGGGCGACTCCCCGAACAGAAGGGAAGGATCGACCAAGTGAAGGCAGAGTTTGTTAACCCCTTCGTGATGTCTGCATTTCAGGTGCTGCAGACGGAGACGCGTACAGCGGTCACCCAGGGGTCGGTCTCGTTGGCAGAGTCTCCGCTCGTCTCCGATGAGGTGACCGTTCTTATTGGTGTTGTTGGTCGGGCCCAGGGTCTGGTCCTCTATGGCATGTCTGAAGCGACCGCCAGGGCGATTGTCTCCGCCATGACCGGCGAGGAGATGACCGTCTTCGACGGCATGGCTGAATCCGCAGTTGCAGAGCTTGGCAACGTGATCACCGGCCTCGCCTCCGGTGAGCTTGAGCGCGCCGGTTACCCCTGCAAGATCGCCCCGCCCTCTGTCGTGGTGGGCAAGGGCACCTCGATCTCCACGCTCTCCATTAAACGGCTGGTGATTCCCCTCGAGACCAAACTGGGGGCGATCACCGTCCACGTGGCATTGCGGGAGACTTATTGACAAGGACCGGCAGCGGAGGGTATGGTATTACCAACGCCCGGCCAGTCATACGTCCGTGGCCAGTGGAGCGGCTAGCGATCAAGCCCAGTGCTTGCGCTTAGCCGCTGTTTTCCTTTGGTGCAGTTTATTTCTGTAAAGGACAAAAGAAATTTGGGAAAGTAGAGGTGGCAGTTGTTTGCAGCCCATTCGTGTTGTGGTCGCTGGTGCCACTGGAAAGGTCGGGCGGGAACTGGTCCGCGCCGTCCACCGAGATCAGGGGTTTGTGCTAACCGGGGCGCTGGCCGCCGATCAGCCCGGCCGTGAGGTCGCTGAGGCGGTCGGTCTGGAAGGGGGGGCTACCGGCGTTCTGATCCAGCCCAGCCTGGAGGCGTTCTTGCAGGCCGGCGGCCAGGCTGACCTTCTGATCGACTTCACCGTCGCGGCCGCAGCCCGGCAGACGATCCCTGCGGCAATCGAGGCCGGCATTGCCCCGGTCGTGGGGACCACCGGCTTCGAGCCAGGAGAGACCCAGGGGTTTGCGGAGCGATGCCGCACCCGTGGGGTTGGCGGCGCCTTTATCGCCAACTATGCTGTCGGCGTCATGCTCATGATGCGCTTTGCCGAAGAGGCGAGGCGGTTCTTCCCCCACGTTGAGGTGATTGAAATGCACCACAACACGAAGTTGGATGCGCCCTCCGGCACCGCCCTCCGGACCAAGGAACGGCTGGAGCGGGCGGCGGGCGATCTGGCCGCCCCACCGGTCGCTGTCCACTCCGTTCGCTTGCCCGGTCTGGTCGCCCACCAGGAGGTGATCTTTGGCGGACCGGGGCAGACCCTGACCATTCGGCACGATGCTCCCTCCCGGGAAGCTTACGTGCCCGGTGTGTTGATGACCGCCAAGTGGGTGCTGAAGACCAAACAGGTCGCTTTTGACCTGGAGACCGTCGCCTTCGGGCGGTAGAGCCGCAGCCCGGCCCGCTTGCCTCTCCGTCTCACCCCGGCCCACCCCTCCCCATAGAATGGGGTGAGGTTCGGCGCTCCGGCCACCGGCCGGGGCGATGAGATTGGAGGCTTGGGGCGATGAGCGTGCGCGGAAAGACCGTTGCCGTGCTCGGGGGCGACCGGCGAATGGTTGAGGCTGTTCACTTCTTCCTGCGGGCCGGCGCCCAGATTCGGCTGGCGGGACTGGACTGGGACGACCGGTTTGCCGGCGTTCAGGTCACCTCCTCTGGCAGCGAGGCGCTGACTGGCGCCCACGCCGCCGTACTGCCAGTCCAGGGTGTGAGTGATCAGGGCAAGGTCTTCTCTACCGCCGGGGCGCCCGAGTGCTATATCGATATCGATAGCCTCCGTCGCCTGGCCCGAGGAGCCACCCTCTTCGTTGGGATCAGCAACCCCTATCTGTCGCAGATCTGCGAAGAGGCGGGGGTCAACCTGGTGGAGTACCGGGAGGCGGATCAGTTCGCCACCTGGAACTCGATCCCGTCAGCCGAGGGCGCCATTCAAATGGCCATGGAGGCGACCCCGTTCACCGTGTTCGGGAGCCGGTCCCTGGTCCTCGGGTTCGGGCGTACCGGCAGGGCGATCGCACTCCTGCTGCGGGGGCTTTTCAGCGACGTGACCGTTGCCGCTCGCAACGAGGTGGATCTGGCCCGGATCTGGGCCGCAGGCCACAAGAGTGTGGAGTTCCAGCACCTCGATCGAGCGGTCGCAGAGGCGGATCTGATCTTCAACACCGTGCCCGCCATGGTGCTGACCCGGCAGGTCCTGTCGGGGGCGCCTCACCACTGCACCATTATCGATGTCGCATCTGCGCCGGGCGGTACCGACTTCAAGGCCGCGGCCGAGCTGGGGCTCAGCGCCAGGCTGGCGCCGGGGTTGCCGGGGATCGTGGCGCCCGTCACCGCTGGAAAGATCATCGCCGAACTCATCGTCCGCCACCTCGAGCGAACCGATCGAGAGGAGGGGGAGCGATGAGCCAGGGATTACTCGCCGGGAAGCGGCTCGGCGTCGCCATGAGCGCCTCCCACTGCAACCTGGCGCGGGCCATGACCCAACTGCAGCGCCTGGCCGATGAAGGGGCCGAACTCGTGCCAATCATTTCGGCCAACGTGCGCAGCACCGAGACCCGGTTCGGCAAGCCAGATGATTGGATCACCCAGATCGAGCAGATCTGTGGCCGGCATCCGCTCATGAGCATACCGGAGGTAGAGCCCTTCGGCCCGAGGATCCAACTGGACTGCCTCGTGGTCGTGCCCTGCACCGGCAACACGCTGGCGAAGCTGGCCAATGCGATCAACGACACCCCCGTCTGCATGGCCGCCAAGGCCCAGATGCGCAACCACCGACCCGTTGTCCTGGCCGTTACCACCAACGACGGTCTGGGCATGAACGCCCGCAACCTGGGGAATCTCCTGGTTGCCCGGAACATCTACTTTGTCCCCTTCCGGCAGGACAATCCGGCGGGGAAGCCGACATCGATCGATGCGGACATTGAGAACCACCTGCTGCCTACGATCCTCGCCGCCATGGAGGGGAGGCAGCTCCAGCCACTGCTGCTTGGACCGGTTGCCGAGTAGGGAGCGGGTCCTGGCAGAACACCACAACGAGAGGATGCACCCACGAGATGAAGAACGTCGCCGTCGTAGGCGCCACCGGCGCTGTTGGTCAGGAACTGCTCAGACTGCTCGAGGCCCGGAACTTCCCCGTCGGCACCCTGCGCCCCCTGGCCAGCGCCCGCAGTGCGGGCACGAGCATCACCTTCAAGGGCCAGACGGTTGGGGTGGAGGAGGCCACGCCCGACTCCTTTGCGGGCATGGACATCGTCTTCTTCGCCGCGACCGGCTCCCTCTCCAAGGAGCTTGCGCCCGCCGCTGCCAAGGCCGGTGCGATCGTGATCGACAAGTCCTCCACCTGGCGCATGCACCCCGAAGTGCCCCTGGTCGTCCCTGAGATCAATCCCGAGGACCTGCGCAGCCACAAGGGGATCATCGCCAGCCCGAACTGCACCACGATCGGCCTGGTCATGGCCCTGAAGCCGCTGCACGACATGGCGCCGCTCAGCCGGGTGATCGTCACCACCATGCAGGCCGTCTCCGGCACCGGCAAGGAGGCGATTGAGGAGCTGGAGAACCAGGTGCACGCCTGGGAGCAGGGGCAGGAGGGTGAATTGGAGCACCAGGTCTACAAGCGGCAGATCGCCTTCAACGTGCTGCCCTACGCGGAGAGCTTCACCGAGAACCTCTACACCACCGAAGAGCTGAAGCTCTCGGCGGAGACCCGCAAGATCATGGGGCTACCCGAGCTACCGGTCACAATGACCTGTACCCGAGTCCCGGTCTTTGTCGGACACTCCGAGTCGGTGCTGCTGGAGTTCGACCGGAAGGTGACTCCCGCCGAGGCGCGGGCGGCGCTCGCTCGCTTCCCCGGCGTCCGGGTGGTTGACGATCCCATGCAGTTTGTCTTCCCGACCGCCATCGATGCCGCCGGCACCGATGACACCCTCGTGGGCCGTATCCGGGAAGACCTGACCCATCCGCATGGGCTCTGGCTGTGGATCGTCAGCGACAACCTGCGCAAGGGTGCGGCGACCAACGCAATCCAGATCGCCGAAAAGCTGGTAGAGATGAAGCTGGTCTAGGAGAGGAGACGAGACGAACCGCAATGCGGATCATCGTGCAGAAATATGGCGGCACCTCTGTTGCCACGGCCGAGGGGCGGAAGATCGTAGCCCGGCGGGTGCAGCAGGCGGTGCGAGACGGGTATGCTGTCGTCGTCGTCGTCTCGGCGATGGGACGGCAGGGAGAGCCGTACGCCACAGACACGCTGATCCAGCTGGCCAACACAGCCTCTACCGAACTGGCCCCCCGGGAGATGGACCTGCTCCTCTCCTGCGGGGAGATAATCTCCAGCGTCGTCCTGGCGGGCGTGCTCAAATCGGCCGGGTTGCCGGCCACCGTGCTGACCGGTGGTCAGGCGGGGATCCAGACCGACGATCACTACGGATCCGCACATATTCTCAAGGTCGAGCCGGCTCCGGTCCTGGAGCGGCTCCGGCAGGGGCTGGTCGTAGTCGTCCCCGGCTTCCAGGGCGTGACCCGGGCCGGCGACGTGACCACCCTGGGCCGGGGGGGATCCGACACCACGGCTGCCGCCCTGGGAGGGGCGCTGCAGGCCGAGGTTGTCGAGATCTATACCGATGTGGATGGTGTCAAGACCGCCGATCCCCGCCTGGTGCCGGGAGCTCGCACACTCTCGGTCACCACCTACGACGAAATCGCCCAGATGGCGCACTATGGGGCCAAGGTTGTCCACCCCAGAGCGGTGGAGATTGCCATGCAGCGGCGCGTTCCCCTGCGGGTTCGCTCCACCTTTGAGGACGGAATGGGCACACTGATCACGTACAGTCTGGAGGCGGCCGGGACCTCCTGGAGCGAGCTGTTTATCGACGGCCCGGTCACAGGGGTCACCCATGTGACCGGACTGGCCCAGGTGACGATCCATACCAACGAAGCCGAGCGGTCCATACCGGTCTTCCGATCCCTGGCGAGTGCAGGGATCTCCGTGGACTTGATCAACGTTTCGCCTGAGGCGAAGCGTTTCTGTATGGAGGAGCGACGCGTCCAGCAAGCGGAGACGATCCTGCGACAAATGGGCCTGGAGCCCGCCATTCGGACGGGTTGCGCCAAGGTCTCGGTCGTCGGCTCCGGCATGCGGGGCCGACCGGGGGTCATGGCCACCGTGGCCGAGGCGCTCTCCGCGGCGGGGGTTGCGATCCTCCAGACCGCTGACTCCCATGTGACCATATCCTGTCTGGTCGAGGCCGCACAGCTACAGGTGGCGGTGCAGGCCCTCCATGACGCATTCGGCCTCAGTGACAAGGAAAAGGTGTAGAACCGGTCTTGCCCACACCCCTGGGCTTCCTGACAGAGCCCGGGGGAAGGGTGAGCCGGATTCGGTGGCCCCCATAACCTAGAGGAGGGAACCCCAGTGCCGAGCTTTGGACGACTCCTGACCGCCATGGTGACCCCTATGACCCACGACTATGCGGTGGATTACAAAAGGGCCGCAGAACTGGCGCGTCGCCTGGTAGCCTCAGGGTCCGATGGATTGGTCGTCTCCGGTACCACGGGCGAGTCCCCAACCTTGAGTAAGGCTGAGAAGCTGCGCCTGTTCGCCACCGTGGTGGAGGCGGTGGGGGAGAAGGTTCCGGTGATCGCCGGCACAGGCTCCTATAACACGGCTGAGACGATCGAACTCTCCCAGGAAGCGGAGAAGACCGGGGTCCACGGCCTGCTCCTGGTGACCCCCTACTACAACAAGCCGCCCCAGGAAGGGCTCTACCAGCACTTCAAGGCCGTTGCAGAGTCGGTCAGCCTGCCCTGTATTCTCTATAACGTCCCCTCCCGCACCTCGATCAACCTGAGCGCCCAGACCACCCTGCGGCTCGCCCAGATCCCGAATGTGATCGGGATCAAGGAGTGCGCCGACCTGGGTCAGCTGACCGAGATCCTGGATGGCGCTCCCGAGGGGTTCACCGTCTGGTCCGGAGACGATTCGGCCCTCCTGCCATACCTGGCCTGTGGTGCATACGGCATCGTCAGTGTCGCCAGCCACCTGGTGGGCCCGCAAATGCAGGAGTTGATCACAGCCTTCCGCGACGGTCAGGTGGATCAGGCCGCCAGGTGGAACCGCCGGCTGTTGCCGTTCTTCAAGGCGCTCTTCGCCGTGACCAACCCCGTGCTGGTGAAGGCCGCTCTAGAGATGACCGGCTTCCCTGTAGGCCCCCTGCGCCTCCCGCTCGTGGCGGCGACTGCGGTTGAGCGGGCGGCGCTTCAGGAAGCGCTGGCCAAGGCCGACCTGCTGTAACGCAGTTATCTGGCAAGATAGAAAATGGGCGAAAGGCTTCGATTTCAGAAGCGTGCCTAAGTATTGCGCCGCCCAGCCGGAGAATCGACGCCTTTTGCGGGTTGCTCGACCTGACCCGCCTGTTGTTTGATAGAGATGCGAGTTGAATAAGCTTGTTCCCGACAAAGGCAAAACCGGCGAAAGCCGGCGACGCAAAGCCACGGGTCTAAAGTCATCGCCTCCTACGGCGGTGATCATGACAGCCGGTTCCCGAGGAGCTAGCAGGGTAGATCTCACATCTAGCCTGTTGCCTTGGATATCCGGGGCAACAGGCTTATTTTCTTTCGCAGGGGTGTACGACCGGGCAATCCAGCGAAAGGAGGGAGTTGGGTGGCCGCCTCCCACAGTGCGGACAGGCGGAGCAGGGGGGCGGCGCTACTCGACCGTGGGTTGCTGGTGGCGGCCCATGACGAGTTCGCCGAATGGCTCTCCCTGGTCGAGGGCAGTGAGGAGCCCGCTCAGGTGATACCGCCGCTCAACGCACTGGCCTCGGTGGCGACCCGCCGGAAGGATGTGGAGGCGACCTACCGCTATTTGGAGCGGGCCATGAGCCTGGCGCAGCACCCGGCGGCACCGGAGACGGAACGGCTGCGAGTCTACCTCAACCTTATCAACGCACTGACCCAGATGGGGCGCCTTGACGAGGCGCTGCAGTGGGCCGGGCGGGTGGCGGGTCTGGTGGTCGACCCGGACGGGCCGCTCAGCCTGGTTTACTGGATGAACCTGAGCAACCTCTATTGGCGCAGGCAAGAATGGGTCCCCATGCTGAACGCCTCTCGGGAGGCGCATCGGCGAAGTGAGGCGAGCGCACCCCCGACCATTCGCCCTCGGGCGATGACAAACCTGGGGATCGCAAGCTTGGAGCTAGGTCTCTTTGCCGAAGCGGAAGGAGAGTTCCGCAAGGCCCTGACCATCAACGAGGCGACCGACCCAATGGTGGTTGCCTACGTCCATTCAGAACTCGGTCGTCTCCACTTTCTGCGGGGTGAACACAACCAGGCGCTTGCAGCCGGTCGGAAGGCGCTTGACCTGCTGGTTGCCGGAACCTCAGTCTTTGACAAGGAGGTGGTAGCGGCTGTCAGCCGACTCTTCGGTTCAATCTTTGGTACATACGGCCAGCGCAACCTCGCCTTAAAGTACTTGAACCGGGCCGCCGCTTACTACAGCCAGTTGGGCCTGCGGGCCGACTGGCAGCGGGCCACCGAGTCGATCGGACAGCTCCTCTCCGGACCGAGGCAGCCTGCGCGGCAGCAGTTGGTCGATGAGGTTCAGAGACTGGACTTCATGACAGCGGTCCTGGATCTGATCGATGATCTTGAGAGTGTGGATCCTTACCTGCGGGGGCACTCAGAGCGGGTGGCCAGCCTGGCGGTCACCCTGGGAGAGACATCTGGTCTTCGGCATGAGGAGCTCCTGACCCTCGGTCTCGCGGGGTGGCTTCATGACGTGGGCAAGGTGGCGGTGGATGCCGAACTCCTGCAGAAGGCCGAACCGTTGACCGAGTCAGAGGAGGTGAGGCTGGCGCTCCATTCGTCGATCGGCGAGGAGATGTTGCGTCCGTACGGCCTTGCACCGGCGGGATTGCAGGCGATCCGGTATCACCATGAGCGGTTCGACGGATTGGGAACACCGGAGGGGTTGTCAGGAGAGGGGATTCCCCTCATGGCACGGATTATCGCGGTGGTTGATCGCTACGATTACCTGACCTCAGGGAGGCAGGGGGAACCGGGTCGGACCCACGTTACGGCGGCTCGGACCCTGCGAGAAATGGCGGGACGTGAACTGGACCCAACACTTGTTGAGGCGTTCCTGGCCCTGCATCGTGTATAACCCTTAGGAGGAGATCGCATGAAGAAGCGCATCGCTACGTTCCTGTTGGTGATCGTGACAGTTCTCTCGGTGGCTGCGTCGGCATCGGCCAAGGCGTTTGACGGTGGGATGGTCTTCGGCGTCGGCCGGGCCTGGGGGCTTCAGAAGTAGTTTTCCGGTACTGATTGAAACCTGATATGCTCAGTCGGACGAGGGGCACCAACGCGGGGCCCCTCGTTTTCCGTTCTTCCCGAGGGTTTTGCGCCACTTTCTAGCAATTTGTCTTGTAAGACTGTAAGTCGTTGGGTATAATCGTAAGGAAGGTCTTTTGAACGGCGAACCAGGGTGTGAGTCCAGAGGCCGGATGTGCGTGAGCCCTCTGTACCGGAACGGCGGTGGTACAGAGGTGGCGCCGGCCTTGTCAGCCTCGGAATGGCTGCTCTGCCCTGCCCCCAAATACAAACGGGGCTTTCCCTTGCACGAAGCGGGGGGCTGTTTTGCTGTGGAGAAAAAAGAAGGAGGAACGTTTTCGTTTGGCGCGCCATCGCGAAAAACACGACAAGCTCTATGTCATTCCGCTCGGCGGACTTGGCGAGATCGGCAAGAACTGCATGGCCATTCAATATGGCGATGAGATCATCGTAATTGACGCCGGTCTTTCGTTTCCAGATGAAGAGATGCTCGGCATCGACATTGTGATCCCTGACTACACCTATCTGCTGGAGAACCGTGATAAGGTCAAGGCGCTCTTGATCACGCACGGACACGAAGATCATATCGGCGGTGTCTCCTACCTGCTCCGGAACCTGAATATCCCGGTATATGCGACCCGCCTGACCCTTGGACTTGTCGAGGGCAAGCTCGAAGAGGCCGGTGTCGAGTTGCACCCCGACTCCCGGGCTGTACGGGCCGGTGAGCAGGTAAAGGTTGGGGCTTTCACCTGTGAGTTTATCCGGGTGAACCACTCCATTCCCGATTCCTGTGCAATCGCCGTCACCTCACCCGTTGGCACGATCCTGCACACCGGCGACTTCAAGTTTGATCAGACCCCGGTGGACGGGGAGTACACCGACTACCGCCGGCTGACCGAGCTCGGTCAGAAGGGGCTCCTGGCCCTGCTCTCCGACTCGACCAATGCCGAGCGGCCCGGGTACACGCCCTCTGAGCGTTCGGTAGGCGGCTCGATCGACCGGATCTTCCGGGAGGCCAAGGGGCGGGTCCTCATGGCCACCTTCGCCTCGAACGTCCACCGCCTCCAGCAGGCCATAACCAGTGCCGCCCGCCACGGCAAGAAGGTGGCGGTGGTGGGGCGCTCCATGGAGAACACCGTCAACATCGCCATGAAGTTGGGCTACCTGCAGGTGGCGGAGGGGACCATTGTGACCGTGGAAGAGCTGAAGCGCTTCCCGGTGCAGAACCAGGTGATCCTGACCACCGGCTCCCAGGGCGAGCCCATGTCTGCCCTTACCCGCATGTCCGTCAACGATCACAAGGCGATCGAGATCATGCCGGGCGACACAGTCCTCTTGGCTGCTACGCCAATTCCGGGGAACGAGAAGTCGGTCGGCCGTACGGTCAACAACCTCTACCGCCGTGGTGCTGAGGTGATCTACGACCGGAGTGCCGGTGTCCACGTCTCCGGCCACGGCAGCCAGGAAGAGCAGAAGCTCATGATCAACCTGACCCGGCCCAAGTTCTTCATGCCGGTTCACGGCGAGTACCGCATGCTGCTACACCATAAGCGGCTGGCGGAGGCCTGTGGCATTCCGGCGGAGAACATCCTGATCGGCGAAAACGGGGCGATCTTCGAGTTCACCGCAGAGAGCGCACAGATCGCTGGGAAGGTCACATCGGGGCAGGTCCTGGTAGACGGCCTTGGCGTCGGCGACGTGGGCAACATTGTCCTGCGTGACCGCAAGCAGCTGTCGCAAGATGGCATCCTGATCGTGGTTGTCGCCGTGGACCCCGAGTCAGGTGATATCGTGGGCGGGCCAGATATCGTCAGCCGTGGATTCGTCTATGTCCGGGAGTCCGAAGGGCTCCTGGAGGAGGCGAAGGAACGGGTCAAGAAGGCGCTCTACGACCAGATGGGCCGAAATGTCACCGAGTGGGCGGTCCTGAAGAGCGGCGTGCGCGATGCGCTCTCCCGCTACCTCTACGAGAAGACCCGCCGCCGCCCGATGATCCTGCCCATTATCATGGAGGTCTAGGTGGTAACCGAATAGGGGCATTCTAGTGGAGCGGGGGAGTACCCCGCTCCATTTCCTGTTCAGGAGGTGGCCTTCGCATGCCGAACTTACGGGACTGGACAGCCTCCGAAATCATGGTCCAGATGCCGCAGGCCCGCAACGTGTTGGCCAAACACTTCGGACCCGAGGGAATTCGGACCGGCTCGGGCTTCAGTCTCCGGGACCTTGCACGGCTTAAAGAGGTGGATCTGACTGCGGTGGTGCGCGACCTGAACGACATGGCGAAGTCTACCGGTACCGTCTGGTGATCTGTCCCGGAGCCCGCTTGCCCGAAGCGGGCTCCCTTTTCAGTTGCGGAGGATGCCACCAGGGCTGGCGGAGATACTAGGATTGACTACTGCCAGCCAGGAGCGTGACACATGCGATACAACGACGACGATTTCCTCTTCCGGGCCTTCGCCGGGGGAGCGCAGGACCCGGATCCGCAGACCGTGCGGGCGGAGCCGGCGGTGGATCCTGGAACCACCCCAGGGAAGCCGGCACGGCCCCCCGCCCGTGGAAAGAAGAACGCCCCTCTGGAGAACCTGGAGGCCCTGGGCACCACCAAGGTGCCACAGGTGACGCAGAATATCCATCTGCTCAGCATTGTGGGCCAGGTGGAGGGGCACCTGACACTTCCTCCTCAGAACAAGACGACAAAGTATGAGCATATCATTCCCCAGTTGGTGGCGGTGGAGCAGAATCCCGAGATCGAGGGGCTGCTGATCGTGCTGAACACCGTCGGCGGCGACGTGGAGGCCGGGCTGGCGATCGCCGAGATGGTCTCCAGCCTCTCCAAGCCATCGGTCTCACTGGTGTTGGGCGGTGGTCATTCGATCGGGGTGCCGATTGCGGTCTCCACCACCCACTCCTTCATTGCCTCAACCGCTACCATGACGATTCACCCGATCCGGTTGACAGGCTTGGTAATCGGGGTCCCGCTACACACGAAGATGCACAGGGTACGGATGAGCTACAAGAGCGTTTTCGCTTCGAGCTTAAATCGGCCCTTCAGGCGGAGCGGCGGCTCACTGAAAGCGATACGTATTGGGCTCGGGTCCGAGAGGTGGAAGAGGAGACGGGGCGCCCGTTCGGCGAGGTGGTCCATGAGTTGCGCCTGAAGGTGAAACCGAACGAGATCCCGGGCCGGCTAGGGGTCCCTCGGCACTTCCTCTATCAGCACTTCGGGTGGGCGATGGACAAGATCGCCTGGGTGGAGCGGCAATACGGAAAGCCCCTGGGCCAGGTTGTGGCTCAGAGGCGTGCTGAGGGGGGTTCGATGGGGGAGATGGCTGAGGAGTGGGGGCTGGCGGTGACGACGTTGTATGGCGCCGTGAAGCGGGAGACGCCCTCGGTCTAGGGTGTTGGTGTAGTGAGCAATAGAGGCTGATCAACTGATGTTAGCTATGGAGACGAGGGTGGCGCATGAGCGCCACCCTCGGCGGGCTCACCTGAGGCGGATGAGGCGTCATCCGAATGCTTGAGCAAGGTGGAGAGGACATTGGAGCAGACGCTAGCACGGACCAGGAAGAGGGTGCAATTACTAACCGACTTGTCGGTATGGTCAGGGACAGTAAGAGGGAGCGTCGGAGACTCGGGATTTACGACCTTCGGTGTCACACTGCTGCTGTAACTGCTTGGCAACCTAGTTCTGCGGGGCGACCGTCGGAGCAGAGAGCGGGATCCGTGACAACACGGTGCGACGAGTTCGCGTTCGCATGTCATCGTACCGCCTCTGGGATGAAAAAGTTCACGCATCGGATTAGATGACGATGCATCTCAGTCAGGACGCGTGAGCACCACCAAGGGATAGACGAAAACTACTCACTGAGCACGGACGCCAGCAGTGGGTCTAGTGAAGCGAAGAATGTGTTGAAATGCCTGTTTAGAGTTACAGTTCTCTCGGATGGATCAGCCCCAGCATTTTCGGGGTTAACCAACATGGCGGTCATGATCACGAGCGTCTCGTCGATACTCCAGGCGGTCTCTTGAATGTACGGGCGATTTAGCTCATGATACTCCTCCTCCAACGCCCAATTCTGAGAGGGAGATACAACTGAGAGGTACAGGATCTGGCGTTCCTTAAGCCAGGGAACGAATATGACTTTCAGGCTGATCAAGGTCGTCTTGTCGCTAGATAGGAAATAGAATTCGGCACGCGTTGGAACCTTCATTTGATCATCCAATGCATCATGAGTGCGCTTATCTATCTTAGAAGGTGGGAAGAAACTAAAGTTAGCCAGGGGTGCCTCTGGCGTCAACGAGGTAAACCCTTCGGGTGAGAAGCGTTTGGTGACGATCGCCTCGAGTACCTCTACCGTATCACCACCAGGGGACACCAGTGTCGCTTCGGACTTCTGGAAGAGCCAGAACACAATAGGCACTACTATGAGGGCTAGAATGCCGAGGTACATTTTACGCATTTCGGTTTCCTCCTTGTATGCGAGCGGCAGGCAGCCGGTAGTTTGGTGATTGCTCTTTTGTTTTTGGGGTGTTCTCCGCAGACTGGTCTTGGAGTCAGTGAGGGAAGAGCTCTTGCCTCCTGTTGAGCACGGAAGGGGTACTCCCCGGAGTCGCTTCTTTGAGCAGACTGCTCCCCTCCGTCGCATGCTTGCTGCCAACCCACTGGTTGCTCCCCCGGATACCGGCGCCCCTTGAGCAAATGTGGCGTGCACTCCCCATCCGGGCCAAGTTCATATTCCGCAAGGCTACAGATACGTCCGGAGTGGAGGGCACCCCGAGAATCCTTGCTGGAACCCTCAGATCTTCACCGGAATGGAGGTGAGATCATGACAAGAACCTTGTTTTTCGGCACCGATGTCAGTGGTGCAAAGAACGTGGTCTGTGCCATGACCCAGGAAGGGACGGAAGCCGAGATCGGCGATGTGCGGCGGTTTCCGAACGAAGCCGCCCTGGCCAAGTTCGTCGGCCTGACCTGGACCCGGCACCAGTCGGGCAAGTTATGAGTCCCAGGAGACCCTCTTGACCCGGTCAGGCAACACCTTTCTATGCTACTACCTCGTCGAGGCTGCTCTCAGTGTCATAGTGCACGACTCTGAGTACCGCAGGTACTACGAGCGGAAGAAGGCCGAACCGAAGACCCACGCTTAGAAGCGCGCCCTTGCGTTGACGGCCCGCGAACTCGTCCGTCCCGTGTACGTACTGCTGCGTCACGGCCGCGGCGTGTGGGTCAAGCGGTAACCCGCTAAACCCACACATCCCTCGCAAACCTACAGCCTTACAGAAAGCTGTGGGTATGGTTGAACGTGGCCATTTACCTTTGGGACCTTAAGAAGTCGGTGTATTCATCCATTTTGTGGGTTTGTCATGTTGCCGCTGGTTTACTCCCAGAGGGATGAGCCAGGGGGTGCATACAGGTGACCTGTTGAGCACCCCCTGGCTGTGTCTACCTCTCTCCTGAATCGAAGTTGACTTCAAACGAGGTCATATGCACCTTAGTGTCGTTGACGGCCTGATTCAGGGTGTACTGGAAATCACCATCATAGTAGACATCGTAGTACACAAGCCCGCTAGTGTTCATCCCGCCCCAATAAGCCTTGATCCAGCCCGTCTTGCCGGGGCTAACATCGATCCCCCAACTTGCCCCATAGGCCTCGTCTTCCTCACGGTATTCCTTGTAACCGCCCCCAACCGTGGCCCCAAGCTTGAGAATCACCGAGAGCTTGAGTTCAGCCGAAATTGTACCGGACACGTTCCACTCGGACCCTGTGCGAGCGGACTGTTTCACTTCAAACTCGAGGCGCCCAACATTTGGGCCGCCGTTGTATGCTGAAGTTCCACCTATGTACTGCCAGAAAGTTACATAGGAAGAGGCGCTAGGGTCGTATCGGTAATTGGTCCGGGTCACGTCAACCAGTGGCTGAACCATCTCGGATTCGGGCACGCCGTTCACAGTGCTCTCTCGTGGCGGGGCATAATCTTCCATGCCCTTCAGAAGCCTGGCATCAGGGGCAGCGGCACTCACCAAGGTCGCCTGAACCATGGCCATCGCGAGCAGCGCCAACCCAATCGCAAGTCTTGATCTGCGCTTCATAATCGAGTACCCTTTCCAATCCAACTAACTATAAAATAATACACAAGCAGAGAAGTGTCAATACAGAACGTTTGAAATGATAATACAGTTACAAACTGACAAGCATATCGAACTAAATAGGTATCGGAGGACGCGAAGAAGGCATCCTGTGTGGCTGTGCTTGAGCCAAGATGGGAGTCATGCAGTTAGAAGGGGTGGCAGTTGCCCGGCCACCCCTTCTGAGTCTGTTGAGCGGTTAATCTGGTGGTTCCAGATCCTTGTGCTGTCGGCCTCCACTTCGTATAGACCAGGCTAGTATATCCGCCATGGCCTTCAGGCCCCGATCGGCCTTCTCCGGGTTGTAGACCGGCCTTGCTACGACTCTCATGACCTGCTGCGATTGCTGTCCCTTCGGCATGGTGTAGGCCCTCCAAGGTAGGTGTGTTGCAGATGGAGCGACAGCCGCCCGCCTAGTCCGGCAGGGGTCTCCTGTCTCCTAGTCTGCCCGATTTGATTGAAAGCTTCCGAGCCCTACATGGCCTCCCGGCCCCGCTCCTGAGCCCCACGGGTCTTGACCCGCTCGTACTCCTCCAACACCGCATGAGCCACTTGGTTCCGCATCTCGGCCGTGACCGGATGAGCCACGTCCCGGTAGCGGTCGCCCTCCTTGCGCTGTGGCATGGCCACGAAGAGCCCCTTGTCGGACTCGACCACACGCACCCCATGGACGACAAAGGCGCCGCCGATGGTCACGCTGCCGATCGCCCGCGTCGGGCCATCGTTGCCAAGGTCATGGAGCTGTACGTTGGTGATCGGGATCTTGTTCTCTTGGGTAGCCATCTTGTGATTCCCCTTTCTTTACCTGCCCTGTACACACAATCCGGGGGGCAGCCGGGGTTGAAGGGGGATTGTACCCGGTGGCGACCGACTGTCAAGGATCGAGAATGGTGGACCCGCTGTAGCCTTGACAGCCTCCAGGGCGCCACCGGGTAGCCTGCTACTAACCCGGCTGCTCCCCACCGTGGATGTCACGTCTCTCTTCTTGATCTTTGTCTACGGATGCCGGCGATTTCCTACCGCTCGATTCCCCCACGACCGTCTGCCCGTTCGAGGTTCAGCTTGGTGTGTAGACCAAGGCAGACGTTGTACAGGACCCGGCCAGAGACGTAGAGGTACACCTCGGGGCTCTGTGCCCATCTGGCCGCCTCATAGAGACGCTTGGACGCCAGGTCCCCTTTCAACTCCTCCCGAGGCTCTCTGCCTAATGGGGGGAGTTGGTGCTTCTCCAGGAGCTTGTCGCTCCACATCCGAGCCGTAAGAGCGGCAGTGGGGTCACCGCAGCGATCTGCCTTCTGGGCCACTCGCTCCAGGAATTCGGCCTTCTGGTCATCCCTCATCGCCCAGAAGGGGTTTGAGAGGTCCAGACTCACTTCGGGCCACTGGTCCATCGCTTTCCTCCTCTCGCTCAATCTCCTCGGGAACGGGGGCTGGGGGGCGGGCCGGGTGAATGGTGCATTCTGTCCGCCGGCGCCCGGCTGTCAAGGTCGTTCTTCTTGTATCTTTCTTTAGCCTTGACAGCCTCTCTGGCGCCAGCGGAGATCCTGCTAACAGCCCGGCCCACCCTCCAATCCACTACAGGGGCGCTTGTCGGGTGCGGCGGCTAGTGCGAGGTCGGCTTGGAGATTGTGGGCGGCTTCGGGGCCTTGGCTCGATCGGCGGAGTCGGTGACCTTTGGCCCGTTCTCGAAGCGGCGCTCCAGTCCCCGTGTGCCCAACAGGGCGTCGCCGACACCTAGGATCGGCCGGTTCTCAAAGCGGAGCTGTGGGCCGTCACCAACCATCGGACCGTTCTCAAACCGCAGGATGTCGATGGGCTCAATCGGTGAGAACATCGGACCAATCTGTGCCACCGGGAATCACCTCCTTTGCTACCAGATGTCGATTGGGTTGATCGGGGCGTATTGCCTCACCACCTGGATCACCTCCTCCGGGGCCATCTTGGACCAGCGGAACGGGGGATCTGGGTCGAAGGGAAGGGCGGATCTATCGAGAAGGGCTTGACCAGCCTTCTGGGCTGCTTCGGCGAATGCTTCACACTCGCTGATCAAGCTCTGGTCCAGCTTCTGTTCCTCCAGCCACAGGCGGAGGGTGGCGGCCAGGTCCACCAGGAGACCTCCCTGCTCTACGGCCGAGAACTGACCCCACTCAATACGGCCCACTGTCCATCACCCTTTCTGTGAGGAAGAGGAGCGGGTCGACCGGCATCCCCTGGTAGTGGATCTCGAAGTGGAGATGGGGGCCGGTGGAGCTGCCCGAGCTCCCCGCATAGGCGATCACCTCACCCTGGTCGACGGTCTCCCCGACCGAGACGGCCAGGGCCGAGTTGTGGGCACTGGCATCAAGCGGGGCTTTCTCGGGCGGTTTCCGCCTGGACCACCAGGCCAGCCCTGCCACTCCGGCGGCAAGGTGGATGAGGAACCATTCGCCTCGGGGCCGGTCGGCGTGGAACAGGATCGTGGGATCGCCCCAGATCGCCCAGGGCAGGACCAGCAGGTCCAGGCAGAGCGCCGCCAGGGCGAGAGTCAGCCAGCGGGGGAAGGGGTGTGCCTGGAGCCAGGACGTGATACGCATGACCTCCCTCCCAAGTGGGCGTAGTTATCGGCCGCGGCCGTCATCGTCGTCTCGCTCGTCCCGGCGGGGGCGCCGGCGGCGAGTCTGGTTCAGCGGGTCGGGGTCGTCTCGGGCAGCGTCGCGCAGGAGGCCCATCAGCCCGCGGGTCAGATCTCGGGTGAGATCGCCCAGCGCCTTGTCCATCGCCCTGGCCTGGCGCCGCTCCTCCTGGTGGATCTCCCGCTCTCGCTTCATGATCCCTTCCACAGCGTAGCGCAGGTGGAGCCGCATCTCGTTGGTGATCACCAACCGGTGACGGGTGCCATCGGCGGCGGTGTAAACACTTTTGATGTCGACATGCACATGCGGGTGTGTACCCGACTGATGTTCGGCTGCGACCCACTCCAGCTTGATGCCGTGGTAGCGCTCGAAGTGCTCCAGGGCCTCCCGGATCACCGGTTTCCAGCTGGTGAAGCCGCAGGACTCGAACTCTCGCCGGCTCAGGCTGAACATGAGGCGGTGCATCTTGGCGGTGGGAATCACCTTGCCTCGGCGGGTCACCCGGTCCTGGGTGAGGGGGTCGTCGAGGGAGCGAACAAACTTGCGTACATCGGCATGATCGCTGGTGCGGTCGAAGATCCCTTTGCCCTCGGCCGGTAGCTCCCGGCTGCGGAAGGCGTGGTAGCGGACGGACTTGGCAGCCCGGTCGAGGCTGGTGGTGTAGTTGATCTTGAGGAGGAGCATGATCAGCTCTCATCGGCGGATGGGGCGGATAACCCCTGACCGGGTTCCTTGCGGACAATCTTCCAGGCCCGGCCCCGGATCAGCTCGAAGTGCTCCCGGGCCTGCCTGGGGTCGATGGTCTTGCCGCACATCAGTTCCAGCAAAAGCAGCGATGCGGTGGTGCTGTACGTAGCGCCGCCCCAGACACCGGGGCGAAGCCAGGCCTCCAACTGCTCGAACTTCTCATCGATGAGGCGTTGCCAGACCGGGGTCATGATCGCCTCTTCTTGCGCTGCCTTCTGTCGCTGGATGTACTCTTTCAACGCTGTGGTTAGCTCACGACTGAAGGAGTACCCTCGTCGATGACCACCCTTCGCTTGAACCAGGCGGTCAATCTCCTGCACATCGGCTGGATCGAGGTGAACCTGCTTTCGAACCAGCCCTGACACCGTGATCACCCCTTGTGGCACAAGGGATTGAGGCACTATGACACCCTACTCGGATGCTCACGACACCCCATCTAGGCCTTGTGCGAGTAGTCGTCGAGACCCAATGACACCCCCCTTTATCTCTGCGTACCGTGAAGGGGAAGGGGGGGTGCCGGGAGGGCGGGGCCCGAGCCGGCGGGGGCGCAGCCCCCTAGAGGCGGGACGGGGGAGTCTTGGCCCCCGAGGTGGAGTCCTCCGCCGGCTGACGTGGGACGCTCAGAAGCCCTCGACAAGAGCCCTGAGTCTTTCTTTAGTGGCCCCGTTCTCTTTCTGCTTGGGCCGCTCGTCGACGCTGATCTGCAGGGCCTGGCTCGGTTCGGGCGGCAGAGCGGGCGCTAGTGGGGGGGACGAGCCCATCTGCTGCCGGTACCGGAGTCGCAGGCCCTCTCGGATCTCGTCGGCCAGGCGGCGTTTGCGCCGGCGCTCCAGAATCCAGGCAAGGAGCGCCTTGTCTTCCTCGTTGGTCACATCGACCTGGATGATCAGTCGCTTTCGACGACGCCCCATCGCTGCATCCCTGCCTTCAGGTAGCCCCGGCCGTTCGCTGTCTGGGGGGACTGTGCGAGCAGCTTGTGCGGCTCTCCGGGGAGGATGTGGTCAAAGAGCGGTTCCGCACCGCCACCGGTGATGAGGAAGAAGTCGAATGGGCTGTTCCAACTGCGCACGAGGCGGGTGATCTGGCGCCCCAGGTCGGCAAAGGCCTGGGAGGCGCCTTGAATCCGACCAGCCCGGAGGAGTTCCTGGACCTCGATCTCACTCCTGCCACCTGCGGCCCGGCCGATCAACTGGTAGGCGTAGGCCATGCCCAGCTTGGGGGATGTACAGAACCGGCGAACCGGCTCCATATCGTCCAGGGCGTAGGTGTTCAGGGTATTGAAGCCGATGTCCAGCACGCACCATCGCCAGGTGGCTACGGTTGCGGCGGTCCAGAAGGTCCGGCCAAGGATCTCGGTGGGAAAGGCGAGGGTGTGGTCGAGGCTCCCGGTCTCGTCCAGTAGCAGGTCGAGGGCTGAGCCAAGAGGCTGGGGACCACCATGGCATCATCCACCGTAATGGCGGCGTGGATCTCCTCGGACCCGATCCGGAGCTTGACCGTCTCGTGCTTGAGGGAGAGGAGCATCTGCTTCAGTGCGTCTCGGTGCTGCTCCCAGGTGTCGACCGGCAGACCGGCTACAACCTTAAAGCGGTAGGCACCTGACTGGCCGGCGAGGTAGGCGAGTGCTGCGAGGTAGAGGAGGCGGCTCTCCTGGTTGACGGGGGCATCATCGGCGAGGTCTGCGTGACTCGCCAGCCCACTTTGTTTAGCGGCGGTCGTGCCAACCAGGTAGTTCGTGCCTCGGTAGGTCATGGTCACTGGATCATCGCCGAAGCCTGGGAGGACAGTGCCTGTAGTGATGAGGCTCTGGGTTACGAGCCGTAGCTCGCTCCCGACCCGGCCGGCCTTCAGGAAGCCAAACCCTCTGTCGATGAAGGCGATGTCGCAGATTTCGCCTGTCCAAAGGGAACTCATGCGGTCCAGCCCCTTTCGGTCCTGGGCTGGAGGCCTGTGGTCATACATGGTCACACCATGTCATACCACCGGCATCTGGCCCTACGCTCTCTTGATTTACAGCCTTGTCTAGTTGGCTTGAGCCCCGGGACATGGCAGGCTGGAGAGGCACTGCCGGCAGACGTTCTTGCCGTGGTGGGCGATCAGCGATCCGGAGCTGCCGTCGCCGCAGAAGGTGCAGACCTGCTTGCGGGGGCGCAGGAGAATGGTATCGCCGTCCCTGAAGACTTCCAGCGGTGCGCCTTCCGGTAGGTGCAGCTCCCTGCGTAGCTCGATCGGGACTACGACTCGCCCCAGGTGATCGAGGCGCCGGACCTGGCCGACGGGCTTGTTCATCGGTATCCCTCCTTTCTGGGCCGACTCACCCTGGCGTTATCCGAGTGATAACTGTGGGCTGTTGCCGTTATCATACAGAAAACGGAAATGCCAGTCAACCCCTTTGAGAGGAATTTTATTCCATGTTTCGGGTTTAATCTGGCAGGTGTTTGCGATGTGATAACGTATCTTTTACAATGACGGTAGACCAACGACAGGAGGTGAGCCGACATGGTCGCCGATGATCAGGACCTCGTACCCATGCTGCCGCATCGCTTGAAGGAGCTGCGCCTGGAGATGGGCTGGTCGCTCGAAGACGTGGTGGAACGAATGGGCGTGGCCCAACGCGGTGTCGTTTCTAATTGGGAAGCAACCAACCAGCGCCGGCGTACTCCGTCGCTGTCCATGCTCCTGGCCCTGCAGCGGTGGTATGGTGTCTCACTGGATTACCTTATAGGGCACCCTGAGGCCGAACGAGACAGCCCGGCGGTGAAGGCTGGTAGGCGGGCCTTGCGAGAGGCTCTCCGCTGGGTGGGTGGGATCGATAAGCTATCCCCTAGTGACCGTGCCCGAGTGGCTGTAGCGGAGGCGGTTCGGGTTGCCCCCGAAGCGTTCTTCGATGATCGGATCGCCGCGCTTCTTCTAATGGACTCCGCTGACTACGCAGCGCTCAAAGCGGATCGGCTCTGGCCTGATGCTGCCCTAGAGCGCCTGGCCCAGGTCTTGGGGATCAACCGAGAGTGGTTCTTCGTTCCGAAGCCTGTAAACGTTCTGGAGCATGTAGATTAGCTAGGGTACCGGCACACAGCCGGTAGGGAGGCTAGTAGATGGATAAGGTAGGGCAATTGCAGGCGGCAGCTGCTAAGTGGGTTGAAGACTACAGTGAGATCCTCGACACCATTCGGAGCAACTTACGTGGAAAGCCCCCGAGCGCTGAGGTACATAGTCAGCTCGCCGACCTACATTACCACCGGGGTATGTGTCCGCTGGTAATTGAGCAGAACGACCAGCCGGCGATGGCTGCCTACAGGACCGCCCTTACTCACTGGCTGCAGGGACGGCGGACCACCCTGATCTCTCAAAGTGTTTCGTTGCTCGAAATGGCGTCCTTTGTCGGGGACCTGCAACTGGCGAGGCGGGTTATTGTCGAACTGGGCGAGGACCCGCCCGCCTGGCAATCGGATCCCATGTACTCGGTCGCGCGCTTGCTGATTCATGTCCTAACCGGTGAGGGTGACCCTGCCCCCCATCGCCACGCCTTACGGAATGGCTTAGGCCTCCATGTCGGCTACCAGTTGATGCTCAGCGGGATTATGGAGAACTCTGCCCCACTGTTCCAGAGCGGGGTGGATCGATACCTGGAGTGGCATCGAAAGGCGGCTACCAAGGGTAATCTCAAGGGCGGTACGGAGGCGTTGGTTGCCATGGGGGTCGTTACTTGCATGGCTATCGCCCAGAGGCGGAACCTGCCGGTTCAGGTGGTGAGCGATCCATACGTTCCCAACGTTCGCTTCACTCAGGCCTCTGAGGCTGGAAGCGCAATGTAGAATAGGTGAAGGCCGGTCGTCTAACAGGCAGTTGGTGGGAGGATAGTCGATGGATAAGGTAGAGCAGTTGCGGGTGGAAGCAACCAAGTGGGTTGAAAGTGATCGCGAGAGTCTCGATAACATCCGAAGAAACTTGCGCGGAAAGGCCCCGAGCGCTGAACTCCATGGTCGCCTGTCCCATCTTTACTACCGCCTGGGTATGTGCCTTCTGGTGACCGAGCAAAACGAACAGCCTATGCTAGCCGCTCATCGAACCGGGCTCACTCACTGGCTTCAGGGAAAGCGGACTACCATGATCTCGCAGAGTCTTCCGTTGCTCGAGATGGCTGCCTTGGTAGGTGACCCGCAACTGGCGAGGCAGGTGATCAGCGAACTCGGCGAGGACCCGCCCGTTTGGCAATCGGATCCCATGTACTCGGTGGCACGGTTGCTGATCTATACCCTAACCGGTGAGGGTGACCCCGCCCCCCATCGCCATGCCTTACGGAATGGTTTGGGCCTCCATGTCGGCTACCAACTGATGCTCAGCGGGATTCTTGATCACTGTGAAGCCTTGTTCCAGAGCGGGGCTGATCGATATCTGGAGTGGCATAGAAAGGCGGCCACAAAGGGGGACTTCAGGGGCATGCCTGGGGGTCTGGCCGCCATGGGAGTTGTTACCTGCATGGCAGTTGCCCAGCGGCGGAACCTGCCGGTCCAGGTAGATGATCCTTACGTACCTAAAGTTCGCTTCGCCTAGGAGTCAGATCTGGAAGTGTATCAGAGGATTGGTGAAGGCCGGACCCCCAACACGAGGGGCCGGCCTTCGTTGCATGTGGATAGTTTACCGTGACAGCTCTGTGGGAATGGACATGGTTCTGAACTCGCCGGTCGGCCAATGCGGGCCTGCTATGCTGGCGAAGCACGTACTCGCTGTGAGCGAAACGAGTCCGACGACGACCAGGGCTAGCAACAGTCGCTTCATGACGCTTCCCCCCTTGTCATCAATTCGAGGAACCTGGAGATCCGGTGGCAGAGGTAGTTGGACTTAGCCTTGGCGGCTACCTGCATTGCTTCAAAGGCGTACTCAAGGGCACTGCTCTCCTGCCCACGGGCCTGCATGATCTTAGCCTTGGTCAGGAGGAGGTGAGCCCGTGTCCGCAGATCGCAAGCCCGGTGACCCAGGCCGCTCTCCACGAGGAGCAGCGCTGCCGGCAGATCGCCCCGGTGCATGGTGTAAATGGCACGGCGCAGGCGAGCGATGGCGCCGAAGGTCGCGTCGGGAAGGACCTTCTCAACCTCTTGGAGGAGATAGAAGGCCTCTTCGTGCTGGTCGGTCTCCTGGAACACGTCGATCAGGTTCATCTTCACGTCGGCGATGAAGGGCTCCAGCTTGGGGTTGTTTGGGGTTGTAGGTAGCCATGACCCGGCCTTTGAGTTCGGGAGTCCGGGCGAGTCTGAGGGCGTCTTTGAGGTGCGCGATAGCCGGCCCACCCCACTGGCCGTCACGGCTTACGAGGATGCGGGCTTTCCAGAGAAGCAGGCGGACTCGACGCTGACGAGCACGACGTCGTCGACCTAGTCATCGATTGGATTGACCGCATCGTCGAATCACCGCTCCCGCGTCGGAGAGGACGGCGGACACAGGTTTGAACCTAGTCTCCCAATCGGTATATCCGTTTGTTTGCAGGAATCCTAGCAACTGGGTAGAATACTATGTGTCGTATGCTCAGTATAGGAGGTCTGCAAGTTGGCACACACCACCTACGCAGAACTGACCAGGCGCAAGCAGGAGCGGTGGGCCGCCGGCGAAAAGAAGCGGGTAGCCCTCCTGCTCCGCGTCTCGGACAAGAAGCAAACCAAGGATGACCAGGACGTACCTATTCCGGTCCAGCGTGACTACTGCCTTCAGCTAGTGGCCCGTCACGCTGACGAATGGGACATCGCCACCCAGGGCGGGGAGCCCATCGAGTACACCGAAGCCGGCGTCTCGGGCTTCAAGCTCAGCAAGGACGACCGCGAGATCCTGACCACCGCCATGGTGGACGCCGCCGATGATCGGTTCGACATCCTCGTCATCTACAAGACCGACCGTCTTTCCCGTAACTCCGAGGAGTACCCGATCATCATTCGCCAGTTCGCCCAAATGGGTGTGGAGATCTGGGTCTACGAAACCGGGCAGCCCCTCAAGTCCAGCACCCAGGTGGACAAGTTGCTCCGCTTCGTGGAAGGCTGGCAGGCCGAAACCGAATCGGTCAACACCCGGGTCCGTGTCACCAACGCCATGAAGCGCATGGCCGAGAACGGCAACTGGACCGGCGGCAAGACGAGCTACGGCTACCGGCTCAAAGATCTCTCCGCTGCCGAGCTGGTCGATGCCAACGGTCGGGCCAGGAAGCGGCCGGTTCGGGGGATCGAGGTTGAGGAAGAAGAGGCCAAGTGGGTCCGACTCATGTTCGACCTCTACGTCAACCAGGGCCTGGGCGGTACGCAGATCGCCACCCTGATCAACAACCCGCCCTACATGGCCCGCAAGCGCAACGGTCAGCCCTGGGACGGGTCGCAGATCCTGGAGGTCCTGAAGAACCCCATCTACATGGGGCGCCCGGCTTGGGGCAAGAACAGCTACCAGACCGGGCGGCGGGTTCGGAAGGACTCCAAGGAGTGGACCTGGTCGGAAGTTCACGTGCCAGAGTTTGAGATTATAGATGAAGCAATCTGGCATAAGGCCCAGCAACTCCGAGCCGAGCGCTTCGGCGAGGTTAAGAAGGGCAAGCGCACTCCACCCCGGGCCTTCACCAGCCACCTCCTGCTGACCGGCGCTGCCTTCTGCGGGTACTGCGGTCAACCCCTTGTGACCAAGACTTACTCCAACAAGCGAACCAAGGCCGATGGCTCCGTCGTCCACGACAAGTACGAGGGCTACATCTGCCGGAACCATAAGCGGGGGGCCAAGAGCGATTGCCAGGCAACCCGGGGCTACTGGCGGAAAGACCTGATTGAGGATGCTGTCCTAACCTTGGTGGACCAGTGGTTCGGTCAGTTCGACTTCGAGCAGATTAAGGCCAAGGTGAAGGAGTCCTACGAGGAGTCCAGCGGCCAAGCCGAACAGGGCCTGGAGGCACTGAGGGAAGAGGTAGACAGCCTGCTCGCACGCCGGACCTACTACACTGACCAGCTCAACCTCGCGATCACCGGCAAGCAGACCCGCATTCCCCTCTCGGTGATCGAAGAGCAGCTCAACCAGATCGAGGAGGAGCTTGCCCGATCCCAAGGTCAACTGGCCGAGCTGAACAAGCACCGATCGGCCCGGATGGTGGAGGAAGAGACCCTGGCTCAACTGGCCCAGATCCTTCCCCGGTGGACAACCGCCTTCAAGCAGGCGCCGGCCCACCAGCGGAAGTTCCTGCTGAACCAGGTGGTCGAGCGTGTGAACGTCTACGACGACACCATGGAGGTCACGGTCAACGTCCGGATTAAGGAGATCATCGACGCCGCAAAGACTACTGCCGACGAGATCGCCAGCACCTTGGAAGGTGCTTTTACTCGTGATTCAAAGTCTGTGCATCAGGGTAAGTATCGGGGTCCCGCAGACATACGACTACCTTGACAAGATGCAGGACCGGGTGATCCGCTTCGTGGTGGAGAACTCAAAGGTGGGGGAGGAGCAGTTCCGCGAACTCATGTTCCGGACCGGGGAGTTAGCCCGGGATATCGGGACCGTAGTCGTTGGCAAGGACGCCGTGAAGTACGGCCTGATCGATGAGGTGGGCGGCCTCTCCGCCGCCGTCTCCCGGCTGAACCGGCTGATTGCCGACCGGAAGGCTGCCGGTCCGGGGGTGGTCCAATGACAGACTGCGCCCCGGGGGTGATCTGGTCAGCCATGCCGGTGGAGCTGGTGATCGAGGGGCTGGGACCCGAGGCGCCGGCCCTCTCCGAGGTGGTCCTGGATGGGCGGGTCCTGCAGGTCAACCCGGCGGGAGACGGCACGGGGACCCTGGTCCGGCTGATCTCGGGTGATCCCAACGACTACCTGGACCCGCGCTTCCAACCAGGCAACCGGATTGCGCTCCGTCCGTAAGCACCCGGGTGGGTAATCCCACCCGGGCTTCTTGTGCTATCTTAGAATCGTTCTTAGTTCTCGTACGGATTTCCTGAGAGTCGGAAGGAATCTCTCTCACTTCGCCCGAAAATAAGGGAGGAGTAGAATGAGAGAGGTGACAGCCTTGCCCCTCATGCTGAAGGATATCTACACTCGGCTGTTGGAGCGCGGACACAAGCTTACGCCTCAGCGGTGGGCCATTATCTCCATCTTCCTAATGAACAAGGGGCGACATCTCTCGGCAGATGATGTCTACTCCATGCTAAAGGAGACCCACCCGAACAACGGCATCGCCACCGTCTACCGGACCCTTGAGCTTTTGGAGGAGATTGAGGTCCTCAAGAAGCTGGATTTCGGAGACGGACGGGCCCGGTTTGAGGTGCGGGACGATGAGGCGCACCACCACCACCACCTGGTCTGCCAAACCTGCGGGAAGATCATCGAGTTTGAAGATGACCTCCTCGGCCAGTTGGAGAAGGCGATCGAGCGGCGGATGGGCTTCAAGATCAACGACCATGTGGCCAAGTTCTACGGGACCTGCGCCGAGTGCCAGGTGGCGGCGCGCACGGGGCGGAAGTAAGGGGGGCCGAGCGTTCTTATAACGCTCTGGCCCTTTCAAATGTGGTATAATGGAGCCATATCATCCAACCTCTGGTGGCTCGATCCAGCCGGAGGGTAGAGGCAGGGAGGCTTTCGGGTGGCACAGCGGCGAACACGTTCTCGCACAGCCCAGACGCCCGCAGGCGGGGCGAAGGGGCCAGGCCTTGGCCAGGAGATCACAGGCGTGCTGGTCTCCGCTGCAGGGGTCTGGTTCTTCCTCTCATTGGCCGGCATGAGCAGCGGCTTTCTTGGCGGGCCACTCTCCGCGGGGCTGGAGGCGCTGACCGGCGAGGTCGGGGCCTGGCTTGTCGCGGTGCTGACGGTCTGGTTCGGGCTCTACTTGATCTACCTGCGCTTCCACCGCCGCCCCTTCTACTGGGGCCGGCGCGCCACCGGCCTGCTCCTGCTCTTCCTCGCCTTCGAACTGCTGCTCCAGTTGTGGGCGGCGCAAGCGGCAGAAAACGGGTACGGCTACCTCGAGAATGCGTGGAAGGGCTTCGGTGGTGGGCTGGTCGGCTACGCGATCGCCATGCCCCTGACATCGGTCTTCGGTCTGGCCGGCCGCTGGGTCGTGCTGGTCACCGCCGCCCTGGTCGGCGTCATTCTGAACACCGAGTGGACCCTGGGCGGCTTCATAAACTGGTTCAAAGACCGCATGGTCGATGGCGCCCGTGGCGCCAAGGGGGCAGCCGGTGAGTTCTACGACCTGGTCAAGCACCGCCCCGCGGACCCCAAGGCAGACGAGCCCCCAGCCCAGCCCACCGCCCGAACCGTCCGCAAGGCGGCCTCCGAGGAGCTGAATACCCTGGGCGAGGGGCGCCGTAAGGCTACCGCCGATCCCCTGCCGGGGAAGCCAGAGCCGACGCCGGTGCGCAGTGAGGAGCCGGTGAAGGAGGCCGAGCCGATCACCCCGATCATCCGCCGGCCCGACCCGGTGCACGAAGAGAAGCCGGTGGACCTGGCCGCCCGGGCCTCCAAGTCGGTCAAATCCGCCACCGACAAGGCTGCCGATAAGCCGGCCGAGAAGGCGAAGGGGGAGGAGGTCCAGCCGGTCTCCCTCGTCCCCACCGCGAACGGGCAGCTTGCGATCGACCCGACCCGACTGGGCGACGCCTACCAGCTTCCCTCGATCAATATGCTCCCCAAGCCTCAGCAAAAGGCTGGGCAGGCCAGCCACCAGGACCACCTGGCACGGGCCCAGTTGCTGGAGCGCACCCTGAAGACCTTCGGCGTCGAGGCCCGCGTGATCGAGATCAGCCCTGGGCCGGCGGTCACCCGCTACGAACTGCAGCCCGGCGAGGGCGTGCGGGTCAACAAGTTCACCAACCTGGCCGACGACCTGGCCCTCGCCCTGGCGGCGGAGGATATTCGCATTGAGGCGCCGATTCCCGGCAAGGCAGCGGTCGGCATTGAGGTCCCGAACAAGGAGCGGCTCTCGGTCCATGTGCGCGAGGTGCTGGAGACCCCGGCCTTCCTGAACGCCAGCTCCAAGCTCTCCGTCGGCTTCGGCAAGGACCAGGCCGGCAACCCCGTGGTCGGCGACCTCTCCAAGATGCCCCACCTGCTGATCGCCGGCTCCACCGGCTCCGGCAAGTCCGTCTGCATGAACACGATCATCTGCTCGCTCCTCTTCAAGGCCCGGCCCGACGAAGTGAAGATGATGATGATCGACCCGAAGATGGTAGAGCTCTCCACTTACAACGGCATCCCGCACCTCATGGCCCCCGTGATCACCGACGTGAAGAAGGCAGCAGGCTATCTCAAGGGCGCTGTGAAGGAGATGGAGACCCGCTACGAACTCTTCGCAGCAGCGGGCGCCCGGAATATCCAGCAGTATAATCAAATGTGTCTGGATGACCCCGGACCCGACCCGGAGCACCCGCGCCGGCCCCTGCCCTATATCGTCATCTTTGTGGATGAGTTGGCCGACCTGATGATGGTGGCCCCGGTCGATGTGGAGGACGCAATCTGCCGGTTGGCGCAGATGGCCCGAGCCTGCGGCATGCACCTGGTGATCGCCACCCAGTCCCCCCGGGTCGATGTGATCACGGGCCTGATCAAGGCGAATATCCCCTCCCGCATCGCCTTTGCCGTCTCCTCCCAGGTCGACTCCCGGGTGATCATGGACTACGCTGGCGCCGAGCGGCTGCTGGGCAAGGGCGACATGCTCTACCACCCGTCCGGCTACTCCAAGGCGGTCCGGGTCCAGGGCGCCTTCATTCACGAGAAGGAGATCGACCAGATCGTCACCTTTGTCAAGCAGCAGGCCAAACCGGTCTTCACCGCCCAGGAGCTGGCGGTGGATACATCGGGCAAGCGGGGCGGGGCAACTGCAGCGGGCACCGGAGCGGGTGGCGAGGGCGAGGCATCATCCGCGGTGGATGCGGTCTTCCCCCAGGCCTGCCGGGTGGTGGTGGAGCATGGACAGGCCTCCGTCTCGATCCTGCAGCGGCGGCTGCGCTGCAACTACACCAAGGCGGCCCGGCTGATCGACATGATGGAGGAACGGGGCTTTGTCGGTCCCCACCAGGGGTCGAAGCCACGAGAGGTCCTGCTGACGATGCCGCAGTGGCAAGAGCTTTTCAAAGATGCGGTGACCGAAGGCGACGGACTCCCGAGCGACGCCGAATAGCAGGCGGCCGGCTCCCCTCCGATGGGGAACCGGCCGCTACATTTATGGTTGGACAAGCTCAAAGTCGGACTCCTGGGTGATCAGGTGGACCCAGGTTGTCCCCGGTGCCAGGAGCGGCACCTTTTCGCCCGTGTTGGGTGTGATCACGAAGCCGCCATCGCCAAGGCTCCAGGTTCCCTCCCAGAGACGGCCGCCGCTGATCACCGTGGCATGACCGCCCGGGGCGAAGTCGAGCGTCCAGCCCAGGTAGTAGCCCCGGTTCTCGCCGGTGATCCGCAGGAAGACCAGATTCTTGGCCTGAATCTGTCCGGTGCCCTCCAGGCTGTGGGGCTCGCCCTCATGCTCGAAGCGAAGGTAGTGATCATCCTTCCAGTCCCAGCGCACACTGTGGAGCCTGTGCCAGTTCACCTTCACCTGGGCCACCGGCTTGGCAGGCGGGGCGGAGTCCGAACGCTCCGTGGTCGGGACCGGGCTCATCTCCAGCTTCCGGTCGGAGATCGCAGCGGTCAGCAGGTCGGTGCTGGTGTAGAGGTTGTGGGGCGGATCCCGGTCTGCCGAGCGCTTGAAGTAGGCGCCGGCCCCGTAGATCTCGTCCAGGTCACGGTCGCCCCACTCGGATTGCAGGGTGGCGATCGCCTCAGCACTGCCGCCGGAGTGGACCAGCGGTGTGCCGTACGCCCCGGCCATGGCAATAAAGCCGCTGCGGGCGCTGCGGACCGGGCCGATCTTCGCGGCGGGGGCCGACCACCAGAGGGTGACGAACCGGGTCACCTCCGACTCGGCCAAGAGCTCAACCACCAGGTCGGCCTTCTCCAGACCGGTCTGCGGGCGAGAACCCGGACTGTTTTCGACGATCACCGTGAAGGGACCGTCCCAGACCGGTTTGGCAGGTGGGGCCAGCAGGTAGAGAGGGCGGTCGGTCAGGCCAGGTTCGGGTGGCTTCTCCGGCTCGGCAGGCTTCGCCGGCGGGGAGTCGGGCTTGGCTGGTTCGGTCTGCGCCGGAGGTGTAGTCGGTTGGCTGGAGGCGGGCCGTGAGGCCCTGCCACCGCTACAGCCGGCGATCAGCAGTAGCGCAAGAGAGAGAGTCAGCACTCGCTTCACAGAATCACCCCTGACTTGGTTGTTCACCATCACCCGGTTAGACTCCTGCGGTCGGGCGTCAGTTTCCGGGTGGCCAGCCAATTCTTTGGCGAATGGATGTTGAAATGGATGACCGCTTGCCGCAAACTTAACCGAGGAGTTCCGAAATCACCTGGAGGATGATCGACATGAAGCTGTTCCCCAAGGTCGGTGCCTTGCTTTTGACAGTCGCCCTGGTCGTATCGGGGTGCGGCGGGGCCAAGACGCCCGCTGAAACGCCATCGGGAGCGAAGGAGCAGCCTGCTGCGCAGGAGCCTGCCAAGGCCGAAGAGAAGCTCCTCACCCTCTATACATCCTTTGGGGCGGATCTGTACAACCCCATCATCGAAGCGTTCGAGAAACAGAGTGGAATCCAGGTGGATGTAGTCTTTGGCGGCACCGGTGAGATGCTCGCCCGCCTGCAGGCCGAGAAGGATGCTCCCATGGCCGACGTAATGCTCGGCGGCGGAGCCGAGTCCTACGAGGCCTACCGCCCGCTCTTCGAGCCGTACACGATCAAGGAGGACCAGGCGGTCCCCGAGGCGTTGAAGGCGAAGGATCGGCTCTGGTACGGCTTCAACTCCCTGCCCATGGTGATCATGTACAACAAGGATCAGGTGAAGGAGGCCGACCTCCCCAAGGGCTGGCAGGACCTGCAGGCCCCCCAGTGGAAGGACCGGCTCGCCATGTCCGACGCCACCAAGAGCGGCACCGCATTTGTCCAGGTGGTCACCATGCTGACCCTCTTCGGGCGTGAGAACGGTCAGGGCTGGGCAGCGGTAGAGTCCGTGGTGAAGAACGCCAAGGTGTTGGGATCATCCAGCCTGCCGCCCAAGGGGGTCGCCGAGGGCGAATACGCCCTGGCGTTGACCCATGAGAACGCCGCCTGGAAGTATGCCAACGCCGGCAGCCCGGTGGGCTGGGTCTACCCGGTGGAGGGCACGGCGACGATCCCGGACAGCGTGGCCGTGGTCAAGGGAGCGAAGCACCCGAGCAACGCCCGCCTCTTCCTGGACTTCCTCTTCAGCAAGGAGACCCAGGAGATGGCGTCCAAGCAGCTTGGCCTGCGCGCCAGCCGCAGCGATGTCGCCCCGGCCGAGGGGCTGAAGCCGGCCAGCGAGCTGAAGCTGATCACGCTGGATGTCGCCTGGGTCGCGGCCGATCGGACCAAGATCCTCGACACCTGGAAGGATATCCTGACCAAGTAGCTTCGATCCGCAGGGGAGGGCTTTCCGTGCAGGCGGTGCGGGCGATCGGACTTAGCAAGCAATTTGGCACGACCCGAGCCGTCGACCGGGTGGATCTGGCGATCGCACAGGGAGAGCTCTTCACCCTGCTCGGCCCCAGCGGCTGCGGCAAGACCACCCTGCTCCGGCTCCTGGCTGGCCTGGAGGAGCCGTCGGGCGGGGAGATCCGCTTCGGCGAGACCCGGGTCGACAACCGGCCCGTCTACCAGCGGAACGTGGGCATGGTCTTTCAGAGCTACGCCCTCTTCCCGCACATGAGCGTGGCGGAGAACGTGGCCTACGGGCTGCGGGCCAGGGGAATCCAGGGCAAGGAGTTGCGCGACCAGGTGGCCGAGGCCCTGGCCTCCGTGGGGCTGGCGGATCACGGCGAGCGCACCCCCGGTCAACTCTCCGGCGGTCAGCAGCAGCGGGTTGCCCTGGCCCGGGCGCTGGTCACCCGGCCCGCCCTTCTGCTTATGGACGAGCCCTTCTCCAACCTTGACGCCCGGCTCCGAATCGCCATGCGTATGGAGGTCCGGCGGATCGTCAAGGAGGCCGGGATCACCACCGTCTACGTGACCCATGACCAGGAGGAGGCGCTGGCGATCTCCGACCGAATCGGGGTAATGCAGGCCGGCCGCCTGATCCAGGTCGATGGCCCGGTGGCGATCTACCGCTCGCCCGCCCACCAGTCGGTGGCCGCCTTCGTGGGGAGCTGCAGCTTCCTGACCGGTGACGCCCCAGGGATCACCCTGGGAATCCGCCCCGAGCACGCCCGAATCCGGCCGGTGGGGGAGGCTGCGCCGCCGGATACGCTCCTGCTGGAGGGAGAGGTGGCGGGGGTGACCTACCTGGGCGCCGCAAGCCATGTGCTGGTCCGGGTCCCGTCCGGCGAGACGGTCACCGCCCTCTCGCTCGACGAGCCCGGCTCCTACCAGCCAGGCAGCCCTGTGCGGCTCCACGTTCCCCGCTCGGCTCTGCTCCGCTTTGACGCCCAGACCGGGGAGGCGGTGCGATGAACGGGCGGGGCTGGCGCCTGGTGGGCTGGATCGCTCTGCTCTTCCTGGCGCTCTTCCTGGTCTACCCGGTGCTCCGGCTCTCCCTGGGTGCACTGGCCTCCCCGGGGCTCTGGCGGGAGTTCTTCCAGCGCTCCTACTACACCGGAGCGCTTGCCAACAGCCTCTGGTTGAGCGCTGCCACCACCCTGGGATCGCTGCTGGTGGGGGTACCGCTGGCCCTTTTGGTGACTCGCTACCAGCTTCCCTTCCGCGGGCTGGTCCGTGCCCTGGCGGTCCTCTCCCTGCTATCGCCCCCCTTTATCGGGGCGTACGCCTGGGTCACCCTGCTGGGCCGCTCCGGGGTGCTGACCAGCCTGCTGGGGCTCACCTCCTTTTCGATCTACGGCCCGCCGGGCGTTCTGCTGGTCCTGGTGCTGCACCACTTCGCCTACGTCTTCCTGCTGACCAGCGCTGCGCTGACCCGGATCGATCCGGCGGTGGAGGAGGCGGCCCAGACCCTGGGGTCATCGCCATGGCGACGGCTCAGGACCGTCACGCTTCCCCTGCTCCTGCCAGCGATCGCAGCCAGCGGCCTCCTGGTCTTCACCTCCTCACTCGCAGACTTCGGCACACCCATGCTGATCGGCGAGGGCATGCGGACCCTGCCGATCGTGGCGTACAACGAGTTCTTAAGCGAGGTCGGCGGCAACGCCGGGCTGGCGACGGTCAGCAGCCTGCTGATGCTCCTGATCGCCCTGATCGCTCTGGGGCTACAGGCCTGGCTCTTGCGGGGGCGCAGCTACGCCATGCAGAGCCTGCGCAAGCCAAGCCCGGCCAAGCTCTCGCCCGAGGTACAGGTGATCGGCACCGGCTTTGCCCTGCTGGTCTCCATCGCCTCGGCCCTGCCGCAGGGCGTGATCCTGGTCACCTCGTTCATGCGGGCCCGTGGCCCCCGGTTCACGGGGGAGTTCGGGCTACAGAACTACCGGCTGATGTTCGACCGCATGGGCGAGACCGTCGGGCGGACCTTGCTCTACGCCACGTCCGCCACCCTGGTCATGCTGGTCGGCGGCATGCTGGTGGCCTACCTGCTGGTCCGCCGCACCAGCGGTCTGAGCCGCTCCCTCGACGGTCTCCTGGTCCTCGCTCAGATCCTGCCCGGCACGGTGCTGGGCCTCGGGCTGATCGCAACCTGGGGGCGCCAACCGCTTCCCCTGGCTGGCACCGGGACGATACTGGTCCTGGCCTATATCATCCGCCGGATTGCCTACACGGTCCGGTCGGCAGCGGCGGGGGTGAGCCAGCTATCCCCGGCGGTGGAGGAGGCATCGCTCGCGCTGGGTGCCGGCCCTGTCCGGACCTTCTGGCGGATCACGGTGCCGCTGATCCTGCCCGCCGCCCTCTCGGGGGCGATCGTCAGCTGGATCACGGCGCTGGGGGAGCTCTCCAGCACGATCATGCTCTACACCGGTCGGACCGCTACGATCTCGATCCTGATCTACAACCAGGTGCTGACCGACAGCTTTGGCACAGCGGCAGCCCTGGGCACGACCCTGATCGCCCTCACGCTCCTTGCGCTCTGGCTCCTCCGCCGCTGGAGCGGGGAGGACCCGATCCGCTTTTGACCGCATGCGCGACAGAGACCGGCACCCGCAGGACGGGGCCGGTCTCTTGTTATGTCGAACATGGGAGCGACGACCAATTCGGAAGGAATTTGGAAGCGAGATGTCGAAAGCGATAGCCAATACCACGGCACAGGGGCAACCGCCTGGCCGTGGGACTGGGAAGGGGGTTGGTTCACATGGGGCTCATGAAGATTACCGGCATGACCCAGCGAACGGCCACGGAGGAGAGGCGGATTCTCACCGGCGCACCCAGCCTCTCGATCTACAGCGACTACCGGGCACGGCTGAAGTACTTCTCGCTGGCGTTCCTGGGGATCACCGGTCTGACCGATCCCCTGCTCGTGGCGAAGGTGGCCCAGACCGCCAACCTGTTTGACAAGGCCGAAGGGGAGCCTTGGAGCCGGGAGGAGGGAGAGAGGATCGTTGCTGCCGTGGGGAATCCCCCGCCCCCCAGCCATGTCTTGGCTACCCGGATCGAGGGGCGGGCCACCCTCGTCCTCCGGAAGGTGACCGCCGGGACCCCTGGAGCCAGGAAGGTGGCCTACTCCGCAAAGTCGGGGCAGTCCTCGTTCTCCCTGTGGCGGCTTCTGAAGGACGAGGGGATCAGCATTCCCGAAGGCATGTGTCTAGATGTGCCGGTCCAGTTAGGGGAGGATGAAGGGGCGCTGGTGGTGGTAGCAGACCTCCGCCGAAAGGCCCTCCGCCCCACGAATGACGGAGCAGGGCCGAGCTAAGGCGGGCGGAATGTGGGCGGAATGTGGGCGGAATGTAGGCAGAATGTAGGCAGAATGTCGGCAGAATGCAGGCAGAATGTCGGCGGAATGTCGGTGGAGGCCCCCGCTACGGTGTATAGGAGCCGATCAGCACCTGCGGCGAGGCCGTGTTGGTACCGGTCGCCGTCCGGTCCTCCACCGTGACCAGGATCGTGTCGTGCCGGTTCAACGCAAGCCCGTCTGCCTGGAACCGGAAGTTCTCGCCCCAGGCCCGCTGGCAGAAGCCGGCCGGGGTGCGGGCATGGGTCTGCTGGTTGACCAGCCAGACCCGGTAGCTGTTGAACGGGCGGTCTGTGGCGCGATCTCGCCCCAGCGCCGTGGGGCTCGGCAGGCCGCGCAGGGCAAGCTGCAGGCTGCCCTGCCGCAGGTTTAGCACGGCGGAGCCGGCGGCCCTCGGCGCCATCGGGTGCCGCTGCACCAGCTGAACGGTGAGCGTGAGCGGGTTCGCCTGCCGGGGTTCGACCGGGCTGGTGGTCGCCGCCCCGGCGGTGTCAGCCGCCATCGGCTCCGGCCCGACCGGGCTCTCTGGCCCATCCACCGCCCCCGGCTCATCCGACGCACCCGGCTCATCCGATGCACCTGGCTCATCCGGCAGAACCGGCTCGGTCGCATCCCCCGGCTCGCCCGCCGCCTCCGCCTCGCTGCCTGTGTGCAGCACCAGGACCGGCGCCTCGGCCTCCTCAACCCCCGGCTCAACGGGCGGGAGGTCCAGCACCTCCTCCGCCAGCGGCGGCTCGGCTTCATCAGCCTGCCCACGCCCCGCCTCCAGCCAGACCAGCGGCCCCTCCAGGACAGCAATATCGCCGCTGGAGGTCCCGCCGAAGGGCTCCACCGTCACCCGGACCAGCTCCACCCGTCCCGACTGGAGCCGGTTGGTCGTGACCAGGCGGGTGGCGCTCCCCTGCCCGCCCGGCCCCATGTTGAACGCCCCGAGACTGAGCGGCCCCGCAGGCCCGACCAGCCACCCCTCGTAGTAGAACCCGCCCTGCCCCGTCCGGTCGGAGAGCGGTCGCCCATTCTCCACATAAAGCGTCACCCGGCAGCGGTCGGTGCCCCCGCTGATCAGGCAGTAGCCATGCATTGGCTGCCCCTCCCGGTTCCGATGGGACTGGGCAGGGTTCAGCTCATCGAGCCGGGCCACCGCCAGGCGAGTGACTGCAGCCTCTCCCATCTGCATCCCTCCCTTGGAAAGTCTCTCCGCTATCCCTATGCGCCGCCGTGACCATCCATGTAATGTGACACGATCACCGCCGCGCGCAAATAGATTGTCACAAGCAAGAGGAATCCGGCGGGAAGGTTGCGAATAACCCAATATCATAGAGAAGATCACCGGTTCTGATACCGACGGAAAGAACCAACCATTCGGTAGGGATTCGCGTTCGATGGGGGAAGGGGAGTGGGGAGATGAGCCTGAACTTCGATCTGAGCCAGGACCAGGCCATGATCCGTGCCCTGGCACGGGAGTTTGCGAACGAGAAGGTGGCGCCCGGCGCCGCCGAGCGGGACAAGACCGGCCGCTTCCCGACGGAGCTGGTCCGGGAGATGGGCCAACTGGGGTTGATGGGGATCCCCTTCGCCGAGGAATACGGGGGCATGGGTGGCGATACCGTCTCCTATGCGCTGGCGGTGGAGGAGATCAGCCGGGCCGACGCCTCGCTGGGTATCACCCTGGCGGCCCACTGTTCGATCGGCATGGGGCCGGTCTACTACTTCGGCTCCAAGGAGCAGAAGGAGCGGTGGCTGCCCGGGGCGGCCAAAGGCGAGTACCTCGCCTCCTTCGGCCTGACCGAGCCCGGCGCCGGATCGGACTCGGCAGGGACCAAGACCACCGCCGTCCCAGACGGCGATCACTGGGTGCTGAACGGCTCCAAGATCTATATCACCAACGCCGCCTACTGCGGGTATATCGTCTGCACAGCGGTGACCGACCCGAGCAAGGGGCACAAGGGGATCAGCGCCTTTATCCTCCCCAATCCGACCGAGGGCTTCTCGATCGGGCCGGCCTACGAGAAGATGGGGCTGCACTCCTCCGACACCCGCCCGCTCTACTTCGACAACGTCCGCCTGCCCGCCGACGCCCTGCTGGGCAACCCCGGCGAGGGGTTCAGGCAGTTCATGATCACGCTAGACGGCGGCCGGATCTCGATCGGGGCGATGGCGGTCGGTATCGCCCAGGCCAGCCTCGATTCCGCCCTCGCCTACGCCAAGCAACGGGTCCAGTTCGGCCAGTCAATCTCCAAGTTCCAGGCGATCCAGCACAAGCTCGCCGACATGGCCATGGAGATCGAACTGGCCCGAATGATGGTGCTCAAGGCCGCCTGGCTGAAGGACCAGGGGCGCCCCTTCACCCGCGAGGGCGCCATGGCGAAGCTCTTCGCCTCCGAGACGGCGGTCCGTGCCGCCAACCAGGCGATCCAGATCCACGGCGGGGCCGGCTACATGGAGGATCTCCCGGTCTCCCGGTTCTGGCGCGACGCCAAGCTGACCGAGATCGGCGAGGGGACCAGCGAGATCCAGCGGAATATCATCGCCAAGCAGTTGGGTTGCTAAGAAGGAGGAGTCACCCCAATGATCAAGTCGAACATGGCCGGCACCGTCTGGAAGATCCTCGTCAAGCCCGGTGACCAGGTGGAGGCCGGGCAGGATGTCCTGATCCTGGAGTCGATGAAGATGGAGATCCCCATCGCCGCCGAGAGCAGCGGAACGGTCAAGGCGGTGAAGGTGAAGGAGGGCGACTTCGTGAACGACGGCGATCTGGTGGTCGAACTCGGATGATCTGGCTGATCGCGGGCGTGATCATCGGCCTCGTGCTGGTGATCGTCCCCTTCCCGTGGAACTTGGGGATTGGCTTCGGCATCCTGTTCGCCGTGCTGATGCGCCTCGCCGAGGTGTTGGAGGGAATCGCCATCCACCTGAAGGCAATGGAACGGCCCAAGCCCTATGTGCCCCTCCGTGACCGCGATAACGCGCCCGATGGTGACCCCGACGCTCCGGACCCCCGCCGCCCCGACTGAAGGAGGCAGAACCGCAATGCGCACCGTTCGCATAGGCGCCGGGCAGGGATTCTACGGCGACTCGCTCCTGCCCGTGCTCGACGTGGCCCGCTACGGCAACGTCAAGTACATCAGCTTTGACACCCTGGCCGAGCTGACGCTGGCCATTCTGGAGAAGGGCCGCAAGAAGGACCCGACCCAAGGCTACACCAAAGACGTGGTTCCCATGATGCGCAACCTGCTCCCGATCGCCAAGGAGAAGGGGATCAAGCTGATCACCAACGCCGGCGGGATCAACCCGCAGGGGGCGGCGAAGGCGGTTGCCCAGCTCGCCAGCGAGATGGGGCTCACGCTGAAGATCGCCTGCGTCACCGGCGACGATATCTACGACCGGCTGGATGACCTGGCCGCCCAGGGCGTCAGCTTCGCCGACAAGGAGACCGGCCAGGCGCTGGGCGATATTCGCGACCGCGTCCTCTTCGCCTCGGTCTACCTGGGCGCCCAGGCCGTGGCCGACGCCCTCCGCACCGGGGCCGACGTCGTGATCACAGGGCGGACCACCGACACCGCCCAGTTCCTCGGCCCGATCCTCTACGAGTTCGGCTGGGCTGCCGACGACTGGAACCGGCTGGCCCAGGGGATCATTCTCGGCCATGTCATGGAGTGCTCCGGCCAGGCGACCGGCGGCAACTTCCAGGTCGGCTGGGAGGACGTAGCGGACCTGCACCGGATCGGCTACCCGATCGCCGAGGTGAGCGAGGACGGCTCCTTCATTCTCACCAAGGCGGATAACACCGGCGGCCTGGTCAGCGTGAGGACGGTGAAGGAGCAGTTCCTCTACGAGATCCACGACCCAACCACCTACATAACGCCCGATGTGATCTGCGACCTGACCACCACCCGGATCGAGCAGGTGGGTGAGAACCGGGTCCGGGTATCCGGCACCACCGGGCGCCCCGCCCCGCCGACCCTCAAGGCGCTGCTCGGCTACGCCGACGGTTGGATGGGCGAAGGCTACATCTCCTTTAGCTGGCCCAAGGCCTACAGCAAGGCGAAGCGGGCGGCGGAGATCGTCACCAAGCGGCTGGAGATGCAGGGCGTCAGGCCGCAGGAGATCCATATCGAGTATATCGGGATCAACTCCCTCTGGGGGGCGCTCGCCCCGGAGCCGACCGACGATGATGCGATCAACGAGGTCCGGCTGCGGGTCGCTATTCGCACCCAGAACAAGAAGGACTGCGAGGTGCTGGCCCGGGAGTTCCCGCCGCTGCTGCTCTCAGGCCCCCCCACGGCCTCGGCGGTGGCCGGCACCCCGCAGCCCCGCGAGCTCATGGGCCTCTGGTCCACCCTGATTCCCCGGGAGCTGATCGAGCCCCATGTCCGCATTACCGTGGAGGAGGTGTAGGCAGATGGCGCGCACGCTGAGACTGATCGAGATCTGCCACGCCCGCTCCGGCGACAAGGGCGACGCCTCCGACATCTCCCTCTTCGCGAACGATGACGCCGCATGGGCGATCATCCGCAAGCATGTGACCCGCGAGCGGGTGGAAGAGTATTTCCGTCCCGTCGCAAAGGGTCCGGTAGAGATGTGGGAGGTACCCAACGTCCAGGCGTTGAAGTTCTTGGTGCATGGCGCACTGGGTGGAGGTGCCCCCCGCTCCCTGCGGAGCGACAACCTGGGCAAGACCTTCGCCGCCGCGCTCTTGCGCATGGAGCTACAACTTGAGGATTAGGGAGTCGTGACCACGTGGCGAACGTTACCGATGGTTCTCCGGAGTTTGCCGTACACGTCGATAGGGCCAGGGCCTTCGTCCTGGCCCATGGTGGTGCGCGGGAGCAGGCCCGGCTCGACGGTATCTTCGGGCGCTCCGAGCCCGAGCGGTCGGTCGTGCGGGCGCTTGAACAGCTGCAGAACCCGGACGGGGGCTTTCCGCTCTTCCAGGAGCCGGGGGCGCCCTCGGCGATCGACACCACCTGCTACCTGTTGACGCACCTGAAGGATATCCCGCCCCTGGGCGGTTCGCCCATGGCCTCCCGCGCCCTGGCATTCCTGCGCCGCACCCAGCGGACCGACGGCTCCTGGGTGGAGCCGCCGGCGGTCCAGGAGCGGTCGCCGTTCTGGGCGAAGGGGGAGGAGCCGCTGGCGGTCGGCTACCTGACCGCCAACGCCACCTACATGCTCATGACCATGGAGCCGGAGCACATGGACCCGATCGCTCGGGGCAGCCGCTGGCTGCGCATGGAGCTGGGTCGGAACGGGCAGGGTGAGCATGCCTACGCCCAGACCCTCTTCCTCGCCGCCGCCGTCTGGTCGAAGATGGTGGGGCCAAACTCGAACGAGAAGGGCTGGGCTTACGACCTCCTCTCCCGCCGGGAGCTGGAGGCGTCTACCCTGGCCTGGTGGCTGACCACGGTCATGGAGACCGGGCTGGAGGCGCGCACCTTCAGCCTCGTGCTGAAGCAGCTACAGCAACTGGCCGCGCTGCAGCAGGCGGATGGTAGCTGGCCCGCCGAGGAGGGCTTCCCGGTGGAGGCGACGCTGACCGCCCTGCGGGTGTTCCGGGGGTTTCGGCTGGTATAAGGAGGGTCCGACGAAGTATGGCACGCGAGAAGGTACTGCTACAGCGGGAGGGGCCGGTCGCCTGGGTCCAGATCCACAACCCGGAGCGCTACAACGCCCTCTCCCGCCAGGTGGTGGAGGAGCTGCACGCGGTCGCCTGCGAGCTGGCCGTGGACCGGAGCGTCCGTGCGGTGATCCTGCACGGCGGGGAGTCCAAGGCCTTCTGCTCTGGGGCCGACCTGAAGGAGCGGCAGGGAATGGCCGAGCCCCAGGTGATCGCGATGGTCGGGGCGCTGCGTGCAGCGGTGAACGACTACGCCAACCTGCCCATGCCGGTGATCGCTGCGATCCACGGCATGGCCTTCGGCGGGGGGCTGGAGCTGGCGCTGGCCTGCGATATCCGCATCGCGGCCGATGATGCCCAACTGGGGCTCACCGAGGTCTCCTGGGGGATCATTCCCGGGGCGGGCGGCTGCACCCGGCTGCCGGCGCTGATCGGCCCGGCCAGGGCAAAGGAGCTGATCTTCACCGCCCGGAAGCTGAACGCGGGCGAGGCGGAGGGCTTGGGGATCATCAACCGGGTGGTGCCGCGGGCCGAACTCCTGGCCGCCGCCAAAACCATGGCCGATGAGATCGCCAGGCACGCCCCGCTCGCCGTCCGGGCTGCCAAGCAGGCGATCGATGGCGGCCTCGCCCTGGACCAGGGGCTGGCGATCGAGTGGCAGGCCTACCAGCGGATCGTCGCCACCGAGGACCGGTTGGAGGGGCTGCGGGCCTTTGCAGAGAAGCGGCCCCCGGTCTACCGCGGTGTTTAAGCCGCACCGGGTCACGCTGGTAGGGGCTCTGGGCGGCCTCCTGGCCGCCGCTGGCCGCGAGCTGCCCCTGAGCTACCTCATGGGCACCACCGGCCACGCCTTCCGGCTCACCCTCGACCTGATCATCTCCCCGTCGGCCCCGGTGGAGCTGAACTTTCACGAGGTCTTCCCCCTCTGGGAGAACCTCGGCGCCTGGTTCAAGCGGGTTGCCGCCCGCCCGGCCGATGAGGGCTTTGCCGCGGCGCGCGACGAGGCGATCCGCCGGATTCGTGAGGCGACCGCCCAAGGGCGCCCGGCGATCGTCTATGACCTCCTGAACGTCCCGGAGTACGGCCTTGTGACCGGCTGCAGCGACGACCAGTTCCTCTGCCTCACCCTGGCCAACCCCGACGAGCCGCAGCCCATGCGGGTCGCTGACTGGCCACCGGAGAGCCACGCCGCCTTCACCCGCGCCGAGGCGATCACCCTGCTCGACCTGGCGCCCGACTTCGACCGGCGCCGGGCGGAGGTGGCCAGCCTCCGCTTCGCCATTGACCACTTCTGGGCGCCCAGCAGCCGGGACATGTGGCTCCAGCACGGGCAGGGTGCCTACCAGTTCTGGATCGGGACGCTCCGGTCATCGCTGCCGCTACATGGGCCGGAGCCGGGTCTGGGCCACAGCTACAACCTGCTGCTGCTGCATCGGGCGCGGCGGGACGCGGCTGCCTATCTGCGGGAGCTGGCAGAGCGGTACCCGGAGGCGCACACCCTGGGACGGGCCGCCACCGGCTATGAGCGGGTGACCGAGGCGCTGGCCGAAGCGGTGGAGCTGCTCCCGTTCCCGGGCGCAGCGATCGAGGAGGTCCGGCGGGGCGTGGCCGACTGCCTGGGCCGGGCGCTGAAGGCGGAGCAAGAGGGCATTGAAGAGATCGAGAGGGCAATGCGAGCCCTCCGGTAGGAATAGAGGGGGACTCTCCAATGGAGAAGTTGAGCATGGAGGAGAAGCTGAAGGCAAGAGAGGCGCAGATCAAGCAGGGCGGGGCGCCCAAGTACCACGAGCAGGCGGCCCGGCAGGGCAAGCTCTTCGTGCGGGAGCGGATCCGGCTCCTGGTCGACACCGACTCCTTCGTGGAGGATGGGCTCTTCGCCAACAACCAGGCCCCGGACCTCCCGGCCGATGGCGTGGTGACCGGCATCGGCCGGATCGATGGCCGGACGGTGGCGATCATGGCGAACGACTCGACCGTGAAAGCGGGATCCTGGGGCGCCCGCACGGTCGAGAAGATCCTGCGAATCCAGGAGACGGCCGAGAAGCTGCGGGTGCCGCTCTTCTACCTGGTCGACTCCGCCGGCGCTCGGATCACCGATCAGGTGGAGATGTTCCCCGGACGCCGCCACGCCGGCCGAATCTTCTACAACGAGGTGCGGCTGAGCGGCCTTGTGCCGCAGATCTGCCTGCTCTTCGGGCCCAGCGCCGCTGGCGGCGCGTACATACCGGCATTCTGCGACGTCGTTTTCATGGTAAAGGGCAACGCATCGATGTACCTGGGCTCGCCCCGCATGGCCGAAATGGTGATCGGGGAGAAGGTCACGTTGGAGGAGATGGGCGGCGCCGAGATGCACACCGCCATCTCCGGCTGCGGCGACTTCCTCTGCGAGACCGAGGCGGATGCGATCGCCCAGGCGAAGCGCTATTTCCGCTACATGCCCCAGCGCTGCCACGAGAAGCCCCCGGTCGCCCCAGCCGTGCCGCCGAAGCCGGGCCGGGCGATCGCTGAGATCATCCCCCCCAATCAGAACAGCCCCTTCCAAATGTACGAGCTGATCGACCGCTTGGTGGATGAAGGCAGCTTCCTCGAAGTGAAGAAGCGCTTCGCCCCGGAGATAATCACCGGGTTTGGGCGAATGGATGGCAAGGTGGTCGGGATCATCGCCAACCAGCCGCGGGTGAAGGGCGGCGTCCTCTTCGTGGACTCCGCCGACAAGGCGGCCCGGTTTATCTGGCTCTGCGACGCCTTCGAGATCCCGCTCCTCTTCCTGACCGATGTGCCGGGCTTCATGATCGGCACGGCGGTGGAGCGGCAGGGGATTATCCGGCATGGGGCGAAGCTGGTCGCCGCCGCCAGCGAGGCGACGGTGCCGAAGATCTGCCTGGTGGTGCGCAAGGCCTACGGCGCCGGGCTTTACGCCATGGCTGGCCCGGCCTTCGAACCCGACTGCACCCTGGCGCTGCCGTCGGCATCGATCGCGGTCATGGGGCCGGAGGCTGCGGTCAACGCTGTCTTCGCCAACAAGATCGCCGAGAGGCCGGAGGGGGAGCGGGCGGCTTACGTGGAGCAGTTGCGGGAGGAGTACCGGAAGGATATCGATATCTACCGGTTGGCATCGGAGTTGATTGTGGATGGGGTCGTGCCCTTCGACCGGATTCGGGAGGAGCTGGTCGCCCGGCTTGCCTACTACGAGTCGAAGAAGCTGGACTGGCCGGCGAAGAAGCGCCCGGTCACGCCGGTGTAGGTGTGGAAGCAGAGAGCCAGGGCCGTGGGGCCCTGGCTCTTTTCGTTGGGCATGGTTGGGTGGGCGTGGGTTGGGGCCGTGGGGCGGGCTCCGTCAGCTTTTTTCTCGCCTGCTCCGATTTTCGGGCAAAAGACGGATTGAGCCCGGCGGACGGGGGGCCATGAACCGCTGGGATGCGTCGATCCATGGCGAAGGCTGTGGATTCCTGGCGATTGCCGTCGACTCTCGGCACCGAGTTCCGGGGGCGTCTTGTGCTCTGTCGGTTTTCTTCACCAAACGGGGCATCTGCTAGAAAAAAACCGACAGAGCGCCATCGGTTCGCCGTTCGGGTCAGCCCGGCGTTCCGCTTGATCCCGCATCGACCAGCAGCGCCCCGCATCGATCAGCACCGCTCCGCACCGATCAGCGGCGCCCCGCACCGATCAGCGGCGCCCCGCATCGATCAGCGGCGCCCCGCATCGATCAGCGTCGCCCCGCATCAATCAGCGTCTCCCCGCATCGAACAGCGTCGCCCCGCATCGATCAGCACCGCTCCGCATCGACCAGCGTCGCCACGCATCGGTCAGCACCGCTCCGCATCGATCGGGGAAGATTAGGAAAACCCCCCTTGACCTGGCAGCGAATGGCGACTATAATTGGATATAGATGGATGCACACCCAGTTGCGAGGTGATCCCCATGGCGGAGGAGCCCATCTACCGGGCCGAAGCGGAGGACGACGAGTGGCGCGAGGTGACCGCGGAGTACCGCACCGGCAACTCGAACAAGCATGCCGCCCAGGTCAGGCTGAGCCGGGGCGGGGCGGTGGAGGGGAATGTGGGCGCCACCGAACTGCTGGAACAGATCGCCGCCGACCGGGGCCTCCCGCCTCGCGAGTGGGCCCTTTCCTTCCAGGCGCGCCTCAGAATGGGGCAGGTGGCCTGCACCCCAATTCCCTTGCCGGAGGCCGGGAAGGGCACGGGCGGCGTCCGCTGGCATAAGGGGAAGGGGTCAGACCGAGCCGGTTGGCATATCGGCGGGGTCTTTGCCCAGTTCCCGGAGTTGCGGCCATCCTCCGAGCAGTGTTGCCTCGTCACCCGGGGGACCGGGCGGGACGGCGGGCCCACCCTGATTATTCTGCTGGGGGCAGGCTTCCCCGTAAGGCGGGGTAGCCGCGGCGCAGGGGCGGAGGGGTAGTCCCGCAGGGAGCCGCCTGCGCTATGCGTGAAGCGCCTCGAGCGGCACCTCTAGCCGCTTGCCGTGCTTGTAGACTGGTAGGCTGCGTTCATGAGGCAGGCCCAGTTGAAGGGGTCTGCACCCGTTACCCCTCCGGTATGGTCGTCCGCTGGATCAGGATCGGGGTGCCCACCTTCACCCGGTCGTAGAGCGCCTCGATCTCCTCGTTCCGCATCTCGATCGTACCCTGAGTCACCCAGCGGCCCAGCCGTCCCTCGGGATCGTTGGTCCCGTGGATCGCCCAGACATGGCCGGTGTCGCCGGCGAAGGCGTTGAAGCCCAGCCAGCGTGTGCCCAGCGGATTGCGGGGGTCGCCGGCGGGGATATCCCCCGCCCAGTACTTCACGCCCGGCTGCGCCACGCTCACGCTGAAGTGTCCCTCGGGGGTCAGGTAGTTCTGTTTCTGGTTCTCAGCGGTCGGTAGCGGGCCGGTGACATGCTTGCCGGTCGCCACCCGGGCGGTCTGGACCAACTCCCCTGCCTCATAGTACCAGAGCAGGTTCAGCCCCTTGTCCACCACGATCACCGTCGGTTCGGGGGGCGTGAGCGGGGCGATCAGCGCATAGTAATCCACGGGGACCAGCCCCTGGCTCTTGTCCAGCTTCCAGGCCTTCAAGTCCGGCTCCCCGCCGGACGCCAGGACCGCCTTGCCAGTGCCGACCACCACCTCAGCCGGTTCCCCCTGCTTGGGGAGGCTGCCCGCCCAGACCAGGACCTGCTTGGCCCGGGGCAGGTCCTGCATGGCGACCGGGGCGTCGGGCAGGGTTATGGGGGTACCGACCAGCTTGGAGCCGCCGGTCACGACGGCGACCTGACGCTTGCCGCCATCCACCTTTCCAATGGCGACACGCTCCGCCTGACCATCGCCGTCCAGGTCGGCCCCGTTCAGGTAGTACTCAGCCGTGAAGGGAAGGGCGACCTGTGGCTGGTCGGCCGTTTGGGCTGGCTCCGCGGATTGCAGAGCGCCGATCCAGCCGACCAGGGCGCGCACCCCGAGGTAGAGGAGGGCGACCAGGAGCAGGAGCACCAGGAGGGCGACCACTCGGCGGAGGCGGTACTTCCGGCGGCGGGCCTTCAGGCGCTGGCGAGCGGCACGGCTTGAGCGGGGCTTGGCGTGGGTGTAGAGATCGTTCACCTGGCTCCCTCCTCCGGCTCTTTCGTATTCTTCTCTACATTATAACGCAGATCTCGTGATATTCGTTACAGGTTCCGTATCAATATCATGCGATTCCCGAAGAGAAGCAGGAGGGGTGCGAACCCATGCCGAATGTGACCAAAATATAGTACCAGGTAATATAAGCAAGGAGGATCTGCTGTGTCGGTCAAGATTGTGACGGACAGCACCGCATCGATCCCGGCAGAGGTCTGCCAGCGGCTGGGGATCACCGTGGTGCCGGCGACGATCCACTTCGGTACCGAGACCCATGTGGATGGCGTGGATCCAGCGGAGCGCTTCTATGAGCGTCTGGTCGACTCCCCGGAGGTGCCGACCACATCGACCCCGTCGCCGGGCGCCTTTCTCGATCGCTACAAGCAACTGGCCGATCAGGCCAGCACGATCATCTCGATCCATGTCATGGAGACGAAGTCGACGCTGATCAACGTCGCCCGCATGGCCGCACAGATGCTGCCCGAGCAGGAGATCCTCGTGGTGGACAGCTCATCGACCACCCTGGGCTTGGGGCTGCTGACCATGGCTGCCGCCAAGGCGGCCCGGTTGGGGCACGGGGCCCAGGAGATCGTCGCCATGCTGGGGCGGCTGGTCCCCCGGACCCATGTGCATGCCGCCATTCGCCAAATGACCCAACTGCGCCGCTCGGGCCGGGTCTCCCTCGGCACCGCCCTGATCGCTGGGGTGCTGTCGATCAAGCCGGTCCTCTATATCGGCCAGTCGGTCGTGGAGGTCGTGGAGAAGGTACATGGCTGGCACCCTGCCCTGGAGCGGCTGTCGGAGCTGGCCCAGGCCCAGGTCAACGGGGCGAAGGTGCACCTGGCGGTGGTCCACACCAACGCCAGGGAGGAGGCGGAGCGGCTCCTGCAGCTGATCCGTGAGCGGTTCGACTGTGTGGAGGCGATCATCGCCGACGCTGGCACCGCCCTCGCCTCGCACGCTGGACCGGGGGCGGTGGGGATCGTCACCATGGAGTTTGATCCGCTTCTTGGGGCGGAGCCGCTCGACTCGGCCCCCTTCCCGCTATAGCGGGTTTCCATTTCGCAGGATCCCGTGCTAGAATGGACAGGAAGTACGCAGCCGGAGGGTCTCAACCATATGCAGTGGATCTATGTCAAGGACTTGGGCAAGTTTGAAGGGCAGGATGTGGAGCTGCGCGGCTGGGTTCAGAACTACCGCAGCTCGGGCAAGATCCAGTTCATCATCTTCCGCGACGGCACCGGCATCTGCCAGGCCGTGGTCTTCATTAAGGACGTCCCCGCCGAGGTCTTCGAGGCGGGCAAGAAGCTGACCCAGGAGTCCTCGCTGATCATTCGCGGCTCCGTCCGCAAGGACGACCGGGCGCCCGGCGGCTACGAGATCGGCGTCAAGGAGCTGGAGATCGTCCAGATCGCCGAGGAGTACCCGATCACCCCGAAGGAGCACGGCGTCGAGTTCCTCATGGACAACCGGCACCTCTGGGTCCGCTCCTCCAAGCAGGCGGCGATCCTGCGGATCCGCAACGAGATCACCATGGCCATGCACACCTTCCTGCAGGAGAACGGCTTCTTCCTGACCGAGCCGCCCATTCTCATGGGCACCTCGGCCGAAGGCGGCGCCAACCTGTTTGAGACCAAGTATGTCAACGACGAGCCGGCCTTCCTCTCGCAGTCGGGTCAGCTCTACGTGGAAGCGACCGCCATGGCCCTGGGCAAGGTCTACTCCTTCGGCCCCACCTTCCGGGCGGAGAAGTCGAAGACCCGGCGCCACCTGATCGAGTTCTGGATGGTCGAACCGGAGATGGCCTACTACACCCATGAGGACAACATGAAGCTCCAGGAGGAGTTCGTCTCCTACATTGTCCAGCGGGTGCTGAAGAACCGGGCGGAGGATCTGAAGCTGATCGGCCGCGACACGACCCAATTGGAGAAGGTGGTCCCGCCCTTCCCGCGCATCACCTACACCGAGGCGGTGGAGCTGCTGAAGCAGCTGCACAAGGAGGGGGACGACTGGGACCCGATCCCCTGGGGCGAGGACTTTGGCGCCCCGCACGAGACGGCGATCACTGGGCACTTTGACAAGCCGGTCTTTGTGGAGAAGTTCCCCACCAAGATCAAGGCGTTCTACATGGAGCCCGACCCCACCAACCCGAATGTGATCCTGGGCGCCGACCTCCTCGCCCCGGAGGGCTACGGCGAGATCATTGGCGGGTCGCAGCGAATCCATGACCCGGAGTTGCTGAAGCAGCGGTTCGAGGCCGAGGGGCTGGACATGGAGACCTACGGTTGGTACTACGACCTGCGCCGCTTCGGCACCGTTCCCCACTCCGGCTTCGGCATCGGGGTGGAGCGGACCGTCGCCTGGATCTGTGGTCTGGACCATGTCCGTGAGACGATCCCCTTTGCCCGCCTGCTCAACCGGCTGCAGCCCTGATTGGTGCGCCCACCCCACCGGGTGGGCGTCTCTGCGGGTCTCGCTCGCTGCGAGCCCGGTCACAACAGACTCTTCTGTTGGATTTTGCCGGTGCTGAGGAGGGATTTCCCCCACATCTGGAGAAGAGGGGGGGAGTTCATCCATTCGGGCTACGAATGGCTTTTCTCGTTTGAGAATCACCCCCAGCGCGACAGAGGAGGTCGTCGGCGTGGAGGAGATCGGTCGCCGCTTAGCCGCAGCCCGCGAGGCCAAAGGGTTCTCGTACCAAGATGTGGAAGACGAGACCCGCATTCGCAAGAAGTATATCCAGGCGCTGGAAGAGGGACGGCTCGCCGACATTCCGGGCGAGGTCTATGTAAAGGGCTTCCTGCGTTCGTACGGCAACTTCGTCGGCCTGGACGGCGAGCAGTTGGTCGAGGAGTACAAGTTGCTCGCCGCCCGGCGGGAGCGGCGTGAGGCCCTGAGCGAGGGCAGGAGCAGCCAGGCTGCGGCCGCCCGGCAGCAGAGTTCGGAGCGACCGGTTCGGCCAGCCCGTGAGCGGCCGCCGCGCACCGACCGGACCGAACGCACGGAGCGCGCCGAGCGTGCCGACCGCACGGAGCGTGCCGAACGCACGGAGCGGGCTGAGCGCACGGAGCGTGCCGAGCGTACGGAGCGCACCGAGTGGGCGGAGCCAGCCGAGCGATTCGAGCAGCGGGCAGAGCGGCCGGAGCGGCCCCGCAGGGAGCCGCGCCCCCGCCCGGTGCGCAAGTCGGGCGGTGCCCGGCGGGCGCTGGTCGCCGTGGTGCTCCTGGGAATCCTGGGCGCCGGAGGCTGGTGGGCCTATGGGCTCCTCTCGGCGCCGCCGCAGGCGGAGCCCGACTCGCAGCAGCCGGTGACCCGGCAGGAGACCCAGCCGGAGCCGGTCAAGACGCCGGAGCCAGTCACGACGCCGCCTGAGCCGGTGGCGGAGAAGCCCACCGTCACCATGACCGGCCCCAACGGGCAGGCTGTCGCCATTTCGGTCACCGCCTCCCCGGTGGTGGTGAAGCTAGAGGGGATCAAGGCAGGCACGGTCTGGATGCGCGCCACGGTAGATGGCACCCAGGTCTATGAAGGGTGGCCGTCCGGCCCGCTGGAGTACACCGGCAAAGAGGTGATCCTCCGCATGGGCAATATGAACGGCGTGGACATGATTGTCAACGGCGTGACACTAAAGCAGCCCCTGGCCAACGGCCCCTATACGATCACGCTCACCGGAAACGAGTAGCGAAAGGCCCGGCCGCCATACACGGCTGGGCTTTTGCGTGCACTCCCCCGCATGTCCGCGCCCCGCCCGCCGCATACTAACAGGCGGAGGTGGCACGATGCCCAGGTGGTTTGTCGCTCTCATACTCTGCCTGCTCTTGCCGGCGCTCCCGGTCCAGGCGAGTCCGCTGCCAACCGCGGCCGATCGCTGGAAGGTGGAGGCGGCACCGCGGGGAGGGGCTGGCGCGGCGGTTCTGCTCGACTGGCAGACCGGCGAGGTGCTCTACGCCCGCAACGCAAAACAACGGCGGGCGCCCGCCAGCACGACAAAGGTCCTGACAGCTCTCATCGCCCTCGAACGGGGCGACCTGAATGACCTGGTCAAGGTCTCCAGGCGGGCAGCCTACACCGAGGGAAGCTCCATGCATGTCAGGCCGGGCGAGGTCTACTCGCTGCACGATCTGCTCCACGGGCTTCTGCTCCGCTCCGGCAACGATGCCGCCGTAGCGATCGCGGAGCACCTGGCCGGGTCGGTGGAGGCGTTCGCCCTGCTCATGAACGATCGGGCCAGGGCGCTGGGTGCGACGGAGAGCCATTTTGTCAACCCGCACGGTCTGAGCAAGCCGGACCACTACTCGACCGCCTACGATCTCGCCGTGATCACCCGGGCGGCGCTGAACAACCCGAAGTTCGCCGAGATCGTGGCGCAGCCGGCGCGGGAGTTGACCTATGAGGAGTTGGAGCGCCGCACGGTGCTCTACAACACCAACCGGCTGCTAGGGTGGGTCCCCGGCGCCGACGGGGTGAAGACCGGGACAACCGCTGCCGCTGGTCCCTGCCTGATCGCCAGCGCGACCCGCGAGGGGCAGAAGCTGATCAGCGTGGTCCTCCACGCCTCGAATCGGTGGCGGGAGTCGGCCGACCTGCTGGAGTGGGGCTTCCGCAACTTCCGAGTCGCCCAGCTCGGTCAGCAGGGGGAGATCCTGCGAAGTGTGCCGGTCTACCGGGGCAAGCTGACCGCAGTTCCCGTCGCCCTGAAGGAGGACCTGAAGCTCGTCCTGCCGCGCACCGCCCAGGAAGTACCACCGATCCAGATCAGCCTGAGCCACCCGGAGATTCCGGCCCCAATCCGGCAGGGAGATCGGGTCGGCAGCGCCGTGATCGCCCTGCCCGATGGCCGGGATCTCGTGGTGGACTTGGTCGCCGCTGCATCGGTCTCCAAGGCTAATTGGCTTGACCTGCTCTATCGGTTCCTAGTATCATTACCGGAGCAAGCAAACCTGCCACGGTAGGAATCCGGTAAGGCGATGAGTTTCCGTTATCGGACGTATAACTTGGCGGAATCAGTAGCTTGCCGGAGCGAATCGGCGATTCCGAACCAAAACGGGCCATAAGGCCCGTTTTTCGCTTGGGACTCTATTCACAAACATGATGACATCTGCTTTCTCCCCTTGGTATACTGTCTAGTGAGTATGCGGCTCCTAGGAGTACCCGCGCCTCCGTAGGAGTTTCATCCGCTGTGCTTTCTTCGTTCAGTTCTTCACAAGGCTTCGCAGTGCTCTTACTCTATGGTTTCCTGAAGGAGGCTGGCCGATGCATCCGTATTTGCCCTTGCTCATTTACGTCCTGGTGGCGATCGTTGTGGCCACCGGCATGAGCGTGCTGGGCACCAGCTTCGGGCGGAAGAAGCCCGAGCCCTACAAGCTCCTGCCGTATGAGTCCGGTTTTCCAACGGCTCCGCTCATGGGTCGGTTCCCGGTCAAGTTCTACCTGGTCGCCATGCTGTTTGTGATCTTCGACGTGGAGACGGCTGCGTTCTACCCCTGGGCCGTCAACCTGCGCGGGCTTGGCGCCTACGGCCTCATTGAGATGATCAGCTTCATGGTGGTCCTGGGCATCGGCTATGCCTATGTCTGGAAGAAGGGAGGCTTCAGCTGGCGATGAGCAACGATGGTGTCTTCGGCCGCGATGGTGGCTTTCTGACCACCACTGTCGATGGCTTTCTGCGCTGGTCGCAGGCGAACTCGGTCTGGCCCCTCACCTTCGGCCTGGCCTGCTGCGCAATCGAGATGATGAACCTCGCCTCCGGTCCCCGTTACGACCTGGCCCGCTTTGGCTCCGAGGCGTTCCGTGCCTCGCCCCGCCAGGCTGACCTGCTCTTCGTCTCCGGCCGTCTCTGCAACAAGATGGTCCCGGTGATCAAGCAGGTGTACAGCCAGATGGCCGAGCCCAAGTGGGTCGTCGCCTTTGGTGCCTGCGCCTCCACCGGTGGCATTTTTGATAACTACGCCGTCGTGCAGGGCGTTGACAATGTCCTGCCGGTCGATATCTATGTCCCTGGCTGCCCGCCCACTCCGGAGGCAGTGATCGATGCGGTCCAGAAGCTCCGTGCCCGCATTGCCAAGAATGACCCGAGGGGAGGCATTGCCGTCCGTGGCTAACCTCGAAACGAATTCGCACATGATCGAGCGGGCGAATGCTGCCCGTGAGCGGGTTGCCAACGAGGTGATCCCCGCCCTGACCGAGGCTTTCCCCGGCAAGGTGGAGGTGGTCCCGTCGGGCAACGACCTGATCCCCCAGGTCTTCGTCGCCGCCGACACCCATGTCGCCGTCGCCCTCTGGCTCAAGGAGCGGGGGTTCCATATGCTGGTCGATATCACCGCGGCTGACTACTACCCGAAGCGTGAGCCGCGTTTTGATCTGGTCTACCACCTGCGCGAGATGCCCCAACAGGATCCCACGGGCAACAAGGGGTTGGGCATGATCCGGATTCGCGTCAAGCTGACCGAGAAGGACCCGGTCCACACCCTCAGCCATATCTGGCCCATGGCCAACGCCGCTGAGCGCGAGGTCTGGGACCAGTTCGGCCTGAACATCATCAACCATCCGAACCTGAAGCGGATCCTGAACCCGGACGACTGGGAAGGGCATCCGCTCCGGCGTGACTACCCGCTCCGCGGCCCCCGTGCCCTGATTAACCTGGAGATGCCCGCCGACGAGAACCGGTACCATCCGTTCGTCGACGAGGACTCCAAGGAAGGAAAGTAGGGTGAGTATGGCTCACGATCTGAACCGCGAAGAAGAGCAGAAGCTCGAGCGCATGAGTCTCTCCATCGGGCCGCACCATCCTGCGACGCACGGCGTTCTGCGGGTGAAGCTGGAGCTCGAGGGTGAGACCGTGATCGATGCAGAACCGGAGAACGGTTTTCTGCATACCGGCATCGAAAAGAATGCCGAGGTGCTGAACTGGAATCAGGCGACCACGGTTCTGGACCGCATGGACTACCTCTCCCCGATTTCGAACAACGTCGGCTACGTGCTGGCGGTGGAGAAGTTGCTGGGGATCACCGATCGGATTCCGGAGAAGGCGAATGTGGTGCGCGTGATCCTGCTGGAGCTGCAGCGGATCGCTTCGCACCTGATCTCCACCGGCATTGGCGGCCTTGACTTCGGCAATATCGGCGGTCCGGTCTTCTGGGCCTTCGAGCTGCGCGAGTATATCCTCGATATCCTGGAGCACACCACGGGTCAGCGCATGAACCCGTCGTACATGCGGGTGGGCGGCCTGGCCTATGACCTGCCGCACAACTTCAAGGAGCTGGTCGAGAACTTCCTGAAGGTGGCCCCCGGCCGGATTCAGGAGCTGAAGGACCTCTGCCTGTACAACCCGATCCTCATGGACCGCGCGGTCAACACGAGCGTGATCACCTACGAGACCGCTCTGAAGTTCGGCCTGACTGGCCGTAACCTGCGCGTGACTGGCTCGGACTATGATGTCCGCAAGTATTACCCGTACTGCGGCTACGAGAAGTACGACTTCAAGGTCCCGACCTACACCGCCGGCGACACCTGGTCGCGCGTCGCGATCGTCTTCGACGAGATGTTCGAGTCACTGAAGATCATTCGCCAGGCGCTGGACAATCTGCCGTGGGATGACCGCCATGTGATCGATGACCGGAAGCTGGTCCTGCCGCCCAAGCATGAGGTGAAGGAGTCCATGGAGGCGCTGATCCACCACTTCAAGCTGGTGCAGCACGGCTTCGATGTCCCGGCCGGCGAGGCGTACTCCGCTGTCGAGTCGCCCCGTGGCGAGATCGGCTTCTACGTCGTCTCCGACGGCGGGAACAAGCCCATGCGGGTCCGGGTCCGTCCGCCCTCGTTCTATGCGGTCTACGCCCTGCCGGAAGTCATGCGCGGCGGGCTGGTCGCAGACATGGTCGTCGCGATTGCGACCATGGACCCTGTCTTCGGGGAGGTGGACCGCTAATGTCGCACGATCACAACCACGACCATAGCTCGAAGACCGTTGGCCTGAAGGAGATTCAGCCGCCGACCTGGCCGGAGACGTGCAAGGCCGAGGTCGAGGCGATTATCGCCCGCTACCCCGAGGGGCGTGAGATGTCGGCGATCCTGCCGCTGCTCCACCTGGCCATGCGGGAGCGGGAGGGGCACTATGTCGCCCTCTCCGACATGCAGGCGATCGCCGAGATCACCGGCGTCTCCCCGGCCTATGTCAACTCGGTCTGCTCCTTCTACGCCATGTACCACCGCCATCCGATCGGCAAGTACCTGATCACGATCTGCGGCAACATGGCCTGCCACCTGCTGGGCGGCGGCAACAAGCTGGTGGAGCATATCGAGAAGACCTACGGCGTCAAGAACGGCGAGACCACCGCCGACGGCATTTTCACCCTCGAGGTGACCGGTGAGTGTCTGGCCGCTTGCGATCTGGCTCCGGTGATCCACGTCGATGTGGAGTACGCCGTGAAGATGACCCCCGCGAAGTTCGATGCCCTCGTCGCCGATCTGCGGGCGGGGAAGGGGCCGGAGGCGCACCTGGAGAAGCTGCCGCTCATGAACGGCGCCGACCAGGCTGCCTGGACCGGCTACAAGCCCGTCGCCGCTCCCGCCCCGGCGCCCGCGGTGGAGCCCACAGCGGAGCCCGAGGCCCCGGCTTCCGAGGCCGAGAAGGTTAGCGAGTAAGCACCCCTGTAAGGAGGCAGACAAAGATGCAGTTTGAGCCCGTGCTCACGAAAGGCATCGGTGAGGTCGACCTGACCAATATCGATGTATACGAAGCGCAGGGCGGGTATCAGGGGCTGCGGAAGGCGCTGACCATGGAGCCGCTTGCCGTGGTAGATGAGGTCAAGAAGGCAAACCTTCGTGGCCGCGGTGGCGCAGGCTTCCCGGCTGGTGTGAAGTGGGGCTTCCTGCCCAACGACGGGCGTCCCCGCTACCTGACCGTCAACGCTGACGAGTCCGAGCCCGGCACCTGCAACAACCGCACCCTGATCTATGCCAACCCGCATCAGCTGATCGAGGGAATCCTGATCGCTGCGTATGCGAATCGGATCACGCAGTCCTTTATCTATATCCGCGGCGAGTTCAAGCGTGGGGCGATGCTCCTGGAGAAGGCGATCGAAGATGCCCGGGCCAAGGGGTACCTCGGCCAGAAGATCATGGGCACCGAGTACTGCCAGGAGATCACCGTCCACCGGGGCGCCGGCGCCTACATTTGCGGTGAGGAGTCGGCCCTGCTCAACTCCCTCGAAGGCCGCCGTGGCGAGCCGCGCGTCAAGCCGCCCTTCCCCGCCGTGGTCGGCCTCTACGGCTGCCCGACGATCATCAACAACGTGGAGACCCTCTCCAACGTGCCGCACATTATCACGAACGGGTGGGAGTGGTTCACCAAGATCACGGCCAACCCGTCCAACCCGAAGTCCTGCGGCCCGAAGCTCTTCACCGTCTCCGGCTGCGTGAAGAAGCCCGGCAACTACGAGCTGCCGATCGGGATCACCCTGCGTGAGGTGATCGAGATCGCCGGCGGCATGAAGGATGGGCGCACCTTCAAGGCGGCCCAGCCCGGCGGCTCTTCCTCGCCGCTGCTCGGCCCGCAGCACCTGGACACCCCCATGGACTTTGAGTCGGTGGCCGCCGCGGGCTCCATGCTCGGCACCGCCGCTGTCATGGTCTATGACGACACGGTGGACCTGGTCGATGTGGCGCTCTACTGGTCCCGGTTCTACTCCCACGAGTCCTGCGGTCAGTGCACCCCGTGCCGTGAGGGCACCCACTGGCTGGAGCGGGTCTTCACCCGGATCAAGGAGGGTGGCGGCACGCCGGACGACCTGAAGATGATCAACGACATGCGGACTCAGATGGCCGGCACGACCATTTGCGTGCTCTCTGACGCCGCTGTCTTCTACCCGGCCTCGCTCCTGAAGCTCTTCCCCGAAGAGCTGGATCGCTATATTAAGAAGGTAGAGGGGGTGCGGCCCGCGTGAGCGAGCAGCAGCTTGTCACCGTAACGATAGATGGCCGCACGGTCCAGGTGCCCAAGGGCACCCTCCTCGTTGAGGCGGCCAAGCAGGTGGGCATTGAGATCCCCGTCTTCTGCTACCACCCGAAGCTCGACCCCGCCGGCGTCTGCCGTATGTGCCTGGTCGAGATCGAGAAGATCCCGAAGCCTCAGACCGCTTGCACCACGCCGGTGACCGACGGCATGGTGGTCCGGACCCAGACCGACCGGGTCGATGACCTGCGCCGCGGTGTCCTGGAGTTCCTCCTGATCAACCATCCGCTCGACTGCCCGGTCTGCGACAAGGGCGGCGAGTGCGACCTGCAGGACCTGACCTTCGCCCACGGCCCGTCCACCAGCCGTCTGCTGGACGGCAAGGTCCGCAAGAACAAGGCGGTCGAGCTGGGCAACTTCATCGTCCTGGACAACGAGCGCTGCGTTCTCTGCCGCCGTTGTGTCCGCTTTGATAACGAGATCGCCACCGAGGGCAACCTGATTGTCCAGGAGCGCGGCCACTTCAACTTCATCACCACGATGAATGACGAGGCCTACAACTCCTACTTCAGCGGCAACACGATCGAGCTCTGCCCGGTCGGCGCCCTGACCTCGGACATCTACCGCTTCTCCGCCCGCCCGTGGGACCTCGCCAAGGTCGATTCGGTCTGCTCCGGCTGCTCCGTGGGCTGCAACACCAAGCAGGAGTTCCGGCATGGCAAGCTGCTCCGGATCACCAACCGGGAGAACGAGGCGATCGACAACGGCTGGCTCTGCGATCGCGGCCGCTTCAACTACAAGTATGTCCAGGCCGAGAACCGGATCACCCGGCCCATGGTCAAGAAGGACGGCCAGTTTGTGGCGGTCACCTGGGCCGAGGCCTTCACCACGATCACCGAGCAGATCAAGGCGGCGGCCGCCAAGGGCGGCGTGGGCGTGATCGGCGGCGGCAAGCTCCTCAACGAGGAGGCCTACCTGCTCTCCAAGTTTGCTCGGACCGTGCTGAACACCAACAACGTTGACCACCGGACCGGCGAGCAGCTGGTCGCCTCGCTGGCCGCTTTCCCCGCCAAGCAGACCGACCTATCCGACGCCGGCGCCATTCTCGTGATCGACACCAATCCGGCTGAGACCGCCCCGGTCCTTGATCTGCGGATCCGTCGGATGATCGACCGGAAGAAGGCCCGCCTCGCCCTGATCGGCTCGGTGATCCCGACCTATCGCGGCAAGCATGCCCGGGTCCAGCTGAAGCCCGGCCAGACCGCCAGCGTGCTGAACGCCCTGGCAGCCGTGGTCGCCGGTCAGAAGGCGCCCGCTTCCGTCGCAGACGCTGAGACCCTCAAGCAGCTCTCCGCCCTGATCACCGGCGGCAAGAAGGTGACGATCCTCTGGAACGGTGAGGATCCGTCCACCGGCCGTGCCCTGATCGAGCTGGGCAACGCCCTGAAGGGCGGCGGCAACCGGGTCCACGTCCTGATCCCCGGCCAGGCCAACAACAGCCGTGGCGCCGAGGCGATGGGCGTGCTGCCCACCCTGCTCCCTGGGTTCAACGCGGTGGCCGACAACCGTGGCCGCGATGCGGTGGCGGGCGTCTGGTCCGCTCGGAACCTGCCCACTCAGCCCGGCCTTAACACGGCTGGCATGCTGAAGGCGGCTGCCGAGGGCCAGCTTCAGGTGCTCTACCTCGCTGGCGCCAACCTCATGAACACCTACCCGGACCGGAAGCTGGCCCAGGCCGCTCTGGAGAAGGCCTTTGTGATCGCCGTTGACCTCTTCATGAACGAGACCGTGGCCCAGGCCAATGTGATCCTCCCGGCCGCCACCCTCGCCGAGAAGAGCGGCACCTACACCACGCTGGATGGACTCGTGCAGCAGGTGAAGGCCGCCAAGAAGCCGGAGGGCTCGGCCCAGCCGGATGGCGACATTCTCGTCGGCCTCGCTCAGGCCCTGGGTGTCAAGCTCGCCTCCAGCCCGATCCAGACCAGCCAGGAGATCGCTCGCCTCTTCGGCAAGCTGGAGGAGGGGACCGTGCTGAACGGTGCGCCCGTCTCCCTGCTGCCCAACATCGAGGCGCCGGCGACCCCCGACGGCTACCTGCTGGTGCCGGTGGACCGGCTCTACGCCGGCGGCTCCACCGCCCAGTTCGACGCCGAGTTCAACCATGTGCTGCCGAAGCCGGCCGCGATCCTCAACCCGGTGGATGCCGCCAAGCTCGGCCTCAAGGCCGGCGAGATGGTGGAGCTCTCGGCGAACGGTGCGGCGATTCAGGTCGCTGTGCAGCTCGACAAGAAGGTCGTCCCCGGCACGATCCAGGCGATCCGTCGCCTGAGCAGCGCCCCTGTGAACGCTCTGACCGCTGGCACGACCCCGGTGGCCCTCACCGTCGCGAAGCTGGCTGTGGAGGTGGCGGACTAAGATGCTTATGCCGTTGCTGCTGACGACCCTGAAGGCGGTTATCCTCGCCGTCGCTGTCCTGACCTCCGCCGCGGTCTTCCTGCTCTTCATGCGCAAGGTCCTCGGCTACTTCACCTACCGGCTCGGTCCCGTCGAGGTCGGTCCGTGGGGTGCCTTCCAGCCCATCGCCGACGTGGTGAAGATGCTCTTCAAGGAAGACATCATTCCGAACAAGGCGGACCAGATCGTCTACCGGCTGGCCCCGATCGTCGCCTTCGTCACGGCGCTGGGCGCCTGGTCGGTGATCCCCTGGTCGGCCAAGGGCGAATGGTCCTCCATGTCCGACCCGAATGCCGGCGTCCTGGTGCTCCTCGCCATTAGCTCCATGAGCGTGTACGGCGTGGCGCTGGGCGGCTGGGCTTCGCAGTCCAAGTACTCGCTGCTCGGCTCCATGCGAGCCACCGCCCAGATGATCTCCTACGAACTCGCCATGGGTATGGCCCTGCTCGGCGTGATCCTCATGGCCGGCTCTGTCAGCCTCTTCGATATCGTGGAGAGCCAGAAGAGCATGATCAACCTGGTTCCCCAGTTCTTCGGCTTCTGGGTCTTCTTCATCTCGGGCCTGGCCGAGGCCTCCTGGGCGCCGTTTGACCTGCCCGAGGCCGAAACCGAGCTGGTCGGCGGCTACAACACCGAGTATGCGGGCATGCGTTTCGGTCTCTTCTTCCTGACCGAGCTGGTCCACGCGATCAACGCTTCGGTGCTGACCACCACCTTCTACCTGGGTGGCTACAACCCGTGGTTCGGCCTCACCTTTATCCCTGGCTTCGTCTGGTTCCTGATCAAGGTCTGCCTGATGGTCTTCGTCCTTTACTGGCTGAAGGTCACCATGCCCCGTATGCGCTATGACAGGCTGATGACCTTCGGCTGGAAGGTTCTGCTCCCGGTGGCTGCCCTGAACCTGCTCGGCACCGCCATTTACGTGGCCCTGTGGTCCTAGGCCGCAGGTAGGGGAGGTTAGAAAGAGATGATCAAGGCACTTGCGAAGGGTCTGGGAACGACCCTCAAGGTTCTGTTCCGCAAGAAGGTGACCATGAACTACCCCCGGGTGAAGCGGGTGCGGGCGCCACGGTACCGTGGCCGGCACGAACTGCGGACCTATGAGAACGGTCTGGAGATGTGCGTCGGCTGCGAGCTTTGCCAGGTGGCCTGCCCGGCAGCGGCGATCACCGTCCTGGCGGCGGAGAATGACCCCAACAACCCGCACAGCCCCGGCGAGCGGTACGGCTACAAGTATCAGGTCGACCTGCTCCGCTGCATTTTCTGCGGCATGTGCGAGGAGGCCTGCCCGACCGACTGCCTGCACCTGACGCAGGAGTATGAGCTGGCCAACTTCACCCGAGAGTCGCTGATCCTGCAGAAGGACCAGCTGCTCAACCGGAACCCGTCTGGCTTCAAGGTTCCCATGAACGTCTATCCGGCCTTCAAGCGTAAGGCGGTGAACTCATGAACGCACTCTTTATCATCGCAGGGCTCATGGCGATCGCCGGCGTGATCGGGGTGATCCTGGCCAAGCAGCCGGTGCACCAGGTGCTCGCCACGGTGCTCAGCTTCCTGGGGCTCGCCGCCCTCTACCTGAGCCTGCAGAACGAGTTCATGGCCGTGATCCAGATGATCGTCTACGGCGGCGCCGTCATGATCCTCTTCCTGTTCGTAATCGCCCTGCTCTCCGCCGGCAAGGACCCGGTCGAGAAGGATGCCGGCAAGCTCTCGCTGCCCGCGATCCTCGGCTTCTCCTTCGGCGGCGCCGTGCTGGTGATGCTCGGCCTGGTGGGGCTCTTCGGCAAGGAGGGAGCGGTCGCCTTCGGCAAGGTGGCCGAGGAGTTCGGACAGGTCAAGGCCTTCGGCTACGAACTGCTGACCACCTACGTGCTGCCGTTTGAACTGCTTTCATTCATCCTCATGGTGGCCGTGATCGGCGTTGTGATCCTGGTCGGCCGCCAGAAGGCATAAGGAGGGGGAAGACGAATGCCTGCTTTTTCGCTGAACGCATATGTCGCCCTCTCCGCCGTCCTCTTTGCCCTTGGCGGCATCGGCGTTCTGGTGCGGCGCAGCCCGCTGGCGATCCTCATGTCGGTGGAGCTGATGCTCAACGCTGCGAACCTGCTGTTCATCGCCTTCGGCCGGGCCCACGGCAACTATGATGGCCAGACCATGGCCTTCCTGGTGATCACCGTGGCGGCGGCGGAGGTGGCAATCGGCCTTGCGATCACGGTCCTGCTCTTCCGGCGCAAGGACCACGCCGATATCGACGAAGTCAACGAACTGAAGCACTAACCACCCACGGAAGGAAGTGTCTCCATGGACCTCGCCTGGATGCTGCCAGCGATCATTCTGGTTCCGCTCCTGAGCGCGGCGGTCGTGGGCCTCTTCCGGAACACCTGGTCGAAGACCTTGGTGTCCTGGGTGGCCTGTGGCTCCGTGACCCTCTCCTTCGCCATGGTGCTCGCCCTGGCGTTCCAGTACTGGGGCGCTGACCATGCCGAAACGATCCACGCCCCGCTCACCTCGTTCGGGTCGCTCCTCGACCTGGGCCTCATGGCCGACGGCCTCTCCCTCTGGTGGATGGTGGTCGTCACCGGCGCCGGTCTCTTGATCCACATTTACTCGACCGCCTACATGCGGGACGATGAATCCTTCGGCCGCTTTATGGCGAAGCTGAACTTCTTTATCTTCGCCATGTCGCTGCTGGTCCTCTCCGACAACTTCGCTGGCCTGCTCATGGGCTGGGCGAACGTCGGCCTCGCCTCGTACATGCTGATCGGCTTCTATATCAAGAAGCCGGAGGCGACCGCTGCCGCCATGAAGGCGTTCGTCATGAACACCCTCGGCGAGGCGGGCATGATCGCTGGTATCGCCTTCATTTACCTGAACTTCGGCTCCTTCAAGTTCGATGCGGTCTTTGACGCCGTCTCGAAAGGGCACGGCGCCGAGGTTGTCAACCTGATCGGCGTGCTGCTCCTGATCGGCGCCATTGCCAAGTCGGCGCAGATGCCCCTGCACACCTGGCTGCCGTACGCCATGGAGGGCCCGACCCCGGTCTCCGCCCTGATCCATGCGGCGACCATGGTCACCGCCGGTGTCTACCTGGTCTCCCGTGCCTACCCGATCTACGAGGCGGCGCACGGTGCGGCCCTCGCCGTCGCCTGGGTTGGCGGGATCGGCGCACTCTTCGGTGCGGTGGTCGCCTCCGGCCAGAACGATATCAAGCGGGTGCTCGCCTTCTCGACCCTGTCGCAGATTGGCTACATGTTCATGGCCAACGGCCTGGGCGCTTACGTGGCCGCCGACTTCCACTTCTTCACCCACGCCTTCTTCAAGGCTTGCCTCTTCCTGACCGCCGGTATCGTGGTGCACCACTACCACACCCAGGATATCCGGCAGATGGGCGGCCTCTGGTACAAGGACCGGCTCACCTCGCTGGTCTTCGGCGCTGGCACCCTGGCCCTGATCGGGCTGCCGCCGTTCGCCGGCTTCTTCTCGAAGGACGAGATCCTGCTGGCCGCCTTCGAGGCGCACAACTGGCCGCTCTTCGTGATCGGCATTCTGGCTGCTGGCATGACCGCCTTCTACAACGTCCGGCTCTTTAGCCTCGTCTTCCTGGGCGACGCCTACGTGCCGGTGACCAAGGCGGTGGGCAAGGTGAAGCGGGCCCAGGCGGCCCATGCTCACACCGCCCACGCACGCCACGGCCACGACGCCCATGCGGATCACGGCACCCCGGCTGCCATGAAGTGGCCGGTGGTGATCCTGGCGGTCCTCTCGGTGGTCTCGGGCTGGCTCTTCTTCGGTGGCTACCAGGCCACGGCGCTGCACGGCTCCTACGAGCTGATCGAGCTGCACCATGCGCCGATCGACTGGTTCGTAGCTGGCCTCTCGGTGGCGGTGGCGGTGGTCGGCATGCTCCTCTCCTGGTACCTGTACGGCCCGAAGGGCGTGCGGCGTGCCGCTGAGCTCGACCTGAACGCCAAGCCTGGCGCCCGGCTCCGCATGTTCTACTTCGATGATCTCTACGACTTCGTGACTGTGCAGCCGATCCGCTCGACCGCTGCCTTTATCGCCGATATCGCTGACGCGAAGGGCGTTGACGGGATTGTCAACGGGCTCGGTTCCCTGGCCCGGGAGGTCGGCTCGGCGCTGCGGGGTTGGCAGAGTGGCTACATTCGCTCCTATGCGCTCTCGATCTTCGCCGGCGTCCTGCTGGTGGTCGCTTACTACGTCTTCTACGTGTAGCACCCGGTGGTCAAGTAAGGAGGGGCTAAGTTGCCTGTCGATCTCAACTTTACGATAGCAGCGCCGCTCCTGGCGCTGGCCGCCGGGACGCTGCTGATCCTGCTTCTGGACTTGCTGTTCAAGGCGGAGCGTATCCAGGGAGCGATGTACTTCACCGGTGTCGGTGCGATCATCCTCTCGGGCGTCTACCTCTTCCCGCTCTGGCAGAGCGGGCGGGTGAATCCGCTCGGCTTCAGTGGCTTCCTCGCCATGGACCGCTTCGCGGTGGTCTACAGCGGAATCCTCCTGATTGCCGCCCTGCTGGCGCTGCTCCTCTCGGTCACCCGGACCCACGAGGACCGGTCGGGCTACCTTGCCCTGCTCCTCTGGGGCGCCATGGGCATGGTGACCCTGGCCGCTTCCGGCAACCTCATGACCATCTTCCTGGGGCTCGAGCTGCTCAGCCTTGCCCTCTACGTCATGGTCGCCTTTGACCCGAAGCATCCGCAGGCCCGTGAGGCGGCGCTGAAGTACTTCGTGCTCGGCTCCGTCGCCGCTGCCTTCCTGCTCTTCGGCTTCGCCCTGATCTACGGCGCCACTGGCACCATGTCGATCGCGGGCATCGCCAAGGCGGCTGCCAGCTTCTCCACCGCCGGTGGCTTCGGCGCCGGGCTCTACTACAAGGTGGGCATTGGCCTCGCAATCGTTGGCTTCGCCTTCAAGATGGCGCTGGTCCCGTTCCACACCTGGGCGCCGGACGTCTACCAGGGCGCCCCGACGCCGGTGACCGCCTTCATGTCGATCGGCACCAAGGCGGCGGCCTTCGCTGCCATGGCCCGGTTGCTGGTGGCGGCTGTGCCGACCGAGTATCAGGCGGCCTTCCTGCTGCCGCTCTCGGTCCTGGCCTTCGCCTCCATGATCCTCGGCTCCACGGTCGGGATCTGGCAGGATGACCTGAAGCGGCTCATGGCTTACTCGGGTATCGCCAACGCTGGCTACCTGATCATGGGCATCCCTGGCCTCGGGCTGAATGGGCTCTCGGCCGCCGCTTACTACCTGGCGGGCTATGGCTTCACCGCCATGGGCATCTTCGCGGTGATCCGGATCCTGGAGGAGGAGGGCGAGGAGGGCGCCAAGCTCTCGACGCTCTCGGGCCTCTTCTACCGGCGGCCGGCGCTGGCGATCGCCCTGGCGCTCTTCATGTTCGGCCTGACCGGCCTGCCGCCGGCAGGCGGGTTCGTGGGCAAGTTCCTGCTGGCCATGGCTGCGGTGAACGGCTCGGCCTGGCTGGTCCTGACCGGTCTTATGCTCTCCACCGGCATCTCGGCTTATGTCTACCTGCGAGTGGTGGGCACGGCGTTCAAGAAGCCGGCCGAGGGCGCCAAGCGGGCGGCCATGGCCGGGGCGGAGGTTGGTAGCGCCGGCGCTCGCACCGCCGCCTATGCGGTCCTCTGGATCGCCGTGGTGGGCACCCTGGTGCTCGGGCTCGTGCCGGGTCCGATCATGAACCTGGTGCAGGTTGCCTTCGGCTGGTTCTAGGTTCCAGTCCGCAACTGAATCGCTCAGGGGCCATCCGCACGTCGGATGGCCCCTTTCCTTTGTCGCAGGGTGCGGGATGGGTGATGGGCCCCACAGTGCGCGTGTTCGCACGCCACTCGAAACGCTGCCCCCGGCTTGAAGCTGGAGGAGAAGCTGGGGGCTGCGGCGCTCACGCTGAGCCCGGGGGAGATGGCGGCGCTCGTCGACCGCAAGCAGGGGGGGCGCTCGGTGATTGGCTCCTGGCGACCGGAGGTCGGGCCCAACCGGACCGGTCCTTTCCTGGGTTCCGCTACGATTTCCCAGGTGCCAATCGCTGTGGTGGGGAATTCCTAGCGGAATCGCGAAAACAGCGCAGCAAGAACCCCCTCGAGACCGCTGCGTACGGTCTCCGAGGGGGTATTTTGGCCGGCGCTTAGCAGAAAACGGCGGTTTTCCGAACGAAGCGCCGCCGAGTTTGTGTGATTCCGCTTGATTTTCCCGCCACCGCCGGAAGTTGGCTGGGAATTTCCAGCGGAACCGGTCGGGCCACCTTGGCGGGGCCCTATCGGCGAAGGGCAGGGCGAGGGCTCCCCCTAGAACCGGCCTATCCGCCGCCGTAGTCGGTCGAGGGGGATGGTGAGCGGGAAGAGCCAGGCAAGTGCGGGCGAGAGGGAGGCCAGGGTGAACAGGAGCCCAGGGTCTGAGGCGAGGACTGAACCGGGAACCAGGTATGCCGCCAGCCAGAGCAGGTTCCCACCCACGGTCAGCAGGGCGGCTTCGGCCGCAAGGGTGCGATAACGCCGCCTGCACGCCTCATCTCCTCTGCGCTTTGCGGTTCGCGCCGCGACGAGCAGGAGTACGATGACGATGAGGTTGCCCAAGGCGAGGTGAAGGGCCCACGGTGCGAACGGAAAGGTGAGCCAAGCCGGGCCTAAGGCGGTGATGCGCTCCGCTCCGCTCAGGCTGTTCGGGCCAAGTCGCATCGGTCACAGACCTCCTCAAGACAGGGTATGCCCGTTCGGATCCTCTCTGACCGGCGAGATCGCCCAACGGGTTCACGTCCGATGGTACCACAAGGAAGTCTACGTGATGAACCCCTGCGGCGGCACCCCCGTCCGCCCGGAGGATGTGGGCCTGCCCCAAGCCAACTACCTGTTCCCCTTCCCGCAGGCGGATTGCCCTCGGGTGGTGGTCGATCGGGTGGAGCGGCTGCTGGACCTGCCCCGGCACAGCGGCCCGGTGGGCGCCTCCTGCCACGGGGCGGTGCGGACGGCCAGGCGGCGGAGGCCGACCATCTGGTTCGGGTGGAACTGGGCAGCCACCGGTGGGGTGATCTGCCGGGCCAGGCCGGTTGCGAATCGATAGAGACCGGACTCCTGAAGCCCCTCATCAGTTCTGCGGCGGAGGAGGATCATCTCCTGCGATCCCGTTGGCCTCGAATGTGGCCCGGTTTTCGGGTCCTGGCAGCCCCTGATTGAGTCCGTTCAGTACCTTGCGGACCTGGGCGATCGAGGGCTGGTGCGCCTCCTGGCTGCCCAGGTGGAGGATGCCAGGGAAGAGTTGCTCCCGCATGAAGACATCGTAGACGTTGTTCTTGCTGATGAAGAGGACTGTGTGCCCATCGCAGACGGCGCTGGCGATGAGGATGATGATCATCTGAGTCTTGCCTGTGCCCGGCGGCCCTGCAACCACCTGAAGGTTGGCGGAGCGCTGACGGAGTACTTTGGTCTGCGCGGGGTTGACGGTTCCTGCCGCGTGGGCGGAATAGGCGCACCGGTTGCCTGAATAGACAGTCGTCGCTGGCGCCCCCGCGTCCGACGGAGCCGGCACGGATTGCCCACCTCGAGCCTAAGGGCACCCGACGGGGTTGCTCCCCGCCGTCTTCCGGCGCCAGTCAGGGTGCGAAGCGGGGCGCCTCTGTCAGGATCCTTCTCCACGAGCGTTCCCGGAGTGAAAAAAGCTGACGGAGAGAACCGAGTTGGGCGGGTTTGAGCCCTTTTCGGGTAAAGGCACCCCCGCTCCGTCAGCATCTTTACAGCCGCATAGCCCTGCCTGAGAAAAATGCTGACGGTGCTGATATCCGCCGGCTCATGGCGTAGCATGAGGGAGGGGAGATCACGGTCCCGGCGAGTCGCTCAGGCCCAGCCCGGCAGCCGCCTATGATCCTGAAGTTCCCGCAGGTCCCGGCACGAACAAGCCAAGGAGTGATGCTCTCTGGCCACGCATGTGGAGATTGCCGCCTTCATCGCGGCGCCGCCCGAGCGGGTCTGGGCGGTGGCCCAGGACCCGAGTCGCCGGGTGGAGTGGGATCAGCGGGTGGCGGTCTACGAGTGGCTCGGCCCCGTGGGGGCGGGCAGCGAGATCCGGCTGGTCCTGCGCATGGGTCTGATCAGGCCCGAGGCCCGTGGGGTCATGCGCCGCTTCGTACCGCCCCGGCAGTCGGCGGTGCAGATCCTGGAGGCGTCACACCTGCTGGTGCCGGTGGGGGCCGGGAGCTGGACGTTCGAGCCGGTGGATGGCGGCACCCGGTTCACCACCCGCTTCACCCTCAAGACTGAGGCGCTTCCCTGGTGGGTCTGGCGGGGAGGGTTCCGGCTGGCGGTCTGGTGGGACACGTGGCGCTCCGTCCGCCGGTTAAAGCGCATGGTGGAGGGGGAGGCCCGGGGCGCAGGGCTAGTCGGCTAGCTCCCGGATCCCTCCCCCGGCCCCTGATCGGTCGCACTACACCCAGCGGTTCTGGAAACGGGGAGAACGTCTCTAAGCCGGGCGCCTCTGTCAGGATTCTTCCACGCCAGCATTCCCGGAGCGACAAAATCCTGACGGAGAAGGCCGAACTGGAGGGGTTTGAGCCCTTTTCGGCTGACGGAGCGAGGCTCCGTCGGCTGCGGGGACCAGCCCGCTGGCGGCGGTCCTGCCATGAACGCCCCTCCGTAGCCGGCCCCAGCAAGAGGGAGGGCCCCTCAGAGGCCTCGTGCTGGGGCGGCCTTGGCAGGTGGGCAGATGGCGGCAGACCCCGGTAGCAAGTGGGGCAGGGGTGCATTCCCCTGCCCTCCACGGGAACCGTTCGGCCCTCCCGCCGGGCGGGCTATGAGGAGAGGCTCTCCAGGAAGACCCGGAGTCGGCGAGGCTTGACGAAGACCACCTCGCCAACGCTCAGGCGCAACGCCCGGTAGGTCTCCTTCGTCAACTCCGCCTCCACCGCTTCGCCGGTGTCCTGCCGGTTCAACTCCAAGCGGACCAGCGGTCCGATCACGTGGATGTTCTTGATCAGGGCCGGCATGGCCTCGGTCTCTCCCTCTCGCCAGCGCTCAATCAGCAGGTCGTGCGGCCGGACACACCCGATTGCGGGCGTATCGGCGGCGTGCGCCAGCTCCGGTGCGTCCACCTCCAGCGAGCCGATGCGCATCTTCCCTCCGGCAATTCGCCCGCGGAAGAGGTTGACACTGCCCAGGAAGCTGTAGACGAACGGGTTGGCCGGGTAGTCGTAGACCTCTTCGGGCGTGCCCACCTGCTCGATCTGGCCCTGGTTCATGACCACGACCCGGTCGGCCACCTCCAGCGCCTCCTCCTGGTCGTGGGTGACAAAGAGGCTGGTCACATGTAGTTCATCGTGGAGCCGGCGCAGCCAGCGCCGCAGCTCCTGCCGGACCTTGGCATCCAGCGCTCCGAAGGGCTCATCGAGCAGGAGGACCCGGGGCTCGATCGCCAGCGCCCGGGCCAGTGCCACCCGCTGCCGCTGCCCGCCGGATAGCTGGGCGGGATAGCGTGAGGCCATACCCTCCAGCTGGACCAGCTTTAGCATGTCGCCCACCCGCTCGGCAATTTCGGGCGGGGAGGGGCGCTCCGCCTTGGGCCGGACCCGGAGCCCAAAGGCGATGTTCTCAAAGACGGTCATGTGGCGGAAGAGGGCGTAGTGCTGGAAGACGAAGCCCACCCGCCGGTCGCGCACGTGCTGATCGGTGGCATCCTTCCCGTCAAACAGAACCGAACCGCTCTCCTGGCTCTCCAGGCCGGCGATCAGCCGCAGTAGCGTCGTCTTGCCCGAACCAGACGGCCCGAGCAGGGCGACCAGCTCCCCGCTGGGGATTTCGAGGCTGACATCCTTCAGGGCGGTGAAACTCCCATACCGTTTGACCAGATTCCGGACCTGAATGCTCATGCTCACTCTCCCCGGTTTTGCAGAAGATGTGCCGATCTCCATTCGACCACGGACTTGGCGATCAGGGTGATCACGGCCAGGAGCGCGAGGAGGGACGCAACCGCAAAGGAGCCGGTGAAGTTGTACTCGCTGTGGAGGATCTCCACGTGCAGGGGCAGGGTGTTGGTCACCCCACGAATGTGGCCCGAGACGACCGAGACGGCGCCGAACTCGCCCATGGCTCGGGCGTTGCATAGGATCACGCCGTAGAGGAGGCCCCACTTCACATTGGGCAGGGTGACCCGGAAGAAGGTCTGCCAGCCGTTGGCGCCGAGGGTGATCGCTGCCTGCTCCTCCTCGTTCCCCTGCGCCTGCATGAGCGGAATCAACTCCCGGGTGACAAAGGGCAGGGTAATGAAGATAGTGGTCAGGATAATCCCAGGCACTGCGAAGATCACCTTGACCCCATGGCTGACCAGCCATGGCCCGAACAGGCCCTGGGCCCCGAAGAGGAGGACGAAGATCAGCCCGGAGACCACCGGCGAGATGGCGAAGGGCAGATCGATCAGCGTGATCAGGAGGTTCTTTCCCCGGAACTCGAACTTGGTGATCGCCCAGGCGGAGGCCAGGCCAAAGAGCAGGTTCATGGGCACCGCCACCGCCGCGACCAAAAGCGTCAGTCTCAGGGCCGCCAGCGTCTCGGGATCGGTCACGGCGGAGAGGTAGGCGCCGAACCCTTCGGCGAAGGCCTGGCTGATCACCACGACCACCGGCGAAATGAGAAAGAGGAAGAGGAACAGAAGGGCGCCACCGGTCAGCAACCACCGGAGCAGGGCGGGCTCGGCATTCGCGGGGGGCGCGGCCCCGTGGGCCAGCCTGCCCTTTGATCGCGTCGGTTCAGCCATGGCTACCCCTCCCGGCGGTGCGCCCCTGCACCAGGTTAATGGCCAGGATCAGGGCGAAGGAGAGGAGGAGCATGACCACGGCGATGGCGGTGGCACCGGCATAGTCGAACTGCTCCAGCTTCGTCATGATCAGCAGAGGGGCGATCTCGGTCTTCATGGGCATGTTCCCGGCAATGAAGATCACCGAGCCATACTCCCCCAGCGCCCGGGCGAACGCCAGGGTGAAGCCGGTCAGGACGGCGGGCATGAGGCTGGGCAGGAGGACCCGGGTGAAGATCTGCCAGCGGCTGGCCCCCAGGGTGGCCGCAGCCTCCTCGACCTCACTGCTCAACTCCTGCAGCACTGGCTGTACGGTCCGGACCACGAAGGGCAGGCCAATAAAGGTGAGCGCCACCACGATCCCGAGCGGGGTGAAGACCACTTGAATGCCGTGCGCTTCAAGCAGCCGGCCGATCCAGCCGTTGCCGGCATAGGCCGCGGTCAGGGCGAGACCACCCACCGCCGTTGGCAAGGCAAAGGGGAGGTCGACCAGGCCATCGACGATCGCATGGCCCACGAAGCGGTACCGGACCAGGACCCAGGCGACCAGTAGCCCAAAGACGGCGTTGAGTAGCGCCCCTGCGGCCGCCGTGCCGAGACTGAGCCGGTAGGCGGCCATGACCCGGGGAGCGGTCACGGTCACCCAGAACTCCTCCCAGGAGAGGGAGGCGGTTTTGAGGATCAGCGCCGAGAGTGGGATCAGGACCAGCAGGCTCAGGTAGAGCATGGTGAAACCCATGGAGAGGCCAAAGCCTGGCAGGATCGAACGACGTCGCAGACCCATGACCGGACCCCCTTCCCGCTCTATCGCTTGGTGTAGATCTGATCGAAGGTACCGCCATCGGCGAAATGGGTCTTTTGTGCCTCCTGCCATCCGCCGAAGAGATCATCCACCGTGAAAAGGGTCACCTTCGGGAACTGGTCGGCGTACCTGGCCGCGATCGACTCCAATCGGGGGCGGTAGAAATGCTTGGCGGCAATCTCCTGCCCCTCTTCGGAGTAGAGGTACTCCAGGTAGGCGGTTGCCACGGCACGAGTCCCATGCTTGTCGGCCACCCTGTCAACCACGGCGACCGTTGGCTCGGCCAGAATGGAGCTTGACGGCACCACGATCTCGAACTTGTCGGGACCCAGTTCGCCCACAGCCAGGAAGGCCTCGTTCTCCCAGGCGAGGAGCACGTCGCCAATCTGCCGCTCCACAAAGGTGGTGGTGGCGCCGCGGGCCGCGGGATCCAGCACGGGGACGTTGCGGAAGAGCTGTGTAACGAACTCCCTGGCCTTGGCCTGGTCGCCGCCGCTCGCTCGCAGGGCGTATCCCCAGGCCGCTAGATAGTTCCACCGGGCGCCGCCCGAGGTCTTCGGGTTCGGGGTGATCACCTCGATCCCAGGTCTGACCAGGTCGGCCCAGTCCTTGATCCCCTTGGGATTGCCCTTGCGCACCAGGAAGACTATGGTGGATGTGTACGGCGCACTGCGGTGGGGGAGGCGGCTCTGCCAGTCGGAGGGAAGCATGTTGGCCGCGGCGATGGCGTCGATATCGTAGGCCAGAGCGAGGGTGACGATATCGGCCTCCAGGCCGTCAATCACGGAGCGGGCTTGCTTGCCTGAGCCGCCGTGGGACTGCTTGACCGTGACCGTCTGTCCGGTCTGGGCCAGCCAATGCCGGGCGAAGGCGTCGTTGAACTCCTGGTAGAGTTCACGTGTCGGGTCGTACGAGACGTTGAGCAGGGTGATAGCAGGTGTCGCGGCATCGGACTGGCTCGGCTGGCCGCCACAGCCAGCCAGGAACAGGGCACCGATCACGATCATCACAAACCAGCGCATCACTGCGGTTCAGATCCCCCTTGGTGGCATTGTCTCAGAGGCCTACTCCCTGTTTATGTCGCGGGGGAGGGGAAGGGTGCGTGGTGCGGGGAACCCCGGTCAACCGACCGGGTTTTGTTTCTTTTGGATAGTGCGAAACCCCCTTCGCACGACCAACAGGCGCCCAAACGGGTCAAAAAATGAACCCAAGGGTACTGGTCCGAGTAGTCACAGAAAATCGAGTTACACAGGAGTATCATGCAGGTGGGACCTACCAGTAAGAACGGAGGGAACCGCGATGTCTGCACCCTTGCACTCACTTTCACCGGACCAAGCCACCGCAGAACTAAAGACGTCACTCTCCACCGGCCTGGCTGGGCCGGACGCCAGCGAACGTCTTGCACGGTATGGACCCAACCAGCTTGTCGAAGAGAAGAAGCGCTCGATCTTTGCGGCCCTGGCTGAACAGTTCAGTGATTTCCTGGTGATCGTCCTGTTGGTTGCTGCAGTCCTCTCCTTCGTCTTGGGAGAGGTGCTGGATGGCAGTGCTATCATGGCCATCGTCATACTTAACGCCATTCTCGGCGTAGTCCAGGAGTTCAAGGCCGACCAGGCGCTGGAGAACCTGAAGAAGCTGACCGCCCCCAAGTGCCGCGTCCTGCGTGACGGCGAGGCGGTCGAGATCGACAGCCGCAACCTCGTCCCCGGCGACGTTGTCCTGCTCGACGCCGGCGACCCTGTCCCCGCCGACCTGCGCCTGACGCAGTCGGTCATGATGAAGATCGATGAGTCGCTGCTGACCGGTGAGTCGGTCCCGGTGGAGAAGGACTGCACCAAGGTCCTCCCCGCCGAGACCCCCATGGCTGACCGGGTCAACCTGGCCTACATGTCCACCTGGGTCACCTTCGGCCATGGCCAGGGCGTCGTGATCGGCACCGGCATGCAGACCGAGGTCGGCCGCATCGCTGGCAAGCTGCAGGAGGAGGAGGCAGAGGCCACCCCGCTGCAGCAGCGCCTCTCCCAGTTCGGCAAGCAGCTCGGCGTGATCATGCTGGTCGTCTGCGCAATCGTCGGTATCCTTGGCCTCTGGCGTGGCATGGGCTGGCTGCACGTGATCATGGTCGCCGTCTCCCTGGCGGTCGCCACGATCCCCGAAGGCCTCCCCGCCGTCGTCACAATCGTCCTGGCGATGGGCACCAAGCGGATGGCCGAGCGCAACGCCGTAATCCGCCGCCTCTCCGCCGTGGAGACCCTGGGCTCCGCCACGGTGATCTGCTCGGACAAGACCGGCACCCTGACCCAGAACAAGATGACCGTCACCCGGATCTGGACCCCCGCTGGCTGGGTCGAGCCCGGTGGCAAGGCTGACATGACCAGCCCCCACGGCTTCCTGCTGGCCGCCAGCTCCCTCTGTAATGACGCCAGCCTCTCCGGCGAGACCGGCAACTTCTCCTCGCTGGGTGACCCGACCGAGACCGCCCTCGTCGTCGCCGCCGCCAACGCTGGCCTTGACAAGCGGGAACTGGAGAAGAAGCTGCCTCGCCTGGCCGAGGTCCCCTTCTCCTCCGAGCGCAAGCGCATGACCACCTTCCACGCCCTGACGTCCGATGGGGCCACCGGTATTGTCAAGGGTGCGCCGGATATCATTCTGAGCCGCTGCACCCGGGTCCGCAAGGACGGCGCCGTGGTCCCCATGTCCGACGAGGACCGCAAGGCGATTGAGTCGGCCAACCACGAGATGGCCCATGACGGGATCCGTGTGCTGGCAGTCTCCCTGACTGACCCGCAGGCCAACGTCTCCGGCGAGCTGGAGCGGCTGGAACAGAACCTGGTCTTCGTGGGCCTGATCGGCATGACCGACCCGCCCCGGCTTGAGACCGCCCCGGCTGTGGCTGAGGCCAAGAAGGCCGGCATTCGGACCATTATGATCACCGGTGACCACCTGGACACCGCTGTTGCAATCGGCAAGTCGGTTGGCATTGCCACCGAGGAGTCCACCGCCTACTCCGGCGCCCAGCTCGACAAGATGAGCGAGGAGGAGCTGGACAAGGCCGTCAAGAAGGCCGCCGTCTTCGCCCGTGTCTCCCCCGAGCACAAGCTCCGCATTGTTGAAGCGCTGCGGCGCCAGGGCGAGATCGTCTCCATGACCGGTGACGGCGTCAACGACGCCCCGGCCCTGAAGCGTGCCGATATTGGCGTGGCCATGGGCCTCTCCGGCACCGGTGTCGCCAAGGGCGCCGCCGACATGGTGCTGATGGATGACAACTTTGCCACCATCGTCCATGCGATCGAAGAGGGGCGCACGATCTACTCCAATATCCAGAAGTTCGCGTTCTTCCTGCTCTCCGCCAACCTGGCTGAGTTGCTGATCATGACCGTCGCGATCATGGTGGACATGCCGCTGCCGCTGGAACCGATCCACCTGCTCTGGATCAACCTGATCACCGATTCCCTGCCGGCGATCGCCCTCGGCATGGAGGCGACGGAGCCCGGGATCATGCACCGCAAGCCCCGCGATCCAAAGGAGAACGTGATCACCAAGCAGATGATGATCCTGATGGTGATCCAGGGTGTCCTGTTGACCGCCGCAGTCCTGGCCGCCCACGCTCTGGGCATGTCGAAGGACCCGGCCAACGCCGCTGGCATGGGCGCCACCTACGCCTTCGCCACCCTGACCTTCGCCGAGCTCTTCTGGGCTCACGGCTGCCGGAACATCGCCAAGCCGGCCTGGTCGGTTGGCCTCTTCAAGAACAAGATGGCCTGGGTCGCATCCGGTGTGGGCGCCCTGCTCCTGGTCATCGTCATGTCGGTCCCGGCCCTGGAGAAGATCTTCCAGTTGCATGAGGTCCACACCACCGACTGGATCTGGATCCTCGCTCTCTCCCTTGGTGTCACCCTGCTCATGGAGCCGGTCAAGGCGATTGTCTCCCGGCTGCTGAACAAGGAGGCCTAGGCCTCGGCGGAACGGATGGATGCGGAGGTGCGAAGGGTGATTCGCACTGCGAAGAGAATTTCGCACCTCCCTCTGCTTGTGGTCATCACCCTAGGGCCTGGAACCTATGCCCATAGGGTGTTCACCTGATACCTGGTTTGGCACGGCTCTTGCAGTATTCTCAGGATGACCGGATTAGCTCGGTTTTTTGCAAGGAGGCGGAACCATGAACAAGGTAACCAGCTTAGATGCGGCCATGAACCTGATCAAGGATGGCATGTCCATCATGGTCGGCGGCTTTATGGCAGCAGGGACTCCCGAACCGTTCATGGATGCTCTGGTAGCACGGGGTGTCAAGGATCTCACCATCATCTGCAACGATGCCGGCTTCCCTGACAAGGGGGTTGGCAAGTTGATCGCCAATGGCCAGGTAAAGCACCTCATGGCGACCCATATCGGCCTGAACCCGATGGCCGGTAAGCTGATGAACAGCGGGGCGATGAAGGTCGACCTGATCCCGCAGGGCACCTTTGCGGAGCGGATCCGGGCTGGCGGCTTCGGTATCGGCGGCTTCCTGACCCCGACCGGCGTCGGCACGGTGGTGGCAGAGGGCAAGCAGGTAATCACCCTGGATGGCCGGGATTACCTCCTCGAGCTGCCGCTGAAGGCGGACGTGGCCCTGCTGAAGGCCCACACCGGCGATCCCATGGGCAACCTGGTCTATCGCCGGACCACGAAGAACTTCAACATCCCCATGGCGGCGGCGGCTGAGACCACCATCGCCCTGGTCGATGAACTGGCCGAGGTTGGCGGCATCGATCCGGATGTCGTCCATACGCCCGGCGTCTTCGTGAACTACGTCGTGAAGGGTTAGGAGGGAGTCCGGATGGATGCGAAGGAACGTCGTGAACTGATTGTCAAGCGGATCGCCCGCATGTTCAAGGATGGCGACCTGGTCAACCTCGGCATTGGCATGCCGACCAAGGTTGCCAACTATGTCCCGGCGGGCGTCGATGTCCTGCTCCAGTCTGAGAATGGCTTCGTCGGTCTCGGCCCGACCCCGGCCGAGAGCGATGTGGACCCGGATCTGGTCAACGCAGGCGGCCAGCCTGTCTCCATTATCCCGGGCGGCTGCACCTTTGATTCGGCTACCTCGTTCGGCATCATTCGGGGCGGCCACGTCGCCTACACCGTCCTCGGCACCCTTGAGGTGGACGAGCACGGCAATATCGCCAACTGGATGGTCCCCGGCAAGATGGTGCCCGGCATGGGCGGTGCCATGGACCTGCTGGTCGGCGCCAAGACGGTGATCGTCGCCACCGACCATGTGACCAAGGAAGGGCAGTCCAAGCTGCTCTCCGAGTGCACCCTGCCGCTGACAGCGAAGGGTGAGGTGGATATCGTGGTCACCGATATGGGCCTCTTTGAGATCACCAAGGACGGGTTCCTCCTGAAGGAGATCGCCCCTGGCGTCACGGTGGATGAAGTGAAGGCGGCGACCGCCGGTAGACTGACGATCGCTCCTGACCTTATTGAAATGAGGGCGTAGGAGGTCGAGGTTTCATGAAGGAGATCGTCATTGCTTCTGCAGTCCGTACCCCGATTGGCAGCTTCAATGGTTCGCTGGCCGGTTTCGAGGCCTGGCAGCTCGGCGCAATCGCAATCAAGGCGGCGATTGAGCGGGCTGGGATCAAGCCGGAACAGGTAGATGAGGTCTTCATGGGCAACGTGCTGCAGGGTGGCCAGGGCATGGGTCCGGCCCGCCAGGCCGCTCTGAAGGCCGGGATCCCCAAGGAGGCTCCCGCTGCTGCAATCAACATCCTCTGCGGTTCGGGCATGAAGGCTGTCATTCTGGCGGCTCACGATATCCTCGTCGGCGACGCCGAGATCGTGGTGGCCGGTGGCATGGAGTCCATGACGAACGCACCGTACCTGCTGAAGAAGGCCCGGGCCGGCTTCCGGATGGGCCACGATCATATCTACGACTCGATGATCCTGGACGGGCTGACCTGCTCGATCGGCGGGACCCACATGGGTATCACCGCTGAGAACCTGGCCGCCCAGTATAGCATCACCCGTGAGGAGCAGGACGCCTTCTCCGCCGAGTCTCAGCGCAAGGCGGTCGAGGCGGTCAACTCCGGCCGGTTCGACGAAGAGATCGTCCCGGTGCCCATTCCCCAGCGGAAGGGCGACCCCGTGATGTTCGCCCGTGACGAGTATCCCAAGGCTGGTACCACGGCGGAGAAGTTGGCGGCACTGAAGCCGGCGTTCAAGAAGGACGGTACGGTGACCGCTGGCAACGCCTCGGGCATTAACGACGGCGCTGCCGCCCTCGTGGTCATGTCAGCCGATAAGGCGAAGGAGCTGGGGATCAAGCCCCTGGCCACCCTGAAGGGGTGGGGCACCGCCGGCGTCGATCCCTCGATCATGGGGATCGGCCCGGTGCCTGCCTCCCGGATCGCTCTGAAGAAGGCCGGCCTGACGATTGATCAGCTTGACCTGATCGAGGCGAACGAGGCCTTCGCGGCCCAGGCGCTCTCGGTCGGCCGTGAGCTGAAGTGGGATCCCAACAAGGTGAACGTGAACGGTGGCGCAATCGCCCTGGGTCATCCGGTCGGCTGCTCCGGCGCCCGTATCCTCGTCACCCTGATCTATGAGATGAAGCGTCGCAACGCCAAGTACGGCCTGGGCACCCTCTGCGTGGGTGGCGGTATGGGCGTCGCAGCGGTCCTGGAGCGGTAAGTCGGACCAGTCGTCGCAGCCTTCGCTGAAGCAGTAGTCACAGCTGTCCGTGCCGGCCCCGGGGCCGGGGCCGGTGCGGGGTTTGCAGTTATCTATCGAGCTCGAAGGAGGATCGACCATGAGTTCACAGACGCATTCCCAGCCCGAGGGCAACGGCATCATCGCTAAAATGGCTACCGCCACGACTCGCTGGTCTACCCGCTGGGTCCCGGACGCATACGTGCTCGCGATTATCCTGACCGTTCTCGCTGGCATCCTGGCACTGGCCTTCACTGACCACGGCCCGATTCAGCTGATCGATGACTGGGGCAAGGGCTTCTGGACGCTGCTCAGCTTCGCCATGCAGATGTCCCTGATCATCTTCACCGGCTATATCGTCGCTGTTGCGCCCCCTGTCGCTAAGGTCCTGAACGCGATGGCCGCCTGGGCGAAGACCCCGAAGCAGGCTGTCGCCCTGATGGCCTTCGTCTCCATGGGCCTCGGCATGTTCAACTGGGGCCTCTCGATCGTCGGCTCTGCCGTCTTCGTCCGTGCCGTCGCCAAGCGGGTCCCGGGCGTTGACTATCGCCTGCTGGTCGCCGCCGCCTACCTCGGCCTCGGCACCACCTGGCACGCCGGCCTCTCCGCTTCCTCGCCGCTTCTGGTTGCTACCCCTGGTCACTTCATGGAGAAGACCATCGGTATCATCCCGGTCACTGACACGATCTTCAGCCCGTTCAACCTGATCGTCGTGGCCATCGTCATCATCGTCATGACGATCCTCGCCCCGATGCTCCATCCGGACAAGGCCAACACCGTTACGGTCGACCCGGCTGTCCTCGCTGAGATGCAGGACTTCGAGAAGCCGGTCCGCAAGGAGAAGACCCCGGCGACCGCCATGGAGTTCAGCCCGATCATGAGCGTCATCATCGGTCTGATGGGCGTCATCTTCCTGTTCCTCTACTTCCGTGTCAAGGGTCTGAACGGCCTTGACATCAACATGGTCAACTTCATCTTCCTGGTCCTCGGCATCATCCTGCACGGTAGCCCTGCTTCCCTGCTGAAGGCCGCTGAAGAGGCCGGTACGAACATCTGGGGTGTCGTGCTCCAGTTCCCGTTCTACGCTGGTATCTTCGGTATCGTGCAGTACTCCGGTCTGTCTGACGTGATCGGCGACTTCTTCGTCTCCTTCGCTACCCAGCAGACCTACCCGCTGATCGTCTTCTGGTACTCCGGCATCCTGAACTACATCGTCCCGTCTGGCGGCTCCAAGTTCGCCATCGAGGCGCCGTATATCATGTCTGCTGCTGACCAGTTGGGCGTGACCCACTCGCTGACCATGATCGCTTACTCCTGGGGCGACATGTTCACCGATATCATCCAGCCGTTCTGGGCGATCCCGCTGCTGGGTGTTGCGAAGCTGAAGTTCCGTGATATCATGGGCTACTGCGTTATCATTTGGCTGTTCTACGCCGTGATCACGTCCATCGCCTTCTGGCTTGGCCCGATCCTCGGTGCGTAGTCTGTAGTGATGCGAACGCCGTGGGCTCCCTTCGGGGACCCACGGCGTTTTCGCTTATCGCTTGGCCAGCCGGTGGCGCAGGACGGAGAAGCGCTGGCCAGGGACCCGAATGGCGGCGAGCGCTTCGACTGCCTGGCGGTCGAAGAGGAGGGGGCGGCGGTCAGGCAGGGGCTTGAGCACGCCGGCATCTTTCAATGCGTATACCCGGTGCACGGTGGTGCCAAGCACCTCAGCCGCCTGCTGGCTGGTCAGTTCATTGGGGTTGTTGCTCGGCACGGGTCGGTGGCGACGCGGCATGGGGCGGCGGCTGGGTGCGGGCGGCGGTGGCGCACTGGCCAGTGGGAGCTGTGCGGCGGCGCCGGCCCGCAGGGCCAGGACCGTCGCACGGTCGTAGAGCTGCCGCCGGCCCCACCAGCCGACCGGCGGGGGAAAACGGCCGGTCATGATCCGCTGTCGGAGGGTGGTGCAGGTGATCCCCAGCGCATCTGCCGCCTCTCTGGCGGTGAAGGTGGCCTCGCGCAGGCGGCGCAACTGCTCGATCGTGGCCGAGCGCCACCAGGGGACCGAGGAGGTCGGGGTCTGCCCGTCGGGCGGGGGGAGGGTCCCGGCCGCCATGAGCCGCCAGACGCCCTCCACGGTCGTCTGCAGGTGCGCGGCCACCTGGCGGATCAGCATGGCTTCTTCGGGCGGGGGGGCGGTCCGGGGTGCTGGTTGGCCCTCGGTCCGGAGGATGCGCCGGTACCGCGGGCGCCGTCGCGGGAGGGCCATGATCGCGTCGCGCTCATAGAGGGGATCGGCGCCCCACTGGCCGACCGGTGCGGGAAAGAGGCCGGCCTTGATCCGTCCTTTCACCGTCTTGTACTGGACCCCCAGGAGCCGCGCAGCCTCGGCGGCGGTCACGGTCCGCTCCCGCAGGGCGATCAGGGCGTCGATCCGCTCGGCCCGCCACCAGGGCTCGGTTGACGGGAGATAGCCGTCGGGGGGGCCCAGGGTGCCGTGCTCGACCAGCCGCTTCAGCCGGAACGGCGAGAGCCGCATGCGGTCCGAGACCTGGCCCAGACTGAGTCCTCCGGGGGGAACGCCATTCGGTTGCTCGGTCACTCGAATCGCCTCCTCTAGCTCGGGTGGGGGCGACGGGGCCGGGGTGGACCGACCAGACGCCCTGATTGACCCGTTTACTGTTTATACGTGTTGAGTAGCGATTTTGTTCGAAGGGGAGGGTGGGTAGACGGCGCGATCGCCCTCGGTCCCTATCGAATGCCGTCGAATGTTGTGGAACGAATTGGGCTACCCTTTGCAAACCCCTGTTCGTATACTGGAGACAGATGGGAGCGCCCCTGGGTGTGGGCGGTTGCGTATCAACCGGTAGTCTGTGGGTAGTTGGTTCCAACGGCGGAAGAACTCCGAAGCGACCGCACTCCTGGGGACCTGCGCCAGCCTGGTGCAGGTCCTGTTCGTTTTGGTGGTGGATGGTCGAACCGAATGGCGTTCGCGTCCGTTCATACTGATAAGGGGGTGGTTCACCAGTGCGGCGCGTCTATTTCCTTAGCCGGGACGAAGAGGGCGAGCGAACGTTGGATGCGATCCTGGCGCAGGGGCTTGACCCGGAGTGCATTGAGAACCCGAAGTGTCCCCGCTGCTTCTCGCCCCTGATTCCCGCCTACGTGGAGGACGATGAGTTTACCGTCGTCACCTGGTATGAACTGGGCGATGAGGTGTCCTCCGCCGAGTCCTGGTTCCTGGTCTGCCAGAACCTGGAGTGCCAGTACGAGGAACAGATTGAGCGGACGCTGGAGCCTGAGGGTGCGGAGTTCTTCGACGTCCACGACTCCCACTGGAGTTTTGAAGAGGAGTGCGGCCTGGACGGCAGCAATGGGGTCGAGCAGCTCGAGGTGATTGCGTACCTGAAGGAGGTCGTGCGCCAGTACCCCTACCGGCGCAACGAGAGCCTCCTGCAGGCGGCTGAGTGGGCCTACGACGACATGATCACCCAGCACCGCAGTTGGGCCAGCCGCCGGCAGACCGGTCAGCGAATCCGGTTCTGCCTGGAGCCGGACCATATCGACGGGATTTTCTTCGCGGCGACCGAGAAGGCGATGATGCTCCAAGTGGAGCCGGAAGGACACCTGATCACGGTCGAGTTTGAGCGGATCAACCGGGGCACCTGCCGGGTGCGGCCCCCCGAGCGCAAGCCGAAGCCGCCTGCGCCGGGCGAGATCTCTGAGCGGGTGATCATCTGCCCGCCCTCACACGAGCGGGTGGTGATCGGCGGGCATCACCTCGTGCTGTCGGATATCTCCCGGTTCGGAATCTACCGGGTTCGCTGCTGGGACGCCAAGGCGGCGGCTGACCTGGGGTTGACCCAGATTGCGGAGAACTACTGGGAGGGCGACTTTCGCCGTGGCCAACTGGACGCCCACTACGAGTTCCGCGAGATGGTCAGAGTGAAGGGGCACTGGGTGGAGGCAGGAGGGCGTACGCCGAGCGGGAAGGGGCGGAGCATTCGCACGCAGGATCAGGCGATCGCTGCCGCTCTTGGTCTGGAGCGGCGTGAACCCTGGCCAGACGAGGACGGTCATGTCCCTCCCGACCACCAGCCGGTCTGGACCGGGATTATCCGCGTCGAGGAGATCGAGGCGGAGGAGGAGGTTCGGCATTATCTCTGGCCCAGATCTGACGAGCCGGTGAGCGGAAACAGACAGGAGTAGGCCATTCCCTGACGAAGTTATGCGCATGCTAGTTCCAGGGAGGCGATCAGGTGACTAGTTTTCGCGCGTGGGTCATCGATCAGGTGGATGGCAAACAGCAGGTTTCGTTGAAGGAGTTGCAGGAGGAGGCGTTGCCCAGCGGCGATGTGACCGTGCGGGTGGCTTACTCCGGTCTGAACTATAAGGACGGATTAGCGGTCACGGGCAAGGGGAAGATCGCACGCTCCTACCCCATGGTCCCGGGGATCGACTTTGCCGGTGAGGTGGTCGCGTCAGAGTCGCCGGCCTACCAGGTGGGGGACCAGGTGGTCCTGACCGGCTGGGGCGTGGGGGAGCGGCACTGGGGCGGCTTTTCGGAACTGGCCCGGGTGAAGGCGGAGTGGTTGTTGCCCCAGCCGGCGGGTCTTAGCCAGCACCAGGCCATGGCGATTGGCACGGCGGGCTTGACCGCCATGCTCTGCGTCATGGCCCTGGAGCGGGCTGGCGTGAAGCCGGGCGGGCGCCCGGTGGTGGTGACCGGCGCCGGCGGCGGCGTGGGCTCTACCGCTGTGGCATTGCTGGCGAAGCTGGGCTACCACGTGGTCGCATCCACCGGGCGGGCTGAGGTCCACGAGTACCTATCGCGCCTGGGGGCTGCGGAGATCATCGACCGCGCGACCCTCTCGGAGGCGACGCCGCGGGCGCTAGAGTCGGAGCGGTGGGGCGGGGCGGTGGACACGATTGGCGGCACCACCCTGGCCGCCCTGCTGCCCGCCATGGCCTACGGCTCCAGCGTGGCCGCCTGTGGCCTGGTCGGCGGCATGAATTTCAGCACCACCGTGGCCCCCTTCATTCTGCGGGGGGTCAACCTGCTGGGCATCGACTCGGTCTACTGCCCGAACCCCTTGCGCCAGGAGGCCTGGCGGCGCCTGGCCACCGACTTGCGACCGGAGGTGCTGGAGGCGATCACCCAGACCGGTCGTCTGGATCAGATTCCCGCCTTGGCGGAGGCGATTGTCAAGGGGCAGATCCGGGGACGAGTCGTGATCGACCTGAAGCGCTAACGAATGGAGGCGGGGCAGACTGCCCCGCCTCAGACGATTTGGTCGTACCAGGGCCCGGTCAGCGCCCCTTCTGAATCGCTCGGGTGGCGTGCCGGAGCAGGTTGGTCAGGGCATCGGCCTCCTCGCGCCGAGGCTGGGCCCGCATGAGCAGGGTTCGGAGCCGAGCCATGGCGCTCTGCAGCCGGTCGGGCGTGGTGGAGGGGTAGAGGGTGGTGAGCAGCCCCTGGATCGAGGTGAAGAGCGCCTCCCGCTCCGCACCCGACGCCAGGTCGGCGGGGGGAGGCGGCTCGGTGCGGGCGACCGGTTCAGCCCCCGTGGTGGCTGCGATCCAGAGATCATAGGCGACGACAAGGGCGGCCTGAGCCAGGTTGAGCGAGCGATTGTACGGATGCGTGGGGATCGTGATCATGCCATGGCAGAGGTCCAGCGCCTCGTTCGGCAGGCCGTCCTGCTCGGGGCCGAAGAGGAGGGCGACGCTCCGCTCCTTCTCGGCGCGAGCGGCACCCAGCACGTACGGGGCGGCCTCCCGAGGGGTGAGGAGGAGCCGTTCACCGTGTCGCGGGCGTCCGGTGGTCCCCAGTACGAGTGAGCAGTCGTGGAGCGCATCCGCCAGGGTGGGAAAGCGGCGGGTCGCATCGATCAAAGCTCTGGTGTGGTGGGCAATCCCTTCGATCCGGTAGGGATCGAAGGCGGCAGGCTCCACCAGCCGCAGGTGGGCAAGCCCGAAGTTCGACATGACCCGAATGATCGCCGCAACGTTGACCACATCTTGCGGCTGGTAGAGGACAACGACGATCCGGTCAAGGGCGAGGTCGTACATAGCGTTGGTTCCTTCCCGTTCGTGTGGTACTAGTTTACCCATTCGATCCACACCGCTCCCTTGCCTGCCAGCCTGTTGCCAGTCATACTGGAGGTGTACCCGGTTGGCGGCCTGGGAGGTACAGAAGCCCCGAATGATATGGCCTTCTACGAGGTTCTCCGGGAGCTCGTTCGCTCCCTGCACAACGGAGGCGTACCGGCCTGGCAGACTACCCACTGGCGGCGGGCCCACCGTGCGAACGATTCTCGCCTCACAGCGCATCTTCATGGCAAGGAGAGAAATCCGGATATGTCTAGTGTTCTCGTCTATGGGCTGCTGATCCTGACGGCGATCCTGGTGGTGAAACGGTACCGGCAGCAGCGGGACCACCAGCTTCTGACCGATGAGGTCGCTAAGCGGGGGGGCCAACTGCTCCGGCTCCAGCGTGTCAAGAAGGGAAGCCCCTTCCCTGACACGACCAGGGGTTGGTGGGCCTGGCAGGTCTTCTGGAAGGGTGAGGCGGGCGACCGGGTCTCCTGGGCGCTGACCACCCGTGAAGGGCTTGGTGAGTGGAGGGATTAGGATTGTTGCGTGCCAGTAGCGTGGAGGTAACCCTGACGGTAGAGGACCTGGAGGAGGCACTCGCCTCCTTCGCCGCAGGGGGCTTGAACGACCTGCGGGTAGACCTGGAGAATGGCGTGGTGGTGATCCGGCACAAGGTGAGCCTGGAGAGGCTGCCCGTGGCGGTCCCGGTGGAGCTGCGCTTCAGCGTCCGTTCGGCGGAGGGGAGCTTGGTGGAACTGGGGGTGGAATGGGCCAACATGGGGCTCGTCCCTGGCTTCCTGAAAGAGATCGCCCTGGCCAAGGCCTTCGAGCCGCTTCCAGGCCGCTATGAAGATGGTCTCTACCGGCTTGATCTCTCCGAGGTGCTGGACCATGTCCCGGTCTCCTTCACCATTCGCACCGTCCAGATCACTCGGAGCGCGGTCAAGGTGCACCTGGCCGATATGATCGCCTTCCCGATCGAGGCCACTGGGCTGATCGTCGCCCAGGAGCCAGGCGCCCTGGTGCCGGTGCCGAGCCAGGAGGAGCAGCAGATCCCGGAGCACCAGTCGTTTTACCACACCCTGCGGGAGAAGGTGAAGCGGTTCGCCACAGAGCGGGCGCCACAGTGGGCGAAGCCCCTGGTTCCCTGGGTGCTGGCTGTGCCGGACTTCTTCGTCCTGCTGGTCCGCCTCGCCCGCGATGAGCGGGTCCCGGCTGGCGCCAAGCTGATCGCAGGGGCGACGATCGCCTACTACATCTCCCCGATCGACCTGATCCCGGATCCGATTCCCTTGATCGGCGAGGTGGATGACCTCGCCCTGGCCCTCTTCGCCCTGGAGCAGATTATCAAGAGTGTGCCGGGCTCCGTGATCCAGGAGGCGTGGCCCGGTGAGGGCGATGTGCTCGCCCTGACCCGGGAGGGCGTCCACCTGATCACCCGGGTGCTGCCCGGCAAGATGATCGCCGCCCTGCAGAAGGTACTCAAGCGATAATGGAGGTCACCGCAAGCATGATCGCAGCCAACCGTGAGCAGCTTCTCTCCGAAGGCGTTGCCGCAAAGCTGATCCGCTATGTCCAGGTCGATTCGCCCTCCGGCGAGGGGGACGGCTCCAACGTCCCATCCACCCCGGAGCAGTGGGAGATCGCCCGCCTGCTGGAGGCGGAGCTGAAGGAGTTGGGGCTGGTTGAGGTCAAGCTCGACCAGCACGCCATACTGACCGCCACCCTGCCCGGCAACGTTGCGGGCGCCCCGGCGATCGGTCTGCTGGCCCACTTCGATACCTACCCGGGCACCCCTGGCCACGGGATCAAGCCCCTGGTTCACAAGCAGTACGATGGCGGTGAGATCACGCTCCCTGCCGGCCCGGTCCTCGGCCCGAAGAGCTTCCCAGCACTGGCCCAGTGCGTGGGCCACGACCTGATTACCTCGGACGGGTCCACCCTGCTGGGCGCCGACGACAAGGCGGGCGTGGCCGAGATCATGGAGATCCTCTGCCGTCTAGTGGCCGACCCCAGCCTGCCCCACGGCGACGTGCGGGTAGGCTTCACGCCCGACGAGGAGATCGGCCGGGGTGTCCGCCGGTTCGATGTCGCCGGGTTCAAGGCCACCGCCGCCTACACGTTTGACGGCGCCGCCCTGGGCGAGGTGGAGAGCGAGAACTTCAACGCCCGGAACCTGAAGATCACCATTACCGGGCGGTCTGCCCATACCGGCTCCGCCAAGGGGGCGATGATCAACGCCCTGCACCTGGCCTCTGAGTTCTGCATGGCGATTCCCGCCAACATGCGGGCGGAGACCACAGCCGACTACGAGGGCTTCATTCACCCGGATTCGATCCAGGGAAACCTCGAGGAGGTGACCCTGCGGGTGCTCCTGCGGGACTTCACCCAGGAGGGAATGGAGCAGAAGCAGGCGATTGTGGCGGACCTGCTCGCCGGTCTGGAGTTGCGTCACCCGGGCAGCCGGACCGGGCTGGAGCAGGTGGGTGGCTACCTGAACATGCGGACTGAGGTGGACAAGGAGCCACGCATCGTAAACCTGGCGCTGCAGGCGGTGCGGGAGGCCGGGATCGAGCCGGTCCAGAAGGGGATCCGCGGCGGCACCGACGGCGCCGTGCTGACCGAGATGGGGCTGCCCTGCCCGAACCTCTTCACCGGGAGCATGGGCCACCACGGCCGGACTGAGTGGGCCTCGGCCCAGTGGATGGAGAAAGCGGTGGAGGTGGGTGTCCGCCTCCTCGGGCTCTGGTCGGCTGGCCAGTAGGCGAAACGTATGAGACCCCACCCCGGGAATCGGGGTGGGGTCTCTGCGACGAACGCTAGTCGACTACACTACAAGAACCGCTCCAGCAACCGGACGGCCATGACCACCGCCTCGCCCCGGAGGACCGGGTCCTCCGGTCGGGTGCCGTCCGAGATCTGCTCCTCCCGCGCCCGCTCGACCGGGTCCTGCGCACCGGGAGCGGTCGGCGGTGCGATCAGGTCGAGCGCCCGGACCGCCATGGTCATCGCTTCGGCCCGGGTCGCCTCCTCCAGGGCGCGAGAGCCGTCGGAGATGCGGAACTGCATGGCCCGGCGAATGTACGGCTGCATCCAGTCCGGGGCCTCCGGTGCCTGCGGGCCGGGGTCTGGACCGCCGGGCCTGATCCCCAGGCGATCCAGCAGCCGGACCAGGAAGGTCATGGTCTCGCCCCGCAGGGCGTAGTCCAGGGGGCGGGTTGCGTCGGAGAGGCCTGCCGCCTTCCCCGCCTGCAGCCCGTCCCACATCCATGGGAGCTTCTGCGCCACGTAGGACTGCTGCACGTCATTGATCAGCCGCTCCCAGGGGAAGTTGTCGCCCGGGCAGTGGGGGCGGGTCTTGCCGTTGAGCTCGTTGTGCCCCAGGAGGTAGGGGCGGCGGGGCGGGATCGCAAACCGCTCGCAGAGGTGGAGGGTGAGAGCGAGGTCGGCCTGGTACATCTCCTCGGTCCATGGATTCTGGGTGTAGCCCTCGTGCTCAACCGAGAGCAGCACCAGGTTGGGGTTCACCTTGGGGTCGTAGAGCGGCCAGGTGACTGCAGCGACATCGCCCTGGGTCCAGGCGGCATCCTCTTCCGCCACGAACTGGACGACCTCCCCATTGCGGCAGACGAGGAAATGGCTCGACGCCGAACTCTTCTTCGATTGGAACCAGGACTCCACCGACTTGCGGCTCCCCTCGGCGATATGGTAGCAGATCCCAATAATCTGCCGCCCGTTCCGCCCGGGGCGTCCCCGCGGGTAGCCGTAGTTTTCCGACTTGACCCAGACGGTTTTCGGCTTGGGAAAGACCATACGCGTCTCCTCCATTCCATAAAATACGGAATAGTATGATGAGTTCTGCGTATTGATCAGATCTCCTGGTGCGGCTCGCCCTGCTGGTAGCAAAATCGCCCACCCGCTCGTGCTGCAGGTAGGCGATGAGGTCTGCTGCGTCTGATTCGGCCTTACTTCTTCTTCGGCTTCTCGCCGCCGACTAGCTGCGAGGGAATCGTCTTGCCGCTGGCGAGCCGGAGGGAGACCGCCTCGCCCTCGGCGATGATCTGTCCGTGAATCCCCAACCACTTCAGGGCATCTTTCACGGCTGCCTGGTCCTCCGGCGTCTCTGCGTGGAAGGCGAGAATCTCGCCGGTGGCGCGGCTGGCGGCGAGCAGGAGAGTCCAGCCGTTGCCGGAGCGCCGGGTCAGGCGGTAGGTCTGGGGCGGGGCGTCTGGGTTGGGGTGCAGAAAGGCCCAGTACTGGCCCTTGTGGCTGGACCCAAGGTGCATGGCAGCTTCCAGGACGCCGACAACGGGGGACGCGGGCATGGGCTTAACCTCCGTTCACGCCTTTACATATGGGTCATCTGTGGTAAAAAGAATAGCAATGTCACTTTAGCAAAAGAAGGGGCCCGTGGGAAGATCCATTGAAGCGGTTACCTGCTGTTTGACAGCCATTCTCAGGCTATAGGATAATATAGGGGTTGATCTGGCTTCGCCAAAGGAGACGAGAAGATGGGTGTTCAGGACCATAAGGAGGCCGCCGCGGACCAGGTAACGACCCTGCGTGGCGCCGTAATCACGGTCAGCGACTCCCGGACCGAGGCGACCGATGAGTCCGGCAAGCTTCTCATGGAGCTGATCGAGGGAGCCGGTTTTGCCGTGGGCGCCTACCGGTTGATCAAGAACGAGAAGGATCTTCTGCAGCGGACCATTCTGGAGCTCTCCCGCGAGGTGGACTTCATGATCACCACCGGGGGGACCGGCATGTCGCCGCGCGACCTCTCGATTGAGTCGTGCCGTCCGCTCTTTACCAAGGAGTTGGAGGGCTTCGGCGACGTCTTCCGGCTGCTCTCCTTCCAGGAGATCGGTTCGGCGGCGATCATGTCCCGGGCCACGGGCGGCTCGGTGGGGCGGGCCATGGTATTCTGCCTGCCGGGTTCCAAGGCGGCGGTTCGGCTGGCTACAGAACGGCTGATCCTGCCCGAGATCAAGCACCTGATCGCACAGGTTCGCAAGGCCTAGCCCCAAGGGGAGTGGCGAGGCCTTCTATAAAGGAGGATGGGGACTCATGGCGGAGGCTCCCGGTACGCTAGAAGGTTGGTATGCCCTACATGATTTCCGGAAGATCGACTGGGCGGCGCTGATGCGCCTCAGCCCGGCGGAGCGCCAGGCGGTGGCAGCGGAGGCGGCCGCCTTCTTCGAGGACGCCCAGGCGATCAAGGACGCCCCCGAGGGCTCCAGCGCCATCTACAGTGTGATTGGTCACAAGGCCGACCTGATGATCATCCATCTTCGCCCGACCATGGACCAGCTCAGCGCCCTGGAGCGGGGCTTCAACCGGACCCGCCTGGCGACCTACACGACCCAGCCGTACTCCTACTTCTCAGTCACCGAGCTGAGCCTCTACGAGGCCAGCGCCCGGGGCGGCTCCCAGAACCCTGAGGAGCTCATGCAGAACCCCTTCGTCCAGAAGCGGCTGAAGCCGCAGATCCCGGATTATCCGTACGCCTGCTTCTACCCCATGAACAAGCGACGGGGCGAGGCGGTCAACTGGTACACCGCCAGCATGGAGGAGCGGCGCGAGCAAATGAAGCAGCACGGCCTCACCGGGCGGAAGTACGCCGACACGATCACCCAGATGATCACCGGCTCCTACGGGCTGGATGACTGGGAGTGGGGCGTCACCCTCTTCGCCGTGGATATGCTGCCGGTCAAGAAGATCGTGCAGGAGATGCGGTTCGATGAGGTCAGTGCCAAGTACGGCGAGTTCGGGACCTTCCTGAACGGCCGTCGGGTTCAGCCGGCCGACCTGCCCAAGCTCCTGCTGGAAGCGTAGAAGCGGAGGGCCATCTCCCCGGGTTTGGGAGATGGCCCTCGCGCATGCGCCCATCATTCGCCATGCTACCGCAACTCGCTGCGGAGCCGGGGAAAGAGGATATTGTTCTCCAAGTGGACGTGGGTGAACATGTCCGACTCGAGGGCCTCCAGCTTCCGGTAGGCCAGGTCGTAGGTGCGGCAGCCGTCGGCAGGGACGGAGAAGCCCTGGGTGGTCTCCCGCATTGCCTTCAGGAGGTCGCCGGCGGCCTCGTGCTCGCTCTCCAGCTCGCTGATCATGGCCAGCGCCCGGACCAGGTCCTCCTGGTTGCGGGAGCGCTCGTAGGCCCGGATCAGGGGGAAGACGTTCGCCTCTTCGTCGGCCAGGTGGGACTCCAGTTCTGCCTTCAGGTCGTGGAACTGCCGGTGAAGGGTGAGGAGCTCGGGGTGGCGGTCGCCATGGACCTTGGCGATCTTCGTCACGAAGCCGCTCAGGACGGGCAACTCCTCGCGCAGGTAGTCGTGGTGCATGCCAACGATCTGGCCAATCAGGGCGCTGTAGGCGACATTCCGCCAGTCGATCTGGCTCCCGCTTTCGGCGCGGCTCAGCGACGCGGCGTACGCCTGGTTCAACTTGGCGAGAAACTGATCGGGCGCGATTGCCTTCTCGGCCAGGGCGGCCGACAGCGGGCGGCCGCCGCCGCAGCAGAAGTCGACGCCATAGGACTTGAAGAGGTTGGCGGAATCGGGGAAGGCGGCAACGATCTCGCCCACGTGCTGCTCAGCAGTAAAGACCATTCGTCATTCCTCCTGTCTTGCCCTTACCATACCGCAACAGCTTACCCGCGGTTGGTGATGCGCATCACAGGGGGAGTGTGATCCGGCCGTCACTCGGCGAAGTTCTGCAGCACGCCCTCGGCCGCCATTCGCAGGTCCTGCTTCAGCCACTCGGGCGGGCGGACCCGCTCCCGAGCCGATCAGGCCGGGGGGCAGCAACAGTCCCAGCGTCGGGTCGTCGAAGGTCGACACACAAGGGCCGAACAGTGGGTGGGAGCGGTACCAGTCCCGGTGATTGGGCGGCAGCTCCAACAGGACGGCGACCGGCTCCAGTGGCGGCGGATGGACAGCTCTTCGGCAGTCATCGACTCACGGGTCCGGAGCAGCCAGATCATCGCCATAAGCCGGTCGGTGCGATTCATGGTCAAAAACCTCCCGGAGGTCCTGCCATAGCGTTGTCAGGGATCGGTTGTATGATGATCGATGAGGTGAAGGAACGCATGTCTTCTCTATTCTCGCAGACGACCCTGGATTTCCTCGCGACGGCTCCAGCGATGGACCTGGCCTGGCTCCGAGCCAATCGGCAGACCTATGAGTCGCAACTGCTCCAGCCCATGAAGTCCTTGATTGCCAGCCTGGAGCCCGCCGTGTGGGCGATCGATTCACGGCTGCAGGGCAGTCCCTCCCGAATCCAACGGGACCTGCGCTTCCACCCCAACCAGCCCCCGCTGCGCGGGTGCGCCTGGGTGGTCTTCCAGGACAGGTTGATCGAGCCTGACCATCGGCCTGCCTTCTTCTTTGAGCTCTTCCCCACCCGCTACCGCTATGGCATGGGCTTCTACGCCGCATCCACCGCGAAAATGGACCGGTTCCGCCAGGCCGTTGACCGGAACCCGGAGCGCTTCGCCACGATCGCCACAGCGGTCCCCGACCGGTTCACCCTCATGGGCGACCGCTACCGGCGGAGCCGGGCGGCGCACCTGCCCGAGTCGGTCCGCACCTGGTATGACCGGAAGTCCTTCTGGGTCCAGGTGGAGCGGCCAATCGAGCCGATCCTGTTCGGGGAGGAGCTCTCCGGTCTTCTGGAGTCGGAGTGGGGGCAGCTAGCCGACCTCTACCGCTTCCTCGCCCAGGAGGCCCGCTAAGATCCGTTAGAGGACTGATACCCATTCGCTATCAATTAGTCCCTATTCGGCACCAAAGTGCATACACTTGGAGGGTGTGGCTCGTCCGTACTGCTCTGTACAATTGGGGTAACAGGGTAATGATGGAGGGGTTCGCATGACAGGTCATCCCGGCGGGGCTCCCTCGGCTGCGACTGCGATGATGCACGGGCACGGTGGGCCGATGGGCCGTGACGTCCCGCGCCTGATCTTCTGGGAGCTGACCCAGGGCTGCAACCTGGTCTGTAAGCACTGTCGGGCCGAGGCTCAGGCGGTGCGGGCGGAGGACGAGCTCTCGACCGAGCAGATCTTCAAGGTGCTGGATGATATCACGAGCGAGTACAAGCCGGTGATCGTCCTGACCGGTGGAGAGCCCCTCTATCGGCCCGACCTGTTTGAGATCGCCGCCTACGCCAACCAGAAGGGGGCTCGGGTGGCCCTGGCCACCAACGGCACCCTGGTCACCCCCGACATGGCCCGGCGCCTGAAGGCGGTGGGGGTGCAGCGGGTCGCCATCTCGATCGATGGCGCCTTCCCGGAGACCCACGACAGCTTCCGCGGGATTCCCGGTTCCTGGGCCGCTGCCCTGCGCGGCGCTGAGGCGTTCAAGGAGGCGGGGATCGAGTTCCAGTTCAACATTACCGTCGCCCAGCACAACAAGGCGGAAATCCCTGCGATTATCCGGCTGGCGGAGGAGCGGGGCGCCTCGGCGGCGCACCTCTTTGTCCTCGTGCCGGTCGGCTGTGGCGTGCAGATTGCCGACAGCCAGATGCTCCCCGCCGAAGAGGTCGAGTCGATGCTGGAGTGGCTCTACGAGGTCTCCGAGCGGACCACGATCGAGGTGCGCTCCACCTGCGCCCCGCAGTATCACCGGATCATGCGGCAGCAGGGCGGCGCCGGGGCGATCGCCCGGGCCCGTGAGTCGGCCCAGATCGCCCTCGGCGAGAGGCCAGGACACGGGCATTCGGTCCGGCCGGGCAACCGGGCCGCTGGTTCCAAGGGCTGCCTGGCGGGCAGCGGTGTCTGCTTTATCTCCCACAAGGGCGTGGTCCAGCCCTGCGGCTACCTGCCGCTGGCGGCGGGCAATGTGCTGCAGACCCCGTTCCCCCAGATCTGGAAGGAGTCGCAGCTCTTCCAGCAGCTGCGCGACCCCGACCTGCTGGGCGGCAAGTGCGGCGAGTGCGAGTACCGGGTCTCGTGCGGTGGGTGCCGTGCCCGGGCCTACTATGAGTACGGCCACTTCCTGGCCGAGGAGCCGTACTGCGCCTATGTGCCGGGTCAGCGGAACGGCTAGCGGAGCGGCGAGCATGAAGAGCGGCTGTCCCAGCAGATCATCCTGCTGCGGGACAGCCGCTTCCTGTTTGTGGCGGGCCGATCGGTGAGGCGATCGTCACGGTTTGCTCGGTCGCCACATTGGTCGAAACGCTGGAACAGGATTTCGCCCACCCGGCCCGGAAAGAATAGGGAGAAGGCTCTGCATGGGAGAGGATACCGTTTGCGTAGTGGGTTCTCGTACCTGGTCCTGCTGGCTGTCGTGATCCTCGGCGGGATCTTCCTGTTGCCCCTGGTCGGCTTTCTGCTGATCTTTGGGGTGGGACTGCTGCTCCTGGTCGGCCTCCTGATCTGGGCGGCGCCCTGGCTGGCCAAGCTGCCCTGGTTCCGGGACCGGATCCACGTAAACCGGTCCGGTGGAGCACGCTTCGTCCGGTTCGGGGGCGGCTTTCGCCCCAGCGAGCCAGAGCCGTCCCCCCACACATCAACCGATGATGTGATCGATGTGATCGATGTAGAGGGCCGTGAACTGCCCGATCGGAAGGACTGAACCGAACGGAGGTGTCCCCAGTGGCGGAACAGGCCCGCAGCCGGGCGCTGGACTCATGGAACTACGCGGCGCCCTTCGCCCGCTACCATATCCACTGGCACGAGGGCGACGCGCCCCCCGCCTTCGAGCAGGGGCAGGCGGTGGCCATTGCCCAGCAGGATCTGGCGCTGACCGGCGCTCTGGACCTCCTCGCCCAGCGGGCGGTGCTGGTCACCTTCTCCAGCGAACATCTCTCGGTCAGTGGGCGGCCGGCAGAGCGGGTGCCCGCCTGGGTGGTGATCCTGGCCGGGATCAAGTGTGCGGGCGCCCCGGCCGATGGCCCCCTGGCCTCGATCGCACCGGGCGGGGGCGTCGTCATTCAGTGCCTGATCCACGCCCACACCGGCGAGCTTCTGCTGGGGACGGCGATCCCTGTCACGCTCCGGGTCGGGGCGTAGCCCGGCTACTGGACCGGGACCAGGTCGGAGAGCCGGACCAGCTGCATGTTGCGTTCCTTCAACCCTTCAATAATCGCCGGCAGCGCCTTGGCGGTCTCCTTCGACCAGTCCGATGCGGTCAGGCGGATGATATCACCGCGCCTGGCCCCCCGCAGGATCCGCCGGGCGATCTGATCAGCGCTCCGCTCCAGGTAGTCCTGGCCGTCCAGGCTGTAGGTGACGGTGATCAGGTTGGCACTCCTGGCGGCACGGACCAGGTCCACCGTGGCCGGCCCCTGCGGCGGGCGGAAGTACCGGACCGGTCCCCCCAGCGTCTTTGCGAGGCTGGACTGACTGCCCAGCAGGTTGGAGACGATCTCCTGCTCGGGCAGGCCAGAGATATCCTGGATCTTCTGCCCCAGTGTCCCAACCTCGTGCCCCCGGCGGGCGATCTCCTTCACCATCTCCGGGTAGAGGTGGAGGAAGGTCCCCCCCACGAAGAAGGTCGCCTTCACCTGGTGCGCATCCAGCAGGTCCAGGATCTTGGCCAGCTCGGCCTTCTGCCAGGTCACATCGAACGTGAGGGCGACCCGGTCGTCGGGCGAATCGGCCCGGGTTAGGGGCTGGTCGGAATGGCTGCCCGGTCCGCTGGGCTCGGCGGTGGTGCGCAGGGCGGGGCCCCGCAGGAACGAGAAGGTCAGGAGCGACAGGATCACGATCGCCAGGACGGTACCCTTGCGCAAGAGCCAGGCCCTGTCCAGAATGTAGATCGACATGGCAAATCCCCCCGGTCAAGCCTATGACCAGGGGGATTGCTATATGTGTAGGTTCTCCACGCCCCGCCCATACTGATTGAGATGGGAGGCGAGGGCGCTGAAGCAGAGAGATTCCGAGCAGATCGCGGCCGATGTAGCCTGTGTGCGAATCCTGATCGCCAACATATGCCTGATCGGGACGCCAGGGGGTGCGGCCAGCGGGGAGTGGATCCTGGTGGATACGGGGATGCCCGTCCTCCAGGGGTGGGTTCGGGCGGCGGCGGCGAGGCGGTTCGGCTGGGAGAGCCGGCCTGGGGCGATCATTCTGACCCATGGCCACTTCGACCACGTGGGGGCGGTCAAAGAGCTGGCCGAGGAGTGGGGGGTGCCGGTCTACGCCCACAAGCGGGAGGTGCCCTTCCTGACCGGTGAGCGGAGCTATCCACCCGCCGACCCAACGGTGGGGGGCGGGCTTATGGCGCGACTCTCACCGCTCTACCCGCGGCGACCGATCGACCTGGGCGACCAGGTGAGGCCCCTGCCCGCCGACGGGTCGGTGCCCGGCCTGCCCGACTGGCGTTGGATACCGACCCCGGGCCACACGCCGGGTCACGTCTCACTCTTCCGGGAGCGCGACCGGGTCCTGATCGCCGGCGATGCCTTCACCACGGTGAAGCAGGAGTCCTTCTGGGCGGTGCTAACCCAGCGGCAGGAGATCCATGGACCGCCCGCCTACTTCACCCCGGACTGGCTGGAGGCAAAGCGGTCGGTGGAGCGGCTGGCGGCGCTGGAGCCGGCGGTTGCGGCCACCGGCCACGGGATCCCCATGCAGGGGGAGCGGCTGGACCGGGAGCTGCGTTCTCTGGCGCTGGAGTTCGACCGGCGGGCGGTGCCCGCCCAGGGGCGGTACGTGAGGCGGGCGGTGGTGGGCACGACCGAGGTGGATGAAGACCGAATCCGCGTGCCCTAGAGCGCCCCGCGCTTCCGCTGAATCCGCTGGAGGCGGTGCTGCACCTCCTGTAGCTCCCGTAGCGTCCCCGGGCCGTAGGCGCCGACCAGGGAGCGCCGCTGCTCTGCGATCGACAGCGCTCGCCGGGCCATCTCCTCGGCGAGGTCGTAGGAGCGGGTCACGTGCTCATGGTACTTGGCCAGTTCAATCAGGGGGAAGAGGGAGAGGCTGCTGCCGCCCTCCACCATGCGCTCCCAGATCGAGACGGCCTGGCTGTGCTCCTTCGCCCGCTTGTAGGCGGTGGAGAGCTGCCGCAGCAGGGTGGTCTCGCTTACCGCCGCCACGCCCCGCTCCCGGGCGGTCTCGTAGCAGGTGAGCGACTCGGCCATCTGCCCGCGGGATTCAAAGAGCCGGGCGACGGCGTAGAGATCATCGCCACAGAGTAGCTCACCGTCTGGCGTGGCGCCGAACGGGTCGCTCACCATCTGGCCCATCCACCCGGCGAGGGAGACCAGGGAGACGATATCCAGCCGGTTGTGCAGGATCACATCGGCCAGGGGCTCCACGTTGCCCGTCCGCAGGTAGTCGAAGTAGAGTGGGGGGATCAGGTGGCCGGGCACATCGCCCTGGCGATGGACCCCGAGGATCTGTGCCTCCAGGTTCTGCAGGTTGCAGGCGCCCAGCCGCTCCTTCCAGAGCCGCCGGGCCGGGTGGAGCAGGTCCAGGTGGGGGGCGCCGGCCAGCGGCACCTTCCGCCGGCTCATGCGGTAGCGCGTCTCCATGAGCGGCCAGTCGAACGACTTGCCGTTGAAGGAGACCAGCAGGTCGAACCGGCTCAGGTCGGCGGCGATCGCTTCCAGCATGGGCTCCTCTTCGGGGTAGTCCCGCATGAAGTACTGCCGGACCACATAGTCATAGCCCTCAAAGTAGCCCAGGCCGACCAGGAAGGCGTAGGTGCCCGTACCGCCCGCCAGACCGGTGGTCTCGGTGTCAAAGAAGACCGCCCGGCGCAGATCGGTGGTCGTGGGCACCTTGCCCAACTGTTCCCAGGCCGAACCGGGGAGCGAGAGGCAGTACTCCAGCGGGAGTGGCCCCCGCCGGTACTCAATCGGGTAGCGGGTCTCCACGTAGAAGGCCTCGCCGCTCTCACCCACGGTCACGTAGCCGTCCAGGATTCCGCCGAGCATAAAAGGGCGCGGCCCGTCAACCCCATCCACCTGGGTGGATGGGGGCACGGCCGCGGGGCGTGTCGCCGCCCGCTCTTCCTCGGCACGGGCGGTGCCGGCTGCCTTCAGCATGCGGAGGCGATCGCGCATGTTCATGTCAAATACCCTCCGTCGGACTTGGGGCCAGGGGCCTACAGGCCCATGGTGCTCTTCACTTCGCCAGGCTCGGGGAAGCGGCCCAGCGCCCTCTTGGAGAAGAGCAACTTCCCCTCGTGGGTCACCTCAAAGACCCCGCCCGATGAGGGGGTCATCTCTACCTCGATCGATGGATCAGCGGAGCGGAGTTCAGCCGCCAGACCGGCGGCGCGCTTGTCGTAGCCTCAAGAGGTGCAGTACTCGATCTTCACTCGCTTGGACATGGAAACCCCTCCTCGTTCAGTGTGCAGAGCGAGCGGCGAGGGCTCGCTCTAGAATCCGCAGGACGCCCTGCTTGGCCCCCTGGATATTCCCAGTCTCGGCCGCCGGCCCCACGCAGGCCGGACACCCATGCTCGCAGCCGCAGGCCCGGACCCGCTCGTAGGCGGTTCTCAGCAGGTCGGCGTGCAGATCGTAGCACTTCTCCCCCAGGCCGATTCCGGCAGGGTAGGCGTCGTACAGGTAGACGGTGGGCATCTCCTCGAAGGGGGAGCGGACCTGGACCACCTGGTGCAGATCGCTGGGATCGCACATGAGGTAGAGCGGCGCCAGCCCCTTCAGGAGCGAGCCCAGGCCGACCAGCGCCGACTGCAGCTCGTCCTGGCTGTAGTCCGCACAGAGCTCCGGCGGCAGGGAGACCCAGTAGGCGGCGGTATGCATTTGGTACTCAGGCAGGTGGATCTCGCCCCACCCCAGGTTCTCGTGGGTGTGGAGCCGGATCTTCTTGAAGATCGTCGCCTTGGCGGCGGTCACCACCTCGCCGAAGTGGACGTGCATGCCCAACTCCTGCTTCTGCTTGATGACATCCAGCGGCTTGATCGTCACCGCCAGGTTGGCATCGGTATAGTATTCCACGTCCACCTTGTGAACATAGGCCTTCTTCTCGTCCCAGTCCAGCTTGTCCACATGGTACTGAACCCCCTGGTGCAGGTAGATCGCATTGGTGTGGACCATGGTCATGGCGCCGAGTTGATCGATCTCGCCCAGGACCTGGGTGTTGCCGGTCACCGACTGGTCGATGATCACGACGTTCTCCGCATCGACCGAGCGGAGGGAGATGTTCTCCGCCGGGAAGTTCTCCGCCGACCAGTGGTACTTCCCGCCCGCCTTCCGCAGGATCTTCTCCTCTTCCAGGTAGTCGAGGATCTCGACGGTCGTCTCCACCCCGAACCGCTCCCCGTCAATGAACGGCAGTTCAAAGGCGGCGCACTTCAAATGGCTGACCAGGATCAGCAGGTTGTTCGGGTTGATCAGCCCCAACTCCGGGGGTCGGTTGAAGAAATACTCCGGATGCTCCATGACGTACTGATCCAGCGGGGCGGCGGAACCGACGAGGACCGTGAGCGCAGTGGAGCCGCGCCGCCCGGCCCGCCCTGCCTGCTGCCAGGCAGAGGCGATCGAGCCGGGGTAGCCGGACATGACGCAGGCCTCCAACTGGCCAATGTCAATGCCCAGCTCCAGGGCGTTGGTCGAGACGACGCCCATGATCTCCCCATTGCGAAGCCCGGCTTCGATCGCCCGCCGCTCCAGGGGCCGGTAGCCGCCCCGGTAGCCCATGATCTTGTTCGCCTTCCCGTGCCCCACCTTCTCCCGCAGATAGGTGGTCAGGACCTCGACATTCTGCCGGGAACGGGCAAAGACAATCGTCTGGATGTTGTTGCGCAGCAGCTCGCCCGCAACCCGGGTCGCCGCCTTCACGTTCGGCTCCCGCAGGCCGTCGCGGGTGACCACTGGCGGGTTGAAGAAGAGGAAGTGCTTCTCGCCGCGCGGGGCGCCGTTGTTGTCGATCAGGCGGACCGGCTGCTCGATCAGGTTCTCCGCCAGCTCCTTCGGGTTGGCGATCGTGGCCGATGAGCAGAGGAAGACCGGCTTGCTGCCGTAGAACTCGCAGATCCGGCGCAGCCGCCGGAGCAGGTTGGCCAGGTGGGAGCCGAAGACCCCGCGGTACTGGTGAAGCTCGTCGATCACCACGTACTTCAGGTTCTCGAACAGTTTGACCCACTTGGTGTGGTGCGGCAGAACCCCGGTGTGCAGCATGTCCGGGTTGGTGATCACAATATGGCCCGCCTGCCGGCAGACCTGCCGCACCTGTGGCGGCGTATCACCGTCGTAAACGTAGGACTTGATCTCCGTGCCTAACTTATCTGCCAGTGACTTCACTTCCGCCACCTGATCCTGGGCCAGCGCCTTGGTGGGGAAGAGGTAGAGGGCGCGGCTGGAGGGCTCCTGCAGGATCGTGTGGAGGACCGGCAGGTTGTAGCACATTGACTTGCCAGATGCGGTGGGCGTGACCACCACCGTGTTCTGCCCCGACAGGGCGGCGGTGATCGCATCGGTCTGGTGGGTGTAGAGCTGGTGGATCCCCCGCTCCCGCAGGGCATCGATAATCCGATCATCCAGCCCGGTCGGCCACTCGGCGTACCGGGGGGGCACGGCGGGGAGCCGCTCCCAGTGGCTGATATTCGGGCCGAAGGCGGGATCCCGCTTGAGCTGGTCCAGGAACTGCTCCAGGTTCATAGCTTGACCTCCAGGAGGAAGAGAAGGCAGATGGATATCGATCTTTTGGCAATTGGACCGCACCCGGATGATATAGAGCTGGGCATGGGCGGCACCCTGGCCCGCCACGCCGCGGCGGGGTACCGGACGGCAATGATCGACCTGACCCGCGGCGAAATGGGCTCCAACGGCACGCCCGAGCAGCGGGTGGCGGAGGGCGAGGCGGCCGCGAGAATCCTCGGCTGCCAGTGGCGGCGGAATCTGGCCCTGCCCGACAGGGGGCTCGACCACCGGGACCCGTTGCAGTTGCGGGCCGTGGTGGAGGCGATCCGCTCCGCCCGGCCAAAGCTCCTGGCGATCAACTGGGGGGTGGACCGGCACCCGGACCACAGGGCCGGCAGCCAGTTGCTGGAGGAGGCGGTCTTCACCGCCGGGCTCCGCCGGTATGAGACAGGGCAGGAGCCCTACCGGCCAGCCCGTCTTCTCTACTATTTCATCAACGACGAGGCCGAACCCTCCCTGCTGGTGGACGTAACCCCCTTCCATGCGAAAAAAATCGAAAGTCTGTTCGCCCATGGATCCCAGTTCGCCCGGGTGGGGGGCGAGGTTGAGACCCGGCTGAACAGTGCGATCGGTCTGCCCTACCGGATCGAGGCCCGGGACAGGCTCTTCGGCCACAAGGCGGGGGTGGAGTTGGCGGAGGGGTTCGTGATCAAGCAGCCGCTGTTGGTGGGGGACTTGCTGCAACTGTAGAGTGGGGGGCTAGTCATGAGGGTGGGGATCGTCTGCTACCCCAGCGTGGGGGGCAGTGGAATCGTGGCGACCGAGTTGGCGGTCCAGTTGGCCCGCCGGGGGCATGAGATCCATGTCATCTCGTCCGAGATCCCGTTCCGGCTCAGCCGCTTCGAGGCGAACATCCGTTTCCACCAGGTGGAGACACCGGTCTACCCGCTCTTCAAGGAGCCGCCCTACCTGCTCTCCCTGGCCAACAAGTTGGTGGAGGTCCACCGAATGGTCGGGCTTGACATCATCCACGCACACTACGCGATCCCCCATGCCACCGCGGCCTATCTGGCACGGGAGATGATCGGGCCGGGCGGCCCCAAGGTCGTCACCACCCTGCACGGGACCGATATCACCCTCATGGGCACCGATCCCTCGTTCACCGAGATCATCGCCTTCTCCATTGACCGATCCGATGCGGTCACCACCGTGTCGGCCTCGCTGCGGGCGGACACCTACCAGAACCTGCCCGTGCGGTCCGCAATCCGGGTGATCCCGAACTTCCTCGATTGCCACCAGTGGCAGCGGATCGCGGTCGATGGTCTCTGTGACCAACTCTGCCCGCCGGGCGAGCGGGTGCTGATTCACATGTCCAACTTTCGCAAGGTGAAGCGGACGGAGGATGTGGTCCGGGTCTTCGCCCGGGTGGCGGCGGAGGTGGACGCCCGCCTGATCCTGGTGGGCGACGGCCCGGAGCTGGGCCACACCCTGGCCCTGGCCAGCCAACTGGGGGTGCGGGAGCGGGTGGTGGTACTGGGGAACCAGGAGCAGGTGGTGCCGCTCCTCTCGGTGGCTGACCTCTTCCTGCTGCCCAGCGAGCAGGAGTCGTTTGGGCTGGCCGCCCTGGAGGCTATGGCCTGCGGGGTGCCGGTGATCGCATCGGACACGGGCGGGCTGCCGGAGGTCGTGGTAGATGGCGAGTGCGGCTTCCTCTGCACCCCCGGCGACGTGGAGGCCATGGCGAGTCGGGCGCTCCGGCTGCTGCGGGACCCGGAACTCCTGGAGCGGTTCCGTGAGGCGGCGGTGCAGCGGGTGCGGGCCCACTTCTGCGCCAAGCGGGTGGTGCCGCAGTATGAGGCGCTCTACCAGGGCGTGGTGGCCGGGGCCCCGACAGAAGCGTAACCTTTCGAGGGCGATCGGCGTTAACTCCATCGAATGGAGGTCGTTATTTATGAAACTACGAGGACTTGCGTTGTTGCTGGTAATCCTGCTGGCGGGGTGCACCAGGCCCACACCGACTGCTCCTCCCGCCAGCGCACCCCCGGTAGCCAGTACGCCACCGGCCGCGGCGGTGGCGGTGCCCAAGGAGAGTGAGATCTGCCTCAAGCCGGAAGGAGGGCCGGCGTTGCAGTTCACCCTCGCTAGAGCCCAGTCCGACGGAGGGTACAGTGCGGGTCCTGGTTGGCTGATCCCCTGGGGCGGATCTCAGGTCCTTGGCTCGGTGGTCTTCCCCCAGCCGATCGATCGGGAGAGCGTCAAACTCTCGGTCTCCTCGCCCGACTGGGTCTACGTCAAGCCGACCTGGCCAGACGACCGGGAGAACGCGGTCCGCTTCGCAATCATGCCCAAGGAGGCGGCCCAGGCGGATCCGCTGGTCTACGTCACCGGCAAGCCGGGCTGGCTCACCCTCTTCGTGGAGAGCGCCAGCAGCAAGGAGGGCACCCCGCTCCTGGAGGCGCCGGTTGCTCTGCGGATCTTCATGTACGACAATGCCCTGGGTCGGGACTATCCCTATCTCGACGATTGCCTGGCTACCATGAGCATGAAGCCGGGAATCCACTAGGGAGGTGACGCCTCTTTGTCGAAGCCGAAAGGGAGAGAGCGATATCCTCTCAGCCGGAGCACCCCGCGGGAGCACCTGTTCATCGGGCTTCTGATCATCGGTTACATGGGTTACGACGTGGTGGCAAAAGGGTTCGCAAACGCGGCTGGCGAACTGATCTACCTTATACCGGTCATCGGCTTCGTGGGCTTTTTTGCCTGGGTCGGCAGGGAGGTACGTCGAACTGACCGATGACGCCGATTCCTACCTCGTGCTCCATACCGGGCGAGAGCGGATCGCCATCGAGTTCGATGACCCAAACCCGGCTTACTGGGCCATTCACGCGCGGTTGCGGGAGGTCCGATCCGCACAGAGCCAAGAGCAGAGCCCGGGCTCGCCCTCTTCGGGGTGAACTTGGGCTCCTTCTTCTCAGTGCCGTCGCAGCCGAGGCGATTCGCATACGACTCTTACTCGCTCTGAAGGGTTGTGATCTCGCATGGCTCTGTCACTCTCCGTTCTCGACCTCGCCACGATCACCTCCGGCACCAGCGCCTCACAGGCGTTGCGGAACACCATTGCCCTGGCACAGCTCGCCGAGCGGCTCGGGTACACCCGCTACTGGCTGGCGGAGCACCATAACATGCCCGCGATCGCCAGCACCGCACCCGAGATCATGATCGGTCAGGTCGCACGGGCAACCGAACGGATTCGGGTCGGCTCCGGGGGAATCATGCTGCCGAACTATGCCCCGCTCAAGGTGGCCGAGTGGTTCCACACGCTGGAGGCGCTCTTTCCCGGTCGAATCGACCTGGGGATCGGTCGGGCGCCGGGGTCTGACCAGGCTGCGGCCCTCGCCCTGCGGGGCGGTGATCGGCGCTCCCTGCTGGCCGAGGCGTTCCCGCAGCAACTCTCCGACCTCTTCGGCTTCTCCGAGGGCAGCCTCCCGCCGGGGCACCCCTACCGCTCGGTGCGGGCGCTCCCGGGCGATATCTCCCTGCCCCCGGTCTGGCTGCTCGGCTCCAGCGACTACAGCGCCCGGCTGGCCGCCAAGCTCGGGCTACGCTTCGCCTACGCCGCCCACTTCAGCCCGTACTACGCCGAGGAGGCCATGCTTGCCTATCGCAACGGGTTCACCCCCTCACGCTACCTGGCAGAGCCGGAGGCGATCCTCGCCGTCTCGGTAATCTGCGGGGAGACGGAGGAGCGGGCCGACTACCTGGCAGCCAGCCAGGACCTCTTCTGGCTCCGCTTCACCAGCGGGCGGCCCGAGCCATACCCGACCCCGGAGGAGGCACTGGCCTACCCGTACACGCCGGAGGAGCGGGCGACGATCGCAGCTCGCCGTGCCCAGCAGATCATAGGCAGCCCGGCCAAGGTGGCCCGGGAGTTGGCCGCCATGGCGGAGCAGACCCAGGCCAACGAGGTCATGATCACCTGCCCGATCTATAGCCACGAGGACCGGCTCCGGTCCTACGCGCTGATCGCCCACGAGTTCGGCATTCGCCCATCGCCCTGAGGACGTCGCATGGGGGGGCGGGTGATCGCATGAGCATGGCCCGGCCAGTTGGCCGGGCCGAAGCTTTTTTGCGCAGGTGCGCAGAAAGATGAACGGACCAGAAGGAATGTATTCGAAAATCAAGAATGATGTATTTTGCGTCCCTACTCAAGATAAAGGAGGAGTATGAAATGAGCGATTCGGGAGCCGTCAGCACGACCACCACGAACAGCCTATACGGGTCGGCAGGGGGGCTGGAGAGCGGCACCAACGACCTGGGGGCAACAGGGGAGCCCAAGCAGGAGCCGGGCTCGTCTATGATCACGATCACCGTGACCATTCAGATTCCGGCTGGCGTACCGGTGACCGTCAAGCAGGGGTAAAGAAAAGCGAGTGGGGCTAGACCCCCGACAGGTTCGTCATCAGGCACCTCCGCACACCGCGGCAGGTGCCTTATTCTTCGTCAAATCCATGCCGTGTGGCCCACGCGGCCAGCATGGTCCGGTTCGCCACGTGGAGCTTCTGCCGGAGCGTCTCTTCGTACTTCTGGACAGTGCGGGGGCTCAGGAAGAGGCTCCGTCCGATCTCCGCTGCGGTGAGTCCTCGTGCCACCAGTCGCAGGATCTGCACTTCTCGGAGAGTCAATCCCCGCTGGTTTGCCAGCTCTTCCTTCGGTGGTTGCTCGGCCGGTGTGGCACGGGGGGATTGGGCGGGCGAGGGGGGCGGTGCCGGGACAGGTCGATTCTCCTGCTGCGCGAGGGTCTGAGATAACTCACTCAGGGCGAAGAGGCGAGCCGCTTCGGTACTCCACTGCTCGCCCCTTGCCCACTCGACTGCCAACCCCTCCGCACCCAACTGGCGCCGGAGTGTGGCGAGGCTCTCTTCGTGCGTGGTCTGCCTCCCGGAGGTCACCCGCTCTCCCTGACGGCGGCTGATCTCGCTGGCTGCCCCGTAGAGTCGTGCTGCGTGGCTCGGCAGATCCCGGGCGATGGCCAACTCCGCTGCTGAGTCCAGCAAGCGGGCCAGGGAGAGGGGGGCGGAGGTCCGGACCATGCTCAGCCCCTCCCGCAGGTGCTCCATTGCCCGTTCCTGGTCACCCACCTCCACGGCGACCGATGCAAGCCGGGCCAATCCCATGGCGAGGAGCGATGCGCTGCCAGACAGCCGGAACTGACGGACCGCTTCGTCGTACATGGCGACCGCCTGATCCAACTCCCCAGCCTGCCGGTAGATGTCGCCCAGGTTGCAGAGCGTCCGCCCGAGGTTCTGGGAGTCGCCCAACCCCCTGCTCCAGATCAGGCTCTGTTCATAGTAGCCCTTTGCACGGATCGGATCGCCCATCTCCGCCTGGTTCCGTCCGAGGTTGTTGAGCAGGAGTGCCATGCTGAACCGATCCCCCGCCTCCTCGGAGAGGTGGAGCGCAGCCAGGTACTGTTCCTGGGCCTCCGCATACTCTCCCTGAATGTTGGCAAGCACCCCGAGGTTTGTGAGGGCGGTGGCCATGAGCAGCTTGTCCTGCATCCGGGTGGCCGTGGCGAGGCTATCACGGTAGGCAGAACGAGCGGCATCCACCTGCCCCCGCTCCACCAGCATGGTGCCAGTCAGGTTGAGTGCCTGGAAGAGCCGTTCCTGATCATCCTGAGCCCGCAGGAGGGGGATCGCCTCCGCAAGTAGCCGCTCAGCCTGCTCGGACTCCCCGGTTCGGAGGAGGAAGAAGGCCAGCCCCAGCAACCCCCTGGGCCGGAGCGGATCGGTGGGCGAAGCCTGGGCCAGGAGTTGTTTGAACCAAGTAGCAGCCTCTTCCAGGTGTCCGTGCATCGCCCAGAAGCGGACCATGCCGGTGGCGAGTTGCAGGCCGTGCGCTGGGTCGGAACGGCTGACACACCAGCGGAGCGCTTCCTGGAGGTTCGCATGCTCCAGGGCCAGCCGGTGAAGGGAGGGGCCGGGGTTTGGACCCCATAGCGCTGGCTCCTCGGCCTTGACCAGCGCCAGGCACCACGCCTGATACCGCAAGCGCAGCGCCTCTTCTTCCCCCGACTCGAGCATCTGCTCCCGGCCGTACTCCCGAATCGATTCCAGCATGCGGTAACGCTTCTCCGAGCCCTGCTCCTCGGTCATTACAATCGACTTCTCCACCAGCCGGAGCATGAGATCCAGCCACTCCTCAGACCCGAGCGGCTCTCCGGCGGTGACCACCTCGGCGGCTGGCAGGGAGAAGGTACCGGGGAAGACCGAGAGGCGGCGCCAGAGTACCCGCTCCTGCTCGGAGAGGAGACTGTAACTCCAGTCGATCGCCCCGCGCAGGGTTTGTTGGCGGGGTGGGAGGGTGTGCGAGCGCCCGGCGAGCAATCGGAAACGGGCATCGATCCGCTCCAGGCACTGCTGGGGGGTGATCGCCCGGATGCGGGAGGCGGCCAGCTCGATCGCCAGAGGCAATCCGTCAAGGCGTCGGCAGAGTTCGGCCACGGCCTGGGCATTCTCTTCGGTCAGGCCGAACCCAGGCAGGACGGTGGTCGCCCGGTCCTGGAAGAGCGCGACCGCCTCATACGACAGGATCTCCGTTACGCCGAAAACCCCCGCCGGGGGCAGTGAGAGCGGCGGCACCGGCCAGATCATCTCGCCCGGGACAGCCAGGGGCTCACGGCTTGTGGCCAGGAATGTGAGACCGGGAGCAGCCTGGAGCAACTCCAGACAGAACCGGTCGCAGCCGTCCACCAGGTGCTCGCAGTTGTCCAGCACCAGGAGCATCCGCCGATGAGCGATCTTCTCGACCAGGGCCGCCATAAGCCCATCGGGCCCCTCGGCCACACCGATCGCCCGGGCAACGGCCCGGGGAATCAGTTCGGGCTGGTGAATGGTGGCCAGATCTGCGAGATACAGCCCTTCCGGATACTCTTTCTTCAGCGCAGTTGCCACCTCAAGCGCAAGCCGGGTCTTGCCGCATCCCCCCGGACCGGTCAGGGTGAGCAACCGGGTTGAGCGGAGCGACTCGGCCACCGCCGCAATCTCACGTTGCCGACCTATGAACCGGGTAAGTGTAGAAGGTAGATTGCTTCTGCTCTCCATTACGCTACCTCCCTTTGATAGTACTTATACGATGTACTTGTCCCAATTCCCGTTCGATTAAATACAGACGAAATCGTATGGCTCCCCGTTTCCGCTGGGCATGGGATTGGCAATGGGTAACTTTACGCCGTAGATTTGCGACTGTGCCCAACGAGGTGGCGCGCTAAAGTAGGGGTGTGTCGCCGGACGAATGGAGCAGGGGTGAGGGAGGTGCCAGCGATGAGGGATGTCGGCCAAGGGGATAAGCAAGGGCATGACGCCTCCTGGCATGCGAGCCCGATCTTTCGCCAGGAGGCGGTTCGGGCCTATCTTGAAAACCGCCGGCAGGTAGAGGTGCCCCGCTTCTCGTCACCCAGGACCTTCCTGGTGCTATGGATCCTGACGACCCTGCTCCTGGCGGTGCTGACGACCACGCTCTACCTGCTCGCTGCTGGGGGTGTCTCCGGCCCGGGCGCCGCCCAGGCGGCGAGACCGAAGCAGGAGGAACTCGCCTGGAGGGGTGGCTGAGATGCAAGATCGACCGGTCATACCGCTGATCCGATGGCTGTCGGTCAAGTGGCGGGCCGTGACCAGCCCTCTCCTTCGCCCCCGAATCCCGGTGCTGCTTCAAATGAACAGCGCCGAGTGCGGCGCCGCCTGCCTGGCCATGATCCTCAGCTACTACGGCCGTGAGACGAGTGTAGCGGAGTGCCGGGCCGCCTTCGGCATCGGGCGCGATGGCGCCTCAGCCCAACTGCTCGCCCAGGTGGCCCGCCGCTACGGTCTGCACGTAAAGGCCTACTCGGCCCAACTGGAGAGCGTGTCACAGGTCCCCCTGCCCGCGATCCTCTTCTGGAACTTCAACCACTTTCTGATCCTGGAGCGGTGGACCCCAACCCAGATCGAGGTGGTGGACCCCGCCGCCGGTCGGATCTCCCTGACGCCCGAGGAGTTCAGCACCGGATTCACCGGGGTGGTGCTCAGCTTCGAGCCAGGGCCGGCCTTTCAACGGGAGGCCCGGCGGTTCCCGACCTGGCTCTCCTACCTGGTGGGGCTGTTGCGCCTCCCCGGGGTGGCAGGCCTCGGCCTGCAGGTGATCGGCTCATCGCTCCTGTTACAGTTGATCGGTCTGGGGCTACCTGCCCTCACCCAACTGCTGGTTGACCAGATCCTGCCTGGCGAGTCCAGCGGACTGCTTCCGCTCCTCGGGGTGGGTATCGCCGCAGTCTTCCTCACCCAGGTGCTGCTCTCGCTCCTCCGCTCGGTCCTGCTGCTCTACCTGCAGGCACGGCTCGATGGACAATTGATGCAAGGGCTCTTCGAGCACCTGCTCAAGCTGCCCTACAGCTTCTTTCAGCAGCGGACCACAGGTGATCTGCTGGTGCGGCTGGGGGGACTGGCCCGGCTGCGGGAGGTCCTGACCAACCAGACGCTCGCCGCAGCGCTCGACGGCTCGTTGGTCCTGGTCTACCTGCTGCTGCTTCTGGTGCAATCGCCCCTCTTTGCTGCGTTGGTCCTCCTGATTGGATTGGCCCAACTCCTGCTTCTGCTCGCTACCTACCGGCGGTCGTATGGCCTGACCCAGCGGCACCTCGTCGCCCAGGCCGAGACCCAGAACTACACGGTGCAAGCGCTCCGGGGGATTCTGGCGGTCAAGGCATCCGGCGCGGAAGCGATCGTGCGAGACTACTGGTCCCGCCTCTTCTACCGGGAGCTGAACCTCTCCCTGAGCCAGAACCAGCTCAGCGCCCTGGTCAACAGCGCCCTGGGGGGCCTGCGGACCCTGGCCCCGCTCCTGCTCCTCTGGGTCGGCGCCAGGCAGGTCCTGGAGGGCGCCCAGAGCCTCGGCAGCATGCTGGCCCTGAACGCCGTTGCCACCGCCTGCCTGACGCCCCTTGCCTCCCTCGTGGCGGCGGGACAACACCTGCAGGCAGGGGCGGCCTATTTCCAGCGAGTGGTGGACGTGGTAGAGGCCGAGCCGGAGCAGTCCGGCGGCGGACTCTCCCCGGAGCGGCTGAGCGGGCTGATCGAACTGGAGGGTGTCAGCTTCCGCTACAGCCCCCATTCGCCGGATGTCCTGCGCAATCTCTCCCTGCGAATCGAACCGGGGCAGAAGGTGGCCCTGGTGGGCCGCTCCGGCTCCGGCAAGAGCACCCTGGGTCTCTTACTCCTCGGGGTGTACATGCCAACCCAAGGGGAGATTCGCTATGACTCCATCCCCCTTTCGCAATACAATCTGCAGGCGCTCCGCCGCCAGTTCGGGGTGGTCCTCCAGGACACGGTCCTCTTCCAGGGGACGGTCCGGAACAACATTGCCCTGAATGAGTACTCCCTTCCCATGACCGATGTCCTGGAGGCCGCTCGGCTGGCCCGCATTCACGAGGAGATCGACCCGCTGCCCATGGGGTATGACACCAGCATCAGCGACGATGGCGGCGGCCTCTCAGGGGGACAACGCCAGCGGCTCGCCCTGGCGAGGGCGCTGGTGCACAGGCCAGCCGTCCTGCTGCTGGACGAGGCGACCAGCCACCTCGACACCGCCACCGAGGCGGAGGTGGAAGCGAGCCTGAACGGTCTGCGCTGCACACGCATCGTGATCGCACATCGGCTCAGTACGGTCCGGAACGCTGACCAGATCCTGGTGCTCCATGAAGGCCAGATCGTGGAGCGGGGGACGCACGAGGAGTTGCTGGCCAGAGGGGGCCATTATGCCAGCCTGGTTTCCGGCCAGGTCTTTGCAGACTCCCCGGCTTGACGCTCCTCCCCCCGCACCGAGTTGGGCTCAACGGCCGAACCGCGGCGGCTGTTTGCCATAGATCCCGGCCCCGGACCCGTGAAACCAGTAGATGAGGAGGAACCGACATGTCCCTCGACCAGATCATTCGTGCTTGGAAGGACGAGGAGTTCCGGAACAGCCTGACCCCGGAGCAGCGGGCGGCCCTGCCGGCCAACCCCGCTGGTCTGCTGGAGCTGACCGACGAGGCGCTGACCGGCCTGGTGGCTGGCCGTGACAGTGGTTCCTGCGTGGCGGCTAGCTGTTTCACCAACGGCGGCTAGTCCAGCCCCGGAGGGCGCACAGAACAAGGAGGGGATCCAAGATGTCGCTTGACCAGATCATTCGTGCTTGGAAGGATGAAGAGTTCCGCAACAGCCTGACCGTCGACCAGCTCTCCCAGCTGCCGGCCAACCCTGCCGGTCTGCTGGAGCTGACCGATGAGGCGCTCGACGGCCTCGTGGCCGGCATGGCTGGTGGCTCCTGCCTCGCTGCCAGCTGCTTCACCAACGGCGGCGGGAACTAGTTCAACAGGGGGCGGGGGCGTGAGCCCCCGGCGTGCACAAAAAGCAAGGAGGGGACTGACATGTCTCTCGACCAGATCATTCGTGCTTGGAAGGACGAGGAGTTCCGGAACAGCCTGACCACTGAGCAGCGGAGCCTGCTGCCCGCCAATCCCGCCGGTCTGCTGGAGCTGACCGACGAGGCGCTTGACGGCCTGGTGGCTGGCATGGCGGGCGGCTCCTGCGTCGCCGCTAGCTGCTTCACCAACACCAACTAAGCTCCCGGCCAGGACCAGGCCCCGCGACAAGAGGGTATGGCTCGGGCGTGGTCGCCCTCCCTGGCGATACGCCCGAGCCTCAACCATGCAAACGAGGTGAGTCTGCTATGAAACCGAGCGAGATTCTGGGGGATCCGATCTGGTACCGGGCGCTCCCCCTCAGCGAGCGTGCCCAGGCGCTCCGCTCAGCGGGAGAGGCCGCCGTCGCCTTCGATCAGGCCACAGCAACGAGGCGAGTGGAGCGGTGGCGTGCCAGGCGCCCGCTCTCAGACGACGGGTACTTCGCGCAGCGCCTGGCTACCGTCGACCTGACGGAGGCGCTGTTCCACCAGCTGCTGGGCGAGCCGCCTCAGGCCACCGCGGCGCGCCTCGCCGCCCCGCCGGCCTGGCTGGAGCGGTTTGCCCAGGCCTGGACAACCCCGGAGGAGGCGACCGACAGCGGTCTGCCGCTCGCCGATCTGCCGGAGATCCTGCATGCGATTGCGCCGCTGATCCGCGATGGTTGCCGGCGGCTGGCGCAGGGGCTGCAGCAGGTCCTGACCGACCACCCTGGCTCACCGCTGGACCGGGACGAGGCGCTGCGACTCTGTGTGGCCAACCTTGCGCCCAGGCTGAACAGCCTCTTGACCCGCGTGATTGCGCTGGAGCTGAACGTCGCCCGGCTGCAGGGCCTGTTGAAGGGAGAGACCCCAGAGGAGCGGTTCACCTACTTCGTGGGGGGGCTCCGCGACCGGGAGCGCGCCCTCGCCTTCCTCCGGGAGTACCCGGTCATCGCCCGGCAGGCCGTGCTGATCATTGACCGCTGGGTGGCGATCAACCTGGAGACGCTGGGCCGGCTCTGCCAGGACTGGTCCCTCCTGCGGGAGCGGTTCAGCCCACAGGCCGATCCCGGCCGGCTGACCAGGCTGCAAGATGGCCTTGGCGATCGCCACCGAGGGGGCCGCTCCGTCACCCAGATTGGCTTTGAATCCGGGCTGCGGCTGATATACAAGCCCAAGCCCATGGCGGTGGAGAACCACTTCCACGAACTGCTCACCTGGATCGAGGCGCGCGGCTTCGACCAGTTCCGGCTCATGGGGGTGCTGGATCGCGGGACCTACGGCTGGTGCGAGTTTATACCCCAACTTCCCTGCCACAGCGAGGCCGAGGTCCACCGGTTCTACCGACGGCAGGGCGCCTACCTGGCCCTGCTCCACCTGCTACAGGCGACCGATTTTCACTTTGAGAACCTGATCGCCCACGGGGATCAGCCGGTCTTGATCGATCTGGAGACCCTCTTTCACCCCGAGTTCCTCAACCTCGATCCGCAGAAGGCCAGCGAGATCGCCGGCAACCTGGTGGATGAGTCGGTGCTCCGCACCGGACTGCTTCCCCGCCGCTCCTGGGCGAACGACGAGTCCGCCGGCCTGGATGCCAGCGGCCTGGGCTGGACCGAGGGACAGCTCTCGCCCCGGCCCGCCGAGATCGTGGAGGCGACGGGGACCGACGAGATGCGGGTGGAGCGGCGGCGTCTGGTGATCACCGGCGGTCAGAACCGGCCCACATTAAACGGCGACCCCATCGACGTGATTAACTATGTCGATGATGTGGTCGAGGGCTTCGCCGCCATGTACCGCTTCCTGCTGGAGCACCGCGGGCCACTGACAGCGCCGGACGGCCCCCTGGCACGCTTCGCAGACGATGAGGTCCGGGTTGTGCTCCGTCCGACCATGCTGTACAGCCTGCTGCTGCGAGAGGGAAACCACCCCGACCTGGTGCGAGATGCCCTGGACCGGGACCGCTTTTTCGACCGGCTCTGGGTCCACGTGGATCGGGTGCCCTACTGGCTCCGGGCGATCGGGGCGGAGCACGCCGACCTCTGGCAGAACGATATCCCCGTCTTCACCACGATCACCACCGCCCGTGACCTCTGGACCAGCCAGGCAGAGCGGCTCCCCGACTTCTTCAACCTGTCGGGCATGGAGCAGGTCCTCCGTCGGGCCTCCCTTCTGAGCGAGGCGGATCTCACCCGCCAGATCTGGGTGATTCGCGCCTCGTTCGCCACCCTCTCAATCGGCCGGGACGATGCCCGCATGCCCAGGTTCGCCCTGGCAGAGCCGCAGGAGCCCGCCACCCCAGATTCGTTCCTGCGGGCCGCACGTCAGGTGGGCGACCGGCTGGAGCAACTGGCGCTGCGCGGCCAGGACGACCTCTCCTGGACCGGCATTCGAGCGGTGCGGGAGCACTTCTGGGCCATGGAGCCGCTGGGGCTCGACCTCTACAGTGGGCTGCCGGGCGTCGCCCTCTTCTTCGCCGCACTCGGGCGGGTGACCGGCGAGGAGCGCTACACCGAACTGGCCCGCGGTGCACTCCGGTCCATTCGTTCGATCCTGGCCAAGCCGGAGGCGGGGCTGGAGTGGGCCGGGGCCTTCTGCGGCTGGGGTGGACTGCTCTACGCCTATCTCCACCTGAGCGATCTCCTGCAGGAGCCCGCCCTGCTAGACGAAGCGGAGCAACTCCTCGACCGCCTGCCCACCCTGATCGAGGAGGACCGGCAGATCGACCTGCTGACCGGGGTGGCTGGGTTGCTGCTCACCCTGCTGCGGTTGCACCGCGTGAGGGCATCTGACCGGACCCTGGCCCTGGCGGTGCGCTGCGGGGAGCGGCTCCTCACCACCGCCCAGCCCCTGGAGGCCGGTGTGGGCTGGGTCACCCCGTTGAGCAACAAGCCGCTGGCTGGCCTCTCCCACGGCGCCGCTGGCATGGCCTGGGCGCTGCTGGAACTGGCAGCCGTCACGGGCGATGAACGCTTCCGCCAGACCGCACTCCGGGCGATCAGCTACGAGCAGAGCCTCTTCGTGCCCGGGCCGAAGAACTGGCTGGACCTGCGGGCCGAGGCCGAGGCGCACCCCTTCATGACCGCCTGGTGCCACGGCGCCCCCGGGGTCGGAATGGCTCGCCTGGCGGTCCTCCCGTACCTGGATTCGGCGGCGACCCGCCGCGAGATCTGGGACAGCATTGAAGCGACCCGGCAGAGCGGGTTTGGGCAGAACCACTCGCTCTGCCACGGCGACCTGGGCAATCTCGACCTGCTGCTGCAGGCCGGGTTGCTGCTCGACGAGAGCGGTCTGGTCGCCGAGGGGCGGCGAATCGGCGGAGCGGTGCTGGAGTCGATCCGGCGCGATGGCTGGCTCTGCGGTGTGCCGCTGGGCGTGGAGACGCCCGGCCTCATGAACGGCCTGGCGGGAATCGGTTACGGGCTTCTGCGGCTGGCGGCACCCGAGGCGCTTCCATCGATCCTCATGCTGGAGCTACCCCACGGGCTTCGCACCGAGCGCCTCAGGGCCCGGACCGAAACCCCTGCGACAGGCGGGTGATCCCGATGCGCTATCTCTTCGGAGCGGTCGGGACAGCCGGCCTGCTCGGCCCCATGATCGCCGTGGCCCAGGTGCTGCAGAAGCGAGGCCACGCCGTCGCCTTCGTCACCAGCGCCGCCATGGAGCCCCTGCTGAGCCGGAACCAACTCGCCCGCATTCCCAGGGGCACGGTGGATGGCCCCAGCTTCGAGGCCGACGTGATCGGCCATCCCCTGGAGACCGCCCGGCAGGTGCGGCATATCGAGTACGGGGTGCAGTCCTTCCGGCCCGACGTGCTGGTGGGGCAGCCCACCGCCCTGGGCCCCCTCATCGCAGGCCGGCGGTTCTCCCTCCCCGTGGCAATGCTGGGGCCGGCCGCCTACCTCTGGCCCGATGGGCAGCGGGGGTGGGGGGAGCCACCCTCCACGCCGTTCCCCCAGTTTGGCGAGCTCGTGCGGGTTCGGTACCAGGAGATGGTCGCCGCCTACGAGGGCACCGCCCAGATCTATGGCCTTCCGCCCGGACCGGCCGGTCAGAACCCGCTGCTCGGGGACCTGTGCCTGGTCCAGAGCGTCCCCGAGCTGGAGGGGAGCCCGGAGGGGCTACCGGACCAGGTGCACCTGGTGGGCGGCTGCCTCTGCGAGGATCGAGCGACCAACCCGGGCCTGGACGCCTGGCTGCAAGATGCGCACAGATCGGGCCAGCCGGTCCTCTACCTCTGCCTGGGACGCTTCTTCGGTGCGCCCGACCTGTGGCGGGACCTCGTGCAGGGGCTGGCTGACCTGCCGATCCGGGTGGCTGGCTCAGTCGGACGGACCGATACGGTGATCGAGGAGGTGCCCGCCCACTGGCTTGTGCTGGATCATCTCCCCCAGGGGGCGGTGCTGCCCCACGCCGCCGCCGTGCTCTCCGGCGGGACTACCACATCGGTCGTGGGGGCGCTCCAACACGGGCTGCCGCTCCTGCTGACACCGGGGCGCGGCGGGGAGCACCAGGACCTGACCCTCCGCTGTCTGCACGCCGGCGTAGCCCTCGACCTTCCCGCCCTCACAGCTTCCCCCGCAGAGATCCGGCGGGGGGCGCTGAAGGTGCTGGAGAGCGGGACGCTGCGGGCGAACGCCCAGCGGCTACAGCAGGCCTTCGCCCGGGCGGGCGGGCCGACCCGCGCAGCCGATCTCTTGGAGGAGTTGGGCAGGAGTCGGCGCCCGGTGCTCCGGGCCACCGTGCAATAGCGGAAGCCCGGCCTGCTGGCCGGGCTTCACTCCTTACGGCAACTCTTCAAGCGCAATGCGCAGGTCGAGGGGCAACGGCAGCCGCAGCACCAGCCGCAGCCGCTCCCGGCTCGCCCCATGCTTGCGCAGGTGCTCCAGGATCAGCCCGGCCTTTGCTGGCCGACCGATCAGCCAGTAGACGGCCGCCCAGACCTCCAGGCTGTCCAGGGGCACCCCCTGCCACTCCCCGGCCACGATCGATGGCAGGGAGCAGCCGCTCACAGCGAGCCGGGCCATGATATCGATCTCCATGCCATCGATCAGAACCACAAAGCGACCGCCGGTCTGGTAGTTGCCCCCGCCGGTCCGGTCTTCCCAGGTCAGCCCGGTCAGGGCGGCCCGGACGAGGTCCGGCGGTGAATTAGTAGTCAGGTCCCAGTCGTTCACCCGATCGACCAGCCCATGGGCGAAGAGCAGGCCGCTACCCCCGAGGGCAGCGGTAACCCCTGCCGTCTGCAGCCGTGCCAGCAGACCCCGCAGCGGTTCCATCGGCGGGTGAATCGGTTCCATTCCCATTCGTCATCCCTTCCTCTGTTGGAAATACTACGCGTGTCGTTTATAATGGTGTCAAAGTGAGGTGAGTCACATGGTCGAGAGACCATCGGGATATGCGCTCGGCCCCCTCGAATCCGAGGTGATGCGCCTGGTCTGGGACATGGGCGAGGTCCAGGTAGATGAGGTCCACCAGGTCCTGCAACAGGACCGGGAGATCGCCTACACCACGGTGATGACCGTGATGAGCCGGCTGGCCAGCAAGGGCGTCCTCCGGCGGCGCAAGCAGGGGCGAGCCTTCCTCTACGAGGCGGCCCACCGCCGCGACGACGTGGCCGGCTCGACGCTCCAGGAGTGGGTGGATCGGTTCTACGGCGGCAAGGTGGTCCCTGCGGTCAGCTACCTGCTGGGCAATGAGCAACTCTCCGACGAGGAGGTCGCACAGCTCCGCCGGTTGGTGGAGGAGTTGGCCGAGCGGAAGGAGGGGGGCGCATGATCCATGGCCTGCTCATCCTGCTCCTCTGGCTGTTGGTCACATCGGTCTACCTGATCGACTTGGGGCTCCTCTGGGCGATAATGGGCCACTGGACCAGCCCCTCCTCCCGGCAGGGCTGGCTGGCCGGGCCGTTGGGCTTCGCCTTCATCGCCCTGCTCTTTACGCCAATCGGCGGCTGGGCGGTCGGGCTGAGCCTCGCCGGGCTCCTGATCCACCTCGCCCTGCATGAGGCGGGGATCCGCCGGCTGGCCGAATCGCTCCACCCGGCGCCGGCCGATGTGGCCGAGCGGGTGCAGCGGCTGGCCGATCGCTGGCGGACCCGGCGGCCGGACCGGGTCTGGATCGACCCGCTGGACCAGCTGGACCCAGGGGTGATGGGGCTCTGGCGCCAGGGTCTGATCCTGCCCGCCGGCGCCCTGACCCTGCCGGAGCAGGAGTTGGAGTCGGTGATCGCCCACGAGCTGGCGCACGTGGCGGCACGGGATCCCCTGAAGCTCTGGCTGGTGGGCTTTGCTCGGCTCCTGATTGGCTGGCTGCCCGGCGCCGCCCCGCTGATCCGCTCGCTCCAGTTGGAGGTGGAGATCGCCGCTGACCGCCAGGCCGCCGCCTGGACCGGCGACAGCGAGCGCTACGCCCTCACCTTAGGGCGGTGGGGGCTCCGGCAGGCGGCCCGCCCTACCCCTTTCGGCGTGGCCCTGACCGGCACCTCCTCACATCTGATGCTTCGCCTGAAGGCGCTGCTCCACCCGACGGCGATCCCGCCGCATCTCACGCTCCCCGCCTGGATGCCCGACCGGGAGCAGAGCCTGGCCCGGCGGGATATGCGGGGGCCGCAGCGCAGGCCACGGACAGCCCGCATTGTCCAATCGATCCACCTGATCATGCCGGCCGGGTACCTGACCATCTTCCTGCTGCTGCTGCGGTTGGTCTGACCCGGCCCCTTTTTCTGGTCTGAGATACTACGCATGTAGTAGGAGGCGGTCACAGATGCAGACCTTTACATACACCAAGACCGGCGCATCGCTCCGGAACAAGATCAGCATGCTGATGGTCCTCGCCAGTAGCGACATCGTCTTCTGGCTGGGGATCAGCCTGCTGTTGAAAGGGGCGTGGCGGTGGGTGGTCCTGGCCGGCGGCCTCGCCCTGACCGGCTGGGTCTTCTGGTTCCTGCGCAGCCGGCTCCGCCGGGTACACGCCCTGGATGCCCAGGCGCTCCACCTTGGGTTCATGCGTCACACCCTGCGGATCGACCGGGCCGACATCGACCGGGTGACGGTGCTGGGGAAGCCGCTCGCCCCCGACGTGGATGATGCTGGGATCAGCTACCGGCCGCAGAACGACACCCTCTACATAGTCGCCTCCCGCCGGGGGCTGGTGGCGCTGGAGCTGCGCCGCCCATACGAGCTGAAGGTGCCCCGCATGGGGATCTGCCAGTTCACCCGGATTGTCCTCACCCTGGATCAGCCCGAGGGGTTCGCCTCGGCGCTTGGCGGGGGTGGCGATACGGAGGGTGGGGAGCGGTCGGCGGCGCTGCCGGGGGTCGCCCTGGCCCCGGCAGCGGGCGATGGCCCCGCAGCGATCCGGCTCGAAGGGCTGGTCCGCCGGTACGGCAGCTTTACCGCTGTCGCCGGGCTCGACCTGGTGGTCCGGCCCGGCGAGGTGCTCGCCTTCCTCGGCTCCAACGGCGCCGGCAAGACAACGACGATCAAGCTGATGACCGGGCTGCTCCGCCCGACCGAGGGGCGGGTGCTGATCGAGGGGCGTGACCTCTGGGCCGAGGGGGGCGAGGTGCGCCGGCTGATCGGCTACGTGCCCGACCTGCCCCTGCTCTACGACTCGCTCACCGCCCGGGAGTTCCTCTGGCTCATGGCCGGACTCTATGGACTGCCGGATTCGGCCGGGCGACAGCGGGCCGACGAGCTTCTGGCCCTGGTGCGGCTGGAACGCCACGCTGACCAGCAGATCCGCTCCTTCTCGCTGGGCATGAAGCGGAAGATGGCGATCGCCGCTGCCCTGGTCCACCGGCCGCGGGTGCTGCTGCTGGACGAGGTGACCAACGGGCTCGACCCCCGGGCTGCCCGGGAGGTGAAGGACTTTATCGCCCTGGCGGCACGGGAGGGGACGGCGGTCTTCCTGACCACCCATATCCTCGATGTCGCCGAGGAGCTGGCCCACCGGATCGCCGTGATCGATGGTGGCCAGATCCGCGCCCTGGGCACGCTGGATCAGCTGCGGCAGCAGGTCGGCAAGCCGGGCGCCACCCTGGAGCAACTCTTCCTCGCCCTGACCTGGGGTCCGGCGACGGAGGAGGTGGGGGCATGAGCGGGACGGAACTGCGGGCGCTCCTCCGGGCCTCGTGGCAGGATCAGGTCAACCGCTCCTGGCGGTTCAGCCGGGCCAAGAGCGGGCTCTGGCTCCTGCTGGTACAGATCGGAACCGCCGGACTGATCATCTGGCGGATGGGGGGCGGACCCCCAGCCCAAGAGCCGCTGGGCCTGATCCTGCTGGGCGGGGCGCAGGCCGTGCTCTTCGCCTTCGCCACCCTCTTTCTGCAGGGGCGGAACAGGCTGTACGAAGGGCCCCTGGTCCGGCTGATCCACCTCTCGCCAGCGCCCGCCCAGGCGGCGATCCTCGGAATCGTCCTGGGAGGGTTGCCCCGCCGGGCCTGGTCCGCCCTGCTCTTCACCGCCGCCCTCTGGCCGGCGATCCCGGTGGGTGCACACCTCTGGGCAGCCCCGGCCCTCTGGGTGACGATTCTGGTGGGCGGGCTGATCGGGCAGCTTGCCGGGGTGGTGGCGCTGATCCTCTGGGTCCGCCGCTTCCCGCAGGCGCTCGGGGCGATCTGGGTCCTCTCGATGTTCGCGACGCTCGGCCTGGTCTACTACGTCGCCTACCTGGCGCTGGCCGGCCTGCCCGCCGCCGACCTGGCAGCGGCCATGGCGGGGGCGGGGCGGTGGCTCCCGGTGGGCCTGCTACTCCTCTTCGGCCTGCCGGGGGGACTGATGCTGCTCCGGCTCCTCCGCTCGCCGGGCGCCGCTGGCGAGGCATACCGGGAGGGGTGGCTGGGGCTCATGGAGCTGGGCGACAGCAGCGCCCGACCCCGCCGCTCCCGCTTCCCCCGGCCGGTCCCCGGCCCGACCGGCGCCGTCGCCGCCCTGGTCTGGCTCGCGGCCCTGCGCAACTGGATGAGCCTCCTGCGCCTCGGGCTCTGGGTCGCCGGGATGGCCGGGATCCTGCTGGCGGCCCCCGCCCTGCAAGGGCTGGCGCCCGAGCGGAAGCCCCTCTTCATTCTGGGTATCAGCCTGGGGCTCGCCCTGCTCAACTACGGCGAGCAGGCCGCCGCCCTCTTCGCCGCCGACGGGCAGCGCACCGCCCTCTCCACCCTGGCCGGGCTCCGGCCCTGGCAGGTGCTGCTGGGCAAGCTGCTGGCGGCAGCCCCCCTGGTGGGGGTGGCCGGGGTGACGGCTGCGGTCACCGCCCTCGCTGCCGGGGAGCCGGCGCCGATCCGATTCGCTCTGACCGCCGTGCTGATCGCCGTCGGCAGCGTGGGTCTGCTGCTCGGCGCCGCCGCCTTCGACGCAACGCTCGGGCCGAGCGGCGGCCTGGGCGATGACGAAGCGCAGGTGCGAGAGGCCCTCGAGCAATCGCCCACCCGGCCGGGCGGGATCGTCGGGCTGGTCGGGGCGGTGGGCTTCGCCGCTGCCGGTATCTGGCTCATGAGCGCGCAGCCGGCGCTTTTGGGACCGCTGGCGGTGGTGCCGGCGCTGGCGATTGGCGGCGGGCTCATCCGCCTACGTTCAGAGGTAGACAAGCCGCGTCATTCCGGGTAAGATAAGTGGGATGTATCATAACCCCATCCACATGCAAGGCCGCCGCGTCGATCCGGCGCGGCGCTTTGTTGCGCATATGAAGGAGTGTATCGCGTGAACGACCGCCCCACGAGCGCCCTGCCCGGCGCCCTGATCGCAGGCCGTCCGGTCAAGGTGGGCTTTATCTCCCTGGGTTGTTCCAAGAACCTGGTGGACAGCGAGTCGATGATCGGCCTGCTCCAGTCGACCGGCTACCAGATCACCAACCAGAAGGAAGAGGCCGATGTCCTTGTGGTCAACACCTGCGGCTTTATTGAAGAGGCGAAGCGGGAGTCGATCGATGCGATCCTGGAGGCCGGTCAGGAGAAGGTGACCGGCAAGTGCCAGGCGCTGGTGGTGGCAGGCTGCATGGTGCCCCGCTACGGTGAGGAGCTGGCCCGGGAGATCCCCGAGATCGACGCCCTCGTAGGCACGGCCGACTACCCGAAGATCGGCGAGGTGGTGGCCGGGATCCTGGCCGGCCAGCGGGTGGAGCAGATCTCCGACCCCGATGCGATCACCGACTGGAACTTCGAACGGGTGCTGGCAACGCCCGGCTACTCGGCCTATATCAAGATCGCGGAGGGGTGCGACTGCGCTTGCGCCTTCTGCTCGATCCCGCTCATGCGGGGCGGCCACCGCTCACGGCCAATCGAGTCCATTATTGACGAGACCCGGCGGCTCGCTGCCATGGGCGTCAAGGAGCTGGTCGTGATCTCGCAGGATACCACCTATTACGGCATCGACCTGTACAAGAAGCCGATGCTCGCCCAGTTGCTCCGGGAGATGGCCAAGGTGGATGGGATCCGCTGGATCCGGATTCACTACAGCTACCCCACCCGGATCACCGACGACCTGATCGACGTGATCGCCACCGAGCCGAAGGTGCTGAAGTACCTGGACATGCCCCTGCAGCATGGCTCCAACCGCATGCTCCGGATCATGAACCGGCCCGCCAACGCCGACGGCTACGTGAAGCTGATCAAGAAGCTGCGGGAGCGGGTGCCCGAGATCTGCCTCCGCTCGACCTTTATCGCCGGCCACCCCGGCGAGAGTGACGCAGAGTTCCAGGTGCTGCTGGACTTCCTGAAGGCGTGCGAGTTCGACCATGTCGGTGTTTTCGCCTACTCGCAGGAAGAGGACACCAAGGCCGGGCACATGGAGCAACTGCCGATCGAGCTGCGGCAGGAGCGGCGGGACCGGGCGATGGCGCTGCAATCAGAGATCGCCGCCCGGCGGAACCAGGCCCAGGTGGGCCGGACCCTGGAGGTGCTCGTCGAGGGGCGCTCCCCCGAGGGCAAGGGCTGGTATGTGGGCCGCTGCTACCGGCAGTCGCCGGGGATTGACGGGGTGGTCCTCTTCCAGGGGTCGCCGGGGCAGGAGCTGAAGCCAGGTGACATGCTAGACGTGGAGATCACTGGGGTGAAGGGGTACGACCTGCTCGGCAAGGTGAGCGGGGCGATCACAATCGACCCGGTCGATGATCTCACGCTGACCGTGATCAGCCCGATTCGACACCAATAACCGTGGCGCCCGGCACAGGGGATGTGCCGGGCGTCTTGCTGCTTATCGGTCTGCGTTTAGCTGGGCGTAGATTCCCCGGTTCCGCTTGTAGAGGGAGAGGAAGGAGGAGAAGAGCTGGTCATACCGGCTCCGGGTCTCCGGTCGCGGATCAAAGCGCCGGGCGACGGCGACGAGGTCGGGGACAGCGTCGAAACGGAGGAGCCCCAGCCCCACCATGGCCACGATCGCGGCGCCCCGCACGTTCGCCTCCAGGGGTCGCTCCACCTGGTGGATCGACCGGTTCAGGATATCGGCATAGATCTGGCACCAGAGGTCGGACTGTGCACCGCCCCCGATCATGCGAATCGGGTCGAGCCGCCGCCCGACGAAGGACTCCACCGCTCCCAGCAGCCAGCGGCCGTTGTAGGCGACCCCCTCCATGACGGCCCGGACCATGTGCCCCCGGGTGGTCTGTAGCGAGAGGTTGTGGAAGCCGCCACGCACCAGGTGATCCTCCACCGGTGTCCGCTCTCCGTAGAGCCAGGGGGTGAAGATCAGCCCGTCGCTGCCGGGGGGAATGCCTTCGGCCATCTCCCCGAGCCGCTCCATGACATTGCCTGGGATCGCATTCGGCTCGTAGAGAATGGCGTCCCGCAGGTAGGCCAGGCAGGCCCCGGCGGTCTCCTGCTCGTTGGCGATAAAGTACCGGCCCGGAATTGCCGAGGGGATCGAGGCCATGTTGTGCAGCAGGTCGGTCTTCTTGTAGGGCACGTGGCAGGTTAGCCAGGAAGAGGTACCCACGTAGAGGTGGGGCTCCAGGTCGCGGGTTGCCCCTGAACCGATCGCCGCCGAGTGGAGGTCGGGCGTCCCCGCCACCACCTGCACCGCTCGGGGCAGGCCCAACTCATCTGCCACCCCTGGGCGGAGGGGTCCCAGCACCGCTGTGGCTGGCACCAGGTCGGGCAGTTGTGACCGCTCCAGCCCGGCGGCTGCCAGGAGGGACTGGTCATAGCGAATCTTTGCGGGGTCCCGGTTGTCGGTCACCCAGTGGAGGGTGATCGAGTCATGCGAGGCGGCCACCTCGCCGGTCAGGCAGAGGTTCAGGTAGTCCTTGGGCTCCATGAACTTGTGGGCCGCCGCATAGACCTCGGGGTGCTCCCGCCGTATGTACAGAATATGAGCCAGCGAGTCCTTGCCGGAGCGGGAGGGAATGCCGCCCGTCTTGCGCAGCCAACGCCAGAGCTTCTCCACCCCGTAGCCCGAGACAGAGAGCGGCCCGCCGGTCAGCCGGCGTGCGTCGGGAGCGCCGCGGGAGTCCATCCAGATAATCGCCCGCATGAGGGGCAATCCGTTCCGGTCTACCGCCACCGTGCCAGACCACTGGGCGGTGCAGCCAACCGCCACCACCCGGTCTCGGGGCACCAGCCCCCGCCCCAGCAGGCGGCGGGCGGTGCGCAGGATCGCTGCCCACCACTCGTGGGGGTCCTGCTCTGCTCCCCCGCCGGGCAGCAGGTGGAGCTGCACTGGCTCAGACTCCAGGGCGACGACATCGCCGTTGGTGGAGACCAGGGCTACCTTCAGGGCCGAGGTGCCCAGATCGATCGCCAGGACATACTGCTCCGCCATGGCGATCACACCTTGTAGATCAGGTCGATATAGCTTTTGAGCATCTCGCCGACCATTTCGGCGGGGGCCTGGGCTGCCATGCCATAGATTGGGGCCATGCCGGTCTGCCGCTCGGGGTTGGCCTGGACCTGGGCCACAGCGGTCCGCAGGTCGGTGAGGAACCGGTCGGCAACCCCGGGCTGGGTGTGGCGAAGGGTGAGGGCGATATGGAAGGCGGCGGGCCGGTGCAGTCCATTCAGACTCCAGCCTTTGTGGCTCATCTCCTCCATGACCTGGTAGATATTCAGCTCGTCCGACCCCATGGCGATCACCCAGAGCGGGTCGCCCAGGATCTTCAGGCCCGGGATCTGGGCGATGCCCGCCTTGATCTGCGCCGCCGTCTCCAGGATCCGGCGGGTGGCCTCCAGGTAGCCCGCCTCGCCCATGGCCAGCAGGGCTGCCCAGGCCGCAGCGCTGAGGGCGCCGGGCCGGCTCCCGGCGAAGGTGGGGGAGAAGTAGAGGCCGCCGGGCCAGTCCCCGACCGTGAAGTACTGGTAATGGAGCAACTCCGGGCTCCGGTAGAGAATGACAGATGTCCCCTTGGCGGCGTAGCCGTACTTGTGCGTATCGGCGGAGATCGAGGTGACACCGGGCAGCCGGAAGTCGAAGGGCGGGACCGGGTAGCCCAGCCGCTCCGCCCAGGGCAGGACGAAGCCGCCCAGGCACGCATCCACATGGCAGCCGATCCCGTGCTCCAGGGCAAGGGCGGCAAGCTCGGGGATCGGGTCAATGATCCCGTGGGGGAAGCCGGGGGCAGAGCCCACAATGGCGATGGTCTTCGGGCTGATCGCCTCGCGCACGGCGGCCAGATCGGCCCGGTACTCCGCGTCGAGCGGGACCTTGATCAGCCGGATCCCAAAGTACTGGGCCGCCTTCTCGAAGGCAGCGTGGGCGCTGACCGGTACAATCACCTCCGGCTCCGTGATCCCCTTGGTGGCTCTCGCCCAGTCCCGGTAGGTCTTCATGGCCAGCAGGAGCGATTCGCTGCCGCCGGAGGAGAGGGTGCCGCAGACCTCGGCGCCGTTGGCCCGGGCAGCCTCTGCCCCCAGCATGTTGGCGGTCATGGCGACGATCTCGGCCTCGAACTTGGCCGCACTGGGCCAGAGGTCCGGGTGCAGGGGATTGGACTGGGAGTGTAGGGCATAGGCCTGGGTCAGGAAGTCGATATGCTCGCTGTCGCCGTGGTAGACGGCGCCCGAGGCGTACCCCTCCCGCCACCGTGTTGCCTCGAACTGTTGCAGGGCGGACATCTCCGACAGGATCGCCTCCCGGCTCTGACCGGCCTCCGGCAGCTTGGCGTGGGAGGCGAACCGACCCCGATACGGCTTTAACTGCGCTTCCAGGGACCCGAGAAGATCCACAACGACCACTCCTGGTAGGAATCGGTTTGGGCTCCTGTCAGAATTCCACGCAGGCCCGAATACTCCTGCGACGGGAGGGCGCAGGCTGGCCATACACTGGGCATACACCGAGCGTACAGTGGGCATACACCGACCATACACCGACCATACACTGGCCATACACCGACCATACAGCGAGTCGGTGGTGCTTACCTGCCCCCGGCGAAGGCCCGCTTCAGCGCCTCAATGTCAAACTTCTTCATGCCCATGTAGGCCGTGGTCACCGCCGCCACCCGCTCCGGGTCCGGGTCACGGAGCATCTCCTGCAGGATCGCTGGGGAGACCTGCCACGAGAGCCCGAACCGGTCCTTCAACCAGCCGCAGGGCCCCTCCTTGCCGCCACCGGCGGTGAGGCTCGCCCAGTAGTGATCGATCTCCTCCTGGCTGTCGCAGGCGATCTGCAGCGAGATCGACTCGTTGAAAGTGAAGACCGGGCCGCCGTTGAGCGCTGTCAACTCCAGCCCGTCGAGCGCAAAGCGTACGAGCATGACGCTCCCCGCTTCCTGCCCGTGGATCTCCTGTCCCACGTTGCTGTAGCGTGTGGTGCTTATGATCCGGGAGTTGGGGAAGATCGAGGTGTACAGGTTGGCCGCCTCTTCCGCCTCCTTGTCGAACCAGAGGCACGGGGTGATCCGCTGAAACTGAGCCACAAGCATCCTCCTTCGTCGTTAAACGAATCGTCTGACTGGTGAGTAGATTCCACGCGCAGGTCGCGTTCCCCTGCTCCCACAAAGAAGGAGGGTGCGCCACCGAACTCGAAGGAAGGGGATGTGCTGAATCTCCAGGAGGTCCTGTGTACATGAACAAGACGATCGCTGCCCGGATCCTGGACCAACAGAAGATCACCTACGAACTGCGGGAGTATGACTGGAACGAAGAGGAGCTCGACGCCGTGACCGTCGCCCACAAGGTAGGCCTGCCGCCCGAGCAGGTCTTCAAGACCCTGGTGGTGCGGGGGGAGAAGACCGGGGTGCTTGTCGCCTGCATTCCCGGCAACGCCGAACTCGACCTGAAGGCGCTGGCAACCGTGAGCGGGAACAAGAAGGTGGAACTGGTCCCGGTCAAGGAGATCCAGGGGCTGACCGGCTATATCCGGGGTGGGGTCTCGCCCCTGGGCATGAAGAAGAGCTACCCATTCTACCTGGACGAGACCGCTGAGATCATCGACCAGATCAGTGTGAGCGCCGGACAGCGTGGCCTGCAGATGCTCCTCTCCGGGCCGGATCTGATCCGTGTGACCGGCGCCACCCTTGGTGCGATCTGCAAGGCATGAGCGAAAGCCGTGAGGGCTGACCTCACGGCTTGTCGCTTCTCGCATATGCGCTAGTGGATCGTCTGGGTCCGGAGCAACTCCCTGACCGCTGCTGGCTCCAGCGGCATGGCGAAGTGGAAGCCCTGCCCGCTGTCGCAGCCCAGCAACCGAAGGTGCTCCAGCTGTTCGCTGGTCTCGATCCCCTCGCCCACCACCTGCAGCCCCAGGGCCTGGGCCATGCGCATGACCGCCTCGATTATCCCCCGGTCCCGGGCGTCGTGCCCGATATCCTTCAGGAAGGAGCGGTCGATCTTCAGCACATCAACCGGCAACTGCTTCAGGTAGCCCAGGGAGGAGTAGCCGGTGCCGAAGTCGTCAATGGCGAAGCGGACGCCCATCACCTGCAACTGCCGGAGGGTCCGCAGGGCGCTTTCGGCGTCTTTGATCATGACCGACTCGGTGATCTCCAGGTGCAGGTGGGACGGGTCGAGCCCGCTGCTGCGCAGGGCCTGGGCGATGTCCGAGACGAGGTGGGGGTGGAGGAACTGCCGCGGCGACAGATTGATCGAGATATGGACCGGCTGGCTCTGGGGGAAGGCCCTGTGCCACGCAGCCATCTCCCGGCAGGCGGTCTCAATCACCCAGCGGCCAATCGGGACGATCAGGCCGGTCTCCTCGGCCATGGGTATGAAGTGGGCCGGTGAGATCCGCCCCCGCTCGGGGTGGTCCCACCGGATCAGCGCTTCCAGGCTGTGGATCCGGCCGCTGCGCAGCGAGACGATCGGCTGGTAGAGGAGGCGAAGCTCGTTCCGCTCCAGGGCGAGGGCGAGATCGGTCTCCATGAGCAGACGCTCCCGCTCCGCAATCCGCCCCTGCTCGGTGAATGCCTCCACCTGGCCCCGGCCCCTGGCACGGGCCCGCAGCATGGCGGTCTCGGCACACCGCAACAGCTCTTCAGGGCTGTCGCCAGGACGGCTCAGGGCCACGCCGATCGCAAGGTTGACCGCGAGGCTTGTCTCACCCAGGTGGAGCGGGGAGGCGAACGCCTCCAAGATCCTCTCGGCCAGGCGGGTACCTTCCGCCAGGTCGATCGCGCCATCCAGCAGGATCCCGAACTCGTGGCCGCCGGACCGGGCCAGGTTGTGGGGCGGGATCAGGCCCCCCAGCCGCCTGGCAGCGGCGGCGAGGATCTGGTCGCCCACGGCGTAGCCCAGCCCCTCGTTCAGGGAGATAAAGTCGGTCAGGTCGCAGAGGAGCAGGCCCACGCTCCCCCGCTCGGCCCCCGCCTGTCCCAGGAGTTCCTGGAGCCGGCGGGTGAGGTAGGTGCGATTGTGCAGGCCGGTCAAGCCGTCGTGGTCGGCGGAGTAGGCCAGGCGATCGGAGAGCCACTGACGCTCCAGGGCGATCGACGCCAGCCGGGCGGTCTGTTCCCGGGCCAGGCGTTCGCCCGCCGACGGGTTCTCCGCCTCCGGCCCGTAGACCACCATGCTTCCCAGAAGATCTCCCCTGCCGCTGTAGAGGGGAGTAGCCCAGTAGGGACCGCCTGCGAGTGGGATTGCGTGCCCGTCCCAGCGGTGGATCTCGCAGCGGCTCCCGGGGTATTCAGCCTCAAATGCCTGGGCCAGTCGAGTCAGTGCGGTGTGTAGCGGAGCGCCCTGGGCGATCAGTCCAAGGAGCTCGTGGTGAGCCACGAGCAGTCGTTCACTCAGGGGCAAGCGCATGGTTTGGGAGTACCACCTTTCTGCCTCAGCCTGTGGCCAAGCTGGGAGAACATAACATGAGTCCCACTCCCTTTATTATAGACCGACCGACCGGTCCCCTGGTGAACTTTTTTGGGCCATTTCCGTTAGGGGCAGGGTGGGCACCTTGCCGGATGAACATGGCACCTTTCTACTTTGCTCGTGGTACTGCTCGCGATCCAGAGCCCGGCAGTGCGCCGGGCTCTGGGTTCGTCGCAAGCCTACTCCCAGCGGAAGTAGCGGGTCGCCAGCAGGAGCAGGAGGAGAAGGGCGCCCCCAAGCACGGTGAAGTCGAGCCAGAGCGGGTAGAGGGGCGGGGCGTTCAGCATGGTCTGCTTCAGGCCATCGGTCAGGTAGGTGAGCGGCATGGCGGCGGTCACCGGGCGGAGGAAGTCGGGCAGCATCTCCAGGGGGAAGAGGGTACCGGAGAGGAACATCATGGGGAACTGGACCCCCTGCCCGATCGCAACGACCGACTCGCTGGACCGGGCGAGGCCGGCCAGCAGGAAGCCGAGGGTGACGAAGACCAGGGTCCCAAGGAGGGTCATGGCGACCATGAGCAGTGGGTTGCCGGAGAGCTTGAGACCGAGAGCGAGCATGCCGAAGAGGAGCATGATCACCGCCTGAAGCAGGCCGGTGGTGACCCGCCAGGCGACCTGGGCTGCGAGGAAGGTGGACCGCTTGAGCGGGGTGGCGCTCACCCGGCGGAGGACCTGCTGTTCCCGCATCTGCACCAGGGGCGGGGCCACCCCGAAGACGCCGAGCCAGAGAATCGCCAGGGCCAGCATCCCCGGGATATAGGAGGCGGGCTGCTCCTTGAAGATCAGGCCGAAGAAGCCGGCCATCATCACCGGAAGGAGCATGGTGAAGAGGATTGCCATTCGGTCACGGAGAAACTGTCGGGCAGTAGCCTTGTAGAGTGCAGCGAATGCCTTCATCTGTCATACCTCCTTCGGTCAGCGAATCCGGCGCCCGGTCAGGCGGAGGAAGAGGTCTTCCAGGGTCGCCTGGCGGACGGTGAACTGTTCGAGGGCGAAGCCCCGCTCCTGGGAGAGGGCGAGCAGGCCGGCCACCGTTTCCGGCACCTTGGTGCTGTAGAGGGTGAGCGAATCGGCCTCGGTCACCACACGGGTCACGCCGTCCAGCCCCTTCCATTCACTCAGGCCGATCGACGGTGGGGCCGCCAGTTCGATCGCCGTCTCGGCGAAGTGGGCCCGGACCAGTTCCGCCGGTCGCCCCTCCGCGATAATCCGCCCCCTGTCCACGACGGCGACCCGGTCGCAGAGGGTTGCCGCCTCGTCCATGTAGTGGGTGGTCAGGACGATCGTCTTACCCCGTTGCTTCAGCGCCCGGACCAGGTCCCAGACCCCCCGGCGGGCAGCGGGGTCCATGCCGGTGGTCGGCTCGTCCAGGAAGACCAGGTCGGGGTCGTTGACCAGGGCGAGGGCGAGGGTGACCCGCTGGCGCCATCCGCCGGAGAGGGTGGAGGGGTCGGCGTTCTGCTTCTCGGTCAGGTCGAGGAGGGCGATCAGTTCGGGCACGGGTGTCGCCTTCGGGAAGAAGGAGGCGTAGAGTTCCAGGGTCTCCCGAACGGTCAGGCGGGAGGGGAGGCCGGTCGACTGGAGCTGTACGCCCAGCCGGGCCTTGATCGCTTCGCTCTGGCTCTCATGGGTCATGCCGAGGACGACGACCCGCCCGCTGTCCGGCGTGCGGAGTCCCTCCACGCACTCGACGGTGGTGGTCTTGCCGGCGCCGTTGGGGCCGAGCATGCCGTAGACCTCGCCGGGCGCCACCTGGAACGACAGATTATCCACGGCGTTCTGGTCGCCGTACCGCTTGGTCAGTTTCTCCACCAGGATTGCGGGCTGGGTCATCGCTCTCACTCCTTTGGGTTGGTCCCTGTTTGCAGCTTGATCATCGCACGGAATCGGCCACGGCCACATCGTACGAGTGGCAACGGTTGGCCTGTACCTTCGTACACTGTACGTCTTACCGATTGGGGGCGCGCTCATGTCAGCCAGCAGCCAGCGGACGGGTATCCGGCTCTTCGCCTACATGACCCAGGTTGTCATGCTGATCGTCTGGGTTGCGAATATGGCATACCCTGCGTGGCGCCCCTGGCCCGTGCTGTTGCCCTTCACCCTGCTCCTGCTGGGGCAGGCCTACCTGCATACGCAGGTGCAGCGGGCAGCCGAGCGCCGCTGGGGTTGGCAGTACCTGATGATCCAATCGCTGCTCGCCCTTGCCCTGGTGCTGGTGGCGGGGCGTGGGCTCCTGCTGGAGGCGCTCTTCGCTGCCCTGGCCGGGGAGACGATCGGGCTGGTGCAGGGCTGGCGGGGGCGGGCCGCCGGGCTGGGGGTCGTGGTGGGCACCTGGGCACTGGCCACCGGGCTGACCAGCGGCCTGGAGGCGCTCCTCTTCCAGCTCCCCTTCGTCCTGGTGGCGCTCGCCTTCGCCTCGGTCTACGTGCTGGTCTTTCTCCGTCAGGAGGAGCAGCGGCAGCGGGCGGAGCGGCTGCTGGGCGAGCTGGAGGTGGCGCACCGTCAGCTGCGGAACTACGCCCGGCAGGTGGAGGAGCTCTCGGTCACGCAGGAGCGGCAGCGCATGGCGCGCGAGCTCCACGACACGCTGGCCCAGGGGCTGGCGGGGCTGATCATGCAGTTGGAAGCGGTGGATGAACTCCTGGACCGGGGCGATGCGGATCGGGCGCGGACCATCATCCACCGTTCGATGGACCGGACCCGAAAGACCCTGGCGGAGGCGCGCGCAACGATCCAGGCGCTCCGGCTCCCCATGGAGCGGGGGGATCTGGTGGAGGAGATCCGCCGGGAGTTGGACCGGCTGGGCCAGGAGGCAGCGGTCCAGACCCTGCTTGATCTCGGCCCCGGCGAGATCACAGCCGCGCCCGATATCGCCCTGCAGCTCTACCGGATCGCCCAGGAGGGGTTCAGCAACGTGCAGCGCCACGCCCAGGCGACGCAGGTGACGGTCCGGCTCTGGACGGAGGATGGACGGATCCACCTCTCGATCCGAGATGATGGGGTCGGCTTTGACACATCGGTCCGGGCGCCGGGCCACTTCGGCCTGACGGGCATTGGCGAGCGGGTCATGCTGGCTGGCGGCAGCTGGTCGCTCACCAGCCGGCCCGGCGAGGGAACCGAGTTGCACGTGCGCCTGCCACAGCAGTCGTCGCGCCAGGAGGGGAGCCTATGAGCATTCGCATTCTCATCGCCGATGATCACGTTGTTGTGCGGGACGGCCTTCGGACCATGCTGGAGATCCAGGCGGACCTCGAGGTCGTCGGGGAGGCGACCGATGGGCTGGAGGCGGTCCGGCTGGCGGGGGAGCTGCAGCCCGACGTGGTGCTCATGGATCTGCGCATGCCCCGGCTGGACGGGCTGGGGGCGATTCGGGCGATCCGGCAGCAGCACCCGCACATGGCGGTGGTGATCCTGACCACCTACGACGATGATGCTTACATTCTGCAGGGGCTGCAGGCGGGGGCGCGGGGCTACCTGCTGAAAGATGCCTCCCGCGAGGCGATCCTCGGGGCGATCCGGGCAGCCGCCCGGGGCGAGACGCTCCTGCAGCCGGAGGTGGTGGCCAGGGTGGTGGCCCACCTGGACGCACGTCCGGCCGGATCGCAAGCGGCCGCTGGCGCTTCGGCGGCCTCGGTGGAATCGCCGTTGAGCGAGCGGGAGCTGGAGGTGCTGCGGCTGGTCGCCGCGGGGCAACGCTCCAAGGAGATCGCCGATGCCCTGGCGATCACCGAGCGGACGGTCAAGGCGCACCTGACATCGATCTTCAACAAGCTGGGGGCGACCAGCCGGGCCGAGGCGATCGCCCGAGCCATGAGTGCTGGCATTTTGCACTAGTCTGCGCATCGCCCGTGCGAGAGGAATAGCGGTTAAGCCGTTCGAATATCCCCATAGCAAGGTGCCACGGGAGAGTGGTTGGCATGGAACGGGCCTGGGATTACCTGGAGCGCTTGAGCCGGCATCCGCACCGGGGGGTTGGGACCCCGGAGGAGGCCGCTGCGGCGAACGAGGCGGCGGCGTGGCTACGTGCCCTGAAGTACGACGTGGAGGTCACGCCGTTCCGGGCTCCCCGCGACACGCTCTACCTGGGGCCGGTGGTGATCATGGTCGGTTTCCTGGTCGGCGGGTTGCTAGGCGCCTGGTCGCCCTGGTTGGGCCTGGTGCTCTGCCTGCTCATGCTCGCTCCGCTGATCGGCGAGATGTCGGGGGCCAACTTCGACCTGGATGTGCTCCTGCGGCGGGTTCAGTCACAGAATGTGGTGGCCCGCTCCCGGTCTCGGGGCGGCGAGAAGCTGACGATCGTCATTTCGGGCCATATTGATACCCAGCACGCCACCTGGCTCTTCCACCCGCGGTTCGCCCCGTTTATTCCGCTCTACTTCAAGTTTGTCTACGGCTCGCTGATCCTGGTGCCGATCGGGCTGGTCGGGCTGGGCTTCAGCCCGGGGGCGACGTGGGCTGGGGTGCTGGTCGTGGCCGGCATGGCGATCCTGTTGCTCCATATCCTCTTCCTGCTGGCCTGTGCCCTCTCGGGAGGCTATATCAACGGGGCGAACGACAACGGCACCGGCGCCGCACTGGTGCTGGCACTGGCCGACAAGTTCGCCCACGAGCCCATGCGGGACGTGCAGTTCGTCTTCCTGCTGACCGGTGCGGAAGAGGTGGGCACCCGGGGCATGAAGCACTACCTGCGGAATGTGAAGCATGACCCGGCAAAGACCTACTTTATCAACCTGGATAACCTGGGCGGAGGGAGCCTGCACTTCCTGCAAGGTGAGGGCATGACGGTCTACCACCGCTTCGGCCCGACCCTGGTGGAACTCGCCCGGCAGATGGCGGCTGAGCATGGGCCGGTGCGGGAGAAGAAGAACCTGCTCCTGCCCACCGACGCCATGATCCCGGCGGCTGCTGGCTACCAGGCAATCTCCTTCCTCGCCTTTCAGGACGATGGCAGCCTGCCGAACTACCACTGGTACACGGATCGGTTGGAGAATGTGGACCGGACCCTGCTCTCCTTCACCGAGCGCTTCATGGTGGAGTACGTGAGGCGGTTGGCAGGGCGGGGCGAGCGGAGCGCATAGGAAAAAGCCACGAGGTGCGCCTCGTGGCTTTGCTTTTTCTGCTATGCACCCTGGACCAGCCGCTGCAGGAGCCGGGCCCGCTCCTCCCGCTCCGGGCGGGAGAGGATACCGAAGCCATCCAGCCGGGAACGGATCGCGGCCTCGGAGCCGAGCCGACCGATCAGGACCTGTACGAGCAGGAGGAGGGAGGTGCCGCGGGCCATGGGCAGCCCCCGCCGGTAGTCATGCTGGTAGATCTGGTCGGCCAGCAGCCTGACGAGCTCCTGGCAATCGGCCAGGGTCTGGCGCAGTTGCTTGATCGTGGTCACACCGAGTTCGAGCAGCTCCGCCACGCGGGACTCGATCACATCGCTACGGGGCTCCATGAGGGGGCGGTCAGCCTGGGTGGAGATCTCGCGATCCAACTGCTGCACCAGCGGATCGGTCTGGATAAACGAGGCCAGCGACACGTTGTCGATTGTCACCGCCTCAGGCTTTGTCTGTAGCTCGCCCTGGACCTGGTCCGAGTAGTGGGTCAGGTCGTCCCGCAGCCGCATGAACTGGTCGTCGGCCAACTCCAGGAGTCCGGCCAGCATGGAGAATCGCCGGCGCAGGTGGACGGGGATCCCGTGGGCGGCCTTGTAGCCGAGGTCGTGCTCGATCTCGGCCCAGGCGTGCTGGAGGATCGAGCGGATCTGAATCTCGCACTGCAGGTGGGCGACCGGCTGGTACTCGGGCTGGGCCCCCTGGTCTGCGCGCAGGCGGCAGACCCGGTGGACTGAGGAGTAGCCAAAGCGGTCGGGGTCGTTGAGCGGTCGCTTGTCCACGGAGCGCTCCTCATCGACCTGGAGCTCCTGATCGATCAGGGCGACAACCCGGTCGACATCATCCGCAAAGTAGGTGACAATGCGCAGTCCGAGGAGGTCGGTGACGTCAGCGAGCCGCTCGTAGTTCTTGCCGGGTCGTGTCAGCTTCTCCTGGAGCGTGGCCGGGTCCTTCACCCGGTATGTAATGGAGTGAATGGTGATTCCCTGTGCTGCTAACCTTTGGTCTAACAGCTGCTGGAGCTTCCGGCCAAACAGGTCGTATGACGCCTGCTGTGCCCGGTAGCTCTCCACCAGCTCCTGTGGCGTGCTTTTCATGAGTCTTCCCCCCTGGCCCTTGGCGCCATCAACGCTACATCGACAAATTCCGCAAAGAACGACACTCTCCCTGCCGGGTTCTGGTGGACCGTTGGGCAAAAAAGGGGCGGTCCCATACAGGACCGCCAAGGACGAAATCTATTCACACAGAGGGGGGTTCAACACAGTTCTATCATACGATAGTCATGTTACAAACCCGTAACGATTCGATCACAACTCGGGGAAGAGTCGGTTACGGTGGCGTTAACCGATTTCCATAAAGTACCGGCAGGAGATCGGGCCGGTTCATGCTATACTTCAAACGTTACACGTAAAAGAAATCGAAGACGTAAAGACTTGTGGTCACGCTGGACCGGCGTGGCCGCGTTTTGTCTGGAGAGGGGGATTGGTCGTGAACCTGCAGCAGATTCGTTGGCCGGTGGTATTGGTCGTCCTGGCGGTGGCCCTTGGCGGCCTCTTCGGCGCCGGGTACCTGCTTAAGAGTCAGACGGTGGATCAGCCGCTAAACGCTGCGCTCTCGCAGGCGGGCCAGGTGGCATCCTACTCGGTACAGCGCACAGACGATCGGCATGAGATTCGGGTGCGGTTCCACGCAGCGGTCGATCTCAAGACAGCCTACGACCAGTTGGAGCAGGAGGTCGGCACGATCATGCGGACCGCTCCATATGCGATCAGGGTCGAGGATCAGCGGACGCCGGAGCTTGAGTCGGTGGCCAATCGGATTGATCTCTATGTCCAGGAGTCGCTGGTGACGGGACAGTTTGCTGTCATGGCTGAACGGGTCGAGGCGGAGGCGCAAAAGATCGGCGCCGTCGCCCGTGTCGGTGTCGATCGTGAGCGCGTTTATGTCTCGCTTACCAAGGGCGACGGCTATCTCTACAGCGTTGTCGATCGGCCCGGCCCGCAGCCAGCACGAGCGGAAGGAGGGTTTGGCCTGTGAAGAGCTTTCCCGCGCTTGAGGTTCTCCTCGGGGTGGGCGTCGCCGTCATTGCCTACCTGGGCATTAGCGGTGTGAACGTGCTACCCGTTATCTTCCTGGGCGGATTGATCCTGCTCATGGCCCAGGCCCAGGGGCTGCGCGGCCTCTCGGGCGGCGCCAAAGTGAAGGCGGCCACCACAGCCACCGTGCCGGGGGTAAAGTTCGACGACATCGGCGGTCAGGCGGCGGCGAAGAAGGAACTGCTTGAGGCGATTGACTTTATTTCGAACCGGGAGCGGATCGCCCAGATGGGCATTCGCCCGCTGAAGGGAATCCTGCTGACCGGGCCGCCTGGCACCGGCAAGACGCTACTGGCCAAGGCGGCGGCGCACCATACGGGCTCGGTCTTCCTGGCTGCATCGGGCTCGGAGTTCGTGGAGATGTACGCGGGTGTCGGCGCCCAGCGGGTGCGGGACCTGTTCCGCCGGAGCCGGGAGGTGGCGCGCAGGGAGAAGAAGTCGTCTGCGGTGATCTTCATCGACGCTCACATAGGCTATACTATGGAGTGAGGGGTATGTACTGACTTAGTTTCCAGTAGTAGGATAGAACCAATAGGGCTTGTCGGGATCTGTCTGCTGAAGCTGGAGCAGCCTGGCGAGGGCTTGCGTCAGCTGGGGTGCTTGGTCCGCTGCCGCATAGAGGTGATGCCCGGTGCCATCGGGGGTGAACAGCAGGAGCTGGACCGATCGCCCTGGCTCGCCTGTCACTTGACTGAGCGCCTTCACCTCGCCCGGGCGAAAGCTCAGGAGTTCGTCGTTATAAGAGCGGCGGATGGTAACCTGCTCGTTGGTCAGCGTAACGGTGGCGCTCTCACTCGGCCGCCAGTCGCGATAGAAGGCTGCGGAAACCCTTACGGTGGGGATGGCGATTGCGACACAGACCACCGCAAGCGCTGCCGCCAGGATCGTGCGCTGGCGTTTCCAGAGGAGTACCGCACTGACGGCGGCCAGCAGCGACCAGGTCAGGCCTAACAGAACGGAGTCCCGCAGGTGGAACGAGATGGACCTTTCCATGATGACCAGCGTCTCTGGCACGGTAATGCTCCTCTCTTTTCCCCCTGAGTATCGCATGGAGGTGACCCGCTTGTTCGGTCCGTTGAAGATCGATCCGAAGAAGGTAGCCGTTTACGTTCGCTGGTCGACGGATGACCAGGAGAACGGAACGACCCTTGAGGTACAGACCGAGTCATGTCAGTACTTCATCATGAGCCAGGGTTGGTCCTTCAACCCGGATCTGGTCTTTGTGGACGAGGGCTATTCCGGCGGCTCCACCGACCGGCCGGCCCTCACGCGCCTCCGCCAGCTAGTGGACCAGGGCGAGGTGGAGGCGGTGGTGGTCTACAAGCTGGACCGTCTCAGCCGTCGCGTGGTTGACTGCGTGAAGCTGGTCCGGGAGGAGTGGTCCGGTCGCTGCAGCCTCTTCTCTACCGCGGAGCGCTTTGACACCGAGTCACCGGTGGGGAAGATGATCTTTAACATCCTGATCTCCTTCGCCGAGTTTGAGCGGGACGTGATCCGGGAGCGCACCCAGAGCGGCAAGAAGAAGCGGGCACAGCAGGGGCGCAACGCGGGGCACAAGTACATCTACGGCTACCGCCGTGGGGACGATGGCGGTTATGAGATCGACGGCTACGACGCCAGTACTCAGACGTTCACTGGGCCGGCCGCCATCGCTCGCAGGATCTTCGAGGAGTTCATGAGCGGCCTGGGGACGGTGCAGATCGCTGCCAGGCTGACGCAGGAGGGCATCCCCTCCCCCCTGGGGGCGGAGGTCTGGCGGCCGTCGACGGTTGGGCGCATTCTGGACAACCCTTCTTACGCCGGTACCTACCGCTATGGCCTGTCCACCTACCGGATGGGGGAGGAGCGGCGCAAGCTGGACGAGCCGACCTACGTGGTGGATGGGGCCATTCCGGCGATCATCACGCCCGAGGAGTGCGACCGGATCCAGCGCATTCGGGAGGATCGCAAGGACCATCACCCCCGCCAGTTGGGGAGCACCTACCTGCTTTCGGGCCTGGCCCGGTGCGCCAAGTGCGGCAACCCGGTCAACGGCAAGATGGGTTCGGACAAGCGCTACTACTCCTGCCTGGGGCGGCTCACGCTCAAGACCTGCGATTGCGCCCTGATCGGGGCGCCCCTGCTGGAGAAGAAGGTGCTGGAGACGGTCAAGGAGCAGGTGAGCGGCGACCGAGTTCGGCAGCACGTAGAGCAGATCGAAGAGCAGATCCGGGCCGATGTGGCGGCCAAGGAGTATGCCGTGTCGGCGCTGGAAGGGGATCTGGCCAGCCTGGAGAAGCGGGTGGCCAAGCTGGAGGATGATTACTTTAAGGGCGACCTGGACGGCAAGACCTACAGCCGGCTGACCGAGAGGGTGGAGGCGGACCGGACCCGGGTGGAGGAGCAACTGCGGGTGGGCCGGAAGGCCCTGGCGGAGGCGAAGAACGTCAAGGTGGATGTGGCGCACCTCCGAAGCCTGGCGCAGCGGCTGGACGTGTGGGAGACGCTGCCGCCGGAGAGCTTGAAGCAGGTACTGCAGGACGTGGTGGCGGCGATCTACGTGTACCAGGAAAAGAGCAGCGCTCCGAAGGGTGTTCGGAATCCGAACGAGTTGGATATTCGGATTGCATTCCGTACGGATGTGCTCATGACCCAGGCGGAGGCAGCCGGATAGGTGAGAAAGCAGAAGGGGCGCCAGGGATGACCTGGCGCCCGCTTTCATTCCGCCCGATACGCTGTTACTTCCCCACTTGATGGTTGCGTATGCTCTTTCTCACTAGAGCATCGCCCCCCACGAGAATGGTCAGGCCCAACAGGGAGGTCGCCGCTGTGAGGTACTGCCGGGCAGAGAGCGCCATTGCCATGGTAACTACGGGAATGAGAGACATCCCCACAAGCAGAAAGTGAATGACGCGGAGAGCCATCAGCCGTTGGCTTCCGACCGGCCTGACCAGTGCCAGCGTTCCAGCAATGAGCGCCAGCCACTGGACGGTTGACGCGGCGGTTGTCCAGGGTGCTACCGCGAGCCCCTTCAGAAACAGAGCGAGAAGGAACACGGTAAAGCAGCCAGCCGCAATCAGTCTTGTCCTGTCCAGTACACTCACCCTCTTCCGATTACTGGGACCTGATTCCCGTGAAGAAGCCGTACCGAACTTCCACGATCACACCCCGGCCGTTGTCGTAGTAATCCAGGGTGTCGGCGCCCATTTGAAAGAGCGCAATGGCGATGGCGAGGGCCACGGCGGCGGCAGGTCCGTGAGGTGGTATGAAGGCAACGAGGATGGCCAGAATGGCCATGATTCCTTGGCCCATATTGAGGGCATACACGATGGCCTGTGTGGTATCGTGGCTCATGTACCAGTCCAGACCGTTCCAGCGGTAGACAATCTTGTCTTCACCAAAGACGAGCGTACCAACGGAGCCTTCCGCATGGTGAACCTTGCCTTCGCTGTTCGCTGCAAGCTCCCGGAACTGACTAACCAGGGCGTTGGAGCGGGCGATTTGCTGCTGAACCATCGAGACCTCTTTTGCTGAAGCGTCTTTGGGCACTTCAGTCAGAACGTAGCGACCATCCTGGTACGCCACATAGGCATCGAACTTGGCGGTTAGCTTCTCCGTAAGTTGTCGGTTCTCCTGAACCTCCGCGGGAAGCAACGGCTCAGCCGCTAAGGCCGAAGAACTGGCTGAGACGATTGACACGCAAACCAGGAGCAGACTGGCTACCCATCGCCTCCAAACAACCGAAAACCACTCCACACGAAACTCCCTTTTCCAACCAACTCCTCCGTATCCTACCATTTCTGAGGACGTATGGCAAGAACCGGGTGTAAACCCAGCAGAGAAAATGCTGGGTGGCACTGCAAAAGGGCTTGAAGCAGGTTAAGACGCCAGGAAACTGGCGTCTTCCTTGGTTTTGTCTTCACTGGTTAATCGATTGATATTTCTGCAAAGTGCAGGAACTCTTTATGTGGTGGCGAATGGGACGGTGACAACTAACGGTAGGAGGAAACCCATGAGAACGATCTTCGCAGCCATCCTACTTGTAGCCTTGGTCGTAGGGTTCAACATCCAAGCCTGCTTGATAGTTCTAGGCAGAAATCCAATCATGGCGGTCAGCTATGACTTTGCCGCCCGCAAGTGGAAGGTTGCTCGGCATACGGATAACCTTGCCTCAAAAGTGTTTGGGTACCTGTGGGCGGGTGGTATCTTTGTGTTTGACGCTCTGGTAGTTCGTAGCGTGATTTCGCGGATGTGGTGAACAACCCGACTTCCGTGGAACTGGTAGTAGACGCAAGGCAACAGGGAGGACCAGGAGTGGAAGGAGTGGCGGAATGGACCAGTCGATGACTCTTCTTCTTGCCCAGGCAGCTGGGGCCTACAGCTTTCCGACTGTGACCTACGACTTTGGGAAGGGAGTTCAGCGCGTACATCCGTCTATAGCTGGGGTCGAACTCCAGATTCGGGCCGAGTTGACCTGGCCCAGTCGGCAAGCCGTAAAAGATGCGCTTTCCAACGTCCTGTACTGGGGTTACGCCCGCACAGGATATAGAGAAACACGCATCAAGGATTTTCGCGACAACGTGACCGATGAGCAGCTCGACAGGGCCATCGACCTGTTTCACTCCTTGACGAGACCTGGGCAGAAGGTCCCGGGCCTCCGTTCAATAGCGGCTCTGCGCCTACCACAGTTCTCCGGCATGTCCTTTGTGAGCAAGGTGCGCATGTTTCTTGATCCCGGGTACTTCGTGGTGCTCGATCGGAAGCTGTTGTCATTGCGGGCTCAACCCTACCCTACGGTATTCCGAGAGCTGAACGTGGGGCCGTCCGAGGTCATGATCCGAATCACCGAACACAACGAGACGGTGTATGCGGCTTGGAGCCAGCAGTGCCTCCGTATGTCGGAGAAGTACCTTGGGCAGAGAAGGGCTGTTGCCGTAGAGCGGGCGATTTTCCACCTGATTGATACGGGCCACCCGGACTTGGCGGCCAAAATCCTTCTGGAGGAAAATACCGATCCAGACTGACTCACTCCTTGCCGTGAGCAGGAGCGCTGCACCTGGTGAGGCCGAGGGCGCCTCCGACCCTCTTGTGTTGGCACCGCCACTATTTGGCGAGCGCCGTCGGCATCTTTACAGCAGGCATATGTACATGGAGAGGGAAGTCAACGGAATCCCTCTCCTTCGTTATTATTAAGGGGGGGAAATAGCAGAGCCCC